>OUNM010703361.1_pt1 | contig 27132 bp, 26 predicted proteins | sample 1769961 | NCBI WGS metagenome assembly OUNM01 (sample SAMEA3914820, study PRJEB12502) | metagenome | biome: forest; material: soil | place: USA | collected 2012-03-12 | depth 0.3 m | reverse complement strand
AACTCGGCGGTCGCGAAGCTCGTTTGTTTCACACTCCATTTCTTCTAAATTCTCTGCCACCTCTCAAGCCCTCTGAAAATTAAATCAGCGTTTCCCTAGTCACACCCAACTCCCCGCGCAGAAGCTTTGGCAGCAACGTGTCGCGAAGGGTGGCGAGGGTGCGGGATTGGTGGAGGTTAGCGGAGATTTGGGTGTAGAGCGGCGTGACTTTTTCGCTAAAGACGGCCATCAGCTCCTCGGGCGGCATCGCCATTGGGATTGGCCGAAAGTTCTGTTTGCTGATTTCGGCGAAGGTGGTGCCCGTCGCGCGGGCTTCAATTTCAGGCATGTTCGTCTGGCACCAGTTCAACATAAAATAGTTTGACGCTCGCTCATTGGATTCCATCGCGATGAACCCCTGATTGATTGCGACAGGAATGGCGCTGATGGCGAGGTAGCCGACAGGAGCCCGAGAGGACATTAGCAGCGTGCCTGCGGGCAGCACGCCGGAGGAAATCTTGGCAACTCCAGCGTCAGTGATGCGGCGCTCGGTATCGATAAGGATGGGCGCTTGCAGCGAGGAGAAGTCTTTCGGGGTTGTCCAATGGTGCGTGCCGCCCTCCCAATACTTCGGCTCGCTAGTGCTCGGTGTTGCTCCTCCGACACAAGCGATGACTTCGCCTACAGACTCAACGGTCCAGCCAGCGGGGATCTGGCCGAGGTCGGAGTCTTGGAAGGAGTCGGGGAAAAGGGCGGCGGTGGCAGGGTTAAGGCCGTGTGGCTTGCAGCCGTCGATTTTCGCGCGGACAGGGTCGAAATCCACGAACCAGCTCTGGAACAGCGCCCGAGCGATCGCCTCCAGGGTCACATTCATCCGCCGGTTCAATTCGATTTTGTCATCCAGCGCCCCGAGCACCGCTGCGATGCATTTCTGCTCAGTGAGAGATGGGATTCGAACGGGAATCGGGTAAATGAAGTTTCGGTTCAGCGATGGCTGCGCACTACCTGAATTGAACCGGGCAAAGTCGAGCGTCTTGAGGAAGTAGTATGCAAACCGTTGATCATTACCTTTGAAATCAGTGACGTAGAGCGTGGTGTTGTGAGGCCAGTAATCGAGCGCTGAAAAATGGACTTGCCCGAAAGATGCGCCGCTTCGCCCAATAACAATACCGGGACCTTTCGCGAGAGCCGTGTCGTGAAACCCATTTTTCCCAGCAGAACCCATGACGGGAATGTTGCCGATTCGCCGTTGTGGCTCCGTTAGGTCGTGGCCCCGTTGGAGGGCAACAAATTCTCCGAGTGTCATTTCTCGCCACTCACTCATCCGTGGTACCTCCCGAGCGTTTCAATCAAGTTGTCTTCAAATCCCTGAAGCGAAGTTTCCAATACGCTTCCGCCTTTGATGAACCAAAGAATCCTGTGCTGAGAAGACTCAGGAGTGGGCATGATTCGCCATGCAGCGCCGAGGACGTATCCGTACTGAAGGTCGGGATGAGTGAGGCCTAGTAGCTTATTTTCGGTGTCGGCGTACCCGCTCGCAGGGTCGTTCCAGAGGTAATCTTTTTTGGCTTCAAGGCAGAATAGGTTTTCTATATTCGATCTGCGGCGATGAATGATGACATCCGGCTTCATCGACTGTTTTCCGACCTGGGGACATGCTTTGGTTTTGTCCCAGATTCGATTGTATTCACAATCGACGTGATAGTCTTCAAATAAACCCTGGAGATAAAATCCAAGCCGAAAGGTAATTGTCTGTTCGTTTACTCCGTCAGTCCCGAGGTCGAACAGCTCAGCGTCCCACTCGAACAACGCGTGGAAACCACGTGAAAGTAGGCCGACTAGCCGCTTTGCGTTCATCAGGCCGTTAAGGATTTGAGATTTGCTTTGATGACCTGCTCCAATTTCGCGGACTCCTCGAACTGTCCGTTTAGTTCCGCTACAAGCCGCGACATCTTTTCCTCAAACGGTTCGCCATCGTCCACAATCTCCTCGGCTCCCACGTAACGGCCCGGCGTAAGCACATAGCCATGCGCGGCGATTTCCGCAGCAGTGGACGACTTACAGAAGCCCAGAATGTCGGTGTATTGTGATCCTGCTTCTTTGGGAAGGGTGGCCTTCGATTTCATCGCTTCCGCCCGCCATGCCACATCATCGAAGCGCCACTCGTGGTAGATTCCGGCAATGTGTTCAACGTCTTCCTCGGTCAGCTCGCGATGCACGCGATCAATTAGGCGGCCCATCTTGCGCGCATCGATGAAGAGCGTCTCGCCTCGCCGGTTGCGCAGGCAATCGGGGATGGAACTGTCGGGATGCGGCACCTTGCGCGCGGCTTTGCTCTTCGTCAGGAACCACAGGCAGACGGGAATCTGCGTGCTGTAGAAGAGCTGACCAGGAAGCGCGACCATGCAGTCTACGAGATCGGCCTCGATGATCGCCTTGCGGATTTCGCCTTCGCCGGATTGATTCGACGACATACTGCCATTGGCGAGGACGAAACCGGCCATGCCCTGCGGGGCGAGGTGATGGATGAAGTGCTGTACCCAGGCGAAGTTGGCATTGCCCTTCGGCGGGACGCCGAGTTGCCAGCGCACGTCGTCGTCCTTGCGGAACCAGTCGGAGTCGTTGAAGGGCGGGTTGGCGAGGACGAAGTCGGCGCGGAGATCGGGATGGAGATCGCGTCGGAAGGTGTCGGCGTGCTCGGGGCCGAAGTCGGCCTCGATGCCGCGCAGGGCGAGGTTCATCACGGACAGTCGCCGCGTGGTGGCGTTGCTTTCCTGTCCGTAGATGGCAATGTCGCCGAGGCGGCCGCCGTGGGTTTCGACGAATTTCTCCGACTGCACAAACATGCCACCGGAGCCGCAGCAGGGGTCATAGATGCGGCCCTTGTAGGGGGCCAGCATCTCGACAAGCAGGCGCACGACGCAACTTGGGGTGTAGAACTGCCCGCCGTTCTTGCCCTCGGCGCTGGCGAATTGGGTGAGGAAATATTCATAAACGCGACCGAGGATGTCCTTCGCTCGGTTCTCCTTATCGCCGAGGCCGATGGTTCCGATGAGGTCGATGAGTTCTCCGAGGCGGTGCTTGTCGAGCGCGGGACGGGCGTAGTCCTTTGGCAGCACGCCTTTCAACCGGGCGTTGTCGCGCTCGATGGCCACCATGGCGTCGTCCACGAGCTTTCCGATGGCGGGCTGTTTGGCGCTGGCCTGAAGGTGGGGCCATCGCGCTTCAGCTGGCACCCAGAACACGTTCTCCGCACGGTATTCATCCGGGTCCTCGGGGTTCGCGCCCGCGTATTCACCCTTGCCGGCAACGAGCTTGGCGCGGTGCTCCTCGAAGGTGTCGGAGATGTATTTGAGGAAGATGAGCCCGAGGACGACGTGCTTGTATTCCGCCGCGTCCATGTTGTTGCGGAGTTTGTCGGCGGCGAGCCAAAGCTTGGCTTCGAATCCGAGGGCGGCAGAGGTGTCTTTGGGTGAGGCGGAGCGGGAGCGGGGCATTGGGCGTTACTCGGCGCTGACCACTATGCCGGGTCGGCAATGTCCTCCCTGCATTTGTCTCGCGCCGGGGCATTTGGAACAAATGGCGCAGGAAAAGCGATGGAAAATTTCGCTCGAATTGTTGCACTTGGACGACACAAGCCCATTGGGTCTGAGACCGGCCGGCGGGCTAAGAGCGTAGTCACTGTAACAACCGCACGTCCGTGCTCTCTTCGGGCATTCCCCGGCATCCCCGGAGACGAGTGAAAGCGGGGAATCCGGGGAATCGATCGCCCGCGCGCGGCCTGCACTGCACAAACGCGCGTGCTGGTACCAAAAAACCTTCCACCTGAATCCGTCATCCGGGAGGCGGAAATCCACGTCCAGGCTCCCAGTTCCACCAACAGCATAATCAGGAGCTGCCGGATTCGCGTGAGATCGGATCAAAGTGCCCGCCAAGGAAGGCACCCACGCACTCGTAGTGCCAGTTTGTGCGCGTGGCAGTGTTGAACCGCCTGTGTTGGCACAGTCGATCCGCTGGTGGGAGCGCGGAGTTGTAGACGATGGTGCGCGGCCCGGCAATGCCTTCGGTCAGGCGACAGAATAGGGGCAAGTAGTCCTTGCCGCCAAAGAAGACGACGGGCTCTGAAGTCGTTGCTGGTAGCATCCTGAAGTCCGCGTATTCGTCGTTTTTGCGCCTCCGCTTGTAGTCCTCGGCACTTCCACTAAACGTAATGTCGTAGTACGGCGTGAGGAAGTCGGACCGGATCAGCCCCCACCCGGCTGAGAGGATGTAGACGTTTGCAGTGCCGAGGCGCTCGACGAGTGCCCGGTAGACGGGATGCGCGTAGAGGTCGCAAGCCTGCAGGAGACCGTGGGGATTTCCATTCGGCTCGGCGTTATAGGCCAGCAAGACCTCTCGCCAGCTCGCACCCGTGCCGGAATCTTCGTCGGGGCGCGCGACAACGTGCCTTTCATCCGACGGGGCGCAGTTCCCGTCTGCTACGAAAATAACCGGCTCCCCTCCCGCCGTTTTCAGATGTCCAGCATTTGCGCGCTTGCTGGCAGCGCACTGGATTACCGCGATCACGGTGCGATTTCCTCCACCATGGTCTCGAACCGCGAGAGGAAATCCGGGGCGTACTCCTCTTCGACGTGCCGGGAGTTCCAAAGCCCAGAGGCGCGGACCTTCTCTTTGCCGGATTGGCAACCAAGCCATCCGGCCGATGGCGGGTCAAGCGGTGGTTTCTGGTAGTTACTCAAAAGCGCAATGGCGTTCCTCTCGACGTAACCACGCAGGCTGTCGGGTCCCGGATCATCGTCGAGCGCCAGCCAGAGACACGGCATTGAACCGATGACGCAACTGACTTCCTGCTCCAAAGCTACCTCGCCCATCGTTACGGACTTCGGCGCGGAACTCCCCTTGCCCCAAGTTGGATAGTCGTATCCCGTCCGGGCTATTAGGGCTTCTCCTACCAGGAGCCGGAAGATGGAGCCGCGATGATTGCCCCCGCCCGTGCTCGGCTGTCCTCTGTGCGCAGATAGTCGCCCCCATAGTTTGGTGTCACCTCCGGCCTTCAGGCCGTGGGTACCAACACGGACGACGCGCGGTCCGGTACCGGAGTCGGTGCGGCTTTCTCCCTGCTCCCGAAAGAAGTACACTCCACGGCGAGGCCAAGTCATTCGGCCGGTGGCGGCGGCAAGCGTGCGTGCAGTGCCAATACGCGCCTCAAGGCGGTCCAAGATGGTGTAGAAGCGGATTAGGTCAGCGGGGCGGCTCATGTGAGGTTGTGACAAAGACCCTAGCAGGCATCGTCCCTTCTTGTCACTCCAGAGCGGTCGGCAAACCCCACCGCAGACTCATGCAAGTACCTGAGGCAAAGCCGGGGATACAGGAGACCGGGGTTCAAGCCATGACCCACTCCGTCCCTCATAAGCTAAAGGGGAGAGGGCTTTGAAAGCCTTGGCACGTTGCGGTTAGAGTATACGGCTCGTGCCCCGTTATGCCAAGTGCGTTAAACATCGAGTCAAGCTGCCCGACACCAAGTTGGACAGTCTGATGTGGCGGAATTGTATCGATGACGACGGCCGTTGATTTTCTCCCATGAATATCGCAGTGGAAGGTAATTCCATGCACTATAGCATCACTGGTGTTCGTAACGTAGAGACCGAAGGGATCAGAAAACCAATTTTGGGGACTGGGACTGGTTTTGTCGAAACGAAATACAAGCGGCGGCTTAGAGCTACATCCAGCCATTACGATGAGAACACATAGCGCAATCAGAGTCGTCCGTATGCGGGAGGACGGAGGGGACCAGTCGGCGGTCATTTCTTGAAAGCTTTGGCGGGATTGTGCCATAGGAGAGCCCATGGAGCGAACCATGTCTGAAATCGCGGGGCGATACAAGCCGATGAGTATCTGGATGTAGCTGAACAAGAGAATATTCTACGGAGATGGCGGCATAGGTGCGATGCGATCGATTGAGAGACTTGCAAGCCAATGCTCGGCTGATGTTCGTACCCCTGGCCGCAGCCATTTGAAGTTCCTGCCCTCGTCGCCTTTTGCCCCCGAAATCCCCGGAAACACCGCACCTTCTGTCCACCCCAACCGCTGAATCGGATGGAGGAAGAGGTCCCGGGGACTCCGGGGGCGAGCAGTGTGAAGGAAGAGCGGAGCGCGTACGTCAAGCTACGCGCATCGGAAGGCGTCCGGCACGCAGCAGTGGGGACGCCCTGGGGCGAATTGACAGGAACGAGTACAGTTCTTACGAGTGAATGAACATCGTGAAGAAACCAAACGACGTAGCGAAAACGGAATCTATGTCCCCGACAGAGTTCCAGGAGCAGCGGAATCGCAGAGCAGCGGAAGTGCGGTTGCTGAGGCGGCCCGTATCGCGAGAGGAAGCCATCTCTCAACTGAAACGGCTTCGACGCCTGAGTTCGCGCGAGAAGTAACTTTTGCGAAGCAGAAGGCCGGGTATTTCGCGACGAACCGGATTGTTCGTCCGTTGGAGAAAGCCGGGCTCCGCGTGTGGGCGGAGAGCAAGGGGCTCATGCTCGACGATTCAAAGTTCGAGAAGGAATGGAAAAAAGACGGTCAGCAGCAGGGAGCGGAGCACGACGTGTACTTCAACCCCGAGCAGCAGCGGTGGTTCAAGCGGAACAACCTCAGCAATCACGGTAACTACCTCGAATACTTTCACCGGCTCCAGCTTCACAACTACCGCTTCCAAGAAGCTCCAGTCCGTTTCGAGGGTTTCGTCGAGTACGAAGGCGAGTTGCTCCCGGTCACGAGCCAAGAGCACATCGAAGCGGAGCGCGGAGCGTCGCGCGAAGAAGTGCGCCTGCTTATGGAGCAGCTCGGCTTCATGCCGGTGGACGATCCCACCCGGCCAAACGACTACGTGAATACCGCTACGGGAGAGGAAGTGAACGATCTGCACGACGAGAATGCAGTGATCGACAGGGACGGCAACGTGTCGATCTTCGACCCGGTCCCTCGTATGCTGTGGGAGAGTAAAGCGAACCGAGTGGCGACGCTTTGAAAGAAGAGGAGTGCAACCATCAAGCGTCCAGAGGCAGAGGGCATTTCGCATCGGCAGGGAGCGAGGGGAACGTCTGGCGTCCGGGGAGCCGCTGGATTTGTATGGGAAGGCTCCGGGGGTCCGGGGAAGAGAATATTCGAGGCTCGTGATAGTGCTACTCCGTCGCCCCCCCTTCCCTCGGGTTACACTTTTGACGGCGGAAAAAGTTGTAACCCGGAGTTGTAACCCGGTGAAAAAAAATCGGGCTATTTGCGATCATTTCAGATCAGCCAGGACCGGGTTTTTCCTCTGTAACTCCTTTTCCCTGAGGTGCTTGGACGAATTAGAAGACCGTTGCTCTATCCACTGAGCTACGGGCGCTTTTACAGGGACTGCTGCCGTTTTCAGGACGTCGCAACCCGCCTTTCCACGGTCGCTTTCTACGGTGCATTTTATGATGGAATGCAAACTCGTGGAAACGCGGGAGAAGACAAGGCTGCAAAACCAAGTCCGGCACAAATCCGGCTCACATTATGCCGCTCGAATCCGAAACGGCAAAGAAATTTGGATTTCCCGGTACTCGGCAGGCAAAGACCACGAAGCCGGCAGCCTTGAAATCACGCTCCATTTTGCTACGGATGGCGCGCCATGGAACGCCAGTCATCCGCATGCTGAAAGAGTGCAAAGACATCCGTCAAAACGAAGGCGAGCCGTTTCGCAGGCTATTCGCCGACCGTGCCGCGTCGCTCTACGTATGGACGGAACCGGACGGCCGGATCTGCATGTTTCAACTCTGCTACGATCAGGAAAATCACGAAAAGGCGCTCACCTGGCGGGAGTCGTCAGGCTTTACACACCGTTCCGTCAACACTGGCGAAACGCATCCGCTGGAATACAAAAAGTCACCCATGCTTACGTGCGCAGGGTACTTTGACAAAGAAAGGGTGCTCTCTGAACTGCGGCACACCTGCAGCGACATGGATCAAACCATTGCAAGCTTTGTGTTGCAGACCATTTCCGGGTACAGCGAGCAATAGCAGCCAGGCATTACGTCAGCTGGCAGCACGTTTGCTGGGATGCAGGTCAAGTGATCCCCTCGATCTGCACTCGTGCGCGTCTACAAAACCGCCGCCAGCCCGCGATCATCAAAATCGGAAATAGATAAAATCGCTTGGTTTTCGGAAGAGCCCGAAACAGAGGATCAGGAACAGAAGGCCGAAATAGACGCCCCAGCGCACGGTGAGTGGCTTCAGAAGCAACGCCTGCAGCCGCTCCGAATGGTGAAACATGGATTCCCCAGACCACCAGACAATCAGAGCCAAAAAGGCAATAAAGAGCTCAGGCCCCGCAAGCCCATCATGGATGCCGATCTGCAAGCCCTGCCAATGCGGAATTTGCGCCAGCAGATGAATCGCCGCCTGTGGAGACGCCGAGCGGAAGAACACAAACGAGACCGTCACCAGCGTAAACGTGGCGAGCACGCGCAAGGCATGAAACCACGGTTTGTGCAGGAGCCCACGTCGTTCCCAAAACGAATCGCGCGCTTTCAGCGTAAGACTCGAGAAGGCTATGTAGCTCGCATGCAAGAGCCAGAAGATCAGGTAATTCACGTCAAACCCGTGCCAGACGCCAACTAAGATGAACGTGACATAGACCGACAACACCATCCCCGCGTTTTTCAGCCGCCGCCATTCCATCCGCAGCGGCGTAAAGACGAAGGCAGCCACCCAGGACGAAAAGCTTACGTGCCAGCGCCGCCAGAATTCCTGGATATTCGGCGCTCCGTATGGAGCTTCGAAATTCTGCGTGATCCTGATGTGGAAAAGGCGCGCGCAACCAATCGCCATATCGGAGTAACCTGAAAAATCGGCCAGCAGCTGAAGCGGATAGAAGAACATCGCCGCAAGTACGACCACGCCGCCGTACGCTCCGGGCCGATCATAAACCTCCGTAACATAAAGCGCGAGGCGATCAGCGATCACGACTTTCTTAAAAAGACCCCAGGCAAATTGCAATACGGCAATCCGCAATTCGTCGTAGCAGAAGTTGGCTTTTGGCAGTTCCTCGATCTGCGGAAGCATGGAGCCACCCCGCTCGATCGGTCCCATGAGGACCTTCGGGAAGAAGCCCATGAAGAGCAGAAAGCTTGGCAGGCTGCACTCTGCCGGCCGTCCCCAAGCCGTATCGACGAGATACCCGATCCCCTGAAAAAGGAAGAACGAGCAGCCCAGCGGCAATGCAACCTCCATGAGATTCCAATGCCCCGTGGTTGCAAATCTCCCGAGTGCACTAGCCAGGGTACGCAACGGCGAATATTTGCAGGCTACAAGGATCGCAACCTGGATCGCTACCAATGCGATGAGGAGACGTTGTTGACGCTCTGGATGCTCGCTCAGCCGATCAAGCTGCAGCGCTCCGTAATAACTCAGGAGCGAGCAGGCGACGAGCAATCCCGCCGAAGCCGGAGATGCCCAGGCAAAGAAGCCCAGCGAGGCGATGAGCAGAAGCCAGACTCTGCTGGAGCCAGGCGCCACGCGAAACAGGCCATAAACGATCGCGAGGAATCCGAGAAACGGGAGGCTATTGAATGCCATCGCTAGGAACCGGATCAGACGTCTATCGGGTCGTCTTCTTTTGGATCAGATCCATCAGAGCCCCCACGTTGGCGAGCTGCGCGACTTCGCGGGTGGAAAGCTTGATCTGAAACTCGTCTTCCACTGTGCAGATCAAGTCAATGTGCGTAATGGAATTCCATCCTTTGACGTCGCGAGCGACGGTTTCGTCGACAATGGCGATCGATGCGTCGTCAAACTGGTTTCGGAAAATGTCCTGCAGTTTGGTATGAATAGCGGGGCGGTCCATATTATGAAAGAAGGTCGATATATGTGGTTGGTTCGCTGTAATTCTCGAGCGACAGAGTCCAGCGGGTACCTTCGCTGCCATTCTGCTCGTCCGACTGGAATCCAAGGCGGCTGTAAAGTCCGCTCACCATCTTGTTCTTTGGTGTCGGAAGATATTCGCCTCCGATGGCCTTAAAGCCGTGTCCGCGACCAATGTGTGCGATACAATTCAGGACGCGCTCCTCCACGCCACGATTGAGTACGCGGCAACTCATCACCCACTCGCGGATTTCAAGCCGATCGCCCGCCACCTCACAACAGACCGCTGCGATGAGGCCATAGTCGCCGAATTTATCGCGGAGGCTGAAGTGGAAGGATGGAAACTGGCGGCTATCATCCATAAATTCCCGGCATTTCGCCTCCGAAAATCGCTGGGTGCGAAGATTGAATTGATTGCTCCGCTGGATCAACTGGGCCACTCGCTGGACGCTGACCGGATCAAGCGGACTCCAGCGCATCTTCATTTCGAGCGAGCGCAAGTAATCGTCGATATTCGTCACGCGCTCCCGGAGATCCGCCCGGGCGAATTCCTCGCGATACATGTCGGCCCGGCGGCGATCGTCATCCGTGAAAGTCGTCGTCTCGAAATATCCTCCCGCCTCGATAGATGACGCATAGTCCGCGACATCTTCCGGCATTTCCGGCACCTGTACTTCCGGCAATGCCATGCGCACTTCATTGCGTTCAAAGGCGCTGTCATCGATAAAGACAAAGGAATCCAGGCCAAGATTCAGCGTTCGGCTGATCCGGCGCAGGTTCTCCGATTTCGGCTCCCAATTCGCGACAAATGCCGCGATGTCCTCCTCCTTCAGCACCATGCCGGGATGCTCCCGAAACGGCAGGCGCGCATTGGCCTCGTCGTTTTTGCTGCAGACCGCGAGAATGATTCCGCGCTGCTTTAGTTGAAGGAGATAGCGCTGAAAATCCTCAAAGGCCTCCCCCGCTCCAAATCCGCCGATTTCGATCCGATCGAGTCCGTCATCGCCGATGACACCGCCCCAGAGCGTATTATCGAGATCAAGAACCACGCACTTGGTAATCCGGCCACGCGTGGCCAGAATGATATCCGCCGCGCTCTGTGCGATCGGGACGAAACACGCCGGGGCGCACGGATATTTGGAATGAACCCAAAGGCGGTCATCGTACCACTGATCCAAGCCAACGCGTGCCGCGAGAAAGGCGACATCATTGACATAGCATTGAGGCAACGAGCCCGATGCCGCGAGCAATTGACGATTTACCTCCTGAACCGATGCGTGAGCGGAAGCGAGCGTCCGAACGCTGAAGTTACCGAAAAAGCGCTCCCGCGGAGTGACGAGGTTATTAACCACCACCTGGCTGCCCCGCTCCGCAAGGATCCGGATCAGGTCGCAAACTTCCGCTGCCCATTGTCCGGGCAACGCGATCTGTTCGCCGGCCGAGGTATGCAGAAAGCGTCTCTTGTACTGCTGACTGCAGAGGCAAAGCCACGTGTAATCCGGCGCAAACTGGTGCAGTCCGGATTCCGGATCGAGAATCTCCGCCCGGAAGTTGTCAAAATCCGCTTCGTACACTTCGGCCCAGACGCCCTTCTCCAAAAGGATTCCGCGAAGGACGTTTGTGAGTTGCTGGGTGGAGTGATCTCCCAGGATCGCAATGCGAATAACGGGTAATCCGCGATCATTCGCCGTAAGGCGGCTCGCGGTCTTGATCAACTCGAGGTATCGTTGGCGCATCGGGGTGCCGTGTTGTCGGTCAATTCTGCCAAACACCAAAAGACGTCGATGAACCTCCGGCAACGAGCCGAAAGCCTTCGAAAATCAGGGCGCGAAGATGGGCAATGCTCGCGCAATGTGGTGCTGCAGGGTGGGTGAAATGCACGGGGCGTGTGCCAATACCGAACTTCCCCACTTCCGTCAATCGACGAGTTTTCCAATATTGCTTTCCTGGTGTCCTTATTTCTCACTCAGGACACTCCGGTGCGTCTCAACCAAAACGCGCTGTTCGCATGGACCTGCCTGCGCTTTGCCTTGCAACTTTTGCCCGGGTCCCTACTTTGCCGGGCTTCCGTCCGATGACCGCCCCATCTTCCACCTCGACGGCCCGCCGCGCCTGGCTGCGACCGCTCGGATTTATCGCATTTGCAATCGTAGCACTCTACGCATTCGCCTGGATCTTTGATTTCGCGGCAAGGAAGGACCTCCGCAGCAAGGCCCACTGGATCCTCTCTCTTCAGGGAGGGCACTACGACTTCGTCGTCCTGGGGACTTCGCGGCCGTATCTCGGCGTAGACGTTGCCCGTCTCGAAAAGCGGATTCAAGGACACGGAATCAATCTGTCGCTCGATGGCGCCGGATATCCGGAGCAACTGCTCGCGCTCCGGCTCTTTCTGCAAAAGAACGAGATCCGGCAGCTTTTGCTCGATGCCGCCCTCCCGAACTTCGACAGCCACTCGATGGATTACCCGTTCCATGATTACGAATACCTCCCGTATCATGGCATTCCGGAAATCGATGCGGCCCTGCGGTCCGAGTGCGGGATTCGTGCGGAACTCTGGAAATACGTGCCCTTTTGGAAGAACGCCGAATTCAACAGCAAGATCGGTCCGATCCAGCTCTACACTTGGTGCAAGTCGCCATTTGATGCCAACGCCCGCGTTGCGGAATTCGATGCCCATGGCACGAGATTGGTCGACCGGCCGTTTCATCTCCGCAGCGAATTGAAGCCGGTGCGCTGGACGATCGAGGCGCGCCAGCAGGCCGCACTCATCGACATTCTCGAACTGGCAAAGAGCAAGGGAATCCGCGTGACCATGATTCTGTCCCCCGAATGGCAGAACTGGTCGCGTCTGCAACTGAACCGAGACGACGTCCTCGCGAATTGCCGCAAGATCGCCGCCGATCATGGCATCGACTTTCTTGTCTTCGATGATCTTCCGTTTCTCAACGACACCGGGTACTTCATCGACTCGAATCACCTGAACGCCAAAGGCGCGGCGCTCTATACCGACGCACTCGCCCAAAAACTTCAGGACTCGGCGCTGCACCACTCGCCAATTGCGACGTCGCCCTGAAAAATCGGAATCGCGGAAGCATCTCTCCGATTTCAGGGCGCCGCGTAATGCTTCCGAAGGCCAACGCAACCAACGATCTGCATGGCATTCCGGCCAACTTCTTTTCGCTGAATCCACTGTTGCCGTATCTTGACGCTCCCGCCCTCCTCCATTAGCGTGCGCGCCCTATGAGCAAGTCCACCCATATTCTGGCCGTTTCGCTGGCGGCATGCCTGCTTTCGCTCCCTGTGAGCGAGGCAGCGGTTGTCTATCGATCGGACGAGGGTTGGACGGTCGAGGGCGATGAAGGCGCAGTGGTCGAGAAGACGGCGGTCGATCAAATGAAACGCGCCGAGCGGCTGGAAGCCGACGGCAAAACCGCCGCCGCGGTGAAGGCCTATCAGAATCTCGTCAAACACTTCGGCCTTTCCCTGCTGGCACCCAAGGCTCAGCAGAAAACGGCGCAGCTTTTCGAGAAGATGGGGCACTACGAGGCGGCCTACGACGGCTACGACAAGTACATCCTCAAGTATCCGAAAGGCGACGACTACGAGGCCTCGGTTGAGGCGATGTTCAAGATCGCGAAGCTTTTCCTCGAAGGCCAAAAGCGTCGCGTATTCGGCGTACCGGTGTCGCCATCGATGCAAAAGGCGCAGGAAATGTTCGAGGGCATCGTGAAACGGGCTCCCGTCAGCAAATGGGCGCCGCTCGCCCAGTTCAACGCCGGTCAGGCGCTCGAAAAACAGGGCAAATTGCCCGAGGCCATCACTGCCTATCAGGCGGTGGTCTCCCGCTATGCCGCCGATCCGATTGCGGAAAGCGCCCTGTATCAGATCGGATACGTCCGCCTCCGTGAGTACCGGGAAGGATCCTACGACCGCAACGACGCCCAGAAGGCGCGCGAAGCGTTCGACGAATTCATCAACCGCTATCCGCAGAGCGAAAAAGTCGCGCAGGCTCGCGAGAATCTGAAAGCCCTTGAGGGCGGTCAGACAAAGAACATCCTCGAAGTCGCGAAGTTCTACGACAAATCGAAGCAGTACAAAGCTGCGGTCATTTACTACAACGACGTCATCAAGCAGGAGCCCGGCACACCCGAAAGCGATTTCGCGAAGCTCCGGATCGAGCAACTGCGCGCCCAGGTTGGCGAGGAAGCTCTCCAGGCCGGACCTGAAAAGACTGAAAACGGCGCTCGCGTCCAGGCTCGCCGAAAGATGCAGGCCAAGGTCGACGTCGCCTCGCGTCCGGATTTCGTCGGACCACCGGTCACCATGCCCGAGCCTCCAGCCGAAACCGCACCCGGCAAACCGAAGCTTCGCACTGGCGAAGGTGGTGGTACCGCTGCCCCGACTGGTCCTACTGGACCGGTTCCGCCCGTGGAGCCTCCGCTGCCCGGCCAGCCCGCTCCGATCAAACCCGATACGGGCTTGCCGCTGCCGCCGCCCTGATTTCGATGAACCGAGCGCCCGCCCATTTTGCGGAAGACCTCCCACAAGGCGGACATAGGCGCTCGACAGCTAATTCCTGACCTCGCAGAAACAGACGATGCGCATCACCTTTCTCTCCCTTTTTGCTTTCGTGCTTACCGGCTGCGCCGGCTACCAGATCGGGCCGGTAAAGCCAAAATTCATGGAGGGAGTCACGAAGATCGCCATTCCGACGATCAAAACGGAAGTGCTCCAGCCGCGTGTCGAAAGTTTGGTCACCAATGCGATCATCCATGCCTTCGAGCGTGACGGCACCTTCCAAGTAACGGACGAAAAGGACGCCGATGCCACCATCCAATGTAAGATGGATGCCTTGGACCGCCGTCCAAACCGCAGCGTATTCGGTAACGACCTGCTCACGGCTGAATACCAGCTCACGATGAAGATCTCGTACCGCATTACGAAGCGCGACGGGACGGTTGTTGAAAACCGGACGGCCAACGGAACGACTTACTTCTTCGCCTCGGGATCGAGCACTCTCGCCGCGGATATCAATCAGGACGAAGAGCAGGCAATTCCAATCGCCGCATCCGACATGTCCGGGCACCTCGTCAGCCAGGTGACCGAGGGCTGGTAAACGACGCCATAGCCCGGCAGCCACGCTTGCCGGCAAAGGACGGAGTTCCTACAAGCTAGCCGTCTATTCAATCGCGCAAACGGATGCTTACTTTCGTCGCAACTCCCATCGGAAATCTCGGAGATATCACGCTCCGCGCACTCGAGGCCCTTAAATCCGCAGACCTCATTGCCGCGGAAGACACGCGCCATTCGGGCATTCTTCTGCGCCATTTCGAGATTTCGAAGCCCCTCGTCAGCTATCACGAGCACAACGAAGCCCGGCGAACTGCGGAACTCATTGAAGAGCTTGCGGCAGGAAAGAACATCGCGCTGATCACCGATGCAGGACTCCCAGGGATCTCGGATCCTGGCCACCGCCTTCTGCGCGCATGCATCGAGCGCGGCCTTCCCTACACCATTGTGCCAGGCCCGAGCGCGGTCCTGACGGGACTCCTCGGCTCCGGCTTTCCGGCGGATCGCTTTTATTTCGGCGGTTTTCTCCCCGTGAAGAGTGGGCAGCGCGAACGCGAATTGCTCGCCGCCAATGCGCGCACGGAAACCTCGATCTTCTTCGAATCTCCCTACCGTCTCGTCCGCTCGCTCGAAGTGTGCGCCACACACTTCCCGGCACGGCTCGTTTGCGTCGCACGCGAATTAACGAAGCAATTCGAAGAATACCGCATCGGTCCCGCGCCCGATTTGCTCAAGCACTACACCGCCCATCCACCGAAAGGCGAAATTGTGCTGCTGCTGCGCGGCGAGGATTGATCCCTACTCGTTCAATTCGAGCAATTGCCTCAGCAGTGGGCGCATGGCCTCCGCCCATACTTGATAGCCTATGGCGGAAGGATGCGTCCCATCCGGCGAGAGTTCGGAGGGCACCTCGCGGCGCTCATTGAGAAATCGGTCGTGAATATCGAGGTAATACACCGACTTGTCGTCCGCCAACTTGGCAATGAGCTCGTTCGTCGCCAGAATCCGCTTCCGGATCGGATTGGCCGGCTCATCTGCAGGAAAGATGGACAGAAGGAGAACCTTGCTCGCGGGCGATTTGCCATGGACCACTGAGACAATCCGCTGGATTCCCCTCGCGAGATCCTCCGGCTGAAGATCCGGCGAATTGCTCAAGTTATTGATCCCCGCCAGCAGGACGACGACCTTCGGCTGGATGCGGTCGAATTCTCCATGAGTGATGCGGAAGAGGATATTCTGTGTCTTGTCTCCAGAGACACCACAGTTCAATACGCGCATCTTTCCAAACTCCGCTTGCCATACGTCCTTTCCAACGGTGGGCCAGAATTCGGTGATCGAATCTCCAAGAAAATAGACGTCCACGGGGCCTTGATTGCCGGCGCGGCGCACAAGCGCCGTGAGGTAATTGTGCTGTCCAAGCCAGTGTTTTTCCATGCACGGAACCGGTAGGTTCGGCGCAGGCTCGCTGCCCTCTGCCGAATCGCTCACCATAAGGGCCAGAATCCCGGCCAGACCAATGATAACCGACAAGCCGAAAATGCGATTACGGATTTGTCGCAGAAAAGGGGCAGGCACTGGAAAAGCCTGCCTCGACCATGCCGAACGCTCGAGGATCAATAGAAAGCCGATCCATTTCCTGACTGGCAGCGGCCGACAGTCCCGATATCCTTGACACGCCACTCGTTCGTGTCGTTTACACACTTTCAAACCAAAGATCCGCATGTCTTCGACGCCTGCTGTGTTTCACCGCTGCCATTCCCCGCTCCTTACCGACTTATACCAGCTCACGATGGCTTACGGCTATTGGAAGACTCAGCGGATGGACCGAGAGGCTGTCTTTCATCTCTTCTTCCGGAAGCATCCCTTTGAGAGCGGATTCAGCATCGCGAGTGGACTCGCCGACGCAATCGACTATCTCCAGAACCTCACATTCTCTGGTGAAGATCTCGATTATCTCGCGACCCTGACGGGCAAGAACGGCAGCCCACTTTTCGAGGACGGTTTCCTCAACTATCTACGCCATCTCAACTGGGCATGCGACGTTGATGCCGTGCCGGAGGGAACGGCCATCTTTCGCGAAGAACCGCTGTTGCGAATCCAGGGTCCAATCCTTCAATGCCAGCTCGTCGAGACCACGCTGCTCAACCTGCTGAATTTCCAGACCCTCATCGCCACAAAGGCGGCCCGGGTCTGCCAGGCTGCTGAAGGAGAACCCGTCCTGGAATTCGGCCTTCGCCGCGCCCAGGGTGCTGATGGCGCGCTGGCAGCCAGCCGAGCCGCCTACATCGGCGGATGCGCAGCAACCTCAAATGTCCTTGCCGGCCGTCTCTTCGGCATCCCCGTGCGCGGCACACACGCACATAGCTGGGTCATGTCATTCGATTCCGAACTGGATTCGTTCCAGGCTTACGCGGACGCGATGCCAAATAACTGTGTTTTCCTAGTGGACACTTACAACACGCTCGATGGGGTCAGGAATGCGATCGCAGTCGGAAAGAAGCTCCGAGCCGAAGGACACGAGCTACAGGGCATCCGGCTGGATTCCGGTGATTTGGCCTATCTCAGCATCGAAGCACGCCGTCTTCTCGACGAAGCTGGCTTCGAGAACGCCGCAATCGTCGCGAGCAATGATCTCGACGAACACGTCATTTCCAGCCTCAAGGCCCAAGGCTCCCGCATTAACCAATGGGGGGTGGGAACCAAGCTAGTAACCGCTTACGATCAGCCCGCCCTGGGCGGAGTGTACAAACTCTCGGCCATCCGCGAACCCGGCGGAACCTGGGAATACAAAGTGAAGCTTTCGGAACAGGCCGCAAAGATCTCGACTCCCGGAATCCAGCAAATCCACCGCTTCACACTCAATGGAAGTTATGTCGGCGACATGATCTACAGCATGTCGCCGGACTCCACACCTGAGCGCACAATTGTCGACCGACTCGATCCCACGCGCCGGAAGCAGGTCCCACCGGAAGCTACTGCTGAGGATCTCCTCGTTCCCATCTTTCGGAAAGGGAAACTCGTGTACGATCCGCCGGCACTCACAACGATCCGGGATCATGCGCACTCGGAACTCGCGAAGCTCCACCCGGGCATAAAGCGCTTTCTCCATCCTCACGAATACCCAGTCGGCCTTTCGCCGAGCCTGCATCAGTTGCGTGCACAACTGATTCTTGAAGCTCGCGGAGAACCGAAGTAAGCGACGGGCTATATTCAGTCATCAGACTTTCCCATCGGCGACCGGCCAGCTTCGGCTCGGTAGTTCGGCAATTCATTCACAAGGCGGAGCATTTCTAAAAGCCGTTATTCCTGCGCTGGCAACTCGCTCGCGCTGGTTTTTGTTTCGTCTCGGCGAATCTCAAAATACGGCCTCCACACTCCATCCGGATAATTTCCGCTTGTGTTCGTGTCTTTTTTACACTTTCTATACTCACAGCCATGAACGCCTTGATACTTGTCGATATTCAGAACGACTTCCTCCCAGGCGGCGCCCTGCCTGTGCCGGAAGGCGATCAGATCATTCCGGTGGTCAACCGCATTCAGCCTCATTTTGATTTGGTTGTCGCCACACAGGATTGGCACCCGTCCGATCATGGCAGCTTTGCTTCCAACCATGCAGGATCCACACCTGGTCAAGTAATTCAACTCGAAGGCCTCGATCAGGTGCTCTGGCCCGCACACTGCGTTCAAAACACAAACGGTGCAGCCTTTGCTCCCGGACTCGACCAACAAGCCTGGGCGAAGAACTTCGTAAAAGGTACCGATCCCGGAATCGATAGCTACAGCGGTTTCTTCGACAACGGTCACCGCAAAGCAACTGGTCTCGGTGACTTTCTCCGCGATCAGGGTGTCACGGATGTCACCATCGTCGGCCTCGCCACCGACTACTGCGTGAAATTCACCGCGCTCGATGCCGTTGCTTTGGGCTTTCGCACCACACTGGTGGAAGACGCCTGCCGCGGCGTCAACCTTCGCCCGACCGATGTGGCAGACGCAGTCGAAGCCATGCGCAATGCGGGTATCAAAATCGCGACCGTTGAAGATGTGCTCCGCAGTGCAACCCCACTCGCCTGACCCCCTCAGATCGTCATGTCGTTACACATTTCCTCTTCCGAAGCACTAGATCAGCCAATCCTCCCCTACTCGAGAAGTTACTGGGCTCAGCCGGGAAAGTTACTTGCAGGATTCTATCCCGGTAATCGAAATTCAGTCATTGCGGACCAGAAGCTACGCGGCCTGCTGAATTGCAGGATTTCCTGTGCAATCAACCTCATGGAAGCGAATGAAACCAACCACATGGGAACTCCATTCGTGCCATATGAGCATCGCATCACGGCAATGGGGATCACGCACGGCCTGACTATTTCCATCCGCCGTTTCCCGATCATGGACCGTTCCGTCCCGACAATTGCATACATGCGGGAGATCCTTGATTACATCGACACCGCGATCGAAGCGGGCGAAATCGTATATCTTCATTGCTGGGGCGGAATCGGCCGTACCGGAACGGTAATCGGCTGCCATTTGGTGCGCCATGGAATCGCGTCACCGGAAAATGTCATGCAGGTCATGACCAAACTTACCGAACACGACCGCAAGTCTTTCCGGCACACACCGGAAACCGAAGAGCAGCGGTGCTTTGTCACCAAGTGGAGATCTGGCCAATGAGCATTCCAAATCAAGACCGTCTCGCCGGGGGAATTTGGGGCGCTGTAACTGGTGACGCCTTGGGCGTTCCCGTCGAATTCCAGACGCGTCAAGATGTGCAACGCAATCCAGTCACCGGTATGCGTGGCTATGGCACACACCGGCAGCCGCCGGGAACCTGGTCCGATGATTCGTCCTTGCTTCTCACCACGCTCGAAAGCCTCACAGAAAAGCATGGTCTCGATACCGAAGACATAGGCCATCGCTTCGTGCTCTGGGAACGCTCCGGTCATTGGACCCCACATGGTGATGTCTTCGACATTGGCATCACCACGTCGCATGCACTCTCGCGAATCGCCTCAGGAACCCCTGCCGAATTGGCCGGCGGTGCCGACGTCATGAGCAATGGAAATGGTTCCCTGATGCGAATCCTTCCTGTTTCGCTGTGGTTTCGCGAGGATGGAACCGAGCACCTGCTCGATGCCGTCCATAGGGTTTCAGCGATCACGCATCGCCATCCACGTTCACAGATGGCCTGCGGCTTCTACGCGATGTTCGCGCGTGAATTACTGGCCGGCGCGGAACCGAGCGCTGCTTACCAGAGCACCCTCCACGTGTTTCGGGAATACTACCAGGCAGAACCGTTCCACTCGGAACGCCTGAATTTTCAACTTATCGAGTCAGGTCACCTCGCACACCTCTCGGAAAGTGAGGTAAACTCGAGCGGCTATGTAATGCATACGCTCGCCGCCAGTATCTGGTGCCTGCTGACTTCGGCCACATTTGAAGACACGGTCCTCAAAGCCGTCAACCTCGGCTACGATACCGACACCACAGGCTGCGTCGCCGGCGGGCTGGCGGGCATCCATTACGGATGTCAATCCATTCCCGAGACATGGCTGTCCGCCTTGGCCAAACGGGCCAAAATCGAAACACTTACTGCCAATTTTCTCGCCAAAACTACCGTAGCGCCAGCCCGGCTGGCCAGATGAGGTGGACAATCACGTCACTAACTAGTCGCGCCCATGGATCCTATTCACTCTTTGCCAGCAGATCATTTCGCTCGAATTTCTCGCGCTCGCCTTGCACTCGAAGGACTTTCGGTTGGCGATGCCTTTGGGGAATGCTTCTTTGGCAATCCGGAAACTGTGGGGCTTCGCATTCGCGAACAGCAAGTCCCGCCATCACCTTGGTGGTACACAGACGACTCTGCCATGGCGATTTCGATCTTCCAGTGCCTCCATGAGCACGGCGCGATCGAAAGAGATCATCTTGCCACCCTCTTTGCTGATGAATACGCCCGAGAACCGCGTCGGGGATACGGTGGTACCGCACACTCGATCTTAAGGGCAATCAGCTCCGGCACTCCGTGGCAGAAAGCCGCTGGCGAGGCTTTTAGTGGCATGGGATCGATGGGAAATGGTGGTGCGATGCGTGTCGCCCCGCTTGGCGCATACTTTTCCGAAGAGATTCCGACGCTAATCGAACACGCACGATACTCTGCCGAAGTAACCCACGCTCACGCCGAAGGCCAAGCTGGAGCCATCGCTATTGCGCTAGCTGCCGCATGGGCCTGTAATCACCGTGGGCAGCCCGAAATCAGTCCACGCGAAATGATCGAATTCGTCGCCGCACATACCCCTGCCGGCGACACCCTTACAGGTATCCATCGCAGCCTTCAGATCCCATTTGAACGTTCCCCGGAGACCGTAGCTGCCATGCTTGGAAATGGCAGTATGGTGACGGCCCCGGACACCGTCCCGTTTGCTCTTTGGTGTGCCGCGCGACATTGGAGGGATTACCCCCAGGCCCTCTGGACGACGGTGAGCGGCTTTGGAGATATAGACACCAATTGCGCCATCGTTGGCGGCATCGTCGCGCTCGCTTCAGACGTTCCGATTCCAATCGATTGGATCGCCAGTCGTGGTCACCTCCCAGTTCCCTGATCATGCCCCACACCTACGAATATCCTCGCGCCGCGCTCACGGTGGACTGCGTCGTTTTCGGTTTTGACGAAGGCGAGCTCAAGGTGCTCCTGATTGAACGCGGATTGGCTCCATTCAAAGGTGCATGGGCATTGCCTGGCGGGTTTGTCCGCGTGGATGAAACAATCGACGATGCCGCTCGGCGCGAACTCCTCGAGGAGACCGGCCTGAGCAACGTTTACCTTGAGCAACTCTATACCTTCGGAGCCGTGGACCGCGATCCACGCGAGCGTGTCGTTAGTATCGCTTACTATGCTCTGGTTAAGCTCTCCGAGCATCCAGCAGCAGGCGCCACCGACGCCAGCGACGCCAAGTGGTTTCCTGTGAACTCGATTCCCAATCTCGCGTTCGACCACTCGGAAATTCTGCAAACCGCATTTGCCCGGTTGCAGGGAAAGGTCCGATACGAACCAATCGGCTTTGAATTGTTGCCGCCTAAATTCACGCTCTCCCAGCTTCAGCACCTGTACGAGGCAGTCCTTCAGACCACGTTGGATAAACGGAATTTCAGAAAGAAGATCCTCTCAATGGGCTTGCTGATTCCGCTGGACGAAACGTCAGCTTCCGGCGCACACCGCCCCGCGCAGCTCTTTCGATTCGATGGCCGGAAGTACCAGACGGCGCGAAAGCGAGGCTTCCACTTCGAGTTATAACTTTTCAACAGTTTCGGTTCGATGTCTGTGTCTTCAGACAATTCCAATCAAGCCTCGGCGCTCGCCGGAGCCCTGCTTGGCACGGCAGTCGGGGACGCATTGGGCCTCCCCATGGAGGGCCTGTCACGCAGCCGGCAGCAACGCCTCTTTGCCGGACCACTCCGGCAGCAACTCATCGCCAATCGAGGAATGGTGAGTGACGACACCGAGCACACCGTCATGGTTGCGAGAGCATTAGCGGCTCATCCGAGAGACATGGATCGCTTCGCCCGTTCCCTTGCCTGGCAATTCAGGTGGTGGCTATGCGGCCTGCCGGCAGGCGTAGGCTTTGCAACTTTGCGTGGCATTCTAAAGTTATGGCTTGGCTTTCCACCAACGCGCAGCGGGATCTTTTCCGCTGGGAATGGTCCGGCGATGCGCAGCGCCATCTTGGGCGTCTATTTCGCGAGCGACGAAAATCGGCGTCAAAGCTTCGTCCGAGTCTGCACTCGAATTACCCACACGGATCCCCGTGCAGAGATCGCAGCCCAGGCCGTTGCCGAGACAGCGGCATGGATGTGTTCGGAGAATACGGATGAGTCCGTCCTTCTCCGACAACTCCGGAGCTTATCCGATCAGACGGAGTGGACGCGGATCTTGCAACGATTTGAAGAGTCGCTGGCCGCCCAACTAACGACCGGGCAGTTTGCTGAATGCCTTCAACTGAGCATTGGTGTAACAGGATACGCGTTTCACACGGCTCCCGTCGCAATCTATTCGGCCCTCAGGCACCGGAATAATTTCCAATCAGCTCTCGAAGAAATCATTCGATGTGGCGGGGATACCGATACCACAGCAGCAATTACCGGAGCCTTGGTCGGCGCACATGTGGGCATCGACGGCATCCCGATCCAATGGCGCACAGCCTTTCTCGAGTGGCCTGCACTGCCATCAATTCTAACACGGTTGGCGAAACAAATCGCGGCAAACCGCTCCAATGATTCTGTCGCACGTAATCGTGGCGAAGACTTGGTCAGCTTCGCATTCCGACCTCTCCGCAACATTGTCTTCCTGGCGGTTGTCCTTTGTCACGGCCTCCGGAGGTTATTCCCTCCTTATTGATATTATGAACGAAAAACAACGGACTCAGCGGAGCAAGTTCCTGAGTCTCATCCTACGGCATGAGCCGGAATGCGTGGGCCTTAGCCTTGACTCGGCAGGCTGGGTTGAGGTCGCCAAGCTACTCACCGCCTGTGCAAAGCACGGCAGGCCGTTCAGTCGCCAAGAATTGGAGGAGATCGTCGCGATGTGCAACAAGAAGCGGTTTGCCTTTAACGATGACAAGACCCGCATCCGTGCAAATCAAGGTCATTCAGTCGAGGTGACTCTCGGCTATGCATCGCAGATCCCGCCGGCAGTGCTATATCATGGTACCGCCACGCGATTTCTGGATTCCATTCGTGCGGAAGGCCTCAAAAAAGGCGAACGGCACCACGTGCATTTATCATCCGACATGGAAACCGCAGTCAAAGTAGGCCAGCGTCACGGAAAACCAGCCATCCTCACCATAGACGCCACCGCCATGCATTCCGCCGGCATGGCCTTTTATCAGTCGGACAACGGGGTGTGGCTCACAGATCGAGTCCCAACGGAATTCATCCAGTTTCCCGCCTGACGGGTATTTAGCCTAATTAATATCAACCAAAGAGCCCTACATCTTATCCGGATCCAGGTAGCGGATCCGTTTATTCACGTCTGTATTGATTGAGTGGTATGGCTGGGCGAGGTTCGCTGGCGCGAAGAGAGTCGTACGGGCGTGCTCCATGTCATCAGTACCGATCGCGCCGGTAAAAATCGGCATGAGATACTCAATGCCCAGCCGGGATGGCTTCATCAGCTTTGGATCATAGAGATCCGGATGCAGGCGTCTCGCGTGAATATGGCCCCAGCGGTCGCGGAAGCGGTTGGCGTCGTACCCATCCACGTGAAAGCCCCGGTCGCTATTATATTGCAGGACGGACACGGCATTATTCTGCCCTTCCGCCAGCAAGTCCACGGCCTTTGCACCAAGTTCCGCTGCGTGGAAACGATCGAACAGAATCGGACGTCCTCCTCGTTGCGTGTGCCCGACCTTTCGGGTAAAGATCGCTTCGCGCGCTGATTCGCTGCGGCGATAGCTTTGGAAATAGCGGTCGCCGATGAGATGAATGAGCTTAGTCCGAAGCGCTTCGGCGGCACCGCTCAGAATGACATTTCCAGCGGGATCCGTGGACTTCGATTCCGCGCCTAGCTCCCTGCCCTGTTCATCGACGATTCCTTCGCCCACCACGATCACGACATTCTTTTGAAGATCGTAGATGTGCTTCACCTGATGCACGAGATGCTCGATATCAAGCGGATGCTCGGGAACCAGGGTGATATCCGGCCGGCCATAACCTGTCCCCAAGGCAATATACCCGGAATGCCGGCCCATGACTTCGATGATGGCAATTCTCCGATGACTTTCGGCAGTGGTTCGCAGGCGCTCCACACCGCTGGCTGAAACATAAACCGCCGTGGCGTAGCCTGGCGTCACATAGTTGACGATTTGATCTAGCGCGAAGACTGCACGCGACTCGGTCCGTCGGTAGTGAAAACGCCGATCCCCCTCATTGTCCACGACGCGGACCATTTCATCCGGCTCGCTCGGATAGTTGAGCCCCAGATCATTATCGATCGTCTTGGGCGCGAGCACCGTGGGCAGACGCTCCGCAAGTGGTTGGAGCCCATTCAGCGTCCCATCGCCACCCACGCAGATCAGCCCTTCGATTCCAAGCTTCTCCAGCCTCTGCGCAACCTGATCGAGCTCCTCCTTCTTGTCAGGATCGACGAAATCGCGGGATGAGCCGATGAGCGTTCCGCCCTTGGTCGGATCCAGCTCCGGGATCTCATGAAAAAGCGGATTGAGATGGACGTGCGGAACCTTCGGATTGAAGAGGCTGTTGAACCCCTTGATCAGGCCGATGAGCTCGACCCGCAGTTGATTCGCGCGCACTACCGCGCCGTGGATGGTTGCATTCAGGGCCGGTGTATCACCCCCGGCGGTCAGGATTCCGATTCTTTTCATGGCGTGCGAATGGATCGGTGGCTCGCTTTCAAAACACATCGAATTTGGCGCGCCATATTGCTCTGCGTCGAGCCTTGTTCTTTGAAATTGCGGTTGAGCTGGAAGCGCATCGCCATGCCGTGATACGATATTGTTGCGCTGAGCAATGCCGTTACATGGTTCACTTCACCTGTTCGTGCGGGAACGCACTCTTCTTTGAAAATTCCCTCTGCCTGCAATGCGGGTCGCAGGTCGGCTATGATCTGGAGACGAACGAGATGGTGCAACTCGGCAATCGCGGCTCGCCGGCTCCTTGCCGCAATGGAGTCGATTACCAGGTATGCAATTGGGTGACACCTTGCGCGACGGACCATCCGCTTTGTCCCGCCTGTCGCCTGAACCGCACGATTCCGGATCTTGCCGGTCCGGGCAATTGCGAAGCCTGGCGTCGGATGGAATCCGCGAAACGCCGGGTGCTCTACAGCCTCGGGCGCCTAGGACTCCGCCTCAAAAGCAAGGCGGAAGCAACCGATGGCCTAGCGTTCGATTTCCTGAGCCCAACCGCGACAATGCCCGTTCTGACCGGGCATCAGGATGGGGTCATTACGGTCAATCTGCTCGAGGCCGACGACTCGTATCGAGAAACCATCCGCGCCACGTTCCGGGAGCCGGCGCGAACACTGGTGGGCCACTTTCGGCATGAACTCGGCCATTACTTCTGGGATCGATTCTTTGGCAACCGCAGCCTGCGCGATCCGCTCCTGCAGAGCTGGCGCGAGATTTTCGGGGACGAAAGCGTCGATTACGAAGCGACTCTTCGCGCCTACCATTCCCTGGGCCCACCGGCTAGCTGGCAGGATACACACATCACAGCCTACGCCGCGTGTCATCCGTGGGAGGACTGGGCCGAAACATGGGCGCACTATCTTCACATTGTGGAAGGCACTGAAACGGCTCGTCACTTCGGCTGGAGCAGTGAGCAAGTCCCCATTCCATTCACGCCTTTTGCCGAGGAGCCACTCGCCGAGGCCACACAAACAGACGACTCGGATTTTGTCGCTACGATCAATGGCTGGGCCAAACTCGCACCTGCGCTGAACGAGATCGCCACCAGCCTCGGCGGGGCAAATCTCTATCCCTTCGTTCTCTCGCCCTCGACCGTAAGGAAGCTGCACTTCGTGCATCACGTCATCAAAGATGCCGGCCACCCAGACAAGAGCGATCCCCCGCCCACTCTTGCACCAGCGATGGCTGCTTAACCCGGCCTTGTCATTTGGCGCACAATCGATTTACGATTGACTGGCTGGGAAGCGGCCCGAGCCGTCTCCCGATATTCCCTGTGAACGACATTGCAGCCAGCCCCCATTCCAAGAAGCGGATCTTCATTGTCGATAGCCAGCCCATCTTTCGGTACGGCGTCGTCCAATTGATCCACAGTCAGCCTGATCTCGAGATCTGCGGCGAAGCCGACGCTGCGCCACAGGCTCTCGATGCCCTGCGTCACTGCGCAGCCGATGCAGTCGTGCTGGACATCGCCCTGCCCGGCGCAAACGGCATCGAACTTACGAAGCAGATCCGCGCAGAGCATCCTCATATGCGCATCCTGATTGTATCCGCGCAGGATGAGAGGCTCTTTGCGCTTCGGGCGCTCAAGGCCGGTGCCGGCGGGTACCTCATGAAACGGGAAAGCTGCGAGACGTTTCTCGATGCCGTACGCCGCGTGGTCGCCAACAAGACCTATGTTAGCCCGGCCTTCAGCGAACAACTCATCTACCGAATCGCCGAAGGATCCGGACACCCTGAAACCTCACCACTCGAGCGATTGAGCGACCGCGAACTCGAGGTCCTGCAACTGGTT
>OUNM010752874.1_pt1 | contig 27134 bp, 19 predicted proteins | sample 1769961 | NCBI WGS metagenome assembly OUNM01 (sample SAMEA3914820, study PRJEB12502) | metagenome | biome: forest; material: soil | place: USA | collected 2012-03-12 | depth 0.3 m | reverse complement strand
GCGGAAGTGACGCGCGTGGCGCGCGAGGTGGGCACGGAAGGCCGGCTGGGCGGCCAGGCGCAGGTGCAGGACGTGTCGGGCACCTGGAAGGACCTGACCGAGAACGTGAACTTCATGGCCGGCAACCTCACGGGCCAGGTGCGCGGCATCGCCAAGGTGGTGACCGCGGTGGCCAACGGCGACCTGAAGCAGAAGCTCACGGTGGAGGCCAAGGGCGAGATCGCCGCGCTGGCCGACACCATCAACGGCATGACGGACACGCTGGCCACGTTCGCGGACCAGGTGACCACCGTGGCCCGCGAGGTGGGCGTGGAAGGCAAGCTGGGCGGCCAGGCCAAGGTGCCGGGCGCCTCGGGCACGTGGAAGGGGCTGACCGAGAACGTGAACCGCCTCGCGGCCAACCTCACCACCCAGGTGCGCGCCATCGCCGAGGTGGCCACGGCCGTGACGCAGGGCGACCTGACGCGCTCCATCACGGTGAAGGCGCAGGGCGAGGTGGCCGCGCTGAAGGACACCATCAACGAGATGATCCGCAACCTGAAGGACACCACGCAGAAGAACACCGAGCAGGACTGGCTGAAGACCAACCTGGCCAAGTTCTCGCGGATGCTGCAGGGCCAGAAGGACCTGATCACGGTGGGCCAGCTGATCCTGTCCGAGCTGGCGCCGGTGGTGGGCGCGCAGCAGGCCGAGTTCTACGTGCTGATGCCCGGGCAGACGGGCGAGCCGAAGCTCCGGCTGTTCGCCAGCTATGCCAGCGGCGGCCAGCACGCGCACGGCAAGGAGCTGGAGCTGGGCGAGGGCCTGGTGGGCCAGTGCGCCATCGAGCGCACCAAGATCCTGCTGACCAACGTGCCAGGCAGCGCCTTCCGCGTGGCCACGGGCCTCTCCGAGAACGCCGCGCTGGACGTGCTGGTGCTGCCCATCGTGTTCGAGGGCGAGACGCGCGGCGTGCTGGAGCTGGCGTCGCTGGACCGCTTCAACCCGTCGCAGGAGGCGTTCCTCGACCAGTTGACCGAATCCATCGGCATCGTGATCAACACGATCAGCGCCAACATGCGCACGGAAGGGCTGCTGTCGCAGTCGCAATCCCTGGCCGAGGAACTGCAGAACCGCCAGCAGGAACTGCAGCAGACCAACCAGGAACTGCAGGAGAAGGCCCGCCTGCTGGTGCACCAGAACCAGGAGGTGGAGCGCAAGAACCAGGAAGTGGAGCAGGCCCGGCAGGCGCTGGAGGAGAAGGCCGAGCAGCTGGCCCTCACGTCCAAGTACAAGTCCGAGTTCCTGGCCAACATGTCGCACGAGCTGCGCACGCCGCTCAACTCGCTGCTGATCCTGTCCGACCAGCTGTGCCGCAACAGCGATGGCAACCTGACGGGCAAGCAGGTGGAGTTCGCCAAGACCATCCACCTGTCCGGCAACGACCTGCTGATGCTGATCAACGACATCCTGGACCTGTCCAAGATCGAGTCCGGCACGGTGGCGGTGGACATCAGCGAGCTGCGGCTGGAAGACCTGCAGCGCTCGGTGGACCGCAGCTTCCGCCACGTGGCCGAGAGCAAGCAGGTGGACTTCGAGATCGCCGCGGAGCCGCCGCTGCCCAAGTCCATCGTCACCGACGTCAAGCGCCTGCAGCAGATCATCAAGAACCTGCTGTCCAACGCGTTCAAGTTCACGCACCAGGGCTCGGTGCAGCTGTCGGTGGCCACGGTGGCCAGCGGCTGGTCGCGCGACAACGACGAGCTGAACCGCGCCGCGCAGGTCATCGCGTTCGCGGTGTCGGACACGGGCATCGGCATCTCGCCCGACAAGCAGCAGATCATCTTCGAGGCGTTCCAGCAGGCCGACGGCTCCACGTCGCGCAAGTACGGCGGCACGGGCCTCGGCCTCGCCATCAGCCGCGAGCTGGCGCGCCTGCTGGGCGGCGAGATCCGCCTGGTGAGCGAGCCCGGCCACGGCAGCACGTTCACGCTGTACCTGCCGCAGACCTACACGCCCACGCGCGGGGCGCGCCACCTGCGGAGCAGCGCGGTGTCGGCCTCGGCGGCGCTGCCGGCGTCGGACGCCACGCACGCGCGCGCGCCTGCGGGCCTGCCCGCGGCGCGCGAGCGCGACCGGGATCGCGAGCGCGAGCGCGACCGCGAGCACGACCAGCCGTCCACCGCGCACGGCATCGCCGGCGCGGCCAACGCGGGCGCCGACCCCGAGGCCGCCCCCGCGCCCAACCCGGCCGAGGACGACCGCTTCGACATCCTGCCCGGCGACAAGGTGCTGATGATCGTGGAGAACGACCTGGCCTTCGCCAAGGTGCTGCTGGGTTCCGCCCGCCGCAACGGCTTCAAGGGACTGGTCAGCACCAGCGGCGCGGGGGCGCTGGCGATGATCCGCGACCACCAGCCGGCGGTGGTGACGCTGGACATCTTCCTGCCCGACATGGCGGGCTGGCGCGTGCTGGAGCGCCTGAAGAGCGACCTCGCCACGCGCCACATCCCGGTGTGCGTCGTCTCCACCGACGACTCGCGCCAGCGCGCGCTGGACGCGGGCGCCGTGGGCTTCCTCACCAAGCCGCTGCAGTCCATCGACGAGGTGGACCAGGGCCTGGCCGACCTGGCCGCGTTCGCGGACCGCCAGTCGCGCGGGCTGCTGGTGGCAATGGCCCCGGGCCCGATGCGCGACGCCTACCTGGCCGCGCTGGACGACGACACCGAGGTGCTGCCGGCCGACGACCTGGCCGCCGCGCGCGCGTTGCTGGCCGACGGCCGCGTGGACGCGGTGATCACCGACGGCAGCCTGGCGGGCTTCGGCCCCGAGGACGTGATCGAGTCGGTGGAGGAGCGCCCGCTGGTGCGGCAGCTGCCCATCGTGGTGGCGGGCGCGCCGTCCGAGGCCACCGCGGCCTGGGAGCGCAGCCACCGCGCCTTCGCCCTGAAGCGCGCCGAGACGCTGGAGCAGATGCTGGACGCCACGGCCTTCTTCCTGCACCGCGGCGAGTCCGCCATGTCGGACGAGGAGCGCCGCGCCAGCCGCGAGCTGCACCGCGACGACCGCAGCCTGGAAGGGCGCAAGGTGCTGATCGTCGACGACGACATGCGCAACATCTTCGCGCTGGCCACCGTGCTGGACGCCGAGGGCATGATCATCGTCAGCGCCGAGAACGGCCGCGACGCCATCCGCCACGTGCAGTCCGACCCGGGCATCGACATCGTGCTGATGGACATCATGATGCCGGAGATGGACGGGATGCAGACGATGCGGGAGATGCGCAAGCTGCCCCGCGCGAAGGAGCTGCCGCTGATCGCCGTCACGGCCAAGGCCATGAAGGGTGACCGCGAGAAGTGCATCGACGCGGGCGCGTGGGACTACCTGTCCAAGCCGGTGGACACCAACTACCTGCTGACCGTGCTGCGCGGCTGGCTCGCGAAGTGAGCTCCCCCACCCTGCCCCGCGCCGACGGCGCTGCCGGCCTGCCCGGCGGCACCCCGCCGGCCCTGGCGCCGCCCTCGGTGGCGCCCGGGCCGTCGCGCCCGCCGCTGCCCGAGGGCGACGAGAAGGTCGACATCCTGATTGTCGACGACCTGCCCGAGAAGCTGCTGGTGTTCGGCACGGTGCTGGAGGAGCTGGGGCAGAACCTCGTCTTCGTGCGCTCCGGCCGCGAGGCGCTTCGCGAGGTGCTGAACCGCGAGTTCGCGGTGATCCTGCTGGACGTCAACATGCCGGAGTTCGACGGCTTCGAGACGGCCGCGCTGATCCGCCAGTACAAGCGGTCGGCCCACACGCCCATCATCTTCATCACGTCGTACGCGGACGAGATGCAGACCGAGCGCGGCTACTCGCTGGGCGCGGTCGACTACATCCTGTCGCCCGTGGTGCCGCAGGTGCTGCGCAGCAAGGTGCAGGTGTTCGTGCAGCTGTTCGCGATGCAGGCGCAGATCCGCCGCCAGGCCGACGCGCAGGCCGCGTTCGTCGCCGCGGAGGCGGCGCGCCGCGCCGCGGAGGACAACGACCGCCGCTCGGCGTTCCTGTCGCGTGCCAGCCTGGTGCTGACCCGCTCCCTGGACACCGGCGAGGCGCTGCGCGAGCTGGCCGCGCTGGTGGTGCCGCAGGTGGGCCGCGAGGCCGTGGTGCTCACCACCGACGACGGCGGGCGCGTGGCGCGGCTGCTCACCGCCACCGCGGCGGAACCTGCGGCACTCGCGGCGCCCATCACGGACGTCGAGTCGGCGCTGGCGGCGATCGCCGCGGCTCAGCCCGGCGCGGGCGGCACGCCCGCGGAGGCTCCCGCCCCGGCCATCACCGAGACCGACTGGGGATCGCTGGACCTGTCCGTGCGCATGTCGCTCGAGCAGGTGCTGGCCGGCCGGGCACGCCTGGATACCCATGGGGGTACCGCGCTGGCCCTGCGCAATGGCGACCGCCTGCTGGGCGCCCTGTTCGTGACCCGCCGTCCCGCCACCCACGGCGTCGCCACCGGCCCCGCCGCCTGGCTGGACGGCCACGCGCTGGACGACCTGGCCGCGCGCGCCGCCGCGGCGCTGGACAACGCCCGCCTGCACGGCAGCCTGCACGCCGAGATCCTGGAACGCCGCGCCGCCGAGGCCGAGCTGCAGGAGGCCAGCCGGCGCAAGGACGAGTTCCTGGCGATGCTGTCGCACGAGCTGCGCAACCCGCTGGCGCCGATCCGCACCGCGCTGGAGGTGATCCGCCGCGCCGGGCCGCCGGAGCCCCGCTTCAAGTGGGCGTCGGACGTGATGGCCCGCCAGCTGCAGCAGATGACGCGGCTGATCGAGGAGCTGCTGGACGTGGCCCGCATCAGCCAGGGCAAGATCGTGCTGGCGCGCGAGCGCGTGGACCTCAACGCCGTCATCTCCACCAGCCTGGAGGCCGTGCAGCCCTTCGTCGACGCGCGCGAGCAGGTGCTGCGCGTGCAGCTCTCGCCCGAGCCCATGTGGATGCAGGGCGACTTCGCGCGGCTGCTGCAGGTGGTGTCCAACCTGTTGAACAACGCGTCCAAGTACAGCGAGAAGCGCACCACCATCGACCTGTCGGCCGGCCTGGAGGACGGCCTGGCCGTGGTGCGCATCCGCGACCAAGGCATCGGCATCGACTCGGAGCTGCTGCCCCGCATCTTCGACCTCTTCACGCAGGGCGACCGCGGCCTGGACCGCTCCCAGGGCGGCCTGGGCGTGGGCCTGACGCTGGCCCGGCGCCTGGCGCAGATGCACGGCGGTGCCCTCACCGCCACCAGCGAAGGCCCCAACCGCGGCGCCGAGTTCCAGCTGCGCCTGCCCTGCCTCGGCCTTGTGCACGGCGCGGAAACGGCCGCCGCGCCCAAGCTTGCCGTGCACAAGGCGCCCAGCGCGTGCCGCGTGCTGATCGTGGACGACAACCCCGACGCGGCCCAGAGCATCGCGACGCTGCTGGAGCTGGAAGGCCACCACGTGGAGACGGCGGGCGACGGCCTGCAGGCGCTGGAGCAGGCGCCCAGCTTCGCGCCCGACGTGGTGATCCTGGACATCGGCCTGCCGCGCCTGGACGGCTACGAGGTGGCGCGGCGGCTGCGGCAGATGCCGGCCACCGCCAACTCCCTGCTGCTGGCCCTCACCGGCTATGGCCAGCGCGAGGACCGCACCGCTGCCGCGGCCGCGGGCTTCGACCGCCACTTCGTCAAGCCCGCGGACCCCGCGCAGCTGATCGACGCCATCGCCGCGTGGATCGAGCAGCGGGGCGCGGCCTCGGCGCAGGCCGCATCGGACGACGCAGGCAACGCGCAGGCCGGCGCGTAGGGGCCGGGCCCGCGCCCGGCCGCCTGCCGCCTCCCCGCGTGCTACAACGCCTGCCGTGCGCCTTCGTTCCTACCTGCTCCTGCTGGCCACCGCGGTCCTGGTGCCCGGCTTCCTGGCCGCCGGAATCGCCGTCGACAAGGTGCGCGAGGGCGAGCGCGAGGCCGCGCTGCGCGGCCTGCGCGAGACGGTCCGCGCCACGGCGCTGCTGGTGGACGGCGAGATCCAGCGCTCCCTGGGCGCGGTGACGGCGCTCGGCAGCTCGCCGCACCTGGCGCTGGGCGAGCTGGCTGGCTTCTATGCGCAGGCCCATGCCCTGGACAGCCTGCCCGACGTCACCACGCAGCTGCTGGACGCCCGAGGGCAGCAGCTGGTCAACACGCGCGTGCCCTTCGGCACCCCGCTGCCGCCGCCGGTGGCGGGCGACTACGTGCGCCGCGCGCTGGCGTCGCAGCGCCCGGTGATCACCGACCTGGTGGTGGGACCGGTCTCGCACAAGCTGCTCACCGTGGTCTACGCGCCCGCCAGCGCCTCCTCGCCGCTGGGCCCGGTGGTGGTGGCGCAGGCGTTCACCGTGAACCACTGGCAACGCACGGTGATGGCGCCCATCGCCGACTCGCGCTGGACCGTCGGCGTGATCGACCACGCGGGCCGGTTCATCTCGCGCAATCGCAACGCCGACACCAAGCTCGGCCAGCCGGCCCGGCCCGAGCTGGTGGCCGCAGCCGCGCAGGCCTTCGAGGGCCTGATCCGCCACCGCACGCTGGAGGGGTTCGAGTCCTACGACGCGTTCACGCACTCGCGCCTCACCGGCTGGACCATCGCCATCGCCGCCCCCGTGGACACGATCGAGGCGTCGGCCACCCAATCCGTCACCTGGCTCGCGTTGGGCGTGGCCGCGGCGCTGGCCGCCGCGCTGCTGCTCGCCACGCTCCTCAGCGGCCCGTTGATCCGCGGCCTGGGCGCCGCCGGCGCCACGGCGCGCGCCCTGGGACGCGGGCAGATGCCGCTCGTGCCGCCACCGCGCGATGGCACGCCCGCCCTGGCCGATGCCCTGCCACCAAGCGAGCGCATCGCCGTCGACGAACTGGATGTGCTGCAAGAAGCGCTGCGGGACGCCGCCTGCCAGCTGGCCTCCGAGCGCGGCGCGCGCGGCCAGGTGGAGGCCGAGCGCGAGCGCCTGCTGGACAACGAACGCGCCAGCCGCGAGGACGCGCAGCGCGAGAACGCGGCGAAGGACCAGTTCCTGGCGCTGCTGGGCCACGAGCTGCGCAACCCGCTGGCCGCCATCGGCGCCGCCGCCGAGGTGCTGTCGCGGGGCGACGCGCAGGCCCTGCGGGATGCGCGCTTCCTCGCGATCATCCAGCGCCAGCACCGCCACCTGCGCCACATCGTCGACGACCTGCTGGAGGTCAGCCGCATGCTGTCCGGCAAGATCGAGCTGGCCGTGGCGCCCCTGGACCTGGCCGCATGCGTGCGGCATTGCGTCGAGGCGCTGCGCGCCGCGGGCGGGGACGGCCTGGGCGGCAACGGCGACGCGCTGCAGCTGGAGGCCGACGCCCCCGTGTGGGTGGCCGGCGACGCCGTCCGCCTGGAGCAGATCGTGACCAACCTGGCGGCCAACGCGCTGCGCTTCCTGCCCGCCGCGCCCGCGCCGCGCGTGGTGCGCCTGCGCGTCACGCGCGAGGGCGACGAGGCCGTGCTGGTGGTGGCCGATACGGGGCCGGGGATCCCGCCGGCGCTGCTGGACCGCATCTTCGACCCCTTCGTGCAGGGACCGCCGCCGGCGGGGGGCGCCTCCAGCGGCCTGGGCATCGGCCTGGCGCTGGTGCGGCAGCTGGTGGCGCTGCACGGCGGGCAGGTCGTCGCCAGCAACCCGGCGGAGGGTGGCGCGCGGTTCGAGGTGCGGATGCCGGCGCTGGACGGGGCGATGTCAGGTGTTGCGGGCCGTCGTGCCGATGTCGCCGATGCTGCCGACGCGGCCGCCGCCGCTGCCGTCGATGCTGCTGCGACCGCCGATGCCGCGCAGAGCGGCGCCAGCGCCGCGGCGCCCCGCTCGCGCGTCCTGCTGGTGGAGGACAACCCCGACGCCCGCGAGACGATGTCGATGCTGCTGGAGATGCTGGGCTACCTGGTGGACACCGCCGCCGATGGCCCGCTGGCGCTCGCGGCGGTCGCCCGGCAACGTCCCGACATCGTGGTGATGGACCTGGGCCTGCCCGGCATGGACGGCCACGCGGTGGCGGCCGCCATGCGCGCCGAGCCCGCGCTGCGCGGCCTGCCGCTGATCGCGCTCAGCGGCTACGGGCAGGACAGCGACCGCCAGGCCAGCGCCGCGGCGGGCTTCGACGCCCACCTGGCCAAGCCGGTGGACCCGGACGTGCTGGCGGCCGAGATCGAGGCCCGCCTGGCCGCCGCCCGCGCAGGCCAGGCCCCGTCCTGAGCGCGCCTCGCGCGATGCGCCCGGCGCTCAGCGCGCCACGCCCGTCATCCACGCCGCCCGGATCTGCCGCCCGCAATACGCCGACATCACGCCCGACCGCTTGTGCGGATCGGGGTTGTCCTGGTCGAGCAGGTCCTCGCGCGAGATCACGCCCCACCACTGCTTCGTGTGGTCCACCCACGGGTAGAAGCCGAACGCGCCCGCGGAGCTGTAGGCGCCGTCGCCCACCACCGGGTCGTCCTCCACCCAGTGGCCGATCGCGTAGTGCCAGGACTCGTCCAGCGGGATCGGCGTGTACACCGCGTTGGCACACGTCAGCGGGTTGGTGCACACCTTGTGCGTGCCCAGCAGGCCGGTGAGCGCCAGCTGCCCGTTGACCAGGCGCTGCAGCAGCAGGCCATAGTCGCTGGCGCTGGCCACCACGCCGCCGGGCAGTTGCGGCGAGCTGTAGTGGAAGTCCATGTGGGCGCCCAGCATCGCGTCCACGGCCTGCGCCAGCGCGTCGTCCGCATCCGGCCCCAGGCCCACCGACGGCAGCGTGGCGTGCTTCATCATGTGGCCGCCGCTGTAGTAGAACTTGCCGTCGTTGGCCGCCACGTAGCCGCCGTTGTGGATCAGCTGGCCCTGGTACGACTGGCACTGCGCCACGGTCTGGTCCGGCAGGCACTGGTCGAACTGCGTGTAGCCGCTCGTGAAGGTCATGTACTTCACGTCCTCGGGCGTCACCGCACCCGCGCGCAGCTGCGCCACGTACGCGCCGTAGATCATCTTGCTGGCCGAAGCGATCGACAGCTTCGTGTCGGCGAAGGGCGCGCCCGTGCCCACGCGATCGTCCGCGCGCGTGCCGCTGCCGTCGCCCACCGACCAGTAGAACGGCGCGATCGCCTGGCACTGCGCATTGGTGGAGGCGGTCTGCCGGGCGGCCGCCGTGCGTTGCGCGATGGTGATCGACCTGGATTGCGCGGCCGCGTCGTTGTCCACGCCGCCCAGGTCGGCCGCCACCGGCAGGCCGCCCGGGGGCACGGGGGCGCCCGTGCCGGCCCCGCCCGCATCGGTACCCGTACCCGTTCCTGTATCGCCGCTGCCCGCGTCGTCACCGCCCGCATCGCCACCCCCGCCGCAGGCCGCCAGCACGGCAGCCGCTAGGGCGGAGGCCAGCAGCGCGGTGATCGACGCGCTGCGCACGGGGGGCTTGGCTTGAAGGGGGGCGGGTGTCGTCGGCGTCATGTCGAGGGTCTCCTGGTGAAGGTGGGCCTCCACTATCGCCACGCCATCGACGGTTGTCCCTGGTTCGCGATGCCAACCCGTGACGCGCCCGGGCGGCCTGTCATCGTTTGTCATGGATCGCGTCGCCCTCGCCACGGCGAGAGGCGGGACCGGCGCGAAAATCGCACCCGATGACCGACGACCCCGCCTCCGCCGCCGCCCCGCGGACCGACGCGCCCCGCGTGCTGATCGCGGACGACGAGGCCGAGTTGCGCGGGCTGCTGCAGCGCTACCTGGGCGAACAGGGCCTGCAGGTGCGCGCGGTGCCCGACGCCGCAGCGGCCGAACGCATGCTGTCGCGCGAGCGCTTCGACGTGCTGATCCTCGACGTGATGATGCCCGGCGAGGACGGCCTGTCGCTGTGCCGGCGCCTGCGCGCGCAGGGCGAGACCGTGCCCATCCTGATGCTCACCGCGCGCGGCGACCCGGTGGACCGCATCGTCGGCCTGGAGATGGGCGCCGACGACTACCTGGCCAAGCCCTTCCATCCGCGCGAGCTGCTGGCCCGCGTGCAGGCCATGGTGCGCCGGCAACGCCTGCTGGGCCTGCACGGCGGCCCGCTGGGCGACGTGCCCGTGCGCTTTGGCCCCTACGCCCTGCACGCCGCGCAGCGCCGCCTGGAGAAGGACGGCGAGCCCGTGCCGCTCACCACCGGCGAGTTCCAGCTGCTGCTGGCCCTGGTGCAGAACGCGCACCGCCCGCTGGGCCGCGACCGCCTGGTGGCCCTGGCCCACGGCCCCGGCGCGGAGGTGACCGACCGCAGCATCGATGCCCAGGTGATGCGCCTGCGCCGTGCCATCGAGCCCGACCCGTCGTCGCCGCGCTGGATCCGCACCGTGTGGGGCGTGGGGTACGTCTTCGCGGCGGAGGATTGACGATGCCGATGCGCTGGCCCCGCACCCTCTTCGGGCGCAACCTGCTGCTGATGGTGGCGCTGACGCTGCTGGCGCAGTTCGCCACCGGCCTGCTGTTCCGCCAAGGGGTCATGGTGCCCCGGCTGCACCTGGCCGCCGACGCCACGGTGCACAACGTGCAGGCCTTCGCGCAGGCGCTGGCCGCGCTGCCCGCCGACCAGCGCGCCGCGTTCGTCGCGCACTTCAACGCCCGCACGCCGGACGAAGGGCCCGCATCCGCGGCGCGGCCCTCACCTGCCGGGGCGCCGCTCACGCGGCTGGAGAAGGCCTTCCTGCGCCACCTCGACCAGCGCTTGCCCGCCACCGCCGAAGGCCCGCGCTGGCGCCGCGGCACCGACGATTCGCTGGTGGTGCGCGTGGACGTGGACGGCCGCGGCTACTGGCTGGACCTGCGCGGCATGCTGCCCCCCGGCGACGCCGCCGCGGCCTGGGCCGCCGCCAGCCTGACGACCGCGCTACTGGCTATCCTCGGCGCCTGGTGGCTGCAACGCCGCCTGGGCCGGCCGCTGGACCGCCTGGTGGTGGGCGCGCGCGCGCTGGAGCACGGCCACGTCGCGCCGCGCCTGGCGGAGGACGGCCCCACCGAGATCGCCACCGTCTCGCGCGCCTTCAACGAGATGGCCGACGGCCTCGCGCGCCACGCGCGCGAGCGCGAGCTGATGCTGGCGGGGCTGTCGCACGACCTGCGCACGCCGCTCGCCAAGATGCGCCTGGCCGTGGAGATGCTGGGGCCAGGCGCGGACGCGTCGCTGGTGGCCACGCTGCAGCGCAACGTCGACGCCATCGACGGCCTGCTCACGCAGTTCCTCGCGTACACGCGCGCCACGCGCCCGCCCGACGAGCCTGAGCGCGAGCTGGACCTGGACGCGCTGGTGGCGGAATCGCTGGCGTTGTGCGCGCCCGATGGCGTCGTGTGGCTGCCCGGGGGCGCGGGCGTGCACCCCCTGCGCGCGCAGGCGGTGGCGCGGGTGGTGACGAACCTGGTGGTGAACGCGCAGAAGCACGGCGCGCCGCCGGTGGAGGTGGCGACCGGCCGGGATGCCACGACGGGCGCGCCATGGCTGGAGGTGCGCGATCGCGGGCCGGGGATCGCGTCGGAGCGCGTGGAGGCGTTGAAGGCGCCGTTCGCGCGGGGGGATGAAGCGCGGGGGGGCGCGGCGGGCGGAGCGGGGCTGGGGTTGGCGATCGTGGAGCGGATCGCGCAAGGGGAAGGCGCGCGCCTGGTGCTGGCGCCGCGGCCCGGCGGCGGACTGCTGGCGCGCGTGGCGTTCGCCGCCCGGGCGTGAGCCGGCGCCCGGCCTAGCGCCGGCGGCCCACCGCGTCGAGGATGTCGGCGTGCCTGACGACGAGCGGAGGCGATGCATAGGAGCGGCCGAGCATGTCGCCGCCATGGATCTCGAAGCACAGGTCGCCGGAATCGGATCGGTAGTCGTAGAGCGGACTGGCGACGTTGCTCGTCCTGGTGAGGGCGGCGTACACCTCGCTGAAGGGCCGCTCGTTCAGCGGCACGAACAGCGCGTAGCGCACCTGCCCGTCGGGCCCTCGGGCACCCTCCACGGCCGTTGGCGGCAGGCCGCCGCCATCCGCGATGGCCGTGGCGCCCAGCATCGGGTGGGTGGCGGAAGCGACCCGCCGCCGCGGCGCGCCCGGGGCATCGCAATGGAACGCGTCGTACACGACCGTGAAGCCGTGGTCCTTCGCGAACGCCGCCAGGTTGACGGGGCTCACGACCTCGACGCGAAGCAACCCGACGGTGCCTGGCGTTGAAGGGGCCTGCTGCGCATACCAAGGCAGGATGGCACCGACATCGGCGTGATCGAGCACCTCGATCGAGCCCACCCGGAACGAACCCGGCAGGTCCCATCCACACCCGCACAGCAGCGGCAGCCAGGCCACAGACATGGCGATCCATCGGAGATGCGCCACGAACCGGCCTACTTCCTCGTCAGCAGCAACTGCGCCGCCATCCGCACCTTCTCCTTCAACCCGCCGGCAAGCATCGCGAGCACGGCCGGCAACTGGATCTCCATCTTCACGGCATCCTCCAGCACGTCCACCGTGCCCGAGACGGACTGCCCCATCCCAGAGAGGCTGAACGCCAGCCGGTCGCCGTCCCATCGCTGGCTCAGGCCGCCGCCGCCGCCCGGCAACTGCGCGACGACCTTGGCGAAGCCCGCCTCGATGCGGCGCCGCGCCTCGGCGCGGCCCAGCTGGTGGGGAAGGCTGATCGAGATCGGCGGTGCCATGCGGAGGGTTCCAGGTTCGTTGCTAGGCGCCATCGGCCGCGAAGCCGGCGCCGACATGCGACAGGTCGCAGAACGGCTTGTTCTTCGATTGTCCGCAGCGGCACAGCTTGGCGTCGGTGACGCGCGCCACCGTGCGGCCCGTGCCCGCGCAGATCTCCAGGTTGCCCACGACGTGCAGCGGGCCGTTCTTCAGCGGCGTCACCTCGAGCGGCCCGTCGCGCACCGCCAGCGGATCCACCGTGCCGCTGCGCGGCTCGCCGGTGGCCTCGAAGCCGGCCGCCACGTGCGAGCCGTCGCACCAGGGCTTGCGCTTCGACTGCCCGCAGCGGCACAGCGTGGCGCGGAAGCCGTCGTCGCGGCCGGCCACGGTCAAGGGCGCGTTCACCGCGTAGGGGCCGTTCTCGCGCAACCGCAGCAGGTTGACCGGCGGCGCGGACTCCTCCGGTCCGCCGTCGTGCCGCTCGTAGCGGATCGCGCCCGACGGGCAGCGCTGCGCCACGGCCACGACGGCCTCCACGCTGGCGGTCTCGGGGTGGATCCACGTGCCGGGTGTGTTGGCCAGGAACACCGTGGGCGTCTCCAGCACGCAGTGGCGGGAATGGATGCAGCGGCGGCCGTCGAAGAGGATGGCGATGGCCTCGCTGTCGGCGCGTTCGAGGGCGGGGGCGTCGTCGGCTGTCGACTCATCCGGCGGTGCGGCGGGTGACGCTTCGGATACGGGGTAGGGTATTGGTGCACGTGGCGGCGGGGACGGGTCCGTGGCCTCTGCCGACCCGCCTTTCCCCGTCACCGCCACCGGCGCGGCACACGCCGCCGCCTTGGCCGCCGCGTCCGCGGGCAGCAGCGCGCACAGCGCCACGCGCTGTGCCTCCAGCAGCTCGATCACGCCCTGCCAGGTGCCGGCCGATTCGCCGGCCACCGGCACCACCGTGAGCTCCCGCGCACGCGCGGCCAGCTGACCGATGCGCTCGGAGAGCAGGCCGGCGGCGCCCTCCTCCGGCAGGCGCGACAACGAACGCAGGGGCGTGAACGTCAGGCCCGCGTGGACCGACGCATCGGACTCCGACGCGGGCCGCGCGGCCAGGCCCTGCCCCACCGGCGTCATCGCCCGCATCAGCGCGAACGAGGCCGCCAGCCACGTCGCCTTCTGCTGGCGGTCGCGCGTGCCGAAGCCCTGCAGCAGGCAGCGCAGCGACGTCGTGTACAGCGCGTTGGCGATGTCCAGCCAGCGCACCAGCGCGGGGTGGTCCACGTGCACGCGCGCGTCGGCGCTGTGGATGGGGCGGTTCATCACGGGGTTGGTGGCGGCGGGCCAGGCGGGCTCGAAGGACGGGTCCGCGTGCGTGAGCTCGTCCAGCTCGCCGGCCAGCCGCTGGAAGCGGCAGAAGTGCGAGTCGTGGTGCTCGTCGCCGGCGCCCTCGCCCTGCGTCACGATGGTGTCGATCGCCGCGAGCGCGCTGGCCAGGTCCGTCACCGCGGCCATGCCGGGCAGCGGGGCGAGCGTGGCGTCCACTTGCACGGCGGGATCGCCGACGAACAGCGCGGCCTCGCCGCTGGCCTCGACGCACGCGCGCAGCGAGTCGCCGATCACCTCGTACAGCTCGCCCACCGTGGCGTAGTCCCGCGGGCCGGGGCTGAGGCGGCCGGCGGGCACGGCGCGGCGGTAGCGGCCGGACGGGGCGAAGCCTTCGCCGTCCGGCACCTCGCGCGTGGCGGGGCGCTCGAGGAACAGGAAGTGATCGAGCGTGGCGCGCGAGAAGCCCTGCAGGCGGATGGAGAAGCCCGCGGGGTACGGCCCGGCATCGATGGGGAACGGCGGGCGGTTGAGGTGGGGCGTGCCGCCGAGGGCGCTGACCAGGTTGCCTACCAGCGCCAGGTGCGCCATCTCCTCGAACGCCACCGACAGGATCGCCCCGCGCCAGCGCGCCACGGCCTCGCGCTGCGGCGCGGTCCAGCGCTCGTCGGTGCGCTTCAGGCTGAAGGCCGCGTAGAGGTAGCAGCACATCAGGTTGTGCTCGATCTCGGCGGCCTCGTGCAGCCAGTACAGCAGTTGCTCGCGGCTGGGGGGCAACGTGGCCAGCGAGGTGGCGTCGGGCGCGGGCGCGGTGTCGGGCGGGGGCTGGTTCATGAGGGGATGCGGCGGGTGCGGGCGGCTGTCGGGCGATTCGACGATCGGCCCACGCGAGACTACGCGGGCCGGCGGACCTCGGCAACGGCCGGTCCTGAAGCCCCGCTCGACCGTGCGCCCACTGGCGGCGCCTCGGCGGGCGCGCCCACGGCTGCAGGCTGCGTGGCGTGCTGCTGCCGCAGCACGGGCGCCACCTTCTGCGGCCGCTGCCACGGAACCCCCTCCATCACCCGCACGGCCCGGTCCGCCGAGCCCAGCACCCCCATCAGCACCAGCCCCAGGCAGCCCGCGGCCGCCGCCAGGGGCGGCAGGCGGCCGGTACGGGCCAGGCCCATGAACACGAGTACCACCACCACCGTCTTGGCCCAGGCGATGCCCAGGCTGGCCACCAGGTTCCATGGTCCCAGGTGCAGGCGGGCCAGCGCCACCGTGGTGGCCAGCAAGGCGAGCAGCGCGATCCAGGCGAGCGCGGCATGGCGCAGCTCGCGCGAGAAGGGGTCGTCGCGCCGCGCGCTCACGACCGCGGCCCCACCAGGTAGATCAACGGGTACAGCACCACCCACACCACGTCGACGAAGTGCCAGTACAGCGCGGCGCCCTCGATGCGCGGCGCCGCTTCCTGCGATGCGATCACGTCGTCGCGCCGGTGGGTCCAGGCCAGCCACGACACCAGCCCCACGCCCACCAGCAGGTGCAGCGCATGCAGCGCGGTGACGGTGAAGTACCACGCGAAGAACAGCTCCGCGCCGGGGGGGCTCGCCGCCGGGTCGCCGGCCGGGCCCGCGTGCAGGCCGGGCAACGCGAACCCCGGCCCGGGGAACAGGCCCTCGTCCCACTCGCGATGCCATTCCACGGCCTTCACGCCGACGAAGGCCAGCCCCAGCGCCGACCCGGCCGCGAGCCAGGGCGCCACGGCCCGCTGCCGCCCGTGCTGCGCCGCCGCGGCCCCGATCGCGATGGCGGCGCTGCTGGTCAACAGCAGCGCGGTGTTCAGGGTGCCGAGCAGCAGCTCGGTGTGCGCGCTGGCCGCCGCGAAGGCCTCGGGCGCGTGCGCGCGGGCCTGCGCGTAGGCCACGCACAGCGCGCCGAAGAACAGGATCTCGCCGGCCAGGAATACCCACAGCCCCAGGCGCGCGGCGTCCATGCGCAGGCGCGGGTCGGCGACCTCGAGGGCGTCCTGGTTCACTGCCCGCTCCCCGCGCGGTGCACGGGCGTGTACCCGTAGACGTCCTGCGGCGGCCGCGGCGGCTCGTCGAAGTTGTGCGTGGGCGGCGGCGACGGCGTCTGCCATTCCAGGCCGGTGGCGTTCCACGGGTTGGCCGACGCGCGCGGCCCCTTCCACAGCGAGCGCGCCAGGTACACCAGCGGCATCAGGTAGCCCACGGCGAGGATCGACGCGCCCGCACTGGAGAGCACGTTCAGCAGCATGTACTCCGGGGGGTACGCGTGGTAGCGGCGCGGCATGCCCGCCATGCCCAGCAGGAACTGCGGGAAGAACGTGAGCTGGAAGCCGAAGAACACCACCACGGCGGACACGCGGGCCAGCATCTCGGGGTACATGCGCCCGGTGGCCTTGGGCCACCAGAAGTGCAGCGCGCCGAAGAAGGCCATCACCGCGCCACCCACCATGATGTAGTGGAAGTGCGCGACGACGAAGTAGGTGTCGGTGAGGTGCACGTCCAGCGCCAGCGAGGCCAGGAACAGGCCCGTGAGGCCGCCGGTGGTGAACAGGCCGACGAAGCCCAGCGCGTACAGCATGGGCGCGTCGAAGCGGATCGAGCCCTTGTACAGCGTGGCCGTCCAGTTGAAGACCTTGATGGCCGACGGCACGGCCACCAGGAAGCTCAGCAGCGAGAACGCCAGGTTGGCCAGCGGCGACTGCCCGCTCACGAACATGTGGTGCCCCCACACCAGGAAGCCGATGCCGGCGATGCCCAGCACCGCGTACGCCATCGACCGGTAGCCGAAGATGCGGCGCCGCGCGAAGCACGGCAGGATCTCGCTGACCACGCCCATCGCGGGCAGCACCATGATGTAGACGGCGGGGTGCGAGTAGAACCAGAACAGGTGCTGGAACAGCAGCGGGTCGCCCCCGTGCGCCGGATCGAACACGCCCACCTGGAACAGCCGCTCGGCCACCACCAGCAGCGTCGTGATGGCCAGCACCGGCGTGGCCAGCACCAGGATGATGGCGGTGGCGTAGTGCGTCCACACGAACAGCGGCAGCCTGAACCAGCGCAGGCCCGGCACGCGCAGCAGGTGCACGGTGACGATGAAGTTGATGCCCGTGAGGATGGATGAGAAGCCGGTGACGAACACGCCCACCAGCGTCAGCACCACGCTGCTGCGCGAGAACATCGTGGCGTAGGGCGTGTAGAAGGTCCAGCCGGTGTCCACGCCGCCGCCGGCCAGCGCGCCCAGGATCAGCAGGCCGCCGGCCAGGTACAGGTAGAAGCTGGCCAGGTTCAGCCGCGGGAACGCCATGTCGCGCGCGCCGATCATCAGCGGGATCAGGAAGTTGCCCGCCACCGACGGGATCGACGGGATCAGGAACAGCCACACCATGATCACGCCGTGCGCGGTGAACAGGCGGTTGTAGGCGTCGTCGCTCACCAGGTCGCCCGCGGGCGTGGCCAGCTCGAGGCGGATCACGGTGGCCGCGGCGCCGCCGATGAAGAAGAAGGCGGTGATCGCCAGCGCGTAGAGGATGGCGATGCGCTTGTGGTCGGTGGTGGTGAACCACGAGCGCAGGCTGGTGCCGTCCGCCAGGTAGCTGCGCTCGAAGGCGTCGGGCGTGGTCATCGTCCCTCCCCGCCCAGCGAGCGCAGGTACGCCACCAGCTCCAGCAGGTCTTCCTCGGGCACCTGCCCGGCGTACGACGGCATCGCGTTCGGCTGCCCCGCCACCACCTGCGAGCGCGGCGCCAGGATCGAGCGGCGAAGGTAGTCGTCGTCGGCCACCACGCGCGTGCCGTCGGCCAGCGTCACCGGGCGGCCGTACAGGCCGGCCAGCGGCGGGGCATGCACGCTGCTGGCCGCGTCGTGGCAGCTGCCGCAGGCGAGCCTCGCGTACACACCCGCGCCCAGCTGCGCGGGCGTGGGCGAGCCGGGCACGGGCGCGGGGCCGCTCTCGGCCCAGCGCGCGTAGTCGTCGGGGCGCATCACCACCACGCGGCCCAGCATCGCCGAGTGCTGGCTGCCGCAGTACTCCGTGCACAGGATCGGCCAGGTGCCCAGCGCCGTGGCCGTGAACCACAGGCGCGTGTAGCGGCCCGGCACCACGTCCTGCTTCAGGCGGAAGGCGGGCACGTAGAAGCTGTGGATCACGTCCTGCGACGCCATCACCAGCACCACGGGGCGGCCCTGCGGCACGTGCAGCTCGTCGATCTCCTGGCGGCCGGTCGGGTGCTCGAGGCGCCACATCCACTGCTTGGCCACCACGTGCACCGGCAACGCGTCCGCCGGCACGCGCTGGCTCACCACGTACGCGTGCGCGGCCCAGGCGAACAGCGCGAGGAACAGCAGCATCGGCGCCACGGTCCAGGCAACCTCCAGCCTGCCGGCCTCCGACGGCGGCCGGCTGCGGTCCACGTCCAGACGGCCCGCGCGGTAGCGCCACGCGAAGCCCACCACCAGCGCGGCCAGCAGCACGCCCATCGCGCCGGTGACGCCCAGCAGCGTCCAGAAGATGCGGTCGGTGCCGCCCGCGATGGACGAGGCCACCGGGGCCATCAGCGAGAAGGCCGGGGCGGAGGCGCCGGGATCGCTCATCGCGTCGCCTCCCGATGTCGCCAGGCCCACGTGGCGCCCGCGGCCAGCGCCAGCAGCGCCAGCGCGCGCAGGGTCCACATCACCGGCGCCGTGGCGCGGCCGGTGTGGGGGTCGAAGGAGGAGCAGGCAAGCCAGAGGCCGGTGGCGAGGTCGGTGAGGGAGTGCCCGGACATGTGCACGGACGCCGCAGGGCTCGTGGCCGCAGGAGCGGTGCCGCCCGTCGCCAGCATCGCGGCTCGCAGCACGGCCGGGTCGAAGCGCACGCCGGGCAGGCGCGCCGACAGCGTGCCGTCCGGACGCAGCACCGCCAGGCCAGCGGGGTGGTCGATACCGGGGCGGGTATCGCCGTCACCGGGAACCGCCGTGAGTGTCCAGCGCCAGCCCAGCGTCTCGCGCAGCGCTCGCAGGCCGTCGGCGTCGGAGGTCCACAGTTGCAGCGGCAACGCGGTGGCGGCGGGCGTGGCGCCGTACACCGCCGGACGCGCCCAGGCCGCGTAGCGGCGGTAGACGTCGCGCAGTGGCCGCGCGTCGGCGGGCGTGTCGGTGGGGTCCAGCGAGACGATCACCAGGCGCCACGTCGCCGGCGGCAGGCCCGTGTCCGCCAGGGCTTCCAGCGCGCCGTGGGCCACGGTGCCGCACAGGCTGCGGCAGCGGTACCAGGCGGGCAGCAGCACCGTGACGCGGCCGTCGCCTGACGATGCGTGCGGCGGCACGGGGTGGCCATCGGCATCGGTGAAGCCGGTGGACGCGGTGGGCGACGCCGGGGCGGGCAAGGGCGCCCGCGGCGCCGCGCCCGCGCCCCACCACGGCCGCGAGGCCTGGGGCGCCTCCTGCAGTCGCGGCGCCGGAAACGGCGCCAGCCGCAGCCGCGAGTCGGCCTCGCCGCCCGCAGGCAGCTGCCAATGCACCAGCAGCGCGAACGCCACCGCCAGCGCCAGCGCCACCACCGCCAGCATCGCCGCCATCGTCCCGGCCACGCGCCGGCCCCGCACGTCGTCGCCGCTCATCGCGAGCCTCCCGCCAGCAACAGGCCCATCCCCGCCACCGCCAGCGCCCACAGGGGCATCACCGCCAGGTCGCCGCGCGCCGCGGCCACGGACGGCACGATGGTCCACGCCGCGCCCAGCGCCTGCGCGGCCACGATCCAGCCCGCCACCCCGGCCAGGCGCCGGGGGTCGTCCTTGTTCCGGCGCCACAGCAACGCGAGGATCGGCAGCGCCGCCTGCGCCGCTACCAGCACCGCGCCCAGCGCGCCCCATGCCCCGGCCATCCGCGGCAGGTACCACGACGTCTCGCGCGGCAGGTCCTCCGCCCAGATCACCAGGAACTGCATGAACTGCAGGTATGCCTGCACGCCCACCAGCATCAGCAGCAGGTTGCCCAGGTCGCGCAGCACGGGCACGCGCGCCACCTCACGGGACGGGGGCAGGTCCTGGGCGGCGCGGCGCCTGTCCACGCCGCGCCGCGCGCGGTTGGCGGCCGTGATCGCCACCACCACCGCGGCGCCGCCCGTCCACTGCGTGGCCGCCGCCAGCCAGCCGAACACGGTGCTGGACCAGGTGGGCGTCAGCGACATCACGGCCTCGGTGGCCAGCAGCGTCACCAGCAGCGTGCCCGCCATCAGCGCACCGGCCGCGCGCCCGGGCGTCTCGCGCGTGCCCGCGCGCGGCGCGTGCACCAGCGCGGCGCAGGCGCCCGCGTAGGCCAGCGCGCGCACGAGCGGCCAGGGCGGGGTGAACCAGGCGCGTTGCAGCGCGCCATGCGCCGCGTGCGGATCCGCCACCCACGGGTAGAGCCAGCGCGCGCCCAGCACCACGGGCACGACCACCAGCACCAGCAACGGCGCCACGGGCCGCAGCCACGCGCGCGTGACCGGCGCCAGCAGGCGCCCCCACCGGCCGCCGGTGAGGCGATGCACGCGCGCATTCACGGCCAGGCCCAGCATCGTGCCCAGCCAGAACCAGCCCGCCGCCAGCCAGGCGGCCAGGCCCACGGCGGGCTCGCGCTGCCAGGCGAGTACGCCGAAGATCGCCAGCAGCAGCGCGCCGGCGATGCGGCGTGGCGTGGCGACGGCGTGCGTCATCGCGCTCATCGCAAGGTCCTGACGAAGGCCGCGATGGCCGCGGCATCGCGCGCGTCGATGCGGTCCGCGAAGGCGGGCATCACGCCGCGGCCCTGCAGGATGATGGCGCGCACGGCCGCGTCGCTGGGGATGGGGTCGCCGGGAACGGGGCCGCTGGCGGCGGGGGCGCCTGCAACGGGGTCGCTGGCGGCAGCCCCCGCGCCCGCGGCCGGCACGCCTCGCGCGAACGGCACGGGGCGCGGGAAGCCGCGCCGCACCACCTCGCCGTCGGACGCGCCCGTAGCGCCATGGCACGGCGCGCAGAAGATCAGGTAGCGCGCGTGGCCACGGGCCAGATCGGGCTCGTCGCCCCCGGGGGAAGGACTGCTCGCCACCCGCCCTTCCCGCCCGCTGCTGATCGCGGCCCGGTCGCCCATCGCGTAGGGCACCGCATCGGCGGGCGGCGGCCGTCCCGACTGCCCGTCGGCGAAGAACGTGCTGGCGCCGGCGAAGCGGCCGCGCGGCTGGTCGGCCATGTCGCGGGTCACGCGCTGGCAGCCGGGCAACAGGATGCAGCACGCGAGGAGCAGGCCAACGCACGCCGTCGTGTGGCGCGCCGCCGCTTCGGCCGCGGTCCACCGCCCGCTCATCGACCCACCTCCACCCATTGCACCGGCCGCAGCGATCCATCCAGCGCCGTGGCCGCCTCGGCCGCCATCGCCGCCGTGTCCTCGCCCAGCAGCACCAGGAAGTAGCGGTCCCGCGTCGCGCGCTCGAACCCCGGCACGTCGAACAGCGGGTGGCGCAGCCGCGGCAGCCCGGCGGTCCACAGGAACGCCACCAGCGCGGCCAGCGCGGCGCACAGCACGGTGGTCTCAAACGTCACCGGGATGAACATCGGGGCGCTGTGAAGAGGCCGGCCGCCCACGTCCAGCGGGCGGTCCACCACCGCGCTGAACCACTGCATCGCGTAGCCGCCCAGGCCGCCCAGCAGCGCACCGCAGAACGTGATGGCGGCGATGGGCGGCCGGCGCGCGGCCACCGCCTCGGCCAGGCCTTCCACGTGGTGCGGCGCGTAGGCCTGTAGCGAATGTCCGGCGTCGCTCGCCGCGCGTGCCGCGGCCAGCAGCGCCTCGGGCGTGTCGAACTCGGCCAGCCAGCCGCCGCGACCCGACGTCGTCGTCGTCATGGTCGCCGTGGTCGTGGTCGTCATGCGCCGTGCTCCTCGCCCTCGCTGGCCGCCTCGCGCATCTCCGCGATGGACAGCGCCGGCAGCACGCGCACGAACAGCAGGAACAGCCACGCGAACGTGCAGATCGAGCCGGCCAGGAACACCCAGTCCCACCGCGTGGGCACGAACACGCGCCACGCCGACGGCATGAAGTCGTGGCTGGTCGACGAGACGACGATCATCACGCGCTCGAGCCACATGCCCAGGTTGATCACCAAGGACAGCGCGAACAGCGCCGCCGCGCTGTGCCGCACGCGGCGCCACCACATCGCCTGCGGCAGGCCCACGTTGCAGGCCAGCATCGTCCAGTAGACCGGCGCGTAGGGGCCCGTCCAGCGGTCCACCTGGATGGCGATCTCGTACTCGTCGCCGCTCCAGAAGGCGTAGAACGCCTCGGCCGCGTAGCCGTAGGCCAGCAGCGCACCGGTGGCCAGCAGCACCTTGGCGCAGTTCGCCAGGTGGCGCGTCGTGATCAGGTCGTGCAGGCGGAAGAAGTGCCGCAGCAGGATGCCCAGCGTCAGCACCATCGCGAAGCCCGAATAGAGCGCACCAGCCACGAAGAACGGCGGGAAGATGGTGGAGTGGTAGCCGGGCGTGTTGCCGATGGCGAAGTCCAGCGACACCACCGAATGCACCGACACCACCAGCGGCGTGGCCAGCCCGGCCAGCAGCAGGTAGGCCTGCTCGTGCCGCTGCCACTGCCGCGCCTCGCCCCGCCAGCCCAGCGCGAACAGGGCGAAGGCCGTGCGGCGCGCCCCCGGTGGCGCGCGGTCGCGCAGCGCCGCCAGGTCGGGCACCAGCCCCACGTACCAGAACAGCAGCGACACCGTGATGTAGGTGGCGATGGCGAAGAAGTCCCAGATCAGCGGGCTGCGGAACTGCGGCCAGAGCGACATCGTGTCGGGGTACGGGATCAGCCACCAGACCTCCCACGGCCGCCCCAGGTGCAGCAGCGGAAAGAGGCCAGCCATCGCGGCCGCGAACAGCGTCATCGCCTCGGCGAAGCGGTTGATGGACGTGCGCCATTTCTGCCGCAGCAGCAGCAGCACGGCGCTGATGAACGTGCCCGCGTGGCCGATGCCGATCCACCACACGCAGTTGGCGATGGCGAAGCCCCACGCCACCGGCACCTGCACGCCCCAGATGCCGATGCCGGTGGCGAACAGGTGGCCGATGGCGGCGAGGAAGGCCAGCATGCCCGCGCCCGTGAGGCAGAACGAGGCCAGCCACAGCCGCCCCAGCGGGCGGGCCAGCACCGCGTCGGCGATGCGATCGCCGATGCGCGTGCCCACGCGCGCCTGGTGCCGGGCGCGCGAGGGCGGCAGCGCGGGCGTGCCGCGCAGATCCTCGCCGCCGGCCGGGATCGCGGCCCCGCCCGTCATGCGTCGCCCTCCTCCGGCACCGGCCCCACGCGCGCCAGGTAGGTGGTACGGGGACGGGTATTCAGCTCCTCCAGCATCACGTAATGGCGCGGGTGCTGGCGCGCCTGCGCCACCGCGCCGGCGGCGTCGTGCAGGTTGCCGAAGCGGATCGCCTGCGTGGGGCAGGCGGCCTGGCAGGCCGTCTGCACGGCCGCCGTGGCCGGGCCGTCGCTGCCACCGCTCGTGGCCTGGCCGTCCGGGCCCGCCTGCACGCCATGGTCGCCACGCTGGTCCGCGCGCCGTGCCCTCGACAGACGCTGCACGCAGTACGTGCACTTCTCCATCACGCCGCGCGAACGCACGGTGACGTCGGGGTTGCGCATCAGCGCAGCAACCTCGGTCGTGACGTCGGCGTACTGCCGGAAGTTGAAGCGCCGCACCTTGTACGGGCAGTTGTTGGAGCAGAAGCGCGTGCCCACGCAGCGGTTGTAGACCTGCACGTTCAGGCCCTCGCCGTCGTGCGACGTGGCGCCCACCGGGCACACCAGCTCGCACGGCGCGTGCTCGCAGTGCATGCACGGCACCGGCTGCGTGATGGCGCGGCCCGTGCCGGCGTCCACGTCCACGTCCACGCGGATCCAGTGCATGCTGCGCCCCAGGGCCGCCTCGGTCGGGCCCACCACCGGGATGTTGTTCTCGGCCTGGCACGCCACGGTGCAGGTGCCGCAGCCGATGCAGGCATCCAGGTCGATGGCCATCGCCCAGGCCGGGCCGGGCGGGTGGTCGAGGTCCGGCGTGCGCGGCGGGTAGATCGAGGGCGGGGGCGGCGCGGGCGCCATCGCCTGCCCGAAAGGCAATGTCCGCGCGAGCTCGCGGTCGTGCTGGTCGTGCTCGCGCTGCGCCTGCGCCAGCTCCACGCGGCGGCCCGCGGGGGCCAGCAGGAAGGCCGGCGTGGCACCGCCCTCGTCCGCGCCGCGCAGGAACGCCGTGTCCACGCCCACGCCCTGGCCGATCGGCCCGGCCGCGCGCCGTCCGTGGCCGCGCGTGAGGGTGCACGCGCCTTCCGCGTGGCGCGCGTCCACCCAGATCGGCGCCTCGAGCAGCGTGTCGCCGGCACCCGCGTTCGCGCCGTCCTCCGGCTGCGTCCGCGACCGGGCGATGCGCACCACGTCACCCGTCGCCAGCCCATGCGCCGCCGCGGTCCGCGGGCCGAGCTGCAGGGCGTTGCCCCAGGCCAGGCGCGTGAGCGGATGCGGCAGTTCCTGCAGCCAACCGTTGGCCGAGCCCTCGCCGGTGCCCACGTGCGGATGCGGGGGGAACACCAGCTCCAATGCGGCGCGCGACGGCGAGGACGCCGTCAGCGAAGCCGTCGGCGAAGCCGCCGTGGCCAGCGCCACCGCCGGCCGCGCCGGCCAGTCGATCGCACGCAGCGACAAGGCGGGCGCCGCGCTGCCCTCCGCCCAGCCGCGGCGCAGCGCCGCGACCCGGCCGGCCTCCCCCCCCACGCCGTCCGCCGCCCAAGCGGCGACGGCCAGGGCATGGCCATCCACCGGCACAGCCTCGTCCGCCGCCAGCGCCGACAGGAGTTCCGCCGCGCTGCGCGTGTCGTACAACGGCGCGATGGCGGGCTGCTGGGGCATCAGCGTGCCATCCGCGGCCCGCGCGTCGCCCCACTGCTCGAAGGCATGCGACGCCGGCAGGTGCCAGCCACAAGCCCGACCCGTCTCGTCGCGATGCAGGCCCAGGTGCGCGCTGAACGGCACGGCGCCCAGCCACCGCTCGATCTCCAGGATACCCGGTGCCGTATAGGCGGGATTGCCTCCCACCACCAGCAACGCCTGCACGCTGCCCTCGCGCAGGCGCGCGGCCAGGTCCGCCAACCGGCCAGGCACGGGCAGCGAGGCCGGTCGGTCCGGCGGCGCGATCGCGGTCCACGCCCCATCGCCACCGAAGCGCTGGTTGATGGCCAACGCCAACGCGTGCACCGCGGGCGACATGGAGGCGCCCGCCAGCACCACGACGCGGCCGGCATGGCGCCGGCACAACGCGGCCAGTCGCGTGGCGAGGGTCGCGACGTCGGAGGCGTCGTCGTGCCGGAGCGTGGGGCGCGCCGCGTCCGTCCCCGCCGCCAGCTGGGCCGCCAGCGCCCACGCCACCGCATCGATCGCGGACGGCGTCAACGCGTGGCGCTCGTCGGCCCGCGCGCCGAACAGGCCTGGCGTCGTCTCCAGCGCGACGCCGCGCGGCGGCACGCGTCCCGCCGCCAGCGCCTGTGCGCGCGCCCGCGCCCAGTCGGCGGCCTGCCGCACGCCCGCGGCCGGGTCGGTGAACGGGTCGGCCTCCAGCGTGATCACCAGCGTGGCCCGGTCCAGATGCGCGAGCGACCGCAGCGGCGTGCCCGCCGCCCGCGCCAGCGCGTCGTCCATGGCGTGCGTGTCCACGCCGTCGTGCTGCGTCCACTGCGCGCCCGGGAAGCGCGCCAGCACGGCCGCCAGCGCACGAGCCGTCGTGGGCGAGGTGATCCGCGGCGTCAGCACCTGCAGCGCCCCCGGCGCGGCACCGGGCGCGCGCCACGCCGGCGAGCGCGCCCGCCAATCGGCCAGGAACGCCGGCCACGTGGACGGCGCCGCGCGCCCGTCCGCGCCGCGATGCCACGGAGTCGTGCTGCGCTCCGGGTCCCACAGGTCCAGCACCGCGGCCTGCGTGGCGGCATCGGTGCCGCCGGAGCCGCCCGAGGCGGGCCCGGTCACGCCCTCCACCTTCACCGGCCGCCCCTGCTGCGTGCCCACCAGCACCCCGTGCGCCCACCCGTCACGCGGCAGCGCGGTGGCGTAGTACACGGGCGCGTCGCCCACCGCGATCTCGGGCATGTGCGCGTAGCTGAGCACGCGCGCGTCCGGCGCCCGCGAGCAGCCCGCCGCCGACAACGCCATCGCCGCCCCCAGCCACTTCACGACGGCGCGGCGCGTCGGGCGCGCGAGGTCCAGCTCGATGGTCGAGGCGGCCGGGTCGGCAGGCGGGATGCGCGGTGCGGACATGGCGATCAGCGATGGCAGGTGGAGCAGTCGACAAGCCGACGATGCGGCTCCAGCCCCACCGCCTGCGCGATGGCCGCCTGCCGCGCCGGCGCCACCGGCGCGGGGGGCATCGCGAACTCGTCGGCCTGCTCGTGCAGGTGCGACACCGGCGACTCGTGGCACGACAGGCACCAGCGCATGGTGAGCGGCGCGACCGGCGCCATCAGCGGCATCTGGTCCACGCGGCCGTGGCACTCCGCGCAGGGCACCTGCTTGGCCACGTGCACCGAGTGATCGAAGAACACGTAGTCCGGCAACCGGTGCACGGTGTTCCAGGCGATCGGCTGGCCGGTGGCGGCCGCCTGGCGCAGCGGCTCGAACATCCGCTGGTCAGCGAACAGCTGCGCGTGGCAGCCCAGGCACACCTGCGCACTGGGCATGCCCGGGGTGGCCGCGCGTTCCACCGTGGCATGGCACATCCGGCAATCCAGCCCGTCGTCGCCCACGTGATGCTGGTGGCTGAAGGGAATGGGCTGCGCCACGGGCACGTCCAGCCGTCGCACGGTGGACGCCCTCGCCCACAGCACGACGCCCAGCGCGATCACCGCGGCCACCGTGCCCAGGCACAGCAGCTTGACCAGCAGCTCGGCCTGCGGCGAGAAGGTTTGGGGCATCGGGGTCGATGGAGACGGCACGCCCGCAGGCGCAACCTGTGCATGCTCGTCGGTGAACGCGTGTCGTGGGAGGTGACGACGACGCTTCGTGACGTAGGCGAGCGACTACATCGGTTTGACGATTCGCTTCGCTCGGTTGCGAATCCGTGCTTGCGCGAGGCCGGGACGGGCGGCGCTCCTCCGTCACGGCCTGGATTCCAACCTTTCGCCTGGACGGCGAAAGGTCGCGGGCCCCGCTGAGG
>OUNM011304020.1_pt1 | contig 27144 bp, 18 predicted proteins | sample 1769961 | NCBI WGS metagenome assembly OUNM01 (sample SAMEA3914820, study PRJEB12502) | metagenome | biome: forest; material: soil | place: USA | collected 2012-03-12 | depth 0.3 m | reverse complement strand
GACCAGGGCGCCCTGCTGCACTGGAGTGGCAGCGGAAGAGGTCAGTGTGATGGTGGACAGGGCCTTCAACACACTCAAATTGGGCGACAGCGAACCATTGCTGGGCCAGAATGAAGAGGAGCCGAGGTAGTTTGCCGACACGGTATAAACCGTGCCCCCGGTGAGACCATTGGTGCTAAAAGTGATCTGGCCGGTCGAATCGAGCTGGCCAGAGCCTACCATGCTTCCGTTCAGCAAAACATTGACCGTGCCGTCCGGCACACTGCCGCCAGCCACCGGCGAAACCTTCACGGTCATGGTAAAGCTCTGCCCGAAAACAATGGGATTGCTGGCATTGGTAATGGAAAGAGCCGTGCTGGTCTTGAAAAATTCCACCGCGCCAATGTCCGGCAGGGCGGTGCCGTTGTTATCCCCGTCCTGTGACCGGAGATTGCCGCGGGCATCCATGTTCACATTGGGCGCGGCATTGCCCGCAGCCACCTTGTCGATCACCGGGCTGCCCGCATTCGGTGGCATCGTCAACACCGGGCCGCCATAGGAGCCGAGGGGCGCGAGATTGGGTGCGAGCGGCGAGCCGGAGGTGCCCACGTAGTCGCCATTCGCATTCGGATTGCCGGTGGGGAACGCAGAGGTGTACTGGCCAGGCTGCACGCCGATCCAGTTGTTGCCCTGCCGGGTGACCGCTGCGCTGCCGCCCCCGAAGTCGGCATCGCCCGTGCCCGGCGCTATGTTCGCAGCGACAATGGTGTTGCGGATGAGGGCCGAACCAGGGCTGCTCAGCACGATGCCACCCGTGCCGGCAGTGCCGGTGTTCCCGGTAATGGTGCAATGGGTGAGCGTGAGGCTGCCATAGCAGTTAATCCCCGAGCCATAGCCGGCGTTGTTTCCGGCGATGGTGCAATTGACCAGCACAGTAGTGGAGCCGTTGTCCAGCAGCATGCCCGCACCATTGCCAGCCGTGTTTTGATAAATCGAACAGCCAGTGAGCGTGAGGCTGCCCTGGTTGTAAATCGCGCCACCAACCCCACTGTTGGCCGCTCCCGCGCCACCGCCGCCCGTGAGGTTGACCCCAGTGAGCCAGAGCAGGCTGCCAGGAGCATTGCTGAAATGGCGGTTGCCATTGGTGGCCACGAGGGTAAGGCCCGCGGGCAGAGCCGTGGCATCAATGATCACAACGGTGCTGCTGCTGACCACGATCTCGCTGGCGAGCATGATCGTCACGTCCGGCGCGCCAGTGTTGAAATTGATGGTGCCCCCGGCTGCTCCACTGTCGATGACCGCCTGGCGCAGGCTGCCAGGCCCGGAGTCATTGTCATTGGTGACCGTGAAGGTGGCAGCTTGGGCCGCCCACGAAAAGCAGAACAGTCCCAGCAAAAGAACAAGACGCGGAAGACGAAGCAGCAAGGCATTCATGGAGCGTGAGGCATGGGGGGTTCGTCTCCATGCGTTTCCGCCTTTTTACCACGCCTGCTGAAAATCGAAACTGCAAGTTGTCCGGACATCGCGGGGACACCGCCGTCCGTGAAGGACCCTCAATGTGCCGGAGCAATGAAGCTGGCCAGCTCGCGCAAGGCAATGACCTTGCAGCCCTGATCTTTGAGATACGCCATGTAGCTTTCGAACTTGGCCGGATCGGTGTTCACCCAGGGGTGCATGATGTCGGGCACGCCGTGGAAGGTCATGATTACCGGGTGGCCGTCCTTTGCCAGCGCCACGGCGGCCTTGAACTGCTCCAAGGTGCGGTCCGGCTTGCTGTCAAAGGCCTGCGGCAGCGTGAGCGGATTGTCGGTGGCGGGATCGACCGCCTTTTCACCGCCGGCACGGGCGAATTGATAGCCGCGCTCACGCAGAAGCTTCACTGCCGCATCGCTGGACTGGTAGCCGGGGTAGCAAAAGCTGGTGGGCCGGGGAATGCCATGCTTCGCGCACTGCTGTTCAATGTACTCCACGTCAGCCGCGAGCTGCTCCGGCTTTTGCTTTACCACACCCGTGTGGTGCCTCGTGTGGTTGCCAATTTCGAAGCCGGCCTTGTTCAGCTCCTCGATCTGCTCCCATGTCATGTAGTGCTCCTTGTCCACGGCGAACTCGAAACCCTCGGTGATGAAGAAGGTGGCACCGAAGCCCAGCTTCTTCAGCAGCGGCGCGACGAAGGTGGCATGGCTGGCCACCGAGTCGTCAAAGGTGAGCACCACCAGCTTGTCTGGCACCTTGTCAGCGGCGCGCGCGGGGATGAGCAAGCCAAGGGCAAGAGCGGTAAAAAGGAAGAGCTTCATTGACCGACATCCTCAGCTGTTGCCCCCGGGGCCGTCCAGATGTTTTGGCTACCTCACCTCCATCACCGGCGGCATGGCGTCGGCGAAAGGCACGGCGTTTTCCTTCAGCGAAGCGATGGTCTTCGCCCGCAGCGCCTCGACCTGCTCGCGATGACCCGGCACGCGAGCCAGGTTGTGCAACTCTTCAGGGTCCGCCTCCAGGTCGTAGAGCTCCTCCATCTCATTGCGGGTGAGGTTGCGCACGTACTTGAACTTGCCGTCGCGCAGCATCACCCACCAGGGCACCTTGCCTTCCTTCTGCATGTCCTTCAGCTTCGTGGGAATCGGAGAGGTGGCGGCGCCATAGGTGTCGCCGGTGTGAATCATCAGCGTGGGTGAATCAAAGGAGGCGTGCTCGGGATCCTTCAAGAGCGGTGTCATGTCACGACCATGCATCGGCCACGGCGGCTCCATGCCGGTGAAGGCGAGCAGGGTGCGCACAAGGTCGGGCGAGTTCACCGGCTGCTGGCTCACCTTGCCCTGCGCGATACGCGAAGGCATGGAGACTACCAGCGGCGAGGAGATATTGGCATCATACGGTGCGAGCTTGATGCTGCAGCCGTGCTCGCCGAGCGCGAAACCTTGGTCGGCCGTGTAGATGACCAGCGTGTTGTCGAGCTGGCCGGTGGCCTTCAATGCCTCCACGATGCGGCCCACGCCTTCATCCACCGCCATGTTGCATTCGTTCACCTGCTGCACCCATTCATCGAGCGACTTCCCGCCTTCATCCGCATCGAAGTTGGTTTCGCCCTTCTTGGCCTTGCCGCCGCGCACCGGCGTGCCGTCCTTGCCTTTAACAAATGCCTGCGTCTTTTCCAGATAGGCGGGCTTGTCCGGCCGCGGGCCGAAGATGTCCGCCGGCACATCGGCCTTGTGGCCGGCCATCTTGCCTTTGTGCCGGTCCGCTGGCGTGGTGGGACCATGGATGGCGCCGAAGCACAGCCACAGGTACCAAGGCTTGGTGGCATCGCGGTTGGCACCCTTGATGTAATCCACGGCCAGGTTGGTATAGGCATCGGTGGAGTAATCGCCCAGCGGCTGGTCCTTGCCATTCACTGTCACGATCTGGCCGGTGTAATAATGACCCGCGTTCTCCGGCTTGCCTGGGCGGTTCCACACCACCTGGTAGTCCCAGTCGCGGCCGTAGCCGGTGTCCACGCCGGTGTGCCACTTGCCGATCTGCGCCGTCTGGTAGCCATGCTTGCGCAGCTCCGCAGGCCAGAACCGGCACTGCGCGGGATCATAAGTGCTGCCCGGGTACTTGCCTTCCATGCGCATGGTCAGCACCGCAGGCTGAAGCAGGCCGGTGAGCATGGCTGCGCGTGAAGGCATGCACCAGGCGCCGAAGTAGGCGCGATGAAAACGCACACCGGTGGCCGCGAGCGCATCAATGTTCGGTGTCTTCACCCACTTCGGTGCTTCCGGATAGCAGCTGATGGTCTTGTACGGCTGGTCATCGGCAAAGATGAACAGCACATTGGGCCGTTTCTCAGCTGCCCGGGCGGCAAGAACGGCGAACAGGAGCACGAAGGCAAGGCAGCGCAGCATGCGCCTGTGAACGCGGCCAGAGCGGGAGGCTTTCAACCTGAACCGTAATGTGGGGAGCTTATTTTCGCCGCTCCATGGCCCAGATGCCATTGCCATCGCGCCGGACATGCTCAACACCCTGCTCTACGTTAGCCATGACAAAGTCAGGCTTTGGCTCCAGCCTGCTCAACAAGGGCGTCTCGACTCCTGGCCCTTTGAAATCGAAACTATAGCTCAGCTGCGGTTTCCGGGCCGCCAGATCTTCCTGGCGCCAGATATTAACGGTCTGCGTAAAGGCCTTTCGCCCGAGCATGATGTAGTTCGAATTGCCCTCCACCGTCACCTCCAGCAAATCACCATCGACCCGGTACTGCTCTGTCCAATGAATGGTGTAACTTCGAAAGTCACGGACGACGAATGTTGCCAGCGCAGCGACCAACAAGCAGCACATGGATGTGGCGGCGCCTTTCATCTTAAATCGCGAGCACTGTTTATCATCTACCGCGAAGCCGTCACTGCGGGTGTCTCCTTGGCGCCCTTCTGCACGGCCCACAGATAACTCTGCGAGCAGACATACAAGGTGCCGTTGGCCGCCACGGGTGTGGCATAGGCGCTGGAGCCGAGCATCACTTCGCCGAGCACCTTCAGCTCCTTGGAGGCAGCGAAGGTGACCAGCTTCTTCTTGGTGCAGACATACACCTTGCCATCGGCCACGAACGGCGTGCTCCAGGTCTCGGCATTGGTGTCGTGCATCCAGTGAAGCTTGCCAGTCTTCGCGTCCAGGCAATGCACATGACCGGCCAGGTCGGCTGCATAGAGAAGCCCGTCGCTGATGGCCACGCTGGCGATGGTGCGCTCCAGGCCTTCATAGCTCCATACCTTGCCGCTGTGCGTGATGTCGCCCGTCTTGCTGGCATCAATGCAGTTAAGGATGCCGCGGCCACGGCCATGCATGGGATCCTGGCCGATGGTGCAGTAAACACGGCCTTCATGAAACACGGGCGAGCCGATGAGCTCGCTGGGGCCGAGGAAGGTGCCGTCGTTAGTGTTGGTGGTGTAGCTCTTGCGCTTGTCACCAATGTAGTAGTTAAAGGGTTTGCCGTCACCCAGCGGGTCGCGGTAGTTCGGCGGGTCACAATCGTAGGACCACACCTTCTTGAAATGCACTGGCTCGGCGGGCGGCTCCTTCAGCGCCTCGAACGCATAGCAAAGACCGTCGCCACCGCCGAAGAAGACGAGCTTCCTGCCGTTCACCACGCCGATGGTGGGTGGCGACCAGAGGCAGTGCCACATGCGGTGGCCGAGCTTCTCGGTGTCCGTCGCCAGCAGTTTGCCGGTGCGCGCATCCAGGGCGATGAAGCTCGGAGCCTCTGGATGCAGGCAAAAGGTGTGCTCATGGTTCACGCCATTGGCAGAGGTGCAGTAGAGAATGTCGCCATCAACGAGCACGGAGCACGCCGCCACGTCGTGAGGGCACACGCCTAGCTGGTCCACCAAGTCATACCTCCAGATGATGTCGCCATCCGTCTTGTCCAGCACCACCGGCGGCTTCTTGTCGCCGGCGATGTAGTGAGCCTCATCGGTAAACGGGCCGTCATTGCCATTGGCCTGGCCTTTGACATCGAGGCATAGAATCTCGCAGGCGCTGGTCACGACATAAGCGCGGTCGCCCGCCACGGCGGGCGCCGAGCAGACGCCCATGTTCTGCTGGCCATAGTGCGCATTGGCCGGCAGCCGGTCCTTAGGCCGCACCGGCACGGCCAGGCGCCAGAGCACGCTGCCGGTCTTTTCATCCAGGCACCAGACCATGCCGCCCTTGGTGCGCTTCAGGCGCGGATCGCCCTGCAGATTTGCATCATCGGAACCGACGAACACACGGCCGTTCGAGATGGTGGGGTTGCCGCAGATCAGGTTGCCCAGCTTTGTCACCCAACGGACGTTTTCGGTGGTGCCGGGCAGCATGCCGTCGCCCATCGGTGACTTCTCACCAGGCTTGAACAAGGCGGGCAAACCGGTCTCCATCGAGACCATGTTGCGGCCGGGATCGAAACCGCCCCATGACGGCCAGTCGGCACCATGGGCCGGTGCCAGCGCGCAAAAAACGGCCAGCGCAGAGAAGAGTGAAAGGGTGCGGGTCATAGTGAGGAAGTTCCGGGGCGTTCGAGCGTTAAGAACTCCATGAGCACCGCCTTTGTATCTCAAAATCCAGCCGCCAGGCCGTTTCGCTGGGCACTCAGCCTCGCCATCGCCGCAGCCACGAGCTGCCTGGCCGGCGATGATCAGCAGGCCGGCTGGCCACGCTTTCGCGGTCCCGGCGGCAGCGGTGTCTATGCCGGCGAAGTGCCGGTGACCTGCGACGTGAAGACCGGTGAAAACATCGCGTGGAAGGTCGATGTGCCTGCTCCGGGTTTTGGCTCGCCGGTGGTGTGGGGCGACCATGTGTTTCTTTCCGGCGGTGATGCCAGGCATTGCGCGGTGATGTGCTTCGACACCGCCACCGGCAGGCTGCTCTGGCAAAAGGATGTGCCAAGAGCCGAAGGTGCCAAAGGTGTGGTGCCCGACGAATGCGGCATGGCCGCAGCGACGGTGGCGACGGACGGCCAGCGGGTGTATGCCATGTTTGCCAACGGTGACCTGGGGGCCTTGAGCTTTGATGGCAGCCTCGTGTGGACCAAGCACCTCGCCTTCCCCAAGAACCCGTATGGCCACGCCACCTCGCTGCTCACCTGGCAGGACCGGGTGATCGTGCAGTTCGACCAGGGCCAGGCGGATGACAAGCTGAGCAAGCTCTACGCCTTTGATGGCGCCACGGGCAAGGTGGTGTGGGAGCAGCCACGCCCTGCCGGCGCCTCCTGGGCAACGCCCATCGCCTTCGAAGCGGCGGGCAAGTCGCAGCTCGTCACGCTGGCCGTGCCCTGGGTCATCTCTTATGCGGCGAAAGATGGTGCGGAGTTGTGGCGCGCGGAGTTGCTGGATGGCGAGGTCACCCCTTCCCCGGTCTTCGCTGGCGGTACGCTCCTGGTTGTTAGCCCCACGATCAAGCTCCAGTCCATCCGCCCCGACGGCAAGGGCGACGTGACCAAAACCCATCTCGGCTGGATGGCTGAAGACGGCATTCCCGATGTGACCAGCCCAGTGAGCAGCGGTGAGCTCGTGTTCCTGGTCGATTCCAGCGGCCAGCTCACCTGCTACGATGCCAAGACCGGCCGCAAGCAATGGGAGCAGGACCTGAGCGAAGAATGCAGGGCCTCCCCCAGCATCGCCGGCGGCAAGCTCTACGTCATCACCAACAAAGGCACCGTCATCGTGGCCGCCGCGGGACGCGAATTCGAAGAGCTGGGCCGCTCAGCACTTGGTGAAGCCGTGTTTGCCAGCCCCGCCTTTGCCCCCAACAAGATGTTAGTCAGAGGGCAGAAGCATCTGATTTGTGTGGGGGCCAGGTGAGGGCACTCCCAGATGCGCATGCCGCCGCGTGTTTCAATCCAGCCAGTTCTCAACGCGCAGCCCGGGGACTTTTTGAAAGTCCACCGTATTACGGGTCAATATGGTGGCATCATGCGCGAGGCAGACGGCGGCAATCTTGAGGTCTTGTGTTCCAGCTTGAGGCTGGTCTTTGCGAAGCTTTCGAAAAATCTCCGCCGCCTGCTCATCAAAGGCAAGCAGGGTAAATTCCATCAGAAGTTGCAGACTGTGCTGAAATTGCCGATAGCCATGAATCTGCTTCGCACTTCCGGCCTTCTGTTTGCGAATAAAAGCACACCAGCCTTCGGCAATTTCTTGTGCCGAGATGACGGTAGCAAAGACCTCGGCCCTTGATTTGACAAAGCGTTCCTTCAGCCTTTCACCAAGCACCGTGTTGTGAACCATCTCGGCAAAATGATTCGTATCCAGCACGACGAACATCCGTTCACCAGTTCTCTTGGTTCGCCTTTTTTCGCCACGCAGCCCCTAGCCGCATCGCTTCCGCAAAGTGGGTGTCATCCTTCGCCGCGCCCACAACTCTCTTCCAGCCATCGCGGCTTTTGCTGCCAAGCTTGCTTTCTATCTCAGCCACCCGGCGCTGCAGATCGGTCACCGTTTGTTCCAGGGCTTTCGTACTCATACCGCGAGATTGCCACACCGACGTAGGGTTTCAAGTATCGGTCTCACCTCACCACCGGCAAGATCACCCGAGAGGCATGGCTGCTGTCGTGCCAGATGGTATTGATGGCAGGGATGCCGGGATCGGTGATGAAGTGACTGATGGGTGCGCCGGTCTGCGGGTTGGGCTCGTAGAACGGCGCGCCGGTGCTGGCGATGGTGATGCGAACGCGGTGGCCTTTGTTGAAGATGATGCTGGTCCAGCCAATGTCCCAGTAGAGCTTGGCCACCTGGCCGGGTACCAGCAGCTTTTGATGATCGAAGCCTTCGCGGTAGCGGGCGCGCAACGGATAATCCATGAGCAGGATGGAGCGGCCATCGGGATACACGTCGGTCACACGCAGGAAGAAGTCTGTGTCCTTGGCGGTGGAGGCAACAAAGACCTCGGCCTTGATGCGGCCGGTGACTTCCAGCGGCTGGGTGAGCACGTCGCTGGTCCAGGTGCGCACTTCGGACTGGGATTCAAACCCTTGCGCATCGCGTGCGCCAGGGAAGCCGGTGTAAGGCAGGCTCATGGGCCGCGCAGGATCACTGGCGTAGCTCGTGCTGGCCGTAGCAGCGGAAGGTTTGCCTGATTTGAGGCTGCCATCAGGCTGCAGGTACATGTCCACAGCGACAGCGGCGGGCGGGAAGTCTTTCGCCTCGCGCCAGACGTTGCCAGGAGCGCCGGCCTCCCCCGTGGCACCCATGACGTAGTAGCGCACGGTGCTGTCCTTTTCGACGCCGTTGTCCACGCCTTTGAGGTAGTGGTTGAACCACTTCGCCATGTGCGGGTACACGTCGAACATGGCGTTCTCGGGAAACACGAGTTCGCCGATCTTGTTGGACTTCGGATAGCCGCCGTGCAGCCAGGGGCCGATGAGCAGGAGCTGATGGCCGCGCGAGTGGTCACCGCCATGCTGCTGACGGCCGATGAAGCTGGCCACGCTGCCCTGGCACATGAAGTCGAACCAGCTGCCAATGGTGAAGCAGGGCAGGTTCATTTTGTCGAAATGCAGCGAGGCGTCTTCATCGCGCCAGTAGGCATCATAGTTCGGGTGCTGATCCCATTCCTTGAGCATGGCGATGTTGTCATTGATGTCGCGCGCCACGCTGCCGCCCTTGATGAAGCGCTGCGGCTTGGTCGCACCACCGATGCGATAGCCTTCCTGGTACAGGCTCAAACCCGTGTCGGTCATGTACTGGGCCACGAGATGCGGCGGCTGGGTGACGGCGAGATAGTTCTGCGCATCCCCGGCCTGCGAACCGCCATAGGTGCCCACCTTGCCGGTGCACCAGGGCTGGTTGCCAAGCCATTCGCACAAATCATAGCCATCGCGCAGCGGCCCCCACTCCAGGCCGCGGTAGCCGCGGTACTCGCCCTCGCTGTCGTGCGTGCCTCGGTAGTTCACCAGGGCGATGACAAAGCCGTCTTCAGCGAACTTCGCCGCCGCCTTGCGCGAGCCCGCGCCGGTGATCTCGGCGTAGCGCTGCTCAAACACCGCCGGCCATTTGTCATTGCCGGGAGGAAAATACAGATAGGCGGAGAGATGCTTGCCATCGCGCATGGGAATCATGACGTGCTCTTCGCGCACCTTGCCGAAATCAAGCTTCGGCAGCTCAATGGCTTGCACGGACGAGACACAGGCGAGAAGGAGGGCGATGGCGTGACGCATCAGGCCATTACGTTGATCCGTGGGGCAACGTTGCACGGCGATGCCGGCGAACGATCCGCCGCTCTCCTAACGTTGATAAGGCACACATCACCGCCATGAACCTTTGCTTTTCGCGGCCCATCCTGTTCCTCGCTCTTCTCACCACCCCTGCGAGGACACAGGGCGGCGAGACGCTCTACAACGGCATCGTGCTGCCAGATGTGTGGCCGCCGAAAGCACCCGTCATGAAAGCGGGCGAGCCGATGCCGGTGCCCTATTTGAAGGAGCGGCCGGCGGTGGTGCCGATCGACGTGGGACGGCAGCTTTTCATTGATGACTTCCTGGTCGAGGAAACCACGCTGAAGCGGTCCTTCCACCTGGCCAAGGAGTATGAAGGCAACCCGATCTTGAAACCGGATCAAACAGCCGAGCAAGAGGGCAAGGCACCGATGGCGATGCCGTTCAGCGACGGCGTGTGGTTCGATCCGGCGGACAAGCTTTTCAAGATGTGGTACCTGGCGGGCTACAGCAAGCAGACGGCCTATGCCACCTCGCACGACGGCCTGCACTGGGACAAGCCCATCCTGGACGTGAGGCCCGGCACCAACGTGGTGCAGACGGAGGTGCGCGACTCCTCCACCGTGTGGATGGACTTGGAGGACAAGGATCCGCAGCGGCGCTTCAAGATGTTCCGCTCGCATGGCGAAGAGAAACGCTTCGGGCTCTCGGTTCACTTCTCGGCCGATGGCATTCACTGGGGGCCGCGGGTGCTGCGCACCGGCTCCAATGGTGACCGTACGACGGTGTTCTGGAACCCTTTCCGCCAGGTATGGGTTTACAGCCTGCGCCACGGCTGGGGCCAGCCGCGGGCTCGTCGATATTGGGAAGTGAAGGACCTGCTCGCTGGTCCGCAGTGGACCGCGATCAACGAGCCGGTGATGTGGACCGGCTCGGATTCGCTGGATCCGCCGCGCGAGGATCTCGCGACAAAGCCGGAGCTCTACAACCTGGACGCAGTGGCGTATGAAAGTGTGATACTCGGCCTCTTCACCGTCTGGCGCGGCGACAAGAATCTCCCTCCAGGCCGGCCCAAGCCCAACTCGGTGTGGCTAGGCTTCACCCGCGACGGCTTTGACTGGGACCGGCCGGACCGCCACGCCTTCATTCCTGTCTCAGAAAAAGCCGGCGACTGGAACTGGGGCAACGTGCAGTCCGCCGGCGGCGGCTGCCTGGTGGTGGGCGATCAGCTCTGGTTCTACTACAGCGGCCGTGCAGGCGTAAGCCCCAAGATGCGCGATGGTAACGGCAGCACCGGCGTGGCCTTCCTGCGCCGCGATGGCTTTGCCTCCATGGATGCGGATGCCAAGGGCGGCACGCTGACCACCCGGCCAGTGATTTTCAAGGGCCGCTTTCCCTTCGTCAACGTGGCGGCCAAGACCGGTGAGCTGCGTGCCAAAATTCTGGATGCCGACGGCAAGGTGATCGCGCCCTTCACGCTGGAAAACTCAACTCCCGTGAAGGCCGACAGTACGCACCAGCGGCTGGAGTGGCAAGGCGCAGAAGATCTGAGCGCCCTCGCTGGCAAGCCCGTGCGCTTTCGTTTCCATCTCACCCGCGGCGAGCTTTACGCCTTCTGGGTAAGCCCTGAAGCCAGTGGCGCCAGCCATGGCTACGTGGCTGCCGGCGGACCGGGATTTACAGCGGCGACGGATACGACAGGGAAGTAGCCGCCGAAAAGCAGGCTGGCGGAGTTTGCGTAAAAATTAATGCAAACAAGTTTTGCACTATCACAAGTTCGTGCGTAAATAATTACGCATAAGCCGCGGCCGCAAACTTCTCGCCAAACTTGCCAGTTTCCAGAGCGATGCCACGTGGACGTTGGATGACGTGATCCTGCTGCTCGGTCACAACAGTTTCACTGAGACGGGGGGCAAGGGGTCGCATCGTGTCTTCACTCATCCGACCTACCCTTTCGCGATCACGCTTGCCGCCCATGGCAGCAAGATCAAGACCGGCTACATCCGTGAAATTCGGGAGGCTTTTCAAGCCATTGAAGAACAAAAAAAGAACCAGCCATGAGCAAGAAAATCCAACTTCCTTACCAGATCACGGTGGCCTGGAGCGCCCTCGATGAAGCGTACGAGGCCCGTGTGCCCGCCCTGCGCCATTGCCTTGCCTATGGCCGCACGCCCGAGAAAGCGGTCAAGGAAGTCAAAGCTGCTGCCGAAGCGATGCTTGCAGCCCTGCGCGAAGCGGGCAAGCCCATCCCGCCAGCAGACACAGGATTGGAACGTCTCGCCGCCCTGGCTCCCGTGCTCAAGCTCGCCGCCGTCGCACGGCTGGCCAACATGCCGGTGCAGACGCTCGCCAGCAAATTGAAGCGCGGCACTGCCTTCACCGCCGATGAGGCACAACGTCTTGGCGGTGTGCTACAGGCGCACGGAGTAGCGGTTTAGACTACGCGCCGCCAAACAAACAGGTGAGGGTGAGCTCCACGGAACGGTCGCCTGAGCTGATGTAGAGCACCCCATCCTGAAGCGTGAACTGGAGGCTCATGCCGCGCTCGGCAAGGGCGGCGAGCTGCTGGCTTTGTTCTGAAGGGACCTGCCAGACGGTGAGGTTGCTGGTGCGGGCGAGGCCCGGGGCGGCTTTGCCCCACCAGGCGGCAGTGGTGGTGCCAAATGAATACACCGAGACGCGCCGGGAGCGGCCGCAGGCGCGCAGGATGCGCTTTTCATCCGGCTGGCCGATGTCGATCCAGTGCTCGGTGAGGCCCGTGAGATCCTTCTGGATCAGGCAGGGCTCGTCCGGATCCCACATGTCCTTGCCGAACTCCAGCAGGCCGAGGTCATTGTTCGCCGGGGCGTTGAGGACAAAGGCGAGCACGCGGATCATCATGCGCTCATCCGTTTCCGAAGGATGCCGCGCAATGGTGAGGCTGTGATCGCTGTAGAGGTTGCGATCCAGGTCCGAAAGCTGGACCGTGGCCTTGTAGATGGTGGCTTTGATCGCCATGGTAGAAGCCTATTCCATCGCGTAATTCACCGGCTCCTCGGTGATGGTCACATCATGCGGATGGCTTTCCTTGAGGCCGCCGGAGGTGATGCGGACGAAGCGGGCCTTGCTGCGCAGTTCGGAGAGGTCGTGCGCACCGACATAACCCATGCCGGAGCGGAGGCCGCCCATGAGCTGGAAGACGGTGTCGGAAAGGGGGCCCTTGAAGGGCACGCGGGCTTCCACGCCTTCGGCGACGAGCTTGCCGCTGGCGTTCTGGCCGTAGCGGTCGCTGGCGCCCTTGCGCATGGCCTTGAGGCTGCCCATGCCGCGGTACTCTTTGAAGGTACGGCCCTGCCAGCGCACCATGTTGCCGGGGCTTTCAGCGGTGCCTGCAAGCAGGGAGCCGAGCATGACAAGGTCCGCGCCACCGGCGAGGGCCTTCACCAAGTCGCCGGAGTAGCGGATGCCGCCATCGGCAATGACGGGCACACCGGCCTCGCGAGCGACGGCGGCGACTTCCTGGATGGCGGTGAACTGCGGCATGCCGACGCCGGAAATAATGCGGGTGGTGCAGATCGAGCCCGGGCCCACGCCGACCTTGATGGCGGAGACGCCGGCCTTGACCAAATCCTGCGCGCCATCGCGAGTGACGACGTTGCCTGCGATGACCTGAACGTGATCGCCGAGGGCTTCCTTGAGCTTGCGCACCACTTCCATCACACGGGTGGTGTGGCCGGTGGCGGCATCAATGAAGAGGGCGTCGGCACCGGCGGCGATGAGCGCCTTGCCGCGGTCCACGCAGTCCTCGCCCACGCCCACGGCGGCACCGCAGCGAAGGCGGCCCTGGGCGTCCTTGCAGGCGGAGTTGAACATCTGGCGCTTCTCGATGTCGGTGCGGGTGATGAGGCCCACGAGCTTGCCGGCATCATCGATGAGCGGCAGCTTTTCAATGCGGCGCTGGTAGAGCAGCATGCTGGCATCCTCCATGGTGGTGGAACCGCTGCCGGTGGCGAGGCGTTCGCGTGGCGTCATCACCTTGGTCACGGGCGTGGAATCATCTTCCACGTTCCAGAGGTCGCGGCTGGTGACCATGCCCATCAGGATGCCATCTTTGTCGATGACCGGGAAGCCGCTCACGCCCTTCTCACGCATGAGGCCGTGCAGCTCACCCACGGACATGTCTGGAGAGACGGTGACGGGATCGAGGATGACGGTGTTTTCCGAGCGCTTCACGCGCAGCACCTGCTCGGCCTGGAAGTCGATCTTGCAGTTGCGGTGGATGACGCCCAGGCCGCCCTCACGGGCCAGCGCGATGGCCAGCTCTGATTCGGTCACGGTGTCCATCGCCGAGGAGAGCACCGGAATGTTGAGACTGATCGTGCTGGTCAGCCGGGTGGTAAGGTCTGCTTCGGCCGGGAGCACGCCGCTGAGTGCCGGCAGAAGCAGAACGTCGTCAAAGCTTAGCGCTGTGGTGATTTCGCCCATGTACGACAGAATGCAAAGCAGGCCCCGCGTCAAGGGGAAGTTCCGCCGATTGCACTACTCCGCAAACGCCGAGGTCACCGGCTTGCCGTCAAACTCGGCGGGCAGCGGCACATCAAGAAGCCACAGAGCCGTGGCGGCGGTGTCATAGGTGGTGACTGGCTGGGTGAGGGTGAAGTCCTGCTTCACGCCCTTGCCCCAGGCGAGCCAGGGGATGTGCATGTCATCGGGAATGTTTTCGCCATGGGTCTTGTCATGGCCGCCGTGGTCGGCGGTGACGATGACGACGCTGGAATCGGCGATGCCTGCATCCTTGATGGCCTTGATCACCTGGCCAAGCGCTTGATCAGTGACCTTGAGGGCTTCCTTCTGTTCGGGCGAGCCCCAGCCGGAGGCGTGGCCGGCGGAATCCGCATCGGTGAGGTGGATGAAAGCGAGGCGGGGCTTGTGCTCCACGATCCAGGGAGCGGCCTGCTTGGCGACGGCTTGAGAAGGGATCTTGGATTTCTCCAGCTCGGGAGTGCCGGCGACTGGAGCGGGGCTTTGTTCGCCGCCATAGTTGAAGACATTCAGGCTGTCCTTGAGCCAGAGGTGGCGGAACTTCACCTTGCCCACGAACATGGCAGCGACGGCATCGGGCTCCTTGGCACGCAGCAGCGAGAAAATCGTGGGCACTTTCACCAGGCCGCGAATGGGCGAGAAGTCATTCCACAGGATCTGATGCTTGTCAGGCCCCACGCCGGTGAGCATGGAGGTGTGGGAAGGCAGGGTCTTGGGCGGCACGATGGTGCTCGCTTCCCAGGTGCAGGCGCCTTCGCTGGCAAGGCGGTTGATCACCGGCATCTCGCTTTCCTTGATCACGGCGGGCTTTGCACCGTCGAGGCTGACGACAAACACATGCTCGGCGCGGGGAGCGGCCAGGAGCAGGCCCTGGGTGAGAACGAGGGCGGCGGAGAAGACGGAGAGAAAGCGAGGCGTCATGATGTGGCAGGGTTCAACGTGGGAAACTGGACGGCATTGCGTGGAATTGTGGCGGAGCTGCTGGCAGGTCATACCACGACCTGTTTGACGCGCACGTTGCAACCTGTACGCAGATGATCGGGCTGACGGCGGGACGCCGTCACTCCTTGGATCGTGGGTTCTTCAACGTCCATGACGCTGAAAGGCCCATGATCCAAGGAGCGAGAGCGGCGCGCCATCGGCCGTCGAAGCCGAAAATGTTACGCCCATTGTTCCGTTGACATCAATGATGATGACCGTTCCCCTGCAAGGAGAAGATGATGAGCAGCAGGATAAGAACGAGGACCGTGGCGATGGCGACCTTGATCCAGCTCAGCGGGTATTCGCCGCCGATCTTGCCGGTGTAACCATTGACGGCCACCTGATAAGTCTTGCCGGCATAGGTGTAAGTCAGCAGCCAGATGGGCAGCAGCACGTGCTTGTAAGTCTGAGCGGAGAAATCGGAGGTGACTTGCAGGTTGCGGTGCGTATCGCCGGGCACGCGCTGGGAGCAGAGGTTGTACATCGTGCGCTCCATGAGCTGATGGCCCGTCTGCGCGGCGGCCTTCAGGTCAACCTGGTACTGCTCGACGATCCAGCCGGAGAGATAGCCGGGATCATAAGGCACGAGTTTCTCCGTGGTGGGAAAAGGCTCAAGCTTATACAGCAGCCCGGGATGAACGCCGTGCGAGGCGGGCACGAGCTGGTCATCAAAGGCATGGTCCAGCGCGCCGCTGGTGTAGTACCAGCGGGTGCGCTGCTGGCGGTTGCCCTTGCTGTCCTCCTCGTAGTAGTAGTCGCCTGATTCCGCATGCCAGTTGGAATGCACCTGGGCATCGAAAGTCCAGTAGGGCAGGTAGAGGCCGCGCACGGTGTCGGTGAGCGCCTTCTGCCCCAGTGCATTGGGAGCAAACCAATGGCTGCCGTACCAGACACGCAGGGCATCGCGCACCTTGGCTTCCGCGACCTCGAAAGGCAGCAGGCTGCTGGGGCGGATCGGCGCCTTGATGTCATCCTGCGCAATGAGCGATGGCGAGCCGCAGAAGCTGCAGTTCTGCGCCACGTGCTTGGGATCAAAGACCGAGATCGCGCCGCAGCTCTGGCAGCGCACCGTCTTGCGCTCCAGGTTCCAGCCGGTGTCCTCGGCGGGCATGGAGTTGAGCGCCTCGATGAGGTCGTTTTCCTTGATCTCGCTGGTGTCCGTCTTCAGCTCCATCGGTGACACCGTGTTGCAGTACGGGCACACCAGGGCGTGCTTGGAGGGCGTCCACACCGCCTCCGCCCCGCAGGCCGGGCAGGCGAACTTCTTGATGGCGGTGAGGTCGTCCGGCATGGAAGAGAGTCCTTGCTTGCTGGGGCGCTGGATCAGTGGGCGAGGAACTCATCCAGCGCCGCCTTGGTGATGCGGTAGGCGGTGCCGATCTTCTTGCCCTTCAAGTCGCCGGCATCAATGCTGGCGATGACGTCCTGCTCGGTGACGCCGAGGGTCTGCGCCACTTGCGCGGGAGTGAGGATCTCGGTGTTTAACGCCACTGGGGCGGGCGCGGCGGCAGGTGCAGCCGCTGGAGCTGCTCCAGGCATGGCAGGAGGCGTTGCCGCGCCACCCTGCTGCATCATCTGCTGCGCGAGGCCGAAGCCCATGGCCATCTCCGCAGCCGTGCCGCCGGGACCGCCACCACCGGGCTGGCCCATGCCCTGGGCCATCTGGAATTTCACATAGTCGTTCAGGTTGCCCACGGCTCCCATGCTGCTGCGCTTGTCGATGGCAGCCTCCACTTCCGGCGGCACGCTGGCATTCTCCAGGATGAAGCTGGTGATCTCGATGCCATACTTGGTCTGCATCGCGGGATTTATCAGCGGCAGCAGGGCCTCACCCACATCGGTGTAGCGGGTGGCAAGATCGAGCACCGGCACCTTGGCGGTGGCCAGGGCATCGCTGAACACGCTGACAATGCGCGAGCGCATGGTGTCGGCGAACTCCTCCAGGCGGAAATGTTGATCGGACCCCGCCACTTCCTTGAGGAAGAGCTTCACGTCCTTGATGTGGAAGTCGAAGGAGCCGAAGGCACGCACGCGCACGATGCCAAAGTCCTGGTCTCGCAGCATGATGGGGTTGCTGGTGCCCCACTTGTTGCCGGTGAAGAGGCGGGTGTTGACGTAATACACATCGGCCTTGAAGGGCGAGTGCAGGCCGTACTTCCAGCCTTTGAGCGTGCTGAGAATGGGGATGTTCTCGGTGACCAGCGTGTGGGTGCCGGGGCCGAAGGTGTCGCCAAACTCGCCCATGTACACGAACTGGGCCGACTGCGATTCGCGCACGATGAGCTGGGCGCCGTTCTTGATCTCCTTGTCATTGTCCGGCCAGCGGAAGGACAGGGTGTCGCGTGAATCATCAGTCCACTCAATGATTTCGATGAACTGACCGGAAAGGTAATTGAGGAGTCCCATGGCAGTGTAGGTGGGTGAGGCGAGGCGCGCGGATTGTAACCGCAAGCTGCGGGTTCTGCCAAGCGGCTTGCGGCGGAATTCGCGACAAATGCCACGGAGGGTTACGGGGTTGTCGAAGAAGCTTTGGGCGAAACGTTTTCGGCCAGGGCCGACGACGGCGGGACGCCGTCGCTCCTTGGATCGTGGGTGCCTCGATGCGCTGGGTTTGGAAGTGCCCGCAATTGGCGCTGGCACCAAGGCATCACCACAGCTCGCGAGCCACCGGCCGCATGGAGCGCAGGGCTTCGGCATGGCGAGCGCCGCAGGCAAGGCCGCGGTAGCGAGAGAGCACGGTCTTGGCTTCCATCGCCCCATCCTTCGCGGGATCGAAAGGGCCGTTTTTGATGTAGGCCATCAGTGCACCGAGCCATCCCATGGCGGACTCCCACTCGTCGCTCACGTCCACGTAGGTGTCGGGCTGGAAGTCGAGGGTGTGGCCGGGGCCGTTGTCGAACCAGAAGATGTTCGCGGGAGCCTTGGCCTGGTCGCGGCCGAGCAGGCGCGCCGGCTGGGAAAGCGCGGCATGAGCGATGGCGGAGGCAGCCTCGTGATCCGCGTGGCGGTCGTGCCGCCAGAGCATGAAGGCGGTGTCTGGCGCGACTTCGGCGACGACCTCGGCCACGGAGCGCTTGATCTCAAGGGAGGGCTCGAAGCCCATGCTTTTGTGCTTCAAGAAGCGCATCTCGATGCCGCGCTCTTTGGCCAGGCGGAGGCTCAGGTCAATGAGGCCTTGCTCGCGGCCTTTTACCGGTGGCCAGTTGGTGTAATCGCCAATGAGGTTGAGCACCACCACGCGATGATGCTGGCGCACGGCCTTGAGCAAGGTGCCGGGAATACCGAAGGGGCAGTCATCATAATGAGCGCCGATGGCAAGGATGGTTTTCGACATGCGATGTTTCTGGTTTCTCGTTCCTGGTTGAGCCGTTGCTTCGTCTCAAGCTGCGGCCAGCTTGCGTTGGCGGCGGAGACGCAGGCGGGAGCAGATGAAGGCGAGGAGAAGCCACAGGCCAAGACCGATGCCAAAGGTGACAGCCTGGGATCTGCGGGCGGCTGACCAAGGATGCTTCAAGGGAAGATCGAGCACGGCGTGGTCCTTGAGCTTGCGGAAGTGGAAGACCTGGCTGGACAGCGGCACGTTGATCTGAAGGGACTGGCGGCCGGTGGGACGGAGCTGGCTCACCGCCAGGGTGGTAACTTGCTCGCTCTCCACCACCTTGTCTGCGGGCGGAGGGGCAGCAGCAGCGGCCATCTTGAACTCGCGCTGGGGCGCAGCAGGGGTGGCCGGGGCGGCGGCGACGACCGGGGGAGCAGCGGGAAGCGCTTGAGGGAGGGGGGATCCCGCACTGCCTCGGGGCTGAAGACCGAACATGTGTTGTTCCGGCGCCCGCGAATGGGCCGTGGAGAAAACCTTGGCCTTGGCACCACCGGCGACACGAGCCGCGTCTGGCGGGGCACCAAACGGATCTGCTGGCGCGCTCTCCGCCGCGCGGCTGGAGGCGACCGGCTTTTGCGGCGATCCACCGCGCAGCAGCTCAATGTTATCGGCGACGACCGCGTTTCCGCCAACCGCCCCGGTTCCGGAAAGGGTGAGGGTCTCCCCGGTGGGCTTGGCGAAAGGAGCGGCCGGAGTGATGGCGGCAGTACCGTATCTGAGGCCGTTGCTGCCGATGCCGGCATTGTCGTTCACCTGGGCGTTAGCGTTGCCGTAGGCGCGAGCGTTGGAGGCGACATTGAGCGTGCTCTGGCCGTTGAACCGAGCCTCATACTGGACACCCAGGCCGGTATCCAGGCCCTTCTGCTGAGCAACCGTTGTCCCACCGAGGGTAAGCGTAGCAGCTGCGCTTTTGTTGGTCACACCATCGTCGAAATGATCCAGACTCAGGGTGCCCGGCGATGAAGTGCTGTTGAGAATCGTCCCGGCGTTGGCGGCTAAGGTCAGCGTGCCGCCGTTGAGGACGATGCCTCCGCTGTAGGTGTTGAACCCGTTTAAAACAAGGTTCCCGCCGCTGGCCCCGCTGAAGAAGCTGTTGCTCACGGCGATGTTGTCATTCAGGCCCACGGTGCTGGTGGACTGGAGCTGGTATTGCTGCTCCATCGCCTTCACCTTTTCGCCCTGGGTGCGGGCGGCGGTCTCGGCCTGGGCGCGTTCAGCCTGGGAGAGGCCGGAACGGCGGGCGTCGTCGGCCAGCTTCTTGGATTCTTGCACCTCATGAAGGTAGCCGGCGTAATCCTGGGTGGATTGCATCCTGCCGTTTTTGAGCGTCTGGGAGGCGTTGTCGGCATTGTAGGACCAGGTGTTGCCGAGGGTAATCTGGCCACTAAAGACCGGCTGCTTCACCCGGTTTTCGGTGAGCACGATGGTCTGCTCATCGAGCTCCCTCTTGACCTTGGAAACGTCTTCCCGGACCTTGTAGCCAAGCTTGCCGCCGTCTTCGTAGGAGCGTTCGTAGAGCGAGAACTTCTTTTCCAGGCCCTCAGTGGCTTCGGAGATCTGCCGGCCGAGCTTTTCTGCCTCCCTGATCGCCTGCTTGTTGAACTCCGCATCCTTGCTGCTGCTGACGGCGCGGTTGATGCGGCTGAGATCGCTCATCAGGCTTTCAACCTTCTCCACCTCGCGCCCCTCCTGGGCAATGGGCTCCATGTTGCCAAAGGTATCGCGCAGGGTCTCGTCCACCGTCCAGCCTTCCGGCACGCTGGCGGTCCAGACGGTCCGCTCGGCGGAGAGGCCAAGGAGCTCAGGGTCTTTGAAGGTCACGTGTCCGTGAAGGGCCGGGCCTTTGAGCCGATAGACGATGCGCACCTCCATGCTGCGCTCGCCGGGCCGGGTCTGGATCAGCGGGACAAGGCGCACGCGGCGGCCTTGACGCTGCTCCTCATCAGCGCGCACGGCTTCGCCACTGACGGTCACGGCCATGAGCTCGGCGCCTTCCGGAAGCACCACGGGCAGGAACTGGAGGGAGCGGTTGGTGAGCGAGTAGATCACGGTATCCCAGCGCTCGCCATCGGCGCGCAGCACCGTGGTGATGTCCGCCAGGGTGACTATGGCAGCATTGCCGCTGCTGGCGAGAAGCTGGGTGAAGGCCACCTTCAAACCGCCCGAGGAGCGGCCCTGAAAGTACTGCGGCTGGGTGAGCACCGCCGGCACATAAGGCAGGGCATCGCGGGCGCAGGCGTCCACACCATCGGATTTCAAGACCTTGGATTCGCGGCTGGAGGAATTGTCGAGCACAAACCAGCGGCGCAGGCGGCCGGCATCGGCCACTTCGACAAAAGGCGCGGCGAGCTCGGCATCGGTGAGCGGGAGCTGCATGTCGAGCGTCACCGTGGCATTGCCCAGCAGGCCGCCCTGGCTCTGAAAGGTGCAGTCGTACTCGCGCAGGGCGCCGGCGGCGTGCACCTGCACCTCGCGAAGCTGGTCGCCGGTGACAGTGGCTTCGGGCAGCGAAGCAGGCAGGCGCAGCACGAGGTGCTTCAACGCTCCCTGTTCGACATCAATGCTCACCTGCTGGGAGACGAGCACGCCCAGGTCCGTGGCCTGCACGAGCAGGATGCCGTCGGCGGAGAAGCGGGTGGCGAGGTCCTGCAGCTCCACCTGCAGCTTCCACTCCGGCCGCTCGAACTCAATGGCGCGCTTCTTTTCCAGCGGGGCGGTGAGCGTGAAGATGGCCGTCAGCGTGGCCGGATCAACTTCGCGCAGATCATGCTGCTGCTGGAAGCCGGCGAGGCGGGCCTCCGTGGCGGCATGGGAGGCGACGATGGCGTTGCCTTTGATCTTGCCGATGCCAGGCAGCGTGAAGGGGCTCACAGTCCAGCTCATGGAGGGCTTTAACACCGTGCTGGCGACATAGACCACGACGCGGGCTTCGGTGCCGGTGAGCTCATTGAAGCGCAGGAACAGCTCGCCGTTCTGCAGTTCCCAGGCGGCGACATTGGGGCTCTGGACGCTTTGGATTTCCATGCCCGGAGCCAGCCCCACGCGGAGCTGACGCCATACGCCGCGGGTGCGGTGGAGGGCGATGGCCGCAGCGACTTCCTGCTTCTGCTCGCTGAGCTGGAACACGTAGTCGATGCGCGCCTCCGTCTTGTCATCGGGTGGCTGAGCGTCGAAGGCGAGGGTCTCGGACGGGCCAAGGCGGTAACGGTTCACGGCGAGGCGCTGCTGGCCGGGGGCAGGCCGGGCGGTGAAGCGCACGCCGCCTTCGGCCACCAGCTCGGCGGTGGTTTCCCAATGGCCGGCCCCCGGGGCGATCAGGGGAGTGTGGGCCGGATTGTTCCCTCGCGGGACAAGGTGCAGAACGAGGGTGAGCTCGTCCGAAATCTCGCGGGGCAGCGTGGCGACCACGAGCTGGCGGCCCGCTTCATTGCGCAAGCCAACGCGGAAATCACTGATGGCCTGCCCACCAACAAGGGCGGCGGGAGCGGAAGCGAGCGTCCAGTCCGGATCCATGTTCACGGCCACTTCCTTGCGGGCGGAGCCAGGGAACGTGAACCGGGCCTTTACCTCCGCGCTCAACCGCATCTGCTCTGAGAGAGTGGTGACGATGGTGACATCGGCGGCAGGCGGTGGCGTTGTGCTCAAGGCGCGACGCGGCCAGCGGGTGAACCGCACTGCCGTGGCGGAGCCGATGGAGACCGTGGCGGTGCGGGTGCCATTGAGCGTTTCCTCCACCGGCACGAGGTCACGGCTCTCAAAGACCGGCAGGGCATCCTGATCGGGCAGCTTCAACGAAAGCATGGCGGCGCTGGCGGCAGGGAGCCTGAGGTCCGCGGTGTTCCAGCCTTCATCGACGACAAAATCGAACGCGGCGTGAACAGCGTGAATGCCGGGCTGCTCAAAGACCATTGCACCATCGGTCATGGTCGAAGGGCGGCCGTCCACGGTAACATCATGCACCTGGCCCGGCCTTGTTTTGGCGGCCTCGGTCATGCCCAGCGCCAGCTTTGCCCAATGGCCTCGGGTGCTCACTTGGTACTGGACTTCCATCGTGAGCCGCTTTGGCTCGATGGTGCCGCGGTAGAGGGCGGAGGTGAGCGTAGCCTGAGGCTTGGCCTCAGCATCCTTGGAGGACTTGTCTTCAGGCCGGCGGTTTTCCTTGGCCAGGGACCAGAGGCGGTCGAAATCCGCGCGGTCGAGGTAGTAGCGCTGCGGCTTCTGCGAGGCGACGGGATGATCCTTGTCGAAGGGGATGAAGACGGTATGTGCAGCGGGGTCTGGCGGCGTTTTGTCCTGCGCATGAAGGGAGGGTGCGAGGCAGAAGACCAGGGCGCAGAAACAAAGCGCGGGGGCCAAGAAGCGATGGCGGAGGAAAGGGCTCATGCCTGGCCTCCTTCCATGCGACGAGGTTCAAACATCTTGAGCAGCGACCAGGCAATGCCCAGGGCGAGCGCGACGATCCAGCCCAGCAGGACCGCATTGGCCAGCGGCTGCCATTCCTCCGAGATGAGGCTGATGCCGTGGCAGAGCAGGAGCAGCACCAGCAACGTGGCGAGCAAGGGCCGTCGTCGCCCTAAGGCCGCGAAGAGCAGGCTGCCGGCAAGGATCAGGAGCCAGGAGCGAAGAACCTGCCTGTCGGTGGAGGCGTAGTTCAAGGTCAGCTCCGAGGGCGCCAGGGGCCCGTAGAAACGCAACTGCCGGCCGGCCTGCGGAAGCTCGAGCTCCAGCGGCAGAAGGCCTTCCTGGAAGGCAGCGGCAGGGCTGCGCTTCGTGTGCACGCTTTCATCGAATGCCTCGATGAGATCAATGTTGGAGCTGGTATTGCGGACGACAAGCCGTCCTGTGACGGGATCATAGGTCGCCGAACTGCCTTCTGGAAAGGGAACTCCCGCCTCGACGAGGATTTCCTTGGCTGACTTCTTCTGCATCAACTTGGGAGCGTTTCCGGGCGCACCTGCCGTGTCCGGCTGACTTAACAAGAAATCCGGCGGCACCTGGAAGGTGCGGGTGATCATTTCGGTAGCGCTTTCTGTTAGCGGCCAGATTTCCACCGCCTGGGGGGTGATCTTGTATTTCATGCCGGCCAGTTCCGTGACGTAGCGCAAGGCCTCCTCCATCGGCACGTCCTTGAGGTCCAAGGTGATCCTTGAGCTGGCAGCATCTCCTTTGAGCACAATGTTAGGAATTCTGCCGCTTCCCGCACCACGGTCATAAGTATTCAGCGCCGAGTTGAGGAAATGGATCGCATCACTCATGGTTGCATTGTCAAACTTCACGGACGGCAGGCGGACAGTGCGCATGCGATAGACAATGGCATCGGAGGCGGAAAGGCGGGAGGAGTCCTTCCAGACGCCGTCAACCTGGGCGAGCATCCTGGACCTCTGATGGTCGCGGGCGCTGGAGAAATAGACTTTCTTGCGTTTCTCGACCTCTTCCAAGCCGCGGCGGGCAGCCACATTGTAAGGATCTGTTCGGAGAATTTCTTCATATCCCTTTCGGGCGTTGTCGAAATCACCAAGATCCAGATAGGACTGACCCTCCAGTTCCAAAATGGGCTTGCCCGTCGCCTGGGCTTGGATCTGGCCGACAACGATGTCCACGCTATCGTCGGCGAGGTGCTTTGCTGTTGCGCCGCCAGGAAGAAAAAAGGCTTGAGGACGCACGACCGAACCCGTGCCTTCCTGTGCGAGGTCGGTCTTCACCTTTTTGAAGCTGTAGCCATCGGGGACATAGACGCGCCAGTCGGTGGCGAGGATGGAAACATGACCGGGGATCGTGGGCGGCTGGAGGTGGCGGCTGCCGCTGGCGGTCCAGGAGCTGCCGGTGGTTTCATAGAGCAGACCCACCTCAAGGGAAGGCTGATCAGCACTGCCGGCAGGCAGGGGGATGCTGATGGCACCACCTGGGCCGCGCACGGGTTTCACGGGGTCTCCAGCCGCGAGAGCGGAAAGGACCTGCGAGCCGGCGGGGAGGGCGACATTGACGTACTGCTCGCCGCTGTGTGAAAGCCTGAGCACGACCTGATGCCGGACGCTGCCATCGGTGCTGAGGACGCTGGTGAGCTCCATCTGGCTGACGATGAGGGCGGCGAGCTCGCTGTGGCCATGGCGGGCAGCGTGCAGAGTCAGCGAGGCTTCCGGCGCGGCATATTCAAAGGCGGCGACCACGCGATGCCGGGGCTGGTAATCCTCAATCGCAGGGGCGCGCAGCACATCGAGCGGCTGCATGGCCTTGGCATCAAAGCTCAGCTCGGTGTCGGTATTGGCTTCCACGACCCAGACACCGCGCTGGCGGCGGACGGAGGGGACGGCGATGGAGGGAAGCAGGGCTTTGATGACCTCTTCCTGCGCTTTTGGCTGACCTTCCGTGCTGGCGGGCAGGCTGAGGCGGAAGCGCACCGGAATGCGGCCGAGGCTCTCCTTGCGCAGGCTGAGCGACCATTGGCCGGTGGCGGCATCAAGCGTCTGCTCGCCCACGAGCGGGCTGGTGAAGCGGACGAGGCCGGCGCTTTCTTTGGCGATGGCGACCTTGAACTGGCGCAGGGGCGCATCGACCACATCGAGGGTGATCTGGCCCTCGATTTCAATGGCACGGGCCCGAGGCAGGGCATAGGCAGTGATGCTGGCGTCAAACACCGGATCGCGGCGGTGCAGATCGAAGCTGAGGCTGTAGCTGCGCAGGCTGAACCAGGCCATCTTGCCCTGCACGGGGGTGACGCGGGCATCGCGCTCCTCCAGGCCGGTGGCCTTGAGCACGGCCAGACGCCAGGCGGGATCAAAATCAACGGCCACATAGCCAGCGAGCTTCTTGGCATCGGCGATCACGGGAGCCTCGACGGTAACGGTGTGCCCGGCGGCGGCCTCGGGAGTGGCGGGCAGGCGTTTGCGGCTTTGCAACTGCAGGGTGGAGCTCTGGCCGCCGGCGAGGGAACTGAGCCAGGTGTACTGAACCGTCTGGCCCACGCGCTTCCATTCCGCTGAGGCGCCTTTCGTGGAGGAGGCGGCGAGGAACTCCTCGCCCTGCGGCAGGGTGACGCGCAGTTCATTGACGGGCCGGTCCGTCTGCACTGCCAGGGTGCGGTTGATGGTGACGTCATCACGGCTGACGAAGATGCGGGCGTCGGCATCCACAATGAGGCGGGGATCGGCCTTGCGCAGCAGAAGCTTGACGGAGGTGCGCACCGGATTCCAGACCAGCAGGCCGGCGGCCGAAGGCGAGGCCCCCTGGTATTCCATGAGGGTGACACCTTCGGCGAGCCTTGCGATGCGGGCCTCGACGTCCCGGGAGATGTGGCCCTGGAAACGCAGGGCGGGAAGATCGAGGGCCTGGGCTGCCGGGCCGCCCTGGAGGTCCACGACACTGCTGATGTGGGCATGAAGGAGGGTGTGCTGGCTGCGGCCGGAGAGGGTGGCCTCGAGCCTGCCCTGCTTCTGCTCCCAATGCGAGATCCCCTCACCTTCCAGGCTCACGACGATGGCGGAGGCCGGGATGACTTCGAAGGCGAGGGTGCTGTCGGCGCTGGTGGCGGCGCGCTCCAGCTCCAGCTTCCAGATAGATTCGATGCTGCGGTCAGTGACGGAGGCTGCGGCCTCGGCATGAAGCTGGCGCGCCTCCTCCCCCAAACCGCTGCCCGAACTCCAGGCGATGTCGCGGCTCGTGCCGGCAGCCTGTAGAAGCACATGCAACGTATCGGCCTCGCGGGTATAAGGCAGGGAGCCGGAGATGACCACGGCACCCGGGGGGAGCTGCAAGTCGAGCATCCCGGCAACATCTGTGCCCTGGAAGGCCAGGTGACGGGTGGCGGAAAGGCCGGTGGACGTGATGGGCACCAAGGCCTGCAAAGTGATGCGATGGCTGCCTTTGCCATGAACCAGAAGGCGGCGGGTGGTGCCGTCCAAGGAGGCTTTGCCATTCTTATTGCCCTTCGCCGCCGGGGGCATCACCTCGCTGCCATCGACGGTGACAGAGGCGAGATCGCGGAAAGGCAGCCGGGCGGTGACTTCCGTCCAGTCGTCGGTGAGGCAGCGGAGATTCATTTCGCCCTCCAGGCGCAGCACATCGGAGGTGCCATCGGCGGCGCTGCCTTTGAAATGCAGGGACTCAACCAAGGCCTGAAGAGGCAGTTCTGGCTTGGGCGGCTGCACCTTGCCGGCATCGCGGACCAGGGCTTCGTACTGCTCGGAGGTGAGCATCACAGCCTGGGGATGCTTTTTGAGGATGGTCTGCCATTGGCTGGAGGGCACCCATAGCTCCTTGCGGGAAGCGATGTCGGGCGCCGTTTCCTGCTTCTTGTTCTCCGCCCTTGCGACGGGACAACAGAGCAGGACGGCGAGGACAAGCCCGGGCCCGGTTCGCCAAAGGCGGCGGGCGGCACTCATGCCGAAGGTGTGAGGCTTCATGACGGCGCGCGGTGAGGGGTTGCCAGCACTTACTTGGCGGGCTGGTGATCGTCGCCGACCTCCGGCAGTTCGATGTCGTCGCGAGGAGCAACAGTGACCGTGGTCGTGCTGGTTTCCGCGCTGTCGCCGGTTGTGCTGGACGCTGGATGAGCAGGGGCCGGAGGCACGGGGGGAATGACGGGCAGCGGCGCGGCGGGCGGGGGCGCTGGCTCAGGGAAGGGGGGGGGGGAGGG
>OUNM010725865.1_pt1 | contig 27185 bp, 31 predicted proteins | sample 1769961 | NCBI WGS metagenome assembly OUNM01 (sample SAMEA3914820, study PRJEB12502) | metagenome | biome: forest; material: soil | place: USA | collected 2012-03-12 | depth 0.3 m | reverse complement strand
TTTTCCCGCGCTCAACGCGCGGCCGCAGACCCTGCTCGACGAGTGGCTGCACCGGATCACCGAGGAGCTCGCGGCGTGGAACCGCGACAATCCCGACCGGCCGGCGGCACCCTATGCGGTCAACCAGATCGTCCACAAATCCAACGACCGCCTGCTGGGCGACCTGGCGATCTGCGAGAAATGGCAAGTGCCGATCACCATCACCTCGCTCGGCGCCCGCGAGGAGCTCAACCAGGCCGTCCACGGCTGGGGCGGGATCACGATGCACGACATCATCGACGACCGCTTCGCGCGCAAGGCGATCGAGAAAGGCGCCGACGGCCTGATCGCGGTGGCGGCCGGCGCCGGCGGCCATGCCGGGCGGCTCTCGCCGTTCGCGATCACGCAGGAAATCCGCCAGTGGTTCGATGGCCCCCTGGCGCTGTCGGGATCGATCGCGACCGGCGGCGCGGTGCTCGCGGCGCAAGCGATGGGCGCCGACTTCGCCTATATCGGCTCGCCGTTCATCGCGACCGACGAGGCCAATGCGGTCGACGGCTACAAACGGGGCATCGTCGAGGGCAAGGCCGCCGACATCGTCTATTCGAACCTCTTCACCGGGGTGCACGGCAATTACCTGCGCGGCTCGATCGAGGCGGCGGGGATGGATCCCGACAATCTGCCCGAGGGCGATCTGTCGACGATGAATTTCGGGGGCAATCGCGAAGCCAAGGCGTGGAAGGACATCTGGGGATCGGGCCAGGGCATCGGCGTGATCGACAAGGTCGAGCCCGTCGCGGTGCGCGTCGACCGGCTGGAAGCCGAATACAAGGCCGCGAAAGCGCGATTGCTCGGCTGATGCCGACGCGACGCGAAGCTATCGTCACGGGCGCGGCGGCATTCACCCTCCCCGCTTTCGCGCGGCGCGACCCCGCGGCGAGGTTCGTCGGCGAATTGCGCAAGCTCGAAGCCGGGATCGGCGGCGGCGCGCGGATCGGACTGCAATTGACCGATCCGTTCACCGGATATGGAGTCGCCTGGCGCGCCGCCGAGCGCTTCCCGATGTGCAGCACCTTCAAGTTGCTGCTCGTCGGCCAGGTCCTGCAGCGCGCCGACCGGGGGATCGAGCGGCTCGACCGCGCAGTCCGCATTCCCGACAAGACTCTGCCCAATTCGCCGGTCACGCGCAATTACAGCGGCGGCACTCTCCCCGTGCGCGAATTGTGCGGCGCGGCGATGACGCAGAGCGACAACACCGCCGCCAATCTGCTGCTGCAAAGCGTCGGCGGCCCCGCCGCGTTGACCAGATTCCTCCGCGCGAGCGGCGACGCGATCACCCGGCTCGACCGCTATGAGACCGAGCTCAACGAGGGCGCGCCGGGCGATCCGCGCGACACGACCACGCCGGCGGCAATGCTCGACACGATGCGGCGGCTGACGTTCGGAAAGCTGCTGGCGCCGGCATCGCGCAAGCAATTGATGTTCTGGATGGCGAATACGGTCACCGGCGCCGAGAAGATCCGGAAAGCCATGCCGCCCGGCTGGACCGTCGGCGACCGTACCGGCGCGGGCGGGCACAATAGCAACAACGACCTGGCCTTGATCTGGCCGACCAACCGCCCCGTCACTCAGCCGCTGTTCGTGACCTCGTTCGTCACCGGCGGCCCGGGCGACGACACGCTGGCGCACAACTATGTGCACGTCGCGGTCGGCAAGCTCATCGTGGAAATGCTGGGCGGCGCCTAGAACGCCATCGCCAGCCGCGCCTGCATCCATTGCACCGGGCTGTCGCTCGGCTGATCCTCGACCTGCGCGCCGTCGAGCCGTGCGACGCGGCGATGGAGGTCGATGCTCGAACTGATCAGCGCCTGGGCCTCGGCCGGCATCTGCGCGAGCACCGCATCCTCGGTCACCGGCGCATCGCCCAGCCGCCGCGCCGGATCGAGCGCGTCGCGCGGCGAGAGCTCGCCCGAATCGACTGCGCGCTGGGTCAGCAGCCAGGCGATGACGTGCATCAGCCGCGTCGTTACCTTGAGCGATTCGCACGAAAAGGTGACGCGGCCGAGCGGATCCAGCGCCTCGCGCTCAATCCGCGCGCCCTGGTCGAAATAGCCGCGCGCCTCATCGGCCAGCACCATCGCCTCGACGTACAGCGAGTCGATGAGACGGCGATGGATTCGCAGGTCGGTTTGGCCGCCAATCATGCGCAACACGATTGCCACAAATCCACTCGCCCGCAAGCCGGGAAAGGCCCCGGAACAGTCCCGATTTTGATCAGGATCAATCGTTCGATAGGCGCTTGCGCTACGCGATGATGTCCGGGATCAGCTGGTCCTCCAGCATCGCGATCTCGTCCCTCAACGCCAGCTTGCGCTTCTTCAGCCGGGCGATCTGCAGCTGGTCGGACGAGCCCATCGCGCGCAACGCCTCGACCGCCGCGTCGAGGTCGCGATGTTCGGTGCGGAGGATGCCGAGTCGGTTTTCGATCTGCGTGTCGTCCATCGCGTCGTCTGTGCCTCTCCGGTCGGTCAACACCGGTTAACCGCGAAACAATGCGTCATGTCGAATCGAAAGCGAAATCGATGGCGACAAATCGCGCGACTCGTGTTCTACTCATTCCCCCCACCTTGATGAAGGAGGTCGCTCCCATGCAGAACCCGCACCTTTCGGCTCTCGAGACGAAGCATATGGTGTTGGAGCGGCAGATTTCTGCCGAAACCCAGCGCCCATTGCCCGATGCGCGAATCCTCGCCGATCTCAAGAAGCAGAAATTGCGGGTGAAGGAAGCGATTCTCGCGCTCTAGGGCGCGGCGTTCACCCCACACCCAGACGTCGTCACCCCGGCCTTGGGCCGGGGGCCGCCGGGAGGCAGGCGTTATTCGTCGCTATGGCGAAATGAGCGCGCTGCCAGCGCGACCTTTAGGTTGCCGAGGGCAGGAACGCGGCCCGGCAAATCCCGGCACAAGGCCGGGATGACGGCGTGGGTGGAAACTAGACAGAATTCAGAACAGAGGCCGGATCGGCTTGTCCTTGACCGGCGCCTTGACGGCCCCGACCGGTTTGCGCGCGGCCTGCGGGTCGATCAGCTGGTCGAACGCCACGCCGACGCGGCCGGCGGCAACCCAGGCGATCCGCCCGGCCACCCAGCCGACACCGCGCACGTCGACCTCGCAGCGCGTGCCGACCTCGATCGGGCGCGCTATCTCGGCCATCAGCCCGCCGGCCGACAGGTTGCGGACGCGCACCTGCAGCACTTCGGAAATGCCCTCGACACGGAATTGCGCGGCCAGCAACAGGCTGTCGCGCGCATCGTTGCGCAACGCTGTTGGGTCGTCGGTGCCGTGGTCGGCGAAGGGGTCTTGTGAAAACTGATCCATGAGCCTGCCTGAACGGGGTCCGTCCCGCTTGGGCGCACGCATAAATCCAAAAGATTATCGAAACGGTTAAGCCCGTTTCCTTGACGTGCATTTCGACCCGAAATGGATCGAAATCAGTCCTCTCGCGAAACCTTCTCGTTACGCTCGTGGCGCTCCTGCGCCTCGACCGTCATCGTCGCGATCGGCCGCGCTTCGAGTCGGCCGAGCGAGATCGGCTCGCCGGTCACTTCGCAATAACCGTATTCGCCTTCCTCGATTCGGCGCAGCGCCGCGTCAATCTTGGAGATCAGCTTGCGCTGGCGGTCGCGCGTACGCAGCTCGATCGACCAGTCGGTCTCGCTCGATGCGCGATCGGTCAGGTCCGCTTCGCGCAGCGGCTCGACCTGGAGCTGGGACAAGGTGGCCTCGGCCTCCTTGAGGATCGCTTCCTTCCAGCGGAGCAGCTTCTCGCGGAAATACTCGAGCTGGCGAGGGTTCATGAACGGCTCGTCGGGGCTCGGCCGATAGCCGTCACCGTCGTTGGCCGGTACTGCGAAACTGGAATCTTCCACGCGATTCAAAGCCGTTGCCATCCCCACTCTCCGTTCGGCCCGCGGAACACTCTCCCCCGGTGTGCCTGTCGGACCCCCAATGACGAGCGGGCCTATAGCGGCGCCGGGAGCGCTCCACAAGCGATTGGCGACAGGCGGAATAAGCCCGTTCGCATCCATCGCTGACATAAATGCGCCCGGCTGACGCGCGCGTGAACCAAACCTTCATCCCGATGGCATAGGATGGCCAGAACACGATCGGAGGCGTTGGGGTTAACCTGCATCGTCTCACAATGAAACGTTAACCATTGATGGTCCGGTGGCCGCGAGACGAAAGTCGATTTGGCAGGAACATTGTTGGTTAATGCAATTGCGCTTAATTCTTTGTTTTGCACTATGTCAGTAGCGGCAGTTTAACTGCACCAGGACCACGCCGTTCCTGTGGGGGCAGGAACGGTTATAGAGAGAGTAGACGCGATGTCTGTGCGGATGGCGATGGCTAAACTTTGCGCCTGTGCGTGCGGGGGCGCCATTATCGGCGGCGGCGCGGTCAAGGTGGCCGATGGTGCTGCGAACAAGCGCCCTGCTTATTCCAAGACCTACAAGAAGCGTGTCGTGCGCTCGAAGGTCGCGGCAGCGGGTGCCTCGCGCGTTCGCAAGGTGGTCACGACCACCACGACGACCTGTCCGCCCGCGGTGGTGACGGTCGCCGGCGGCACGCCGCTCCCTCTGCCTCCGGTCGGTGATTTCGGCGGCGGCGGCAATGGCGGCGGCGTCGTGGTCGGGGGCAGCGGCGGCTATGGCGGCGGCGGCGGGTTCTTCGCCGGCGGCTTCTTTGGCGGCGGCGGCTCGTCGGGTAGCAGCGGCATCGTGATCTCGTCGACCTCGTCCAGCTCGGGCGGCTCGTCCTCGACGTCGACGGGCGGTTCGTCGACGTCGACCGGCGGATCGTCGACCTCGTCCTCGACCGGCGGCTTCTCGTCGGGATCGACCTCGTCGACCTCGTCGGGCAACGTGTCGTCGGCTTCGTCGAGCGGCGTGTCCTCGTCGTCGAGCGGCAACGTCTCGTCCTCGACCTCGTCGTCGGGCGACGTCTCGTCCTCCTCGTCGACTTCCTCTTCGTCGAACGGCTCGTCGACCTCGTCCTCGACCTCTTCGTCCTCGAACGGGTCGAGCTCGTCCAATTCCTCGGCCAGCTCGGGTTCGTCGTCGAGCTCGGGCAGCACCAGCTCGTCCAGCTACGGCTCGTCGAGCCACGGCCATGGGTCGTCGAGCTACGGTTCGTCGTCCAAGGGCTGGAGCTCGAACGGCGGCTGGTCGTCGAATGGCGGCTGGAGCTCGAACGGCGGCAGCAATGGCGGCTCGACCGGCTCGACCGGCGGCACCCCTGCCCCGGTTCCGGCACCGCCGATGATCCTGCTGTTCGGCGGCGCGGCCGCAGCCCTGGTCGCCCGCAAGCGCCTGGCGAAAAAGACTGCAGAGACTACCGAAGCTTAAGGGCTCGGCCTAGGCTTCGCTCAACGCCTTCTCGATTTCGGGCAGGGGATGGCCGGTGAGGTCCTTCGGGACTTCGCCGGCCAATCTGTTGGCGACCTCGACATGATAATGTTTGCGCAGCTCGCCAAGCGTGTGGGGCGGCGCGGCGATGATCAGCGATTCGAATTCGTTGGCCAGCGCGCGCTGCTTGAGCTGTTGCCCGATCTCGGCGGCGAAGCGATCCTCCTCCTGCTGGTGAAAATCCGTTTCCTCCATCGCGCTGCGCGCCGACCCCATCGACGCATAGGTGGTGCCGGGCGCGTCGGTCTTCTGGTCGCGATCGGCCGGGTTGATCCGGTTCTCGGCATGCTCGACCACCAGATTGGGGTGCACGCCATCGCCTTCGTTGCGCAGGAACATCGCCTTGCGGCCGTCGGCGACGACGACCAGAGTGTTGTGGCGCAGCTGCATGTCAGGGGCTCCTCTCGTTTCGGGAGGTCAACGCTCGCACCGGCACCGGGTTGCGCCCACGCCTGCGTCTCGCCATAGCCCGGTCGCTATGCACGATATCCGCCTGATCCGCGACAATCCCGAGGCTTTCGACGCAGGACTTGCCCGCCGCGGCTTGTCGCCGATGGCATCGGACCTGCTCGCGCTCGACGAGACGCGCCGCGCGGTGATCACCGAGCTCCAGGCAGGTCAGACTCGCCGCAACGAGGCGTCGAAGGCGATCGGCGCGGCCAAGGCGGCGAAGGACGAGGCGACCGCGCAGGCGCTGATGGCCGAGGTCGCGACGCTCAAGACGCGGCTTCCCGAACTCGAGGACCAGGAACGCGCGGCCGAAGCGGCGCTGAACGACGCGCTCGCCGCGATTCCCAACCTCCCGCTCGCCGACGTGCCCCAGGGCGCCGACGAGAATGACAACCAGCTGGTCCATGAGCGCGGCACGCAGCCGACCTTCTCCTTCGAAATCAGGGAGCATGACGCGATCGGCCCGGCGCTCGGTCTCGATTTCGAGACCGGGGCGCTGCTCTCGGGCGCGCGCTTCACCGTCGTGCGCGGCATGGCGGCGCGGCTCAACCGGGCGCTCGGCCAGTTCGGGCTCGATATCCTGACGCGCCAACACGGCTATGAGGAAGTCGTCCCACCGCTGCTCGTCCGCAGCGAGACGATGTTCGGCACCGGCCAGTTGCCCAAATTCGCCGAGGACCTGTTCCAGACCACCGACGGCCGCTGGCTGATCCCGACCTCGGAAGTGTCGCTGACCAATATCGTCCGCGAGAAAATCCTCGCTGTCGAGGAATTGCCGATTCGTTTCACCGCGCTCACGCCGTGCTTCCGCTCCGAAGCAGGCGCGGCCGGACGCGACACGCGCGGCTTCATCCGCCAGCATCAGTTCGAGAAGGCAGAGATGGTCTCGATCGTCCCGCCCGACCAGTCCGAGGCCGAGCACGAACGAATGACCGCGGCGGCGGAGGACGTGCTGACCCGGCTCGGCCTGCCGTTCCGCCGGATGAAACTCTGCACCGGCGACATGGGCTTCTCGGCGGCGCGCACCTACGACCTCGAAGTGTGGCTGCCCGGGCAGAATCGTTATCGCGAGATTTCGAGCTGCTCGACCTGCACCGATTTCCAGGCCCGCCGGATGAGCGCGCGCTATCGCGACGCCGACGGCAAGCCCGCGTTCGTCCACACGCTCAACGGCTCGGGCCTGGTGGTCGGCCGCATGATGGTCGCGATCCTGGAGAATTATCAGCAGGAAGACGGCGCGGTGGCGATTCCGGACGTGCTGCAGCCTTATCTCGGCGGGCTCAACCGGCTCGAACCCAAAGCGTGAGGATCCTCCTCACCAACGATGACGGCTATCACGCTCAGGGTCTCGAAACTCTCGAACGCCTCGCGCGGCGCTTTTCCGACGACATCACCGTCGTCGCCCCGGCCGAGGAGCAATCGGGCAAGGGCCGCTCGTTGACGCTCAGCGAGCCGCTCCGCGTCCGCAAGTTCGCCGACAAACGCTACGCAGTCGGCGGCACACCGACCGACGCGGTGATGTTCGCGCTCGCCGAGGTGATGAAGGACGCGAAGCCCGACCTCATCCTGTCGGGCGTCAATCGCGGTGCCAATCTGGGTGAGGACGTCTTTTATTCGGGGACGATCGGCGCGGCGATGGAAGGCGCGCTGGCGGGGATCCGCGCGATCGCGCTCAGCCAGCGTTACGCTGCCGATGCGCCGGGCCATGACGTGACCTTCGAGGCCGCCGAGCAATGGGGCGAGCGCGTACTTGCGCCGCTGATCGCCGCCCCGGTCGACCCGCGCATCGTCGTCAATGTCAATTTCCCGCCCGTCCCCGCCGCAGAGGTGCAGGGCGTGCGCGTCGTCCACCAGGGCCTGCGCGACTATGGCCGCGTCAAGATCGTCACCCGCGAGGACCCGCGCGGTTTCCCTTATTACTGGATGGGCCTGGGACGCGTGCCGCACACGCCCGTCGCCGACACCGACCTCGAAGCGATCGAGCAGGGATACGTCACCGTGACGCCGTTACAGATGGACCTGACGCACCGCGACTCTCTCGCTATGCTGACGCAAGCGTATCGTTGAGGGGGATAGCGCGATGCGGGGGTTGGCGCTGATCATCATGGGGCTGACGTTGACGGGATGCATTCCGTCGACCGATTACGGCCCGCCATCCAATTTGCCCTCGGCCCCGGCCGATTATCAGCCGCAGGACTATCCCCCTGCCCCGCCTCCTTCGCCGCCAGCCTGGGAAGCGCGAACGGTCACGCCCGATGCCCGGACGATCGCCGACTCGATCTATGTCGTCGTCGCCGGCGACACCTTGCGCGGCGTCGCCGAAAAGACCGGCGCGGGCTCGGAAATGATCGCCCGGGTCAACGACATCCCGGCGCCCTATACCATCCGCGTCGGCCAGCAATTGCGCATTCCCGGCGGCCGCTATCATCTCGTTCGTCCCGGCGAATCGGGCATCGCGATCGCGCGCGCTTATGGCGTCAAATGGGCCGACATCGTCGCCGCCAACGACCTGACCGAGCCGTACATGCTGCGCTCGGGCCGCCGCCTGCTGATCCCCGGCGGCACGCCTGTCCGCCCGCAATCGCTCGCCGAACGCGCCGCGAACTTCAAGATCGACCTCGGCGACATCGCGACCGGCGGCGGCGAGCCCGCCATTCCCGACAATGTCCGGCCGACTCGCCCCGCCTCGTCGGTGCTCAAGCCCTTGCCCTCCAACGTCGCGATCGCGACTCCCGGCCGGCTCAACGGTCCGTTCCTGTGGCCCGTCGCGACCGGCAACGTGGTCAAGCGCTTCGGCGCCGGCGCGAGCGGCGAGCGCAATGACGGGATCAAGATCGCCGTCCCGATCGGCACCCCGATCCGGGCGACCGCCGATGGCGTGGTGATCTACACCGCCGACAGCCTGGCCGGCCTGGGCGGGCTGGTGATGATCAAGCATGGCGATGGCTGGACCAGCGTCTATGGCCATGCCAGCCGGATCATGGTCACGCGCGGCCAGGCCGTGAAGCGCGGCCAGACGGTAGCCTTGTCCGGCGATACCGGGTTTGCCGACCGTCCCGAGCTGCATTTCGAGCTGCGCAAGGGAAGGACCCCGGTCGATCCGATCAGCGAGTTGCCGAACCGATAGCTTCCTTACCACCGTCATCCCGGCACGAGGCCGGGATGACGTCTGTTACTAGGTTCGGTTCGCCGCCGCCGCCTCGCGGAACAGCGCCTTCAGCGCCGCCTCCTTGACCTTGTCGCCCTCGTGAAAATCGATCGCGCGGCGCACATTCCCGTCGAGGCTCGAATTGAACAGTCCGGCCGGATCCTCCAGCGCCGCCCCTTTGGCGAAAGTCAGCTTGACCGCCGCCTTGTAGGTCTCGCCGGTGCAGACGATCTTGCCGCCGTCATACCAGGTCGGCACGCCGCGCCATTTCCATTCCTCGACCACCTCGGGCAGCGCTTCCCTGATCAGCCCGCGCACGTTGGCCAGCATCTCGCCGCGCCAGTCGGGCAGCGAGGCGATACGATCGTCGATCAGCTCGGATGGCGTCTTCTCGCTCATGCCGCCGCCTTCCCGCGCCGCACATACGGCAACGCGAACATGTAGAGCCCGCTGAACATCAGCAGGAACAGGAATGGCAGCGGCGAATAGGTGATGTAGGCCGGCGGCGTCCCGACCGTCCCGATCGCGACGAAATTGGCGATCACGGTCGCGGTGAAGATGATACCCAGCCAGCGATGGCACAGGCGGATCAGTCTGCTCATTCAGTCCTCCTCTGAAATCCCGGCCATAACGGCCTCCAACTTGTCGAAATTCTGCTCCCAGCCATGTTTGGCGCCGCCGAACGCGCGCGGCTGGTCGGGGCGGAAGCCGGTCTGCTCCATGCGCAGATGCGTGCCGCCATGGGTCGGGGTCAGCGTGAAGGTCACCACGCTCCGCAAATCGAATGCCGGGTCCTCGTGGCTGTAGTCCCAGCGATAGGACAGCAATTCGCCCGGCTCGATGTCGAGCACTTCGCAATCGAGCGTCCCGCCCCATTCGCCCGACAGGTTGAACTTGTGCCCGACCTCAGCCGCGAAATCGTTCTTCATCAGCCATTCGGCGATCAGATGCGGCTGGGTCAGCGCGCGCCACAATTTGTCGGGGGCATGCGCGAAGTCGCGCTCGACGGTGACGGTTTTGGTCTCGGTCACTGGTCCATCCTTTTCAGCAAATCGTCGAGATCGTCGAACCATCGGTCCCAGAACGCCGCCATTTCGCGGGTCCAGTCGTTGAGCGGCGCGAGCGCGCGCGGCTTGGCGCGATAATGCGTGTTGCGCCCCTCGTGCCGGTCGATCACCAGCCCGGCTGCCTTGAGCATGATCAGATGCTTCGACACCGCGGGCTGCGATACGCCGGCATGCCGGGTCAGCGTACCGACCGTCTGCTCACCGTCGCGGCACAGCTGCTCGAAGATCGCGCGCCGTGTCGGATCGCCCAGCGTTCGAAAGAGAATGTCCTGCGCGTCGCTCACGAATCCATAACCCCATGGCTATAGGTAAACCCATAATTGCAGAGTTATGGATTCGTCAAGCGGGAACGCGCGGGCGGCGATCGGACGATTACCGCTATGGGACCGCCCGAACTCTGCTAGGGTGTCCCATCAGCTGCACCGATCAGTAAGCGCCGCTGGCTGAGAGACCGCGCGTGCTCCCGCTTACCCGCCGGAGACACGACATCGAAGCGCACCTTCTGGTCGCCTATGGGCTGATTACCATTCTTACGGCCGTCCTGATCACCTTGCTGGTGATCGTGCTCCGCGCGGCGGCCGAACGCCGTCGCAGAAGGCAGGGTTATCTCGACCGTCGCAGGATCAAGCCCCTGCGGCGTTGAGCTCGATTGAGGGCGACAGGGAAGGCGGAAAGCGCTAGGCTATTCCCATCGTCGGCCAATCTTCACGTAGGCACCGACGGCTGAGAGACGATCGCGCTCCCGCTTACATTCGGGAGTACGACCATGGACCTCAATCAGCTTCTTCATCGTCACCAGATTTCGCTCATGTGCGCACAAGGTGCGGCATGTACCGAGGCTCGTCTGGCGCACGAAGGCCTCGCCGCGCTTTATGCCGAGCGCGTCGCCAGCCTTCGCGTGCGGATGGGCGCGCCCGTCGGAGCAATCTGAAGGGCGTCGGGCCGGCCGGCGCTGCTTCCTTGCGCCGGTCGGTCGCAAGGTCGCGCCAGCCGCGCGACCCAATAAGCGGAACCGCCCCTGCTCAGCGCAGGATCCGGACCGCCTCGTCGAATATCAGGCCTCGCTCGCCCCCGCGGGCTGAAGCGTTTTCGCATTTTCGCTGCGAGCCTTGCTCGTGCGATCCTCACGCTCGGCCATGGCGAGCCACGCGGCCGCCGAACGCAGGCACCGGTCGCGTACATTGTCGAGCGACGCTGCATCGGCTTCGGCCTGGGCACGCTCGGCATTCTCACGGAAATTGCTTTGGACCATCGGGATCTCCGGACCATGCCGGCGGACGACGCAGCGCGCCGTCCGCCGAAAAGTAATGATCAGTCGACCGTCTGCAGGTTGCAGGCCGACATCTTGCCGGACTGGCGCGCCGGCTCGAGATCGTAGGAGACGCGCTGGTTCTCGTGCAGCGTGGTCAGCCCGGCACGCTCGACCGCGCTGATGTGGACGAACGCATCGGCCCCACCCTCGTCAGGCGAGATGAACCCGAAGCCCTTGCTGGCGTTGAAGAATTTGACGGTGCCAAGAGTGGCCATGGATTATTTCCTTAAATCGCCTCCAACAGCGGAGGCGCTCTGCGCAAAGGGGCAGGGAAAGAAGGAAATGGAGCCGCGGCGCCGAAACCGTCGATGTGCGACTTAGCGCGCGCCGTATAGCATGGCGGCCGTCAAAGTGAAAGCAGCGATCCGGCGGCAGCCATGTTTTTCGGGAAGAGAGTTCGATATTTCGATTCAAATGTAGGATTTTCCGCGTCACCTTGCCCGTATGACCGCCAATACCTCTCTTTCCTTCACGCCCGTCGCCGTCAAACTACGTCGCGACGGCTGGACTCCCCGCCACCAGCAGGATTTCATCGCCGCGCTCGCCACCAACGGCTGCGTCGCCACTGCCGCGCGCGCGGTGGGCCGCACGCCGCAGACCGCCTGGCGCCTGCGCAAGCGCCCCGATGCCGAGAGTTTCGCCGCCGCCTGGGACCGCGCGCTCGACACGGCCCGGCTCGAGATGTTCGAGCGCACCGTCGAGGCCGCGCTTTCGGTGCACATCGCCCCGCGTTTCTATCGCGGCCGCTTCGTCAGCCTCAATTGCAGCGAGAGCCGCGACGATGCCCTGCTCGTCGCGCTCCGCTCGATGATCGCGGCGCACCCCGGGCAAAGGTGATAAATGAAAAAATGAGCGGAACTTTCGCATCCCCTGCCCGCATGCTACCGGCGCGCGCACCATGACCTACACTTCCGATCTGCTCCGTGTCCTCGACGAACGCGGCTTCATCCATCAGGTGACCGATGCGACCGGGCTCGACGCGCTCGCCGCCAAGCAGATCGTGCCGGCCTATATCGGCTTCGACGCCACCGCGCCGTCGCTCCATGTCGGGTCGATGGTCCAGATCATGATGCTTCGTCGGCTGCAGCAGGCGGGGCACAAGCCGATCGTGCTGATGGGCGGCGGGACGACCAAGGTCGGCGATCCGTCGGGCAAGGACGAAAGCCGCAAATTGCTCGACGATGCCGCGATCGATGGCAACATCGCCTCGATCCGCACGGTGTTCGAGCGGTTCCTGACCTTCGGCGACGGCCCGACCGACGCGGTGATGGTCAACAATTCCGACTGGCTCGACGCGATCCAGTACATCCCGTTCCTGCGCGACGTCGGGCGGCATTTCACGATCAACCGCATGCTGGCGTTCGATTCGGTCAAGCTGCGGCTCGATCGCGAGCAGCCGCTGACGTTCCTCGAATTCAATTACATGATCCTCCAGGCGTACGACTTCCTCGAGCTGTCGCGCCGCGCGGCCTGCCGGTTGCAGATGGGCGGGTCGGATCAATGGGGCAATATCGTCAACGGCATCGAATTGTCGCGCCGCGTCGACGGGACCGAGGTGTTCGGGCTGACCACGCCCCTCATCACCACCGCCGACGGGTCGAAGATGGGCAAGACCGCGGCGGGCGCGGTGTGGCTCAACGACCATGCGCTGCCGGCCTATGATTACTGGCAGTTCTGGCGGAACACCGACGATCGCGACGTCGGCAAGTTCCTGCGGCTGTTCACCGACCTGCCGCTCGACGAGATCGCCCGGCTCGAGAAGCTCGAAGGCGCGGAGATCAACCAGGCCAAGATCGTGCTGGCGAACGAGGCGACCGCTCTGTGCCGCGGCAAGGACGCGGCCGTGCTGGCGGCGGAGACCGCGCGCAAGACCTTCGAGGAAGGCGGCGCGGGCGAGGATCTCCCGAATATGGTAGTGCCGCAGGCGATCAATATCGTCGATGCGCTGATCGGCCTGGGCTTCTGCGCCTCGAAAGGCGAGGCGCGGCGCCTGATCGCGGGCGGCGGCGCGCGGGTCGATGGCGAGAAGGTCGATGAAAGCTTCACCATCAGGACCGGCGCAAATCCGGTGCGGGTGTCGGCGGGGAAGAAGAATCACGGGCTCGTTACGCAAGCGTAAGTTGTGTCCCTAACGGCCGTTAAATACGTTCCTTTTCAACGTTTTCATTCAGCGGTCGTTATTCCTGTCGGGGACGACAAAGGACCGCCAATGGCTTCCGCCGCTCTGGCCAGTAACGAACGCCGCGATCTGCCTCGGGATGAGGTGCATTATCGCGTGCGCGCGTTCGGCACCGACGCGCGGCCGGTATCGATCCTGGTCGTCAACATGTCGGCGCAGGGAATGATGGCCCGCGTTGACGCCGACCGCCCGATCGGCGAGCGGCTGCACATCAACCTGCCGGTGGTCGGCACGATCGTCGCCGAGGTCCGCTGGTCGCTGGGCGGACGGATCGGCTGCGAGCTCGACCGACCGATCGGGATGGCCGATTATTACGAGCTGCTGGCGGCGCTGCTGAAGAACGTACGGTAGCCGACCCACTCCGGTTCGATTCAATTAAGGGCAGACTCCCGGTACTACATCCGGATGACATTGGTTCCCCTCAGCCGCCATCGGTCAGTCCGTTCACCCCGACCGCAGCAGCTGAACCCCGGCGTCGCGCTCGAACAAGTACAAAGCCGTCCGCGCCGCCTGCCCCCGCGACCCGGCCAGCCCGCCGTCGCGGTCGATCAGCAACCGCGCATCGTCATTGGCGATCGGCAACAGCGACGACAATTGCTCCGGCGTCGCCAGCCGGAATCCCTGCTCGCCCGATTGCCGCGTCCCCAGCATCTCGCCGGCGCCGCGCAGCCGCAGGTCCTCCTCGGCGATGCGGAACCCGTCATTGGTCTCACGCATCAGCGCCAGCCGCGCGCGCGACGTCTCGCTCAAGCCGTTGCCACGGATCAGCAGGCAGATCGACCGCCCGGTCCCACGCCCGACCCGCCCGCGCAGCTGGTGGAGCTGGGCGAGCCCGAACCGGTCGGCATGCTCGATCACGATCAAGGTCGCATTGGGCACGTCGACTCCGACCTCGATCACCGTGGTCGCGACCAGCACGCCGAGCACGCCGCTCGCGAACCGCGCCATCACCGCGTCCTTTTCGGCCGGCTTCATCCGGCCATGGATCAGCCCGACGCGGTCGCCGAAGCGCGATTGCAGCGCCGCCGCGCGTGCCTCGGCCGCGGCGAGATCGGATTTCTCGCTTTCCTCGACCAGCGGACACACCCAATAGGCCTGCCCGCCGCCATCGAGATGCCGGCCCAATGCCTCGGCAATCTCGGGCAGCCTGTCCTCGGACATCACTCTAGTCTCGATCGGCTGGCGGCCGGGCGGCATCTCGTCGAGCCGGCTGACATCCATCTCGCCATATTGCGCCAGCGTCAGCGTACGCGGGATCGGGGTCGCGGTCATCGCCAGCAGATGCGGCGCGGCTCCCTTTTCCTGCAACAACAGGCGCTGCGCGACGCCGAAGCGGTGCTGCTCGTCGACCACGACCAACGCCAGGTCGCGATATTCGACCGCTTCCTGGAAGATCGCATGCGTGCCGACCAGGATGTTGATCGACCCGTCGGCCAGCCCCATCAGCGTCGATTCGCGGACCCTGCCCTTGTCGCGCCCGGTCAGCACCGCGACATTGACCGGCAGCCCGGCGAGCGTCCGCTGCAGCGTGTCGTAATGCTGCCGCGCCAGGATTTCGGTCGGCGCGAGGAAAGCGCCCTGCGCGCCCGTCTCGACTGCCATCAGCAAGGCCATGGTCGCGACCAGCGTCTTGCCCGATCCGACATCGCCCTGCAGCAGCCGCAACATCGGCGAGGATTGCGCGAGGTCGCCCTCGATCTCGCGGATCGTCCGCGCCTGCGCATTGGTCGCCTGGTACGGCAGCTTGAGCATGGCGCGCAGCCGCCCGTCGCCATTGAGCGGCCGCCCGCGCCGCGCCCGCGACGATTGCCGCACCAGCATGAAGGCAAGCTGATTGGCGAAGAGCTCGTCATAGGCCAGCCGCTCGCGCGCCTTGGCATCGGCCGGGTCGGCATGTGCACGGGCCAGGGCATCGCGCCAGTCGGGCCATTGATGCTGGCTCTTCACGCCCGGCTCGATCCACTCCGGCAGCTCGGGCGCGCGGTCGATTGCCTGCTGCGCCATCTGCCCCAGCCGGCGCGAGGTCAGCCCTTCGGACAGCGGATAGATCGCCTCGCGCTCGCGGAACCCCTCGCCCGCCTCGGGCAAGTCGGGATGGATGATCTGCAATTCCTGGCCATAGGTTTCGAGCTTGCCCGAAATCCGCTTGGGTTCGCCGAGCGGCAGCAATTTCTTCACCCAGCCCGACGACCCGCCGAAATAGACCAGGCTGACATAATTGCCCTTGGCATCGGTCGCATGGACGCGCGTCGGCCCGCGCGGGCTGCTGCTGGTGCGGTAGTCGACCGGGGTCACCGTGATCGCGATCGTGTGCCCGGCGTCAGCCATGTCGAGCTCGTCGCGCGGCAGTCGATCGATGAACCCGGTCGGCAGATGGAATGCGACATCGACCACGCGATGCAGCCCGAGCCTGTCGAGCGGCTTGGCGAGCCCGGGACCGACGCCTTTGAGGGCGGTCACTTCGGCAAAGAGCGGGTTGAGGATATCGGGGCGCATGACTATCTGCGGATGACCCTAGCCCCAGCCGACTGCGCCGAAAAGCGCCGCCGGCCAATTGTCGTTGGAGACCTCATGGATCGCGAGACTCGCCTCAAGCGCCTGCGCTTCCGTGCCTGGCATCGCGGCGTCAAGGAAGCCGACCTGATGATCGGCGGGTATTTCGATGCCGACGGCGCCGGTTGGGGCGAGGCGCAGATCGACTGGTTCGAGGCTCTGCTGGAGGAACAGGATGTCGACATCATGGCCTGGGCAATGGGTACCGCCGATGTGCCCGAGCGTTGGCAGGGGCCAATGATGGACCGGCTCAAGCAGCTCGATTTCGTGCCGGTCGAAAAATGACTCCCTCCCTGCAAGGGAGGGGAAAAGAGAAAGAATGACCGACCCGCGCAAGATCCTCGCCGCGAAAGCACCGCTCATCCTCGCCGGCGTCCCGGCGGGATTCCTGCCCGTGCTCCTCGCCGATCTCGCCCGCGCCGCTTCCACCCGGGCCGTGCTGATCGCCCCCGACGAGGCCGAGATGCGCGCCGTCGCCGCGACTGCCGGCTTCTTCGCGCCCGAACTGGACATCATCACTTTCCCCGCCTGGGACTGCCTTCCCTATGACCGCGCCAGCCCGACGCTGCGCGTCATGGCCGAGCGTCTCGCCGCGCTCCACCGGTTGCAGGCAACGCCGACTAGGCCGCAACTCGTCGTCACTACCGCCAATGCCGCGACCCAGCGCACGCTGACCCCGTTCCGCATCCGCCAGCTCGTCGCCCGGCTCGCGCCCGGCGAGCGGATCGGGCGCGACAAGCTCGCCATATTGCTGTCGGCCAATGGCTATGTCCGCACCGACACCGTCCACGACCAGGGCGAGTTCGCGGTGCGCGGCGGCCTCGTCGACCTGTTCCCGTCGGGCGAGGAACAGGCGCTGCGCCTCGACTTCTTCGGCGACGAGATCGAGAGCGTCCGTACCTTCGACCCTGCCGACCAGCGTACCACCGGCCGCGTCGACGGTTTCACCTTGCTCCCCGCCTCCGAAGCCCTGCTCGACGAGGAATCGATCAAGCGCTTCCGCAGCCGCTACCGTGACAAGTTCGGCGCCACCGCGACCGGCGATCCGCTTTACCAGGCGATCAGCGACGGCCGCCGCCTCGCCGGCATGGAACATTGGCTGCCGATGTTCGAGGAGCGGCTCGAGACATTGTTCGACCATCTCGGCGACGACGCGCTCGTGGTGCGCGAGGCGGGCGTCACCGCCGCGGCCGAGCAGCGGTTCGAAGCGATCTCCGACTATCACGGCAATCGCCTCAAGGCGCAGTCGAGCGACCCCGGCAGCTACCGACCGCTCGCCCCCGGCGCACTCTATCTGCTTCCCGACGAATGGGCGAAACGGCTCAACGACGCGACCGCACATCTCACCACGCCGTTCCACGAGCCGCCGAGCGACACCGTCCTCGACTTCGAGGTCGACGGCCCGCGCGACTTCGCGCCCGAGCGCGCAAGCGGCACCAATATCTACGAAGCAGTGGTCGAACACCTCGGCAAGCTACGGAAAGACGGCAGGAAAGCGATCCTCGCCAGCTATTCGACCGGTTCGCGTGAACGCCTGTCGGGGCTGCTCCGGGATCACGATCTCACCGGTCTGACCCTGGTCGACACCTGGCAGGAGGCGCTCGGCGTCGGCGAGCGTGGGGTAGCTTTGGTCATCTTGCCCCTCGACCATGGGTTTACTGCGCCCGATGTCGCGTTGCTCACCGAGCAGGACATGCTGGGCGACCGCCTGGTCCGCCGCACCCGCCGCAAGAAATCCGCCGACGCGTTCCTCGCCGAGCTGGCGACGCTCTCGCCCGGCGACCTCGTCGTCCATGTCGATCACGGCATCGGCCGCTATGAGGGCCTGACCCAGATCCCGGTGCAGAAGGCACCGCATGATTGCGTCGCCCTGACCTATGCCGGCGGCGACAAGCTCTACGTCCCGGTCGAGAATCTCGAGGTGCTGAGCCGCTATGGCGGCGACGAGGGCGGCACGCTCGATCGGCTCGGTGGCGAAGCGTGGCAGCGCCGCAAGGCGCGGATGAAGGAGCGCATCCGCGAGATTGCCGGCGAGCTGATTGCGACGGCAGCAGAGCGCGCGCTGCGCGTCGCCGATGTCGCCGAGCCCGATTCGTCGGGTTATCCCGCTTTCGTCGACCGCTTCCCCTATCAGGAGACCGACGACCAGGACCGCGCGATTGCCGAGGCGCTCGACGATCTCGGCGCGGGCAAGCCGATGGACCGGCTCATCGTCGGCGATGTCGGCTTCGGCAAGACCGAGGTGGCGTTGCGTGCCGCCTTCGTCGCGGCGATGGGCGGGATGCAGGTCGCGGTGGTCTGCCCGACCACCCTGCTCGCCCGCCAGCATTACAACAATTTCGTCGCGCGCTTCGAAGGCTTCCCGATCAAGGTCGGCCGCCTGTCGCGCCTGGTCGGCGCCGCCGAGGCCAAGGCTGTCAAGGAAGGCCTGGCCGACGGCACGGTCGACGTCGTCATCGGCACTCATGCGATCCTCGCCAAGGGAGTCGAGTTCAAGCGGCTCGGACTCGTCGTGGTCGACGAGGAGCAGCGTTTCGGCGTCACTCACAAGGAACGGCTGAAGGCGCTCAAGACCGACGTCCACGTCCTGACGCTGACCGCGACGCCGATCCCGCGCACCTTGCAGATGGCGATGTCGGGCCTGCGCGAGCTGTCGGTGATCCAGACCCCGCCGGTCGATCGCCTGGCGGTCCGGACCTATGTCATGCCGTGGGACCCGGTGGTGCTCCGCGAGGCGCTGCTGCGCGAACATTATCGCGGCGGACAAAGCTTCTTCGTCACTCCCCGGATCAAGGACCTGCCCGAGATCGAGGAGTTCCTTCGCGAGCAGGTGCCCGAGATCCGCTATGTCGTCGCGCACGGCCAGATGGCGGCGGGCGAGGTCGAGGAGCGGATGTCCGCTTTCTACGACAAGAAGTTCGAGGTGCTCGTCTCGACCACGATCGTCGAGAGCGGGCTCGACATCCCCAGCGCCAATACGATGATCGTCCATCGCGCCGACCGCTTCGGCCTTGCCCAGCTCTACCAGCTGCGCGGCCGCGTCGGACGCGCCAAGACGCGGGCCTATGCCTATCTGACCACCCCGGCCAACCGCATCATCACCGAGACCGCCGACAAGCGCCTCAAGGTACTGAGCGACCTCGACACGCTGGGCGCCGGGTTCCAGCTCGCCAGCCACGACCTCGACATTCGCGGCGCGGGCAATCTGCTTGGCGACGAGCAGTCCGGGCATATCCGCGAGGTCGGCTACGAACTCTACCAATCGATGCTAGAGGAAGCGATCATGGACGCCAGGGCCGGCGGCCTGGCGCAGCGCCCGCGCGACTTCAGCCCGCAGATCACCGTCGATGCACCGATCATGATCCCCGAGGATTACGTCCCCGATCTCGACCTGCGCATGGGACTCTATCGCCGCCTCAACGAGCTGGACGACCAGGAGGGGCTGGAAGCCTTCGCTGCCGAGATGATCGACCGGTTCGGCCAGTTGCCCGATCCGACCTCGAACCTGATCAAGCTCATCGAGATCAAGATGAACGCGAAGAGGGCGTGCGTCGCGAAGATCGATGTCGGCGCCAAGGGGGCATTGGTCAGCTTCCACGACGACAAGCCGCCGAATGTGGATGGCCTGCTGGCCTATGTCGCGCGGCTGCAGGGAGTGGCCAAGCTGCGTCCCGATTCGAAACTGGTGATCGCCCGCGAATGGTCGACGCCGGAAGCGCGGCTCAACGGCGCGCTGCAATTGTCCAAGGGTCTGGCGAAGGCGGCCGGCTGACCCACCGCCATGCAACCTTTTCCCAACCCAAGACCCGTCTTCGTCACCCCGGCTCAAGGCCGGGGTGACGGATGGGGCGGATCAGCAGTAGGAACAACCCCGTGACGACTCAGGCCCGCCGCCTTGCCCTGATCACCGGCGCTTCGTCCGGCATCGGGGCAGCGTTCGCGCGGGCCTATGCCGAACGCGGCTGCGACCTCGTTCTGGTCGCCCGCCGTGAAGACCGGCTCAAGGCGCTCGGCGACGAACTGGCGGCAAGGCACGGCATCACCGCCACGCCCCTCGCCGTCGACTTGTCCGATCGCGACGCTACCGTCCGCATCACCAACCAGCTTGGCGACCAATCCCCCGACATCCTGGTCAACAATGCCGGTTTCTCGATCGCACAGACCTTTCTCGCCAGCGACTGGGCCGAACAGCGCGATTTCCTCCAGGTCCAGGTCATGACCGCGGTCGAACTCTGCCGCGCGCTGATGCCGGCAATGGTCGAGCGGAAATGGGGCCGCGTCGTCAACGTCGCCTCGGTCGTTGCCTACTCGCCGGGGGCGAAAGGCCACACGCTTTACCCGGCGGCCAAGAGCTTCCTCATCAAGATGAGCCAGTCCTTCGCCGCCGAGGTCAAGGAGTATGGCGTCCATGTCACCGCTGTGGCGCCGGGCCAGACCGAAAGCGAGTTCGCCGACGCCAACGGCACCCGCGACCTCGTCAAGCGCGCCAGCTTCATGACGCAGAAGCCCGAAGACGTCGTCGCCACCGCGATCAGGGCCAACGAAAAGGGCCGCGAGGTCGTGATCAGCGGGATCAACAACAAGATCGCGGCCGCTGTGATGACTCACTTGCCTGACCGCCTGATGGCCGCCCTGATCCGCCCGACCGCCGCCAAATTCTCGCTTCCCGACTGACCGGAGCCAGCCCATGCCGCAGCATTACGACGTCGTGATCATCGGCTCAGGCGCAGGCGGCGCGACGCTCGCGCAATCGCTCGCCGATACCGGCAAGTCGATCCTGATCCTCGAACGCGGCCAGCCGTTGCCCGTGGAGGACGATAACTGGTCGTCCGACGCGGTCTTCATTAAGAAGAAGTACCGCACCACCGACGAATGGCTCGACAAGGCGGGCAAGCCGTTCCGCCCCGCGGCGCATTATTGGGTCGGCGGCAATACCAGCTTCTACGGCGCCGCGCTGATGCGGATGAAGGAGCGCGATTTCGGCGAGCTCCACCATTGCGGCGGCGGCATCTCGCCCGCCTGGCCCTTGAGCTATGCCGAGATGGCACCCTGGTACACCGAGGCCGAGAAGGTGTGGCAAGTCCACGGCCAACGCGGCATCGACCCGTATGACGACAATGGCGCCCCGCCTTTCCCCTATCCGCCGCTGACTCACGACCCCAGCGTCGAGGCATTGCGCCAGCATTTCGAAGCGATCGGCTGGCACCCCTCGCCACTCCCGCTCGGCGTCAGGCGTGACGATGCCGATCCGCAGCACAGCCTGTGCGTCCGCTGCACCACCTGCGGCGGCTATCCGTGCAAATTGCTCGCCAAGGTCGATGCCCGTACCGCCGCGCTCAAGCCGATCGAGGACAAGGCCAATGTCACGATCCTGCCGGGCCGCAAGGTCTGGCGGCTGGAGACCGACCCATCGGGCCGGACCGTGACCGAAATACATTGCTTCGGCCCCAATGGTCCTGAAGTCTATTCGGGCGATATCGTCGCGGTCGCCGGGGGTGCTGCCAACACCGCGGCACTGCTGCTCGCCTCGCACAACGACAAGCATCCCAACGGGCTCGCCAACGGCTCCGACCAGGTCGGGCGCAATTACATGTTCCACATGACGTCGGCGGTGGTGTCGCTGTGCTTCGAGCCGTTCATGTCGAACTTCCCCAAGACGCTGACCGTGATGGATTTCTATTTCGGCGAGCCCGACGGCAGCTACGATTTCCCGATGGGGCAGATCCAGCTGCTCGAATATATGACCGGGCAGACACTGCAGGGCCAGGTCGCCGACATGATCCCGCCCTGGCTGCTGCCCGATGCGTTCATGGACGCGATCGCACACCGCATGGTCAGCTTCCTCGCCATGTCGGAGGACGTGCCCAATCCCGACAACCGCGTCACGCTGACGCGCGACGGCCAGATCCAGCTGAGCTACACCACCGGCGATACCGAAGCGCATGAACGGCTGGTCAAAAGGCTCGACCATGGCCTCAACGGCTTTTCCGAGCATAAATTGCCGCTGCTCGAGCACCGGTTCGAGGTCGACCAGTTGCTGCCGCTCTACGGCACCGCGCATCAATGCGGCACCGCGCGGTTCGGCATTGATCCGAGATCGAGCGTGGTCGACATCAATTGCAAGGCGCACGAGCTCGACAATCTCTACGTCGTCGACTCGAGTTTCTTCCCCTCGTCCTCGGCGGTGAACCCGACACTGACGATCGTCGCCAATGCAATGCGCGTCGGCGCTCACTTGCGCGATCGGATCGAATAACAAGCATTTGAACCAAAATGGATTTATCTAGACGCTATTAACCATGTCGCGCTATCAGGCGCGACGGGGGTGACGCCATGGGCCAGACCATCCGATTCAAGCGCTGGCGGCTGATGTCTGCTGCCACTGAGCGGCTCGGGGAAGCGAGGTCGCTCGACGAGGTGCTCGAGATCCTGCGATCGAGCGCCCGCGCCATATTGCGCTCCGACGGCGTCACCGTGGTGGTCCGCGAAAGCGACAAGGTGCTCTATGCCGGCGAGGACGCGATCGCCCCGCTCTGGGCCGGCCAGCGCTTCCCGATCCAGACATGTGTCTCGGGCATGGCGATGATGGAACGCCGGATGATCGTCATCCCCGACATCCGCGTCGATCCGCGCGTGCCGCTGAATGCCTATCTTTCGACCTTCGTCGCCAGCATGGCGATGGCGCCGATCGGGCTCGGCGAGCCGGTCGCGGCGGTCGGCGCCTATTGGCGCAGCACGCATCCGATCGAGGAGGACGCCCTGGTGCTGCTCGACATGCTGGCCAAGGGCGCCAGCGCGCAACTCGAACGGATCACCGATCAGGGGATGAAGTCGGTGTCCTGAGCGGCGTCGCCATCGGGTTCAATACAGCCGCACTCGATCAACCCCGTGCAACCAGCTCCGCCAACGCCGGGCTGGTCAGCGGCTCTGCGCACAGGAAGCCCTGATAATATTGGCAACCTTCCTTCGCGAGCAGATCGAGCTGCTCCTCGGTCTCCACGCCCTCGGCGATCACCGACAGGCCGAGCGACAGCGCCATTTCGATCACGCCGCGCACCACCACGCGGTCGCGCGGACTACCGGCGATGTCCTGCGCTAGCTTGCGATCGATCTTGAGGTAGTCGAGCGGGAGCGCCTTCAGATAAGCGAGGCTCGAATAGCCCGTCCCGAAATCATCGATTGCGACGCGACACCCGGCCTGGCGGAGCTGGGTCAGCAGCGTCGCGGCGACACCGAGATCGTCGATCAGCCCGCTTTCGGTGATCTCGACCGTCAGCCGTCCCCGGGCAAAGCCGATCGTGTCGATCCGGTCGAGCAGGATATCGGCAAAGCCCGGCCGCGCGATATCGGCCGCGGTCAGGTTGATCGACAGCCGCAGGCTCGACAATTCCTCGGGCCAGCTCATCGCGGTTTCGAGCGCGAGCTTCTGGATATGGTCGGACAAAGCCAGGCCAAGATCGGCACGGTCGGCCGCGGCGAACAGCTGGTCGGCCCCGACCGCACCGAAGCGCGGATGCTCCCAGCGCGCGAGCGCTTCGACCCCGGTGATCCTGCCCGCCGCGATCGCGACTTGCGGCTGGAACAGCACCGCGATCTCGCCGGCGTCGATCGCGCGGCGCAGATCGACCGACAAGGCATCGGCGATCGCCGGCTCGTCGGCGATGCGGATCGTCGCGCCGTCCGAAGCGCGGGCATCGTCGAGCGCATCGTTGGCTCGGCGCAGCAGGGCGTCCACCCCCTCGCCCGGCCGCGCCGCCGCGACCCCGACGCGCGCGCCGACCGCGGCCAGCGTCCCGTCGATCGCGAACGGCCGTGCCAGCGCTTCGGCAAGCGCTTCGGCGAGCGCCTCGGCATCGGCGGCTTCCTCGACTCCGACCAGGAATTCGGGCCCCTTGAGCCGCGCCACCACCTGGCGCTTGCCAAGGATCTCGCGGGCCACGCCGGCGATCCGGCGCACCGCGGCGCGGATCAGCGCATCGCCTGCCGGGCGGCCATAGCCCGTATTGACCAGGTCGAACCGGCTCAGCGCGATCAGGATCGCGCTCGCGCGCTCGCCCCGCGCCAGCCGACGGTCGAGCCAGGCCCGAGCCGCGACCGGGTCGAACGCGCCTTCCAGCGCATCGTCGGTCTCCGCCGCGGCATCGGGAACGCTGCCCAATTCCTCGATCAGTCCATGCACCCACGGATCGCCCGCCGCTGCCTGGACATGGTGGACCAGCCGCCCGGCGCCGGGATGATCGTGCGCGAATGCCGTGGCCCCGCCTTCGGCAACCCGGCGTACTGCCGCGACCGCGCCATCGCGATCGCTGTCGTTGAGCGACCGCAACGCCTCATCGACCCCGATTTCCTCGCCCAGGTCGAGCCGCCTGGCGAGCCCTGGAGTCAACCGCACTCGCCGCGTCTCGCGATTGTAGCGCCAGCCGAGCAGGTCGACCGCGCGTCCGCGGTCCCAGTCGCCCGCGATCCGCTCGACGAACCGCCACGCGAAGCGCAATGCCTGCGCAAATTCGGCCTCGCTGAATGGACTGGCAAGGAAATGCGTCGCGCCGGCGGCGTGGAATTCGCCGAGCGCGCCGACATCGTCGCGCGACACCAGGACGAGCAATGCCCCGCCCTTGGCCCGCGCCGCCTCCCCGAATGACTTGGCCGCCGCCAGCCCCTCGGCCAGAGCGCCGCGAGCGTCGAGTACCGCCAATGCCGCACCGCTGCCGAGATAGCGTCGCGCCGCGCCTTCGCCGCGCCGGGCGGCGACGACACGCCAGCCCGCAGCTGCCGCAATCGCCGACAATTCGCCGCGCTGGCGGAACGACAGCAGGAACAGGGCATCGCCGGTGGGATGGTCGCTCGGGATCATTGCGCGCGGTTCTATCCGCAATCGGGGTTGCCGCAAGGTGCGTCACGTCTCAGGGCCCGCACTCAATTGGCACAAGGTCGTGATGGAGCCGATTTTGGTGTCCGGCGAGGAGCAAGGAGGGAGCGATGCTGACAGCATCGTGACCGACGCGCGACGACGTCCGGGCATCAAAATCGGCCCGCTGCTTCGCGGTTGCCCGCAAGAGCGGGCAATCACGATCCTTGCGCCAACTGAGTGCGGGCCCTAACTCTCGATACACGATGGCAACCGCCCCCGCCCTGATCGACCGCCATGGCCGCACGATCAGCTATTTGCGCGTGTCGGTGACCGATCGCTGCGACCTTCGCTGCCGCTATTGCATGGCCGAGGAAATGGAATTCCTCCCTCGCGCGGCGTTGCTCGACATGGACGAGATCGCCACCATCGCCGAGCGCTTCATCGCGCGCGGCGTGACCAAGGTCCGGCTGACCGGCGGCGAGCCGCTGATGCGCGGCGGGGTGATTGGTCTGGCACAACGGCTCGGCAGCCATATCGGCCACGGCCTCGACGAGCTGACCCTGACCACCAATGCCACGCGCCTGGCGGAGCACGCCGAGGCGCTGCACGCGGCCGGTATCCGGCGGATCAATGTCAGTCTCGACAGCCGCGATCCCGACCGTTTCCGCTTCATTACCCGCCATGGCGACCTGGCACGCGTGCTCGACGGCATCGCCGCGGCGAAGGCTGCCGGACTGGAAATCAAGATCAACATGGTCGCGCTGAAAGACCTCAACGACGACGAGATCGCGCCGATGCTCGCCTGGTGCGTCGAGAAGGGCTTCGACCTCAGCCTGATCGAAACGATGCCGCTGGGCGCGATCGACGAGGATCGTGCCGACCGCTTTGTGCCGCTGACCGTAGTTTTCGACGCGCTGGCAGAGCAATTCGACCTGACCCGCGACCAGCGGTCGACCGGCGGCCCGGCCCGCTATTGGCGGGTTGGTGCGAGCCCGACGCGGCTCGGGCTGATCTCGCCCCTCACCCGCAATTTCTGCGACGGCTGCAACCGGGTGCGATTGACCACCGAAGGCCGGCTCTATGCCTGTCTCGGCCATGACGACCAGGTCGACCTCAAGGCCGCGTTGCGCGCCGGGCGGCTCGACGATGCGATCGACGAGGCGCTGGCCATCAAGCCCGCGCGCCACGATTTCCGCATCGCCTCGGGTGCCGCCCCGGCGGTCGGGCGCCACATGAACGTGACCGGCGGATGAAGCGTGCCCTGGTCGCGTCGCCGACCCCTCCCGCCCAGCTTGCCGAGAAGGAATTGCGCGAGACCTATGACTGGGTCGCGCCGGCCCAGGCCGATGTGGTGATCGCGCTGGGCGGCGACGGCTTCATGCTCCAGACGCTGCACACGATGCTCGAGCGGCGCGGCGACCCGGTGCCGGTGTTCGGGATGAACCTCGGCACGGTCGGCTTCCTGATGAACGAATGGCAGCGCGACGGGCTCGACGCGCGGCTCGAGCGCACGCGGCCGTTCAAGGTTACGCCGTTGCAAATGACCGCGCGGACCATGTCGGGCGAGACCTTCATCCACCCCGCGATCAACGAAGTGTCGCTGCTCCGCGAGACGCGCCAGACCGCCAAGATCGAAGTCACGGTCAACGACCGTATCGTCATTCCCGAGCTCGCCTGTGACGGCATTCTCGCCGCGACGCCCGCGGGATCGACCGCGTACAATCTGTCGGCCAACGGCCCGATCCTGCCTCTGGGGTCGGCGATGGTCGCGCTGACCCCGATCTCCGCTTTCCGCCCCCGTCGCTGGCGCGGCGCGATCCTGCCCGAAAAGGCGCGGATCACCCTGAAAGTGCTCGAGCCTGCCAAGCGCCCGGTCTCCGCGGTCGCCGACCAGCACGAGGTGCGCGACGTCGCGCAGGTCGACATCGCGATCGACCGCACGCGCGAGTTGACCCTGCTGTTCGATCCCGAGCATGCGCTCGACGACCGCATCACGATGGAGCAGTTCGCGGGCTGAGGCGGCAGCGCGTATCTCGCGCGCGCTTAACGGGAAATCAGGGGTTGCATCGTTAATGTCCGGCGCTATAGACGCGCCCTCCGGTGACGTTCCCTGATAGCTCAGCGGTAGAGCTCTCGACTGTTAATCGAGCGGCCGTAGGTTCGAATCCTACTCAGGGAGCCA
>OUNM010551219.1_pt1 | contig 27186 bp, 37 predicted proteins | sample 1769961 | NCBI WGS metagenome assembly OUNM01 (sample SAMEA3914820, study PRJEB12502) | metagenome | biome: forest; material: soil | place: USA | collected 2012-03-12 | depth 0.3 m | reverse complement strand
TGTGAGGCTCGAACTCACGACCTCAGGATATTTCGATTTGACACCGAATCACACAAACGTATGAGACCTGCGCTCTTCCAACTGAGCCAAGCTCCCTTGCAAGTGAAGACTACAATGGGAGGAACTGGTATATGAAAAGAAAAGCGTTTCCCAACCGGCCTCCCCTGACAAGGAACAATAGCAAGCCGTCGTATTGGGCTGCAAAGGAACATCATTTCATCGGTGATCAGAGTAAGGTATTGTAGCTGCTCTACCTATTGCATTCTCATCACAGCCAACAACAACATATTCCTAATTTATTGAGAAAGCGGTTAGATAAAGGAAATGGACGGGAGCTAGGGGTGTTTGGAACTTGAGGTCCTCGATGGAAGTCCTCTGGCTCTGTCTCGATCAATATCGGTATCGAGACCAGTTTGTGGGTGTAGAGCCTGTGTTTGTGGCTGCTGGACAACACGAAAGTCTCAGCTAAGCCGGTCACATAAACCGAAACACTGCCTCTCTTCTTGGTTTGGGAAGCAGGGTTGGTTGCAGTTTGTGGCACCGTTCGGTGGGATGGATGGGATCGGTTCTGACGATCTTTGCAGCTGACCGGAGTCTGAATCAGCAGCCATCCCAGCCATTCCCAGGTTGAACAACGGTAGTCCCAGAATCGCGTTGCATGCTGTGGTAGCACCGCGCGTCCTAGCAAACCGTGGACCGGTTCGCTGACGCCGAGTCAATAAACCCACTTCCGTGCCCTTTTGCTCCTCACGCCACGAAGGCGGTGTCCGAAATCTACCACAGCGATGTAAGTCTATGTAGAACGAGTTCATCATCACCGATTCTCGGCCACCACGCGCACCACGCGCAATTCATGTTGGTGAGTTCCACGATGTGCAATGTGGACTGTTTGTCAACCAAGGCAAATAGGGAGGCACGAAGAAAAGAAAGAGAAAGCAAGGGAGCCTGGGCGCTGCATGGATCTGAAAATCTAATTACATGGTTGCCACATGGCGTTGAACCTGGTTTTGCTGCCAGCGGCCCCCAACTGTCGCCCGTTTTCTTCAAATCCTACCACACCTGCTGCGGTGTAACGTCGGAGACCAAATCCCCAAAACTTCCTGGACACATGTTCCGTATTTCCGGGGCCACAGGCAACTCCTCCCGCCCGATCCTACCCATCCCAGCGCAAACCGGACCTCAAGCCGCCGACGGCGCCCACGTCAACCACACGTACTTGCCCGTCTCGCTGTACGTGACCAAGTGAATATCCTCCGGCGCATCCGCCGCGGCAGGCGGGTTCTTTCCCGAACTCGCCATGAGTCCGTATTGGCCGTAGCGGAGGCAGTCCACACCGGGAATCGAGTTGGGAAACGGCCAGATCTGTATTCCACCGCGTTAGTTACCACACCACCACCACGGATGTGTTAACTTACCCCAAACGTATACGCGTCCCCCCCGCCGCAAGTAAACTGCGCTCCGTAGATCCGGCACGGCCCCGCAGACGAAGACAGCTGGAACGCGCGGAGGCTGCCGCTGTCGAGCTGTGTCGCGGTGAAGGTGCCGCAGAGCGTGTTGTTAGCAGTGTACAGGCCGCTCGCAGTGATGCAGCCCAGGTCGGCGTGGTCGCCTGAGTTCCAGAGCGCGCGGAGCTGGCCCTTGCCGGTGAAACTTTGGGGCGGCGAGGAGGCGGTCGGGAGGGCGAGGGCCGCGGTGAGGGAGGTGAGGGTCAGGAGGAGGCAGCGTGGGATGTGCATTTTGATGGTGGAGGGGGGTTGATATGCGCGGTGTTGTGGGTTTCGTGGTTGGGTGTTGCAGTGGGAAGAAAGAGAAAAACCCCTGGGATTGCTTGGGGAGTAGCAGAGGTTTAATTAAGAATCTGGAGCCGTTGGTAACTTTGGTTGTGCAAGCCAGTTTAATTAATCATCTGCCGGCAGGTTCAATAAACCAGGTGCCCGCCGACCAGGTCCATGGAACGAGTGTCTGGTTCCTTCGCCGCAGCTGACGTTGCATGCTGTGCCCCATCCACTCGGTGTTCACGGATTCGGTGGCTGCGGAAGACCTGCTCCTTTTGTTCCAAAGCAGGCGGCCGATTGGTCGTAAAACGGAGCACTTGAAGTTGGCAAGATGGAGGTGCTCTCCGCTGACTTACGCATCAAGTTCGAGAACTGAAGCCAAAGATTGTCGCTTCTCCAACCCCCGAACAAAGAGACCCCGAAGTCCGATAGCCCCGCCACCGAAACAACCTGAACACTCTTTCTATGGAACTCGGGCCATCTCATCGATGTGGCCAGACTATCCGGCTGGTGTCGCCTCTGGCCCAGTAACCTGTTCCCCCTTTCTGCCAGATTTTGGACCTCTTACGAAATGACTCGAGCATCTCCTCAAATTCTTGCTCAGTATAGTAAAACCGGTGCCCCGGGTTTCCTCCAAACCCGTCTTTGAATTGCTTCTGCATCCGGTCCTGGTCCCAAAAGACGTATGCACGCTCCCGGAGCCAGGCGTCACGGTAGCACATGAGCGATTCCCCCAGCGTTAACCCCACATGGAGGTTATGCCAGGCTTCGTATGGACCTTTGTCTGGGTGCTCCTCAGGTTGCTCACCGTGGCATGGCGCGATGGAGAGAAACAATCCTTGCTCGGACTGCTCGTTGAGGGTTCTATCAGCATCAACATCGCTGAGGACCTCATGCAAAGCCTCGGGCAAGTTGATCTGACCGTGGCTGGGGTCGAACATTGCCTTCAATATCGCATGCTTGGCCTCGCAAGAGCCAGCAATCGTCAAGTTGTAGACAAACTCGACGCCGCGAGACAGCTATTGTTCGGCCGTTAGAAATATCGCTGCGAGAATAGGGGTTACATGAGATGAGAATCACCTACCCAGGTCTGTCTCCATTGATTATCTTCCCCAGGCGTGAGATAGTCGACCGAAAATTCCCAAACCAAACATCATGGGCGACAACGTCGCGAGAAGCTGTAAAGCAGCCGTTAGTCCATCATGACCTACAATGTGTTCTCGATTCGTCCCCAACACTAGCACGCTGACCTTTGGCGACTCTTGTTTCCAAATACTCGTATACGCAACCGAGTTGTTCATTCTGCCAAGGTGGATATCTCGAGAAGAACCACGGATTCATATTCTTGTCGAAAAGACCATCCCGAAAGAGCGTGTAAAACAGGTCAACCCTGTAGAAAGCCTGGCAAAAGCGGAAGTACTCAAGTGACGACAAGGCTGTTCTTGCTGATGCCTCGGTTGATGTTGATGCTCTGTCTCGAGAGAGGAAGCATGGCGAATAGGGCTAGCTAAGGTAGGCACCTGGCCTCCATAGATCTTAAGATGTTTCGCTGCGCTCGAATTGCCCTCCTCTGCTTGGAACTACTCTGCTCACATGGCACATCTACTAGGTAATGTTGTTTCATATCCTGGATAAACCCCGATTTAAGCAATTAGGTTCAACGGTGGTTGGCTTTTTCATCGCAATTCTTTGTGTTATTCTGGGTGTGAGAGAAAGGAGAAGAGTTGTCAAGTTCATCTCCACTTACATGTGCACCCCTAGGGGGATAGCAGCAGTACCTACGAGCCGTACTACCCCTGCCCCGGACGCTCGGGATCTGGCTATGGTACCGTAGTTTTGAAGTCTGATGAAATAGCACAACTAAGGTAGGCAACCTCATATCTGAGTGAGTTGTGAATACCCTCAAGCCCCCAAGGCACACTGTCAATACGCCTAGAGACTTAGCACAGACAATGTGGCGTCTCTCTTGCATGACTGATTGCGCTACGTGCTACGCCGAGCCTCGTGGGCTGGGTTTCAGCTGAGCCTCCCTTTCAGCCCCGAACATGAACCCAAACCCACGAGCGTGGAAGCATGACATGATCTGGTGCCTGTTCAATCACTCCCGCACTACCGTCACTGTCATAAACCGCACCTCAAGCACGCGCATGCTTACATGGCAATCGAAGACCCTCAACTCATCGTCGGCCTCGCTGCACTTGTGGCGGCGGTGGCCGCGCTCGTCATTGCCGTGATCCAAACTGCGGCCGCCCTCGCCCAGTATGTCCAAGTGAGCAGTCGCTGCAGCCCACGCGTCACCGGCGTATTTACTCTCGGGGCGGGTTTCTGGTTCCAAATCTCGTCACTGTCATGGAACCCGCAGTACCGGATGCCCATGCTCACCATGCCGGGCCTGCGAGGCACGGAGGTGGCCATGGAAGCCGACGCAGCAACGGCAGACTTTCGGCCAGGCAGAAATTTCGACTCGGACAGGAACGGATACGTGGACTACGGGCGCTTGCGTGTGTCTAGGAGGGCTCCAGATGGGACGGAGAGTATCGACATCATTCCGACCATCGTCTTCAGCGTCTTTGCGGCCGTATGGAGCCCCATCGGACTGGCCTTGTCAGCCGTTTTGTTGTTACTCTTATTCGTGCCAGCATTCTGCGGCGGCTGCTTCATGCGCGGCGGTTGCGGCGGCAGGCGTCTTCGAACTAACTTCAGACCCGGTGCACTTGCTGTCGATATCGCCACCGGCTTGGCTTTGCCATTGATCTGGCCGTGGGAGTGCGCCATCCGGTACAAGTCTAGCCGGGGTGGTGTCCACAGCACATCTAGCTCGCCTGGCCTCGAGCCTGCCGCGTGGTGCCAGTTCCTCGTCAACTTCCAGGACGCCTGGTGGGCGCACGCCAGCATCCGGTGGGAATGGAGACTGGCCACCATGATCCCGCTCGACGTCTACAGCGCGACCATCGAAACGACCATGGCTGACCTGCAGCTCCTGGCCGCCATGGGCGGCATGCACACCAGCTCCGAGTCTCACACCATCGCCCGCACGCGATGCGGCGAGATGCTTGTCCGTTCACACCACATGGTTCTCGGCCGGATCGTCTACTACCGCTCCGGGCGGGAGAATATCCGTCCCCTCATCACGGGGACCGTCCCGGCCAAAACCTCCCGCTTCCTCCAATGCCTCACCGCCACACGTGCCCACCTCACCAAACACGCCACCGCCACCCCTCGCGAAGCGTTCGCCGCTCTCCTCTCCCGCCCGCGCACCGAATTCGACGCGCAAATCCCCCTCTCCCTCGGCCCACTTACAACCCTCCTCTCCACGCCCATCTTCAAGATCCTCTCCAGCGGGCTGCACGCCACCGACAGGGGCTGGACGCCCGAGGAGGCGCGCATATTCCTCGGCCCACTCGGCCAGGGTCTCAACGGCTGCTCGTGCTTGGCCTGCTGCCGCGAGTGGATGGCCACGCAACCTCCTCAGCCCCTCTCGGGGAGTTCTAGTTCCCCGTCGTCGGTGCCGCGGCCTGGGGTGAAGAAGCCGGCCACGCAAAGTCCCCAAGGGAGCATCCGGTTGACGGCCGAGACGCGGACGGACTTTTGGCCGGCGTTGGCGATGCAGGCTGAGATGGACACGGCTCCTGCTAGGGGTGGTGGCGGCGGAGCTCGGGCGAGGGGGAAGAGGACGGCGAGCATCGTGGGGCCGTTTGCAGAGTGTCTGCGTGTAGTGGGCGGGGAGGAGATGGTCAGGGGGGAGTGTTCTGAGCCGGTGCAGATTGAGACGCTGCGGGCGTGTCGGGGCGCGTGTCCGGACTTGGGTTCCTGCACTTGTGGGAGTGTGGCACGGGTTTCGGAGCTCACCGGCGCGTCTCTGAAGGCGCCGAGGATCGAGGAGATGTTCGCCGCAGCGGCGGTAAACACCAAATGGCTGGGGAGGTGCAGTGGTAAAGCGTCGGCGGCAGCGGCTGGCCCTTTGGCGGAATGGGTGTCTGAGCCGGACCAGGAGAAGGCGGAACTGCGCCGGAAGGTAACTGATTCTCTTGTGATCGCATGGGCGAAGGCGAGTTCCCCCCCAGCTGTGAGGGCTGCACCCGCTCAAGCTGCTGGAGGCACGAAGGAGCCTGCTATCAAGGCGAGTATTGATCTCGTGAGAGTGGTCATGGCGGCGACAGAGGTGTACTTGCTCGCTGTACGGAAGGCGATAGGGGCGAATAGCATGTGGGATGGGCCGGCGACTGAAGGCTACGACGATTTTGGGCCGGTGGTGTTGGGAGCATAGGACGTACTCATAGCTTAACCCAATGCTTCATGACCATGACTCCATTGGCCGTCATTTTGCGAGTTCGTGAAGAGGGACACGAGCCGGGTAATGCCGCGTCTTCGGACGTCGGAATTCTCAGGGGCGCGAAAACCAAGCCACCAGTCGTCCTCAAGCGCATCTTCAGCCTCTGGCGCGGAAAAGCGCGACTCGAGCCAGCTCATCTCCAAACTCACCTTCTTGGCCTCGCATTGCAGCTCTCCAACAAACCTAGGACCCAAAACAGCCAACACAATGACCACCCCGCAGAGACTCGAGACGGTTCGCCGGCTGCAAACGGCCATGGCAACGGCCTACACCACGCTGGGTGCATGGTAAGTTGAACCAAGCCCCAAGTTGCCTGACCTGACCCTCGCAGGTGCCTCATCCATCCCTATTCGGTCATCGCGCTCGGCTTTACGCCCAAATACGTGGCCATGTCCAACGCGACGACCTACCTGTTCACACGCTGCTTCGGGGCGCAAGCCATGACGTGCGGTCTGGTGCTGGGCACGTCCGACATGACGGCGCTCAGCTTCACGGCGTTTGGGCTGGCCATGATCCCCTACATTGGGTGGAACTTCTGGTTCGGCATTGGCCCGGCGAAGGGCATGATCAACAGCCTGATGTGGCTGGATTTTGTTGGAAATGTCTTCTTCATGGGCGGGTCGCTGTGGTGCGGAAAGGTGCTGAGGGAGGCGGGGGGCAAGCGCAGGGAATAAGACCAAGCAGGGAGAGAGATTGGTGGGAAGTTTGTTTTCGGGTTGTTCTGGAATAAATCTCTGCTCCTTCCATGCTGGCCATGTCAACACAAGTGAGCCCAGCAAAGCATGCTGAGGTGGGTTGGCAGCCTGCCTGCTCTTGCTGCTCCTTCCACTGCCTGTGCCTGGCCTCACTGGCCTGGCCTGGCCTGGCGGTCAGCGACCCCGCCAAACAATCTTGGGGGCCCACTCCTCCAACCAACCCCGCACCACCACATGATCATGATCCGGAGGTCTGAGAGGTCCGTCGTCTCCCAAGATTCTCGCTGTCATTGTGTGACGGGCTGGGACGAAAGACGTCTCTCCTCCACTTCCGTGCTTCCGTGGCTCCGTGACCGCCTTTTGTGTCAACCACGAATCCACGATGGCCGGACCCCCATTTAACGAGGCTTGCCGATCGCGGCAAGCCCAGCTCCAGCACATCGCTGGCACCAGCACCCCACGTCGCAGTCGCTGTCACAGTTCTCGCAGCTTATCGCGGCAGAGCTAGCGGGTCCGTACCAGCGGTTTTTGCATTGCGACAGCCCCCCCGCCTGTGTCGTTGCATCGCCATTTTCCCTCCAGCTTGCGATATCTCCAGACCCATTGCCTCCTCCTGGCAAACACGCCGCCCTCGGACGGACTCGCCAGCCTCCTCTCTGCCACGACGCCTGTGTTTGGTGCCTGACCGGCCGCCTCGCTGCCATGGCCGAGCCGACAAACACTCCAATGCCTCCAAGCACCCCGGTGCCGGCATCAACGCCGCGATCAACGTCCCCTACGCCGCCTCTGCCGAGCTCGACGCCCAGCGCGGCCTTCGCGGCCCTTTCTCTTGCGGCGCAACTCCACGGGTCCGCCCCAAGCCGGCCCATTGTCCTCCACATCGGCGACCCGATTATGTACAACCCGGCGACCTACGAAGAATTCAGCACCGCATTCGAGGTCATCCGTCCTAGCGCCGCCGAGCGGGAGCGCAGCGAGTTCATCCAGGCCCTGAAAGAGCGTCGTTGGGGCGACTTCAGCGCCATCTTCCGTCCGTTCTGGGGCACGGGGGGAGAGATGGGGCAATGGGACGCCGAGCTGATCGATCTGCTGCCGGATACTGTGAAAGTGTTTGCCAGTGCTGGCGCGGGCTTCGACTGGGCAGACACGAAGCTGTTGGGCGAAAAAGGTGAGTTCCACCCGTACCCCTGAGTTCGACGCAGCCGCTGACCACCCACAACAGGTATCATTTACTGCAACTCCGGCCTTGCCGCCGCCGAGGCAGTGGCCGACTTCGCCGTCGCCATGATCATCTCCACCTTCCGGCACCTCCCCTGGTGCATGACCGCCGCAACCGCCCCCGGCACCTTCCAGACCTGCCACACCCGCGCAACAGCCGCAAGCCACAACCCACGCGGTCACGTCCTCGGCCTAATCGGCTTTGGCAACATCGGCCAGCAAATCGCCGCCAAGCTCGGCAACCCGGCCTTCGGCATGCGCATCGCCTACCACGACGTGATCCGCAAACCCCCCGCCCTCGAAACCTCCCTCCACGCAACCTACCACGAAACCCTCCCCTCTCTCCTCCAATCCTCCGACTGCGTCGTTCTCGCCACTCCGGCCTCGCCCGACGGCAAGCCCCTCATCACAGCCACCACTCTGTCCCTTTTCCGTCGTGGCGCGCGCTTCGTCAACGTCGCGCGCGGCTCGCTCGTCGACGAGGACGCCCTCGCCGACGCTCTTGAGCAGGGCATCGTGAGCGCCGCCGCGTTGGACGTGCACGCCCACGAGCCCAATGTGAACCCCCGCCTGGCGGCGATGGCGAGGGCGTTGGATGTGGATGGGAGGTCAGAGCTGCCGGGGCCGGGCAGGGTCATGTTGACGTGTCATAATGCCGGCGGGACGGTGGAGACGCATATTGGGTTTGAGGAGCTGAGTATGAGGAATATTTTGGCTGTGTTGGAGGGGAGGGAGGCGGTGACGGCCGTGAATTTGGGGGATTTGAGGGTGTGAGGGTCAGGGCTGGCCTGGCCGTGAGTCCAGATTCCGTTCTTGGGGTGAGGTGTTGAAACATGACGTGATTTAAACTTGTGATTTAAACTTTTGATCAGATACTTGGTAGGATGCCAGATCATGTTGTGGAACTTAGCTTAGAGGAATATTTCGTCGCTTGACAGTTGGGGGCGGGAGTTTGGCGGGAGCAAGGGATCCTGGCCTGGGTTGTTTTTCGAGTCTCAGGGGTAGGACAAGACAGGAGGGTTAGAGAACAAGGCTCCGATAAGAATGATGCTGGTTAGGATTCGAGATTTTCGCCGTGAAACAAAGGGAGTTGCCGGAACCGTGTTTTCTTTTCCTCGTGGTGGGATTGGGGGCCGATTTCAGCGGGCGATCAGGGGCAGAAAGGTGATGCTAATCTGGGCGCTGCCGTTGCATTCATGTCACTCACGGTTGCTTCGGGGAGAAATTGTGAGCACCGGCAAACGAATCACAAGAGCCCTCGGGGTTGGTCCATCTTGATCGGAACTCGCATGTTGGTACAGCGAAAATGCAAAGTAAAATCCGTATCGCCGGCTCTGTAAGGCAAAAATGAAGTGCAGATCGAGAAACCCGCTTGCTGAAGAAACCACCAGAAATACAAGAATATAAAGATAAAACAGGACACAATGCCCATGGGACGTAGCCCGCGCAAGGCTCGTCTAGATCCGGTACCCCCATCCGCTTTCGATGAATATCCAAAAACACGCTCGGGATATTTATCTCGGCGTCGCCGGTACGGCCGCCATCTCAACCGGGTTGCCCTGCTGGCCGGCGGCGACCGTGGTATTATCCAACTCTGACGCTGCCTGCTGCGGGTAGCCGCCGGGGTACGCCCCGTGCTGGGGATGTGCGCCAGGGTACGGATGTGCCCCAGCGTAAGGCCCGTAGGCGCCTGGCGGGACCGCGTAGCCGGGTTGCTGCTGGTCCGGCGGCTTCGATGGGTCGTAGTATGACTGCCGCGGGTCGTACGCCCCAGGCACCGGTGGCGCCATGTAACCGCCTTGCTGCTGGTCCGCCGGTTTCGCAGGGTCGTAGAACGCTGACTGGGTGCCGACGCTGCCGGGACCGAAGTAGCCGGCTTGGGTCGTCTGTGGAGACAGAGACGAGGGCGCATAGGCGGTGGGCGGCATTGGGCTGCCGGGGTAGCCGGTGTCGCCTGGCGCGACGGCGCTGTAAGCTGTCCCAGCACCGACGTTGCTGTTGTTCTTCTTGCGCGAGCTGATCACGACGTAGGCGATCGCGCCCGCGATGAGGGCGATGCCAGCCACGCCACCCACCACCCCACCGACAATGGCGCCTGTGTTGTTGCTACCTCCATCCGACGTGGGAGGTGGGGAACCGGTCGTTGATTGCGCTGGCGCAGAACCAGTGGACGATGTTGTCGACCTCGACGATGTTGATGATGATGACCTGGTGGTGGTAGCGGAAGTGCTGGCTAACCAAGGCGTCTCCAGCATGGTGATGATGGCTCGTTCCGTGTAACACCGATACATAAGTTTCGCCGTGGAGCCGGGCCACAGGTAAGTAATGCACTCGCCAAGGGACGAGGTCATGCTGAGGTGGGGTGTCAGTGAATCGTAACTTTCCACATCAAGCTTCACCCATCGCTTACCAGCATCCCGTCTTTGGCCCAACGGTTTGGCATGCCCCCGCTTGGACCGCCGCGTAGTCAAGGCATACGGTGAAGAAGGGATTTGCCGCTCCGGAGGAGGTACAGCCAACGACTTGGTCTGTGTTGGTCGCACAGGTGTACGCGCTTGGGCATGTGAAGGGCTCCGCTGTTCGAGTATTGTTCAGCGGACGCTCTTGCAAGACGAGATGCAAACAACTCACACACTGTCTGGGCACGCCATCCACATGTTGTGTCGTCCACCCAGGTGTTTGCCGACGTCTGCCTCTTCATGAAGGCCCAGTCTTGTCTCCTCCGCACCAGCTCCACCGACGGGCCGTCGGTCGGCCTTGGTGACCACCCATTTGCGCCGTCATGGGTCGACGCCCTCGTTTCCCGCGGCAGAGGCACAAGATAAGCCGCTTCTCCTCCGCGATAGTCAAGATCCTGCCCAAATGCCTCGTCCGCGCTCGCGAGGTGGCTTGCTGCGGCTAGAAGCCACAATTGAGACCGCATGGCGGCGGCTGCCGATCTCTCGCTTTCGTGCGCCGGCACAACGTCAAGAGAGACAAGCGCAGGTGTGTCGGATTGGCGATGCTTCCAGACGGTCCAAGGAAACGGAGTCGAGTTCACGGTCGTGAGGGCAGTATCGGATCGGTCTCGTCGTCGATGAATGCGGAGGAGGAAACGAAGAGACAAAAGACAAAAGACCTTTTCGGCAGGATTTCTCGCGGCGCAGGATGCGACCGACAGGATGAGAAAAGCGCCTGGAGCGGGACTGCTCACCAAGCATCCCATCGTGGCTGGGCCGCCAGGCCAGGCCGGGGAGCTGACAGGCTCAGGGGTGGGGGGGAGACAGGGGTCCGAGGCGACCCTCTCGTCGCCCGCATGCATTTCCGCAAACCAGCGAATGGGACGAGCTCACACTCTGGATCCAAATCCCAGCCCTGCGGACGACGTCGTATGTGCCTGTGCTTTGTAAATGGCGGCGGATGGCGAGCAACGCGCGACGTGAGCCTCATCGCGGCTCATGGCGAACTCAGGGCTTCGACCGCCAAACTCGGCAACTGAAGGATGCTAGTTTGTTTTCTCATGCATGGTTCCCTCCCAGCGCAGCACCTACCCTGGCTCGAGCCTGGTCAGCTCGTGGGGTCATCGCAGGAAAACTGGAAAAGCGTGACGCGGGACGATGGCGGCGATGTTGCGCTGGCTTGCTGGCTGCCCCCGTGGGCTGGTGTAACGGTTGCGAATCCTGGCGGCCCTGGCCCATTTCCCATGCATGCATGAGCTTTGCTGGTGCCTTTCGTCAAAAATAGGTGCGGAGACTGGCCGTTGGCCACGCTGTCCAATCGCTGGGTCTCAAACCGCGGTGGAGCCGCGCGAAAGGCCACTGAGGTTTGCAGATCGCACTGCCCCGGATGGTCACCAGAAAATCCCCCCGCTAATGTCAGGCAACGTTCATCCGATGCCTGATAGATGCATGCAGGGTCCGGGACGGCTGCCTGAAATTGTCGGTCCCGAAATTTCGCAGGCCTGGCAACCTGGAAGGCTCCAAGAGAAAGTCAAAAACATGTTTCCCGCCCGCGCCTCCTCTCCGATTCCATCTTCACTCAAAGTCCAGCAAGCCGAGAATATCTCGGCCGAGTAATGAAAATGACCCAGTGATCCCCCCAATCATGCATCTTGCTCATGTCCAACAGCCAAAAGATGAACCCCGCGCTCATAAGGCTGACCCACAAATTGTGTGGGGTGGAAAGAAATGCACAAATCTTTCCGAAACACAGCCCCAAGCCACACGGCAGCCAAGCCCTCGACACGGGTCTGGGAAGCACAGACTGGAAGACAGGGAGATACTCGGTGGTAATACTACAGTAGGCCTTGATTGCAGTCCATCTTACCGCCCATTCGTCATAACAGACTTCCCGCTGAGCTCTCAACGTTCCGAGTAACGCAGCCTTAACTGCAGTGCATTGTCAATGACGCCTAGTCTCTCAGCCACGCGGCCGGCGTTGTTCTGCTGCTGGACCCTCCACCTCCTCATGGCGTCTAAGTAGCGAGGAGGTTTGGGAGCTTGAGCCAGTCCTCCGGTGAGGCATGATATGATGGTTGAGCATAGGGACAAGAACTAATGTAGCATCTGGCTGGAACCTAGGTCTTGTTCCTCTAACCAGGGAGATTTAGCCCTGGAGGAGTCATGCAGATGATGGGTTGTTCCAGTTGCGTACAGACATCGATCTTAATCTCAGACTCTCAGCGGTCAAACCTTCAAGCTCAGGCCGATGTCGGAAAATGCAAGGTTAACCCTAACCCCTGTTTCATGTCTCCGCTGGGAAACATTTTCGATTCTGCCACAGCAAATTGGCGCATCATGACGGAGGAAACCCGGGCTACATTCTCGCCATTGATTCAAACGCCGATGTTGACGGAACAGACCGACGCTCATTAAGTTCATTGCGATATTTGAAGGGACTTCCCGCGCTAAACTGGACAATCACTCCTTGATCTCACCGCCCGCCACACTTCACATCCCACATTCCACCCACCATGGCAGACCCATGTCGCATCGTGGTCATGGCCAGTGGCAACGGCTCCAACTTCCAGGCCCTCATTGATGCCGTCGCCGCCGGCCGGATCGCCGATTCCAAAATCATCCGGCTCATCGTGAACCGGGGGAAAGCTTATGCGACAACCCGGGCAGACCTCGCCGGCATCCCGTGGGAGTACTTCAATCTCATCTCGAACGGCTTCCAGGCCAAGGGAGAGAAAGATCCCCAGAAGGTGCAAGAGTCAAGAGACAAGTACGATGCTGCCTTGGCGGAGAAGTTGCTGCAGGGCGACTTCAAGCCGGATCTCGTGGTTCTGGCCGGGTGGATGTACGTCTTTGGTAAACACTTCCTCGACCCGCTAGACGCGGCCGGCATCAAGATCATCAACCTACATCCCGCCTTGCCAGGTATGACCTCCGCAACCCTGACTGATAGACGCGGTTCCCCGGCGTATCGACTGATCGATCAAACAGGGAAATACGACGGAGCAAATGCGATTGAGCGGGCGTTTGAGGACTTCAAGGCTGGCAAGCTGGAGAACAACAGAACGGGCATCATGGTGCACTATGTCATTGACAAGGTTGACCGGGGCGAGCCGATCTTGGTCCGGGAGATTGAGTGCCGGGAAGGGGAGGACTTGCATCAGCTCGAAGAGAGAATACACTCCCACGAGCATGAGCTGATCGTCGAGGCAACGGCTCAGGTGGCCAAGGAGGTGCTTGGCAGAAGGAGCAAGCCACAATAAAAAGCCCCGTTTTGGAGATTGACGTCGTGGAAAGCTTTGCAGTTATCTTGCGGTTGGCAGGCTTTGGCTTCCAGCTGCCGTGAGCAGGAAGTCCATTGCTGCCTTCTTTCTTCGTTTGGCTTCTGGCTCCTCCTGAATCATTCATCTAGAGGGAGGGGTCAGTTGTGAGTGGATCCGCTGAAATTGGTCTGGAACCAATGGCCCCACTCAGCTGCCTGCTTGCCTAGCAGCTGGCCTTCACCCCATCGCATCCAAATCAAAAGAGCGGCGAAGCCCAGCGTGAAACCAAGAAACCTACCGGTTGGCGGCCGCCCTTGCATCTCGCCCCTGCCCGAGTCATTTCCGATTTAGACTTCTCGTTGTCACCCGCATCTGTCACCCGCGTCCGTCACCCGCAGCTTGGCTCAGGTATTTGGCGACCTCTGGCACAAGTGAACTCACAGACCATCATGGCTGCCGCGATGGACCCCCAAGTCGGCTGCGGGCTCGTCCAACTCCCCCTGGAAGTTCTTGTCCGCATCACCTACTTCATCCCGACCAAAGACCTAGGGAGCGTGCGATTGAGCTGCAGGGCGCTGGAGCAGGGCCTGTTCGGCTTCTTCTCGCACGAGTTCTTCCGCAAGAAGCAGTTTATGGTTTCTACCGACAGCCTTCAGGCCCTGATCGACATCTCCAAGCACCCGACGCTGTCCCCTTGCCTCAAGCATGTCATAATCTGCGCCGACCGCCCGTCTCACACCAAGTGGGTGCAGGACAGAAACGACGAGGCGAGGGCTTGTCTGGAGATCGCCAATGCTGACCACATGCACCTGTTGGCCACTGGCGGTCTCCGCGACATGCTTGCAGAGGCATTCGCCCGTCTAGCCAACCTCGAGACTGTCGACATCCGGGATTTTGAGTCCAGGAGCCGAAACCGCGACGGTTTTGGCGCACATTGGCGAAGCTACGGCGCCGTCACAATGGCCGCGTCCACAGCCGCTAACATCCAGTTGGGCCCGCGCGGGGATCAGGACCCTTACCCGAGTCAGCTCTTTGGGGCCGTCACCGCTGCCCTCGCTATTGCCGAAGCGCGCCCCAAGAGTATCGAGGTTGTGCTGAGGAGCGGGACATGGTCCCCATTTGCTCTCTACGACACAGCCTTCTACATCCCGCCACGGATGGAAGCTTCCATGTCGTCGCTCCTCGCGGGCTTGAAAACCCTCCATCTTGCGCTGACCTTGTCACACGCTTCGAGGAGCAGGCCGTTCATCTTTCAGAAGTTTTTGTCCCTGACCCCAAACTTGACCTGGCTGCGCCTGAACTTCAACCATACTCAAAAAGCGGACTGCGACGAGGTGCTCTCCTGGCTCGCGCTCAGCGACAGCAACCAAACCCGGCCGGCCTCTTTCGATATGGACCCGATCCAACTGCGCCACCTCGAACGGTTCGACCTGGGAGACGCTGAGACCGAGCCCAAGACACTCCTCAAGCTGGTCGCCAAGTTTGTACCTACGCTCACCTCGCTCTACCTGCGAAGGGTGAACTTCTACGAAGCCGACAGCAGGCTTAAGGACCCCAAGGTTACCCCTTGGGCGGGATTCCTATCGGTGATGGCCAAGATGCCTGGGTCACGTCTCCGCGTTTTGGACCTCAGCTCCATCCAGCACTCCGGAGCCGGTTGGAGCGGTCAAGTGGTCTTCAAATCCCGCAATCCCAGAAACTGGACCTGTTCGGCAAATACTGTCACCATGGACAAAGCCATGGCGCAGGCAATCGCAGCCCTGGATCCGCTTTGGCCGCTGGACCGGACGGACCCCATGTCCGGTAAGATAGCTATCTTCTTGTCTTTTTTTTAGAGTGCGTCGCTGACGGCTGTGTAGAAGATGATGATGAAGAAAATGAGGATGAGGATGACGAAGACGACGATAATGACGACGGAGAGGCAAACACCGACGACGAGTGAGACCGCGGCATCGATGGAGGGCTGGTCGTTCTTTATCTTCCAGGCCGTCGGTGCTGTCTTGTTGTGCGACCAATCCTCATCATCGGCTGTCAATTCGCGAGGCGACGGGCTCGCACCATCGCCGGGTGCCGACACAGGAGGTCAAACAGTGGAAACCCGGATTTCCCGGTCGTGTCCCAGTCGAAACCATCAATTTGTGGCTGCTCCCGTTTCCCTCTTTGTTTTTCGAGTCTTTGGGTCTCAAGAAACACAACGGCGGGGTGGATGTTGGGGTGGCTGGGGTGGTGGTTGGGATCGCGGGTCTTGGAGGTTGAGTTGTGTCACCTGGATTTCGGCCATCAACTTCGGATCTAGGTGTTGTGGCGTCAGGCCTCGCGGGGCAGTGCGGCCATTTTCCGGGGCGTTTGGTCGCTTACAGGCGGATAGATACTTGGTCCTATCTTGACCATTTTCTCGTACAGTCCCTCCCCACAGGAGTCAGCCGTTGCCGTTGCCGCGGCCGCGTGGCGTGACCGTGTTTCACTGGTGGCCATGTTTTGGACGACCGTTCTGATGACCACACCCGAAACTGTCTTGGCCCTCTCTCCAACGATGAAGACCCCCATAAGTGGACGCCGTGCGTTGCGAGTTGATATGGAATCTGTTAAAGATGGTATGTTTATTTGAGGCATCCCGAGAAAATATCTGGCAAAGTGAGGAAAACAGAGGGGAAACTCGGACTTTTGGTCAATGGAGCCGGAGAGGCACAGCTGCTCCATCCATCTGAACCTGATCGCCAAGAGCCCCGGGCCGCCTCGGGAGAGGCGCAGGTCAGAACTCTCGGGTAAACAACAAAACAGGCCAAGGGGATCAAGACCAGGCTGAAATCCAAGACTGTGACCGACAGCGGCCGTGCCTTTGCCCTGCAGGATACGAATCACTAAAAGTCATCATGCTTCTATTACTTACCAGCACGGATTGTGTTGGTCCCACCACTCCTCGCCGGCAGGTGGTCACGGTCGTCGGGTCTTGGGGATCACAACCCTCGCGCCAGCCAAGTCCTCGGACGACGCAGCCCACCGTCCGGCCCATTGAGCCAGGATCAGCGTTGTGTTTGTGCTGTTTCATGCTTTCTTTAACCTCTTTAGGTGAGCGTGATATGGTGACCGAGCCTCCCCCTTCGAGCCTCCATCCTCGACCCGACCCCCTTTCCACGCCCACCACCTCAACATACGACGGCCACCAAGATGGACGACACAGGTATATATCTTGGCTGTGTCCCCAAGCCGATCACCGACCCCTACTCGTTGTGTCCATCTTCATACATCACCCTGCAGTCCAGCCCAGCCTCCACTTTCATTCCGTTGTCGTTTCGCACTTCATCCTCAGTCGGCAAGCCCCGATTATACTTTTGGATACCTATACTATATATAGCCCCTTTCCAACCCTACGATTATTTGAAATACTGGCGATATGGTGGCCATCGATCCCGCCTTGCTGCTCCGTGCTGCGGCCGGCTTCCAAGCCCTTTCAACCATAGCCTTTGAGGGCGGCGCCGGCCAGGCCGTGGACCTCGCTCAGTGGAACATCATAACTGGGTAAAGCTCATTCTTCATCTCTACTAAACCCGGGTTTACCTTTTTGCTTATATTCGATCTCAATCTAGCGTCCACTACAATAACGAACTCCAGGATTACACCACATCCACGGACAACATCCAGCTTTCCGGCAACGGAACCCTCTTGATCATTCCGCGCAAATCTGCCTCCGGACAGTGGACCTCAGGCCGTATCGAATCCAAGGCCACCTTCACGCCGGAGGATAAAAAGGTGACTCGTTTCGAATCAACCCTCCGCTTCGGCGACAGCACTCCGGACAAGCAGAGGGGCATCTGGCCCGCCTTCTGGATGCTGGGCGACTCATCCCGCCAGGGCACCGGGTGGCCTGAATGCGGCGAGCTTGACATCATGGAGCGGATCAACGGCGAGGCCTCGGGGCATGGAACGCCGCACTGCGGCGCCGCGGACGAGTGCGGCGTCTTCACCAAGACCGTTCCGCTGCCGGACAACGGTTTCCACGACTGGGCGATCGAGGTCGATCGGACAAACGCGGATTGGAAGGCCCAGACGATTACGTGGCTGATGGATGAGAACAAGTACAACACCATCACCGGGACGGATCTCAAGGAGGAGGCTATCTGGAAGTCTGTGGCGCATTCGCCTTTGTATTTCATCCTGAACGTGGCTGTCGGAGGCAACTGGTGAGTTGGCAACCAGAAGTCTCTCACAACAGAAGTGCCACATTAGGTATGGACTGACCTTGCGAATCATAGGCCCGGCCCGCCCAACGACGCGACAACTGACGGCTTGAGCAATATGATGGAAGTCAAGTCCATCTTGGTGTCATCGAAGTAGATGTGATGAGGGACAATGGGGTCATGTTTTGAGTTTAGTTCTTGAATTCGGTTGGCGTTACGGGTAGACTCATGGGTTGTGCTTCTTGGTGTTATTTGGGTGTTTTAGACAATTTCAAGCTGTTACTCTTCCCAGAAGGCTACCCCTCTAGGATTCCTCCTAATGTATTACCCAGCGAGGAACTAAATATCACAAGTGTGCTTCAATGTAACAACATCATGGTTAGGTCAGCTAGGATCAGATTCAAGAGTTGTCATTCTCAAGCCCAAGCACCCAGCAATCTGGACAGGCCTATGTACAGCCAAGAAGAAGAAAAGAAGCAGAAAAGAGCCAGTGCGCCAATCCGTATGTACCAGATCTCATCACCATCACCCCAACCATATCTCCTCCCGTCCCCACCCATGGCGCAAAGCTTAGTAAACCTTGTAGCTGCGGATCTTGCGCGCCGTGAGCTTGTGGTCGCCGCTGCCCGACCGGTAGCTCAAGCCATCGCAGTTCTTGTTGACGTAGAGCTCAAAGGTGCCGGGGTCCGTGTGCCAGTCCGTCTTGGGGTCGAAGTTGGCGCGGTTGACGTTGAGAACGGGCGTGAAGGCGATGTTCTTGCAGCCGCTGTCGGCCGTCCCGTGCATGGTGGCCTTGCGGCCGTCCGAGGTCGAGAGCTGGAGCTGCCAGGCGGCGACCAGCGGGGTTGCGGCGATGAGGAAGAAGGTGGCCTTCATGGTGATGGCGGTTCTAAAAAGTGTGGGTTAGCTGAGGAAGCGGAGAGGTGGAGGACTGAAGGACCGACTTTGGAGATAGGCTTTGACAGAGAGGAGGTCTGATAGTGGGCTTGGTCTTGTTGGACTCGGTGATGTCTGTGCTCAGTGTGCCGGTGATTGATGCTGAGTCTGTGTTCTACATTTCGAGGACAATGGGATCGTTAAATACTCGTTTCTGTCTGGTATTGGGCATCATGGATATGGTGTTGCCGAGGAATGAAGGGAGACGCCCACAGTTCGTCAGATCGGAGGATAGTTCACGATATCTTACCGATCCAGCATGAACTCATTACACCCAAGCAGTCAGAATAGAAACATGGTCAGTAGCTGTTTGTTTGTCATCAATCACGGTGAGGGTTCAACATCGTCGTGGTCCGCATTTAGGTTCAGACATGTAATACGACCCCTGAGAGGTGGGCGGTGCTGGCAGAGAGCCAGGGATGGGTACCGGGGCAATTCTAGGGGTGTTCGGAGTTGGAGGTCATGAAAGCCGTCTATCACAGGTAAATTCGGGGGAGAACTTGGGGTAAGCAATGCCAGGCGGGACGATCGGCGGCGTGTTCTATCCCGCGAGTGGTTGGAGTGTGTGCTCCGCGCCCCCCTTGGCGGAGCTGTCGAGTTATTTTCGGTTGAGGCGAACTTGGCATGCACTTGGCAGCATCCCTTGCCGGCCCCAAGTTCCGCCGAAGCTGTGTTTTGGATTCAGAATCGAGTACTTGGCGGGAAGCTTGTCTGTTGACAAGAACACAAGCGATGCCTATTTGCTATTATAAGAATCCCACTCTAATCGCCACGGGTCATGGATGCCAAGTGACCCAGGCCGAGGCCTCAACTCGCTCTCGGTTTTCACCTTATCCTGTGCCCGCATACACCCCCCCTCCGCCAACAGCAACAGTCCACAGCTCCGGATCTCCGGCATTCACCTTGCCGCTCTGGTCCGCGCCTCCGTCCGGTTGAACATCATCATACGCAAACGCATACCCCTTTCCGTCCACATTACACTCGTGGACGATTCTCGAATAATGATTCGTCGGGTCGGTTTTGTAAAACGTCTCCGGGTGTGAGGGATGCTCGTCCACTACGCAGATACAGCCGCGTTGGAACGCCGCCGCGAGCCGCGGGATGATGGCATTGCGCTTGGGTGAGGGCCCCGTCGTAAACGGCCCGCTGTTACACCCCAGGATGTCGGCCGTCGTGGGCCGGGCAAAGGCCTCACCACCGATGACCAGGTCATTGGATGCCGGTGGTACGCTCCCTTCCAGGCAACCCGGTGCGGCCTGTGTGTTGATGCGCAGGACTGCCTGCGCTTGTGTCTGTGGCTCTGGCCCCTTGTCCATCAGGGGTAACCTCATCCTGAAGCCGTGATGCTGCTTCTCACCCTGCGATTGATCCTGATGCCCGTACTTTCCCCACGCCGCCTCAACCAACGGCTCAAAGTAACCATCAAAACACGCCCCAACCGCATTCCCGTGTGTCGGATTCAGCACTCTCAGCGGACGCACATCTGGTCCCTTGGACTGCACCACCAACCGATCCCACGGCCGACCGTCCTTCGCCGCCTGTTCCCGCAAGCCGGTGCACACCCTGTCCAGCCCGTCCGTCGCCATGCCACTCACGTGCTGGGCCGCGCCGCCGCCGCGGGTCTGCAGCGTCAGGGCGATGGGCAGGCGGGGGACAAAGTCGACGTAGCTGATGTTGGCAAACAGCTGATCAGCGTTGAGGGTGAACTCGCAAAACGCAAAGTCGACGTCGGCGTTGGGATCGCTGGGGTTGAGGACCGACGGCTCGACGAGGGCCGCGCCGCCGCCGGGTCCGCCCGGGTTGCGGAGGAAGGTGAGCGGCTTCTCGGCACTAAACCAGATGCGCCCACCGGCGATTTGAGGAATGGTCACAGCGACAGTGTTGCCCGGGGCGCCGAGCGGGATGGCGCAGTCCTCGGTTAGTGGTTGCAAGATCTGCCCGGGTGGTGGGGATTCGGGGTAGTAGAGGGAGCGGCCGTCGGGCTTGACGAAGACTCGGGCCATGCCGTGTTGGATTGCCAGGCCGGTGATGTAGGCGTGCAAATTTTGGGAGGTGGTCTGGTTGACGAGATGCGTTGTGACTGAGTCGGGCATTTTGCTTTTTGAAGATTTGACAAACGAGAATCGATGAGGTCAATTTGGTGTTTTTGGCGGATGGCTTAAGATCATTTCGAACCGTGGATGATTTTGTTTGGCCTTGATCTCAAGACACTGGGCTTCAAGGTTGTTGATGACGCATCTCGGCTGCATAAAAACTTGGATAACTACAGGATTCAAGCGAATACTCTGTATGCACAGTCAAATGCAGGCACGTGCATTCAAGAATGCCCTGACCTGCCAAGGCGCGCAGCTCGTTGTCCCTGATTTGGATTCGAGATTCGATTCTGGTTGCCAAGTGCCTCTGACCTCCCTCCGTCCAGGCGCTAGTTTTGCACAAATACCATGCAGCAGCAAGCCTGAGCCCGACTGCAACATGGCCACAACCGATGGTGGCGGAGCACTCATCAGTAAACCCGTGGCCGGTCGGGCCGAGCCAGGATGGATCCGGAAAGGGGCCACCCCTGACAGCCTGATCACAGGTGGATGGGGTTGTGTTGTGTTGTCATCTCGAACGCGACGAAACGTCGAAAACACGTCCCGACCCCCATTGCAAAAGCCGGTGGCCAGCACGGATGCTGCGGTGTGTACATATGATTATGGACTCATTGGAGAGAGTCGGGCCACGGCCACCGACCGGTGCTCGGGAGGAGTGCCGCACAGAGTGACGGAAACAAACCACCAGCCTCCCTTGCTGGCCTCCGGTTCAGCGTGTCCGGCTCGCCGCCTTGGCAGTTGGTTGGAGACCCAAGAAATAACGCTAGATTCCTTAGGCAGATTTTGCGGCAGACTCGCCTGGGAATGCAGAAAAGACACGAGCAGTGAACCATGGCATGACGGGTCTGGCGGTGTCCAGAATGAGAATGGTATAACTCCTGCCCCGAACTGCGTCTTTCTTCTTGAATCACTCATCTTTCACAACTACCGACCGGAACCTCCACAAAAAAATGCTCTCGCAAACCCTCTTTATTGCCCTCGCCGGCGCGGCCTCGGCCGACATGGTGCTCCCCAGGCGCGTACAAGAACTCGCGGCCATGGGACTCACAGTCAAGGCCCGCGACGGCGACAGCGGCTACACCTTTACCGCCACCAACGAGGCCGAGTCAACCTGCTTTTCTGCCATGGCGGTCTTCACCGATGCACCGGGAGCGCCTTTCAACGTCAACGACTACATAGGCTGTGGTGCCCTGCCCTCGAGTCTCACAGCCGCCGCCTCGAGCTATCAGAGAATTGCCTCCTCATGGTGGGATGCCCACAGCAGCCGGATCAGCTCGGCGTATTCCGTCTGCCAGGGCGTCGGCACCCTTATTGAAGGCGTGATGCCAACTTGCACCTATACTGGCACCGATCTCGCGACAGCCCCCCCGACGACTGCTCCCTCCGCCGGCCAGACGATTGGTTCCTCCTCCACCACCTCCAGTTCTGGCCCCCCTCCGACTGGTACTTCCAGCTCAACTTCGGCGCCCACTGGCTCCGCTGCCGACGCCAACACGGGAAAGAACACTGGTCATCGTGAGACTGGTCTTGCCTGGGCCGCTGTCACAATTGCTGGTCTTCTTGGTGTCGTCGCTCTCCTCTGAGGGAGGCAGAAGATGGTATTTGGGCTGGGAATATCAAGGATGGACCGAGAAGGACTCACGCCATGGAAGTAACACATGTCACATGGCGTCTGGACTGCTTGTTTGTAGGTGCGGCGGATGATGTTGTGCCTTGGCCGACGCAAGCTGTGCTCCCCAGACAGACAAGATACCGCGTCTAGGGGTTCTTTAGAATGAATGAACTTTGTTTGCCTTCCGCCTGAGCGCAGCCCCGAACAGAGGCTCCACATCAACCGCTTGACCGACACTGGAAAAACGCCCTCCACTAGTGAATATTGCCAGCCCACCTCAGATGTTTTTTAAGTAGGTATTCAATGGCAGCCTCTTTGTCTCGGCCCCAACATTCGCCTTCCTCTCCTTGCCCGCCACCACCGCGTGCTCCATCAAGCTCCATCAAGCTCCATCTGAGTAGGAAGATTCGTACTTAACGTCGTGAACCATGTCACCATAGCCCGTGTCCAACAATTCATCCAACACCCGGAAACCGAGGGTCCCGCCGAGACATCGCATAGCCGGCCCTCTTGAGCCAAAAGTCGCCTTCAGGCAGTTCCTGGAAAGAACAGCGCCCGGGAAGAACTTCTTTCACCAGCGCGGTGACCTCTTCATTTCTGTTCGAATCTACCACAATTTGGGCAGCATGAGGAAGGTCTCGGCCGAAAAACTCCAAAACATTTGTCAACGCCGTCTTCCATTGCCTTTCGAGTTTTCTTTCTGTCCAGGGAAGGTCGTGGGGTTCTCGTTCCCCAACAATGAATGTCAACCTCGAAATACTTCCGAAAGCCCGATACCAATCTCTCGAGTTCATGCACGCCCTTGAAATCGGGCGGTAGTCAAAGGCCCACTCTGGGAGCAAGACCAAAATCACCCGGCGCATCATCTCCTTTTGATGGGGGCTACGCCTTGTAATATCCAATGGACCATCGGGACGAAGGGAGACTTCGAACGAGTTTCCTCCGTAGACCATGGCTTCCACCTCGTCCGTGATCTGCCGACAAATGAGGAGGAGAGCTTTAGAGTGGCAAACTCGGGCTTGGGGCGCTCAGAAATAGGTTGGTTGATGTAGAACAGTCCTCAGTGGGCTGAATCGCGAAATACAGATTTGATGACAGTGTTTTGCGGGATGCAGAGTTTGTAGATGTGTCGACGGAGTTCAAGCGGGAGGCCGAGGAAGCCATCCGAGGCTGGGGCTGAACCATCATCCGGATTCGACTGCGCCAGCATTCGACTGTCGTGGCGGCTCGAAGTCTCGGCCATGGCTGCAGGCCGGATTGTCTGGATTGGTACCTTCGTAGGTATTGCTGGACGAGAGACAGGAGAACAAGTCACCTCCAGCAGGAAGCCATTTCTTATACATGTATTGAGGCTCGTCCGGTCAGAAAGTGATACCAGGTCACCTATCATTGATTCTCCTCTGTTTGACATACTTTGTAGGATCACAATATGAGCAATGTTTGACACGGAGGTTGGCAGGCAAGCGACTGCTCGCTGGGCGGCCGGGCTTTTGGCAGTCTCATTGATTGGGAACTGACACAAAGACCATGGGCTGAGCTGATTTAGTCTAATCCGTACCAAACCCTGCATATGATGGGCAGTATGTAACGTTACTGCAATCTGCAGAGTCTGGGGCAGGATGTGCGCGGTTTGTTCTATAGATACATAGTACCTTACGTTGCCGCTCTCCCCGGCATCGTTGGGTACTGGAGTTTTCTCCTCTGCAACAAACGTCAAACGATGCTCTGATGATTAATTTGTCGATGTTGACTTCGTTTGAATGATAGGAACAAACACCATCATCATACTGTCAAGCAGCGAGACAACACGCCAACCCCGTAAACTCACAACCGTGGACCGGGGCGAGCGTCCGTCTGCTTCCCGTCAAGGTTCTGTTTCCCAGTTGGGCGATCAAGCCGCAAATTATCAACGCCACGGCACTTCTTGTCCCTGGAACATTCCGTGCCATCCAGCTCTTCGGGAGCAGCGCCAAGAAGGGACCCCGACAAAGGCCTTGGATGTGGCTGGGCGCTAGGCTCAAATAGCGGACGCCATGCGTGAGGCAAGGGCTCTTGGCCTGTGGGAAGACGTGCCAAGGCGTATGAACCTCCGGGGGCGCGCAGAACCGTCCGTGCTAATCACCAGGCTTGCCTAGAACGGGAGATCCCATGAGGGGATGGCCGGGGCCTTTCCATGTTCGCTGCCACACCGGTTGGTCCCGGGCTCGGCATTGCCACGCTGAATAACTAATTCTCAGGAGAACCTTGCCGATCGCACGATGCAGGCTGGCCTACAGGTTCCCGATGTGCGTTGTCGCGTGGTTCCTCTCAACTTCAACTGCGTCAAGGACAGCATCTCTTCCCACCCCCTTTGTTGATGTTCAACGATCTGACCACTTTACAAGCCAGTTTATGGCGGTGCTTGAACTACTGTTTCTTTGATACATACTGAGTACAGCGTAGAGTTCGTCCGCCCTACCACCACCATGGCTTCTACAAGCCCTTTCCTGTTTCCCATCAGCGAGCGCGTCGCTTTTCTGTCACGGATTCACATCGGCACCACCATTGCTCTCCTTGGGCTCTGCCTCATTCCCTTCTTTGCCCGCATCTACATCAGAGTGTGGCCAGTATGGCGGTTCGGCTGGGACGATGGCTTCATTGTTGCAGGGTTGGTAAGACTCGCTTACCACCAACCAGCCCTCTACGGCCTTGCTATGTTTTGTTTCCCCTCCCCGCTTGGAATGAACTGACATCGCCGTGCCCGCCAGTTGTGTGCGATTGCGGACTGGGCTTTGCTTGCAAAAGAGCAATTCGTCCAGGCCCAATATATCTCATACAAGCAAGCTACCGATGCCGTCGTCCTCGCCTATTTCGCCATCCCAATGTGGTGTCTCTCCATGACGCTGATCAAGACATCCGTTGTCCTGACGCTACTGCGGCTTCCCCTGAAACGTACATGGAAGATTGGGCTGTACGCCTTGCTGGGAATCCAGCTGACCTACTGGTTCGCCAATACCATCTACATCTTCGCCAAGTGCCGTCCGCACCATGCGGCTTGGGATTTTACCGTGGCCGTCCGGCATTGTCCTAGCGAAGATACCGACATTCTGGTCTCCAGCATCGGTTCGGCCGTCAACATCACGACTGATTTCACGTTGTCCGTGGCGCCCATGTTCATTTTCTGGAAGCTCCGCCGACCACTTCGCGAGCGCATCCTGGTCTGCAGCCTGACGGGCATGGGCCTGTTTGCCTCGGCCGCCTCCATCGTCAAAGCCGTCATCGTCGCCCAGTGGACGGCCACCGAGGACCGCTGGTCAACGGCCATAACCATCGCGACGTGGACCATCACCGAGCAGTTCGTCTCCGTCCTGGCTGCCTGCAGCCCCTCGCTCAAGACGCCTATCGAAAAGATGCTCAACAAGTTTGGAATCCCGCTCGTCGAACATGATCAGAACGTCTCGTTTGTGCATATGCCTTCTCGCTTGCGCGAGGGAGAGCTGAGGCGGCAGGTGCGGGAGTGGATGGGTGACGACGAGGCGCATGTCAACGCTGTTGTCTCGGATTCGTCGAGCAAGGCCCATGGGAAGAGAGACATTGAGAGTCTAGCTTTCGGCGAGAAATCTGTTTCGAGCTCCACTTCGGCTTCGGCAACCGCAACATCCTCTGACCACAGGGGTTCCTAAAGGCATGCTGGGGCACATTCGGTTCCTATGAGTGCATGACAGCAAGAGACTGGGGTGTTGGGCTTGCTGCTAGCGTCCACCCCAAGGCAGGCAGGAAGGGAAAGAGTCTGGGACAGGTTGCAATCAAAGGAACTGTGTATCGTCCAACAAAGACTGGCGGACTGGAAACCGGCGGACTGGGAACATTGGGCACGGCACATCACACGCGCCGTGTTGCGCGGCTCAATGAAGGGCCGAATGGAGCCGTCGCGGCAAACCTACCGATTTCAACACCGTGAGTCAGCAGAGCCCTTCTGGTTGCGGATTCGGAGGATAGGTATCTTCCCGAAGAATATGGGCCATCGGCTTCCTCGACACATCGGCCACCTCCGAGTGGCAGCATATCACACAAACAAAAGCCGGTGAGAACTCTTACAACACAGTCGTCACGAGCCCGGGCTGACAACGTCTATCTCAGGTCCACTTGCCTTGGAACAAGACGAGTTCGTCCCTAGCGGAGGTCCAACCACACCTGGTTAGCGGGTAAGGGCTGATGGAGGCAACGCCGCCGCACAGACACCACCCTTGGCACAACCCAACTCTGGCAATGATATTGGTCAGACGTTTGAGCATGGTCCTTCAACACGAGGGGGTTGCGACCGGGCCAGTGGCCGACCTCAAGCCATGCCGTCAAGCCATGTCGGGCCATTGCTGATGAGCCCCTAACGCACGACAGCCTCAGTTGCGCATCTTCGCCACCAATGCGCTGCTCTGGATAATGCGGCAAGCCATTGCTGTTTTCAAGGCCAGCAGTCAGGGGCAGTTGGGCGGTGCAGGAAAAAGGGTCGAGGTTGCTGGCTGTGGAGCCAAGAGGAGTCATTCTGAGTCAAGCCCAATCACAGATCAAACCCCTTGTGGTGTAGTTGGCTATCACGTTCGGCTGTAAAGGCATTTATTGATACCGAAAGGTCACCGGCTCGATTCCGGTCGAGGGGACTTTATTTTTC
>OUNM011389013.1_pt1 | contig 27206 bp, 16 predicted proteins | sample 1769961 | NCBI WGS metagenome assembly OUNM01 (sample SAMEA3914820, study PRJEB12502) | metagenome | biome: forest; material: soil | place: USA | collected 2012-03-12 | depth 0.3 m | reverse complement strand
GGGAGTCAGGGACTTCCTCAGTAAGCAATGCAAGTTCAGACCTTGGATCAAACTATTGAGACACTTGCTACGCACTTGTTGTGAACCTTTTGGCTTCACTAAATCTCTTCTAGCAGTACCTACCTCCAGAACCCTCTCAGAAGAGGCTGGGTCCAGTGATTCGTCACACTACAGGATGCTGCTCGGGTGTTCCTCTAGCATATCGGCCAGGTGCTTTAGGCAGACAATAACACCGCTAGATCCGGCACTGGTAAAGATCTTTAGGCAGACAACAACGCTGCTAGATCTAGCACTAGTGAAGATCTTTAGGTAGCCTAGGCTGTAGATAGTAGTATAGGCAAGGTTGACTAAAGGAGGTTTGCTAGACAAGGCGCTAAAACTCTAGGCGCTGTTGGAGATGAGCTAGATATAATACTTATTAGCTAGCTTTTAGAAGGGGAGGAGGTTATATTAGGAACCTAGCTAGTCGACTATAATAATAGCTGCTATCTTGTTTAAGATATACCTTGCAGTAGCTTTAGAGGAAATCATCTACAAGTCTATATTGACATCTATAAAAACTAGTATAAAGCCCTTGTTAATAATAGCCTTAATAGCTGCTCTAACTATAAAGGAGGGTACAAGGACCTTATTACGCAAGCTAACAGTCCTATTAGAAGCACAGACTGCCTTTAGCAAAGCCTAGAGCGCGTTTGTACTGCTAGTGACACAGATAACAGAGGTATTAGCAGAGTCAAGCTCTAGGAACTCCCTAATACACTGCTGCAGAAGGAGGCGCTAGCCTAGCCTAGCCTTGTTAGCAAGGATAGCGTCAATAGTGCTCTAATCCCCTATAGGGCAGATACTATTAAAGGGGATTAGAGGCACAGGATTGCTAGGTAGAAAGGCAGGAGTGCTGCCTAGAACTGCAAGCTGACAAAGGGCGTTTGCAGCAGCAGCTATAGCGTTGAGGGTTGTTTTGTTAGTTAGTTATAAATGGTTGCTACTATCGCCGGTCGTTAGTCAAGGCAGAGGCTAGGAGCGTTTGAACAGCTCTTAGACTTACTAGCTTGGGTACAAGCTAAGAGAAGTGTAGGTACAAGTAGAGAAGAGAGCAAGTTTGTAAGGGAAGGAGATACGCTCTTATCTTCTTTCACTGGATATACTGCACAGGCAAGAGCTCTGCGTTAGCTAGCTGTCCGCTCCCCTAATCCTAACCAGAGCAGGACAGAGTGTAACTAGCAGCCTATATAAACAATTGCAGCTAGGAAGATTGCCTTATAGATGCTAGAAGGCACAACTGGCTCCTGGCTCTCCGCTCTCCGCTCTCTGCTCTCTGCCAGTGTTGGGGCATGTGTTTTTCAGGGCATTCTACCGCTATAGCTTCATACACCCACGTTGAGAGATCTATAAGGAATAAGGAGTGTTTAATTTTGCGATCTAGTTAGACTAAGCGCCTTGCAGCCTGTTCGGCCCAACACCTGGCGCGTGCTCGGGACCCTGCTCTACTGCCCCAGCCTGGCCCGCCCGATCCGCAATCCCTACATCTCCCTGCCAATTCCAACCACACCCAGCTAGCCAACCGACGCCAACTCGCGCTAATTACTACATTGCCTGATTTAACCCAATATATAATTCCTAGACTTTTCCTTAATGTCAGCCACTCCAGCAATACTATAGAGGGGAGCAGGAAGCCTCTAAGCTCGGTTTTGCCCTAGATTAGGAACCAAATCCCTACAAGGCTGTTTCCCAGTCACGCCCATTGCTAGCAGCGTAGCGTTGTCAGCAACTAGCCTAGGCAGTAGCTGTATCTCTAGTTTCTTAGGCCTCTCTTTACCAACTTCTACCTAGTTAAACTCGCCGTTATTAACCCCTCTAGAATTTTCCAGCACCTGCAAAAGAAGATCCTATAGGTAGCTATAGTCTAGCTCATCCTCGAAACCTAAACTACAGACATACTAAAGACAACTAGCAAACCCCTCTAGGATTCTAGCATATAGATTGTCAATCTTTACCTGCTGCTTCTTCTTCCTAATTTATATATGCTTCTTCTCGTTTATAGACGCCTTTGTCCCTTGCTATAGTAAACTGCCCCTTAGGAAATACAGCTACACGTGGCACAGAGCCTTGAGATCGTCCTGCCGCGACTGCTCCCACCCGAGGTAGATGTTGATACTTATATACCTTAGAGTGCCTAAGAGCAGTTGCTTTTCGCAGTAGGGGATGTGTTCCTGGGTCTTTGGATCCTAGTAGCGTTTAGCTAAGCCGAAATCGATAAGGTATACCTTGTTAGCGGCGAGTGTTCCTAGTCTTCCTATAAGAAAATTTTCAGGCTTGAGATCTCGGTATATGATTCCCTTCTTGTAAACGAGTTGAACTAAATGTAGCTAGAAGCACATTAAATTAAGCATCTTGGGGCTGACTCGATATATATACTATTCGCTTAGCTAGCATCGCCACTGTCTTAAGTGTAAACTTCTGCTTACGCTTGTAAAAGAGGTCTTCTAGAGAATAGCTAAGGAGGTCTATTACAAGGATATAATAAAAGCTAGAGAGACTGAAATAATAAACACTTAGAATGCTATCCATCGGCTATTGACCGCCAGCAGAGAGAATTCTATAAACACGAAACTTGTCTTATAGCTAAGGGTAGTTGCACCTCCTTAGTTCCTGGTTTCAGTATATATAAGTCCCTGCTTTATATTGTATATTGTCAATCAAGGTGTTACAGCGGTTCCGCCGTGCCTGCTGGGGCCCACAGGTGGAACCCGACACGCGGAGAAGCACGGGCCCCTGTGGGTTGAAGATCCTGCATCTCGCTGCCGCGAGACCTGTTTGTAGCTCCTCGAGCTATGTCTTGACAATAGAGCCTGCCTGTACCTAACGGAATAGAGCCCAGACTGTAGCTTAGCTAAATACTACTGTCATTGGATGCCCCGCCTGCCCTGGCTGTGACATTACGTAGCTCCAACCCATTAGCCGACCGTCTCCAACACAATGGCTACCTGCCCGGAACCCCCTGCGAACCCTGACACCGCAGCAGAACTGGTCGCGCACGTCACCCAGCACCCGGAAGATTGGATGTTCTATCTAAGGAACATGGACGGACATGCTGCCGCCCTGGAGGAGGAGATCACCACCCTCCGCGCCGCCGCTCGCACCCACGGCTCCGCTATCTCATCCCTCTACGTCAAAGTCTCAAACCGTGATACAATCATCTGTTACTAGAAGGAACAACTGAACAAACGCGACAAACGGAACATCGAACAAACTGTTAAGGCAGCTGAGAAGATCGGCCAGCTCGAGGTTAAGAAGGCCCAACTTCTTGCTACCGCTACACCTGTAGTACATACCCTGCTAACCAACGCTCCCCTCGCTACAAACCCGCCTGCTAAGCCTCTTGCAGATACTGCTCCGAGAACGCCTACGCCTGCTCCTGCCTCACGTACCGGACCCGCCTTTATCAGCAAGAAACTCCTAGACCTAGAGAAGTTTGACAGATCTCGCGCGGACCTTCGACGCTTTATACAGCAAATCTACGCAAAGATGAAGGCCAACGCGGACCGATTCCCAACCGCTACCTCCTGCCTGACTTATATAGCTAGCCGGCTAATAGGAAGGGCCTATAAGCTAATTCTGCTAAAGATTTCCAATAGCCTTCTCTAATTCCCTAACTACTCTAATATCCTTGCCTACCTAGAAAAGGCGTTTAGAGACCCTAACCAAGTAACTAACGTACAAAACGACCTGTTCTGCCTCCAACAGTCCAACAAGGATTTCAGCACCTTTTTCTCCGAATTCTAACAACTAGCCCTTGAAGGACAGATAGCCGAAGACTTGCTACCTACACTGCTAGAACAGGCGATCTCCTGTGAACTCCACAGCATGCTCCTACACCACAACCCCCCTAGCTAAGAATTCCATCAGTATACTGCTTTCCTATAGGAACTGGAGAACCGACAGAACTAGTTCTACTAAGCGGCGCCTATACTAACTGCCTAGACTAACTACGCCTAGGCCGCCTCCCCCTAAGCAACCCCTGAGCCGCTTAGGCAAAGCAGATCTCTACACCCTACTAGAAACTAGATCCAAGGCAACCCTATAGACTTAAGCGTACAATGTATACCCTGTCCAAACAGACAGAAGGAACAAGGGGAGTGCTACTGCTATAGATCGAAGGACCACTAGGTCGCCCTCTACCTAGAACTAGATACCTGCCCTTATATACAAGCCTATACCGCTAGAGCCAAGCAGCCTTTTAGCCCTAATACCGACAGATCTCTAAGCCTGCTACCTAGCCTCCTAGCATCGGTAAACAGCGCAAGTCTAGGTTAAGTCGCCCCTAGACTCCGATTCCCTATGTAGATAAGGTACTGACACCTAACAACGACAGGTGCTCGGGCTCTACACCTCCCTAACCGACTGAAAACCCCCTAAGGAAGAAAGCTACCTAGATACTACAAATCTCTGCTACATCTGTTCAAGGCCTCTCGGTCTATAAGGAAGAGGACCTGCAATTAAACCTAATAATCCTACCTGTTACCCTAGAGAGTAGGGAGCAACGGCTGCCCACTTACGCCCTGACCGACTCTAGAGCCCAAGGGAAGGGCTTCCTTGACCAGAGCTAGGCCAAGGCCTATAAACTACCCCTGAAAAAGCTGTAGAGACTATTTGCGCTAGAGGTCTTCGATAGCCGTTCAGCCAAGAGTAGGAAGGTGACCCACTATGCAACAGTTGGTATAAGGGTTGCAGACCACTATAAAAAGGAGATCAAGCTCTATATAACCTAACTAGCCTACTACCCTATTGTCTTAGGCATGCTATAGCTAAAGGAACACAACCTAAGGGTCGGTTTTGCAAGCTATACCTTCACTTTTAAAAGCAACTACTGCTAAGAGAACTACAACACCCTAGGCCAGCTAACCAAGATCAAAGCTCTGCACAATATACTAGAAAGGGCACGCCTAAGGTATCTACCTACACAGCCTACTAGGCTAGAGAACGTTAATATCGCCGCTATGTCCCTCCAAGCCTGCTCAGCATATATCTATAAGGGATATAAGGTATTCTCTGTCACAATCAAGGACATCGACCGCCAACTGTCCCTACCTAAACAACTAGACCTAAAGAAACTGCTCCTGCCCAAGCTCTAGGACTTTAAGGACATCTTCTCTCTAAAGGAAGCTAATAAGCTACCCCTGTACCAACTATACAACCACAATATCAAGCTAATTAAGGGCAAGACCCCCCTATTCAGACCACTGTACACCATGTCCCACAACAAACTACAAGCCCTAAAGGCTTAGCTAGAGGAGAACCTAAAGAAGGGGTTCATCCGCCCAAGCTCCTCCGCTGCCATATCACCTGTCCTGTTCGTCAAGAAGCCAGACAGGGGCCTCTGCTTCTATATCGACTACCAGGGCCTGAACAACATCTTAGTCAAGGACTACTACTTGCTACCCCTAATAAAGGAATCCCTAAACAACCTAAAGGGGATAAAGTACTTTACTAAGATTAACATTATCTCTATATTCAACAACATCTAGATTAAAGAGGGCCAAGAGTACCTCACAGCGTTCTAAACAAGGTTTAGCCTCTACAAATCACTAGTTATGCCCTTTAGGATGACTGGAGCCCCTGCTACATTCTAACGATTTATTAATAATACCTTGCGAGAATACCTAGACATCTTCTACACTATATACCTAGACAATATCCTAATCTATAGCCATATAAGAAAGGAACACCTAAACCACGTCTGTAAGGTTCTAACAGCCTTGAGAAGAGCTGGCCTGTTTGCTAAGATCTAGAAGTATAAGTTCTTCAAAGAAGAAACGACCTTCCTAGAGGTTATCGTCAGCTGCCATAGCATCTAGATAGACCCTAAGAAAGTATAGATAATCAGAGACTAGAAGACCCTAACCTACCTAACTAATGTCTAGGCATTTATCGGGTTTAGAAACTTCTACTAGCGTTTTATACGCAACTTCTCCAAGATTATTATACCAATAGTTAACCTGACCTAGAAGGATATAAAGTTCTAGTGGGATTCGTGCTACAAGGAATCTTTCAACTGTCTAAAGGAGGCCTTCACCTCTGCACCTGTCCTAGCCCTGTTCAACTAGGAAAAAGAGATTATCCTAGAGACCAACGCTTCTAACTATGTTTCCGCTAGTGTTTTATTGTAGTATAGAGACAATAGTATCCTACAACCTGTTACGTTCTTCTCCAAGAAGTACTCTACAATAGAGTGCAACTACAAGATCTACAACAAGGAACTTCTAGCAATTGTCCACTACTTTAAGGAGTAGAGACCCAAGCTCGAAGGAACAAGCTCCCTAATTAAGGTTATCACTAACTACTGCAACCTAGAGTACTTCACTATAACCAAGCTCCTAAATCGCCGCCAAGCCCAATAGTCCAAGTTCCTGTCCTAGTTCAACTTTACAATCACCTACTAGCCTAGAAAACAAGGCACAAAGCTAGATACCCTGACCAGGAGGTCAGAGGACCTACCTAAAGAAGGGGATAAACGCCTATTACACTAAAGTCAGGTAGTCCTAAAGCATTCTAACCTTGACCCTCAGGCCTACAGAGACCCTGCAACACCGCCGCCAACACTACTGCTTCTAACTCCTGACCTACTGTCCTTGCTAGCCTAGACCAACTACCTCCTAGTGCTACTACTAACACTGCCCTAAACTCCTAATCTACTACCCCTACTAGCCTAGGAACTGCCTACCAAGAAGCAAGTTCGGTTTACAGAGGAACCCCTAAAGCTTAACGCCCTCACCCGATCCTAAACTCTACCAAGACTAGAAACCCTACCTAGAGAGACACTTGCCCTAACAGAACCACCCCGCCTGGCTCTACCACCCGAGAGAACTGTACTGCTGCTACTACCAAACATTAAGGAACTCTTCGCCAAGGGCTACAAGGTAGACAAAACGCTAAAGTCTGTCCTTGAGGCACTAAGGAAATCACAGAGCCGCTACCCAGGTATTACACTTGTAGAATACAAGGACTAGGGAGGATACCTATACTACCGAGACCGCCTGTATATCCTAGACTACCCTAAACTATATACTAAACTAGTCCGTTCCTACTACAAGAGCACAATCGCTAGACATATAAAGCAAGCGCATATATACAAGGCCCTGTCCTACAATTACTACTAGCCTAGGATGCTCACCTACGTCGAACGCTAGGTGTCCAACTACTACACCTGCACCTAAATCACTGCTTCCTGCAAGGCCTGCTAAAGAGTCCTAAGACTATTGCCGATTCCCGAGAGGGCCTGGAAGGACGTATCAATAGACTTTATTACACACTTGCCAAAAAGCGAGGGTTACAACGCAATACTTGTTATAGTTTACTACCTAACCAAGATAAAACACTTCATTGCCTGCAACAACACCTGCAATACTAAAGAAGTCTCCTGCCTATACCTGAAGTACATCTAGAAGCTATACAGGCTCCTAACAACAGTAGTATCCAACAGGGGACCGCAGTTTATATCTGACTTTTAGAAGCACCTAACCCGCCGACTGGCCTCAAAGGCACTGCTATCGACTGCATTCCATCCTAAGACTAACGGCCAGACTGAGAGGGCCAACGCCTTCCTAGAACAGTACTTGAGAGGACATGTCTCTTACTTACAAGACAACTAGGCACTGTGGCTGCCACTTGCGGAGTTCGCCCTGAACAATGCCCTGAACAAGAGCACCAAGATAACACCATTCTTTGCCAACTATAGGTTCCATCCCTGTATAGGGTTTGAGCCTGTGGTACCCGACAAGACCCTAGGGGCTAGGGATGCCGAACAATTCGCATCGAGGATAAGAGAGATCTACAAGTTCCTGAGATCCGAGATCTGTATAGCCCAAGCCCGCCACGAAGAATATGCGAACCGGAAACGCAAGCCCGCCTGAAAGTTCTATGTTAGGCAGGAGGTCTGGCTCGACGCCCGCAACATTAAGACGCTCTGCCTGCAGAAGAAACTCGACTCGAAGAACCTAGGACCCTTCAAGATCACCAAGGTCATCAGCCTATACGCTTACCGACTGGACTTACCCGCCTCGATGAAGAACCACCCGGTGTTCTACGTCAGCCTGCTACGCCCTGTGGCTAGCAATCCCCAACCAGGTCAACGACAAGACCCCCTGCCGCTAGTAGAAGTCGACAGTATAGAAGAGTTCGAGGTCGAGGAAGTCCTGGACTCCTGCCTAGACCGCCGTGGACAAGGGGGCCGCCCTCGCCTGAAGTACACTGTCAAGTGGACCGGATACGATCAACCTACCGAGGTGCCCGCAGACTACCTGGAGAACGCAAAGGAGGTGGTCCGCAACTTCTACCGCCGCTATCCTGAGAAGCCTGGCCCCTAGTCTAGGGTTGTGCGTCGACGGAGCTCCGCACCTAGAGAGGGGATACTGTCACGGCGGTTCCGCCGTGCCTGCTGGGGCCCACAGGTGGAACCTGACACGCGGAGAAGCACAGGCCCCTGTGGGTTGAAGATCCTGCATCTCGCTGCCGCGAGACCTGTTCGTAGCTCCTCGAGCTACGTCTTGACAATAGAGCCTGCCCGTACCTAACAGAATAGAGCCCAGACTGTAGCTTAGCTGAATACTACTGTCATTGGATGCCCCGCCTGCCCCGGCCGTGACACAAGGAAGGACACTTACAAATTTGACAGCCACTGGGATCAAGCCTTCTTTAGAGAGTTTGTCACCTATAAAGACAACTCTAAACGCCCCTTTGCCTAGCCTCTTCCTAAGGCAGTACTCCTTGCTGCCTATTAGAACTACATTGCCTTAGGACTTTGCTACTATTTCTAACCTCTCAAGCCAGCCAGGTTTGTTATCTACTTCCAGGTTTAGACTATCTACTACTTAGTAGTTTCTGTTAGGACAGGCCGCTTCCTCTATATCCAGAGACAGCGCCTTAACATAAGGCTTGCTAACTAGTATATTGTACAGTCTAGTAAGTAGAGGCGTAAAGTATAACTTGATGTCTACTAAGACAGTTATATATTAGCTCCAACTTAGCATACTCTAAGGGGGATTAGAGTAATACCTTATAAGGTCTTTAGATAGGGTTTAAATCTTAGTAAGGTGTCTAGGGGATTAGGTTTTATATAATTGAAGAGGTAGAGTAAGAGGTAGAGTAGCAAACTAATAAGAAACGTATAGTATAGGCCAAAGGCAAATAGTATAAACAGAAACAGGTCTCTAGTTGCCTTTCTAAGTAATGTAAGCCCCTTGCAGATATAGGCAATGCCTTGCTTTGCGTTATAATATATATATAATGCTAATGTGTTGTAAGATTTAAGAAATAGCCTATTAAAAGACATTGTATAAGAGAGAATTATAAAGGTAATGTAAAATATAAAAAATATTTCAAGGATGTTAGAGAGAAGAAGCAGGGGAGGGGCATTAGAGCTTATTAAAAATAGCTCGATATAAGAGGCCAACGCTCTAAGTTCGAGGGCAAGGTACAATTCTAACAACCTTTTACTATAGGATTGACTAACAGCTAGAGTCTAGAAAGCAATATCGCCTATATGATTTATATTGTCCTCAGCCTTGTAATTTATCGAAGGTGTTTGTTTCTAAAGGCAGCCTAATATGCCCAAACCTTGCTGCTACTACTAGGTATATTATACTTACAAAGACTTATATAGATTAAGGCACTCCCCTAGGACTGGCAGCCCATTGTCAGCAATATACATTTATATAATAGGAAAGGGCCGCACCTACTTGCAACAATCTGCTCTTCCTAGACCCTATATTAGTAATCGACAAGCCTATATTGCACAACGCTGTTATAGAGTTCTACCAAGTCGTTGCCTATCTTCTACAGCTATTCTTGCAAGACTAGGGTCTACCTGCGCTACAGCTGCTAGCCTAATTCTATTATATCCTTCTAGCGCTAGAATAAGGCTAACTATATATAGTTAAAGTCCTTCTAGAGCTTGATCTGCTTATTGTACAGACTTAAGTTATTAGATATAAAGCCTAACAACAGTATATAGTTAGCTATGTCCCATTCTGTAGGAAGATATATACCCAACTCTACTATATACAATAGAAGCTAGTACAAGGCTATAAGGAGAGAGTTGCTAGCTGTCTCTAGCATGCTATCTTATACGTTTTAGAATATTTCTATCAGTGCTGACTAGTACAATATATATGCCTTGTTAAGGCCTGCTATAGCAGAGTACTCTTCTTCTCTTCTTATTTCAGGAGCAGGAGTCAACCCTTGGATAGTAGGTATACTGCTGGCAGGATATACTTAGGGAGTACTAGCAGATATTATCTATACCTGTAGGCTAGAGGTGGCTGCTGCGTTGGTTTGCTTGTATATGCCTCTAAAGTTCTAGGTCTGCTGCGAGTCCTGCTACCTGTAGTCTATAGCAGGGTACTTGTAGCCTATTACGCTCTATAGCACCGCTGTTGGGAAGCCATTCCCTAGGGTCTCTTAAAAGTACACGCTATACCTAGTCGAGCTGCCCATCCCCCGAGCTGTCCCTGACAGCGACATACTTGCAGACTAGAAGAATCTCCCACTAACTAAACAGTTAGCAAAGGCCAGCCTGTTACAGACTATACTAAGATCTATAGAAGCCTATATTAGATCTAATCGCTCTTTCTACTACATCTCTAAGCCCGAGCGCAAGAGGTTGTAAATTAGTAGCAATATATATCTATAATATACCTGGCTAACAATAGTCAAGCTATGCATTTAGGGCCCTAGAACTTGCCTTGCTAGGGGTAGAAATTTAAGGCTTATCCCTGTCTCTACTCTAGGTAAGCAAGGTAGAGTTAAAAATCTAGAGGGTAATATACCTTTCTCAAGACTAGTTAGTTCGTGATTTAGTAACATCTATATTACTGCAATACATGATCGAGTAATATAAGTGGATAAGATGTAAAGTAAGGCAAGCAAGCAGAGAAGAAAGGGGAGAGAGGGATAGTGTTAAGGCGGTTAAGTATATAGACTACTTGTGTAGCAAACTAGCTAGCCTGACTTGGCATAGGGGTAGGAGCATGCTTGCTCTTTGTGCTACCTGCAAGATATAGCGAGAGAAATAGGAAGATACTAGGGGTAAAGAGCGGAAAGATGGATGTAGGCGACGCAAAGGGGCCCAAGCTTAAAATAGTGTCTAGCAACCAAAATCCGCTCTATAGAACGTACCTCTAGTTTATACCCCTCCTTAGACCTGGCCCAGTCTGCACCTGTCTGGCCTGGCGCTATATTCCCAAGGCAGTAAGCTACCGACCAGTATAAGGCACGCTTACACTTGATGCTAGTGTCAACAATCTAGGTCTATAGAGGCAAAGATTAGGTTGTCTAGCACAGTCGAGGAGTATTAAGATTCCTCTACAACAATCTAGGAGGCAAGATTTTAATAGTAAATAAACAAGATCGACTCTCTATCTAATACCTAGGCTATCTACAAGACATCCTGTTCTAATTTTGAAGTGTAGTGTAGTTTGCCACCTGCTGGCCCTCAACGTCCCTGACATTACTCTTGACGTGTGCTATAGGTTTTAACAAGTGGCTAAGCCTATATAGATTGCCCTTGCGTGTTGAACAGCCTTTAAAGTAACGTTTAAGAATGTTAACGCGCGAGAAAGCATCACTGCACAGAACGCACTTATGCTGCCGCTCGCCAGTGTCTATAACAAAATTGTTAAGCCATATCCCTAATATAGTAGTAACTAAAGAAGGAAAAGGGGACTTATAGCAAAGGAGGTAGCGCTTCAAGTGCTGTACGTTCAAGTAAGTCTTGTTGCAGTGACAGTAAGGAAATTTCCTATTAGTATCCTTCTAAACAATTGGGTTTTTCGTTTAGGTTGTTCCAGCAGCTAGTGCTGTAGTGTTGTCTAGGGAGTAGGGCAGAATGCCTCTCTAGCCCTGCGAGCCTAGAACACAAGGAGGAGGACCACTCCCGAGCATAGAAGTCTATACAATCTAGCTTCCTTGACTGTATAGAACTCTGCTAGTAGGAAGGCTAGAAGGGAGTATAGGAGCAATTGGCTAGAATAGGATAGGCGATAGCAATTCTATAGAAGTATAAGTAGCAACAAAAGGCTATAGAAGACTAGTGCTCTTAGCGGCGTACTACATTTTTAGTGAAAATGCGATATAATATACAGTCTAAGAATCGCTTGGGAGCCACGCGACCAGGGTGCGCTTGGGAATGCAGTGTTGAGAAAACGATCCTGACAAGGCAACAAGACGCCAATACTGGTCTACAAAGTATATATCAGTTCTAGAACTTAGACAGGGGAGGATATTAGAGTCTCTAAAGATACACTTGGGTCCTACTATTACTATATAGCTCTGTCCAAAATCAAGGACTCCTTAAGCCTTAACTTGCTTGACAGAGATAGTCTCTTCAACTATGCCCCAGATGTTGAGGGAGCGGCAGATATTTGAACGCAAGATATATTCTGTCTAGATAAGGCGTCTAGAAGGCAAGGGAGAGGACATTAAGACAATAAAGTATAGGGCTCTAAATTTGTAACAGACAGGAAGTAAAAAGTTACTAGGGAGAGGAAGGGAGGTTGGGCTGTCTTAAAAGATCGCTATACAGTGAGCAGCTTGACTGGCGGCTGCTGAAAGCATTTAAAAAGGGTCTAGAATAGGTTCTATAAGCCTTGCATTTGCAAGGCTGTCAAGTCCCTAGCAGTATAATAGTAGCTTTACTTGTATTTCCCCTATTAAGAAGACCTAAATCTGTAGATCTTGCTAGGGATGAACATTAGCTGCCAGGCTATATATAGCGCAAGCTAACCAGCGCTAGTCCCTTGATCCTGTCATATCCCTAGTCCCTACAGCAGCTTGACGTAGTGTAACTACCCCTAGTCTCACTCCTCTAGATAGCCTCACTCGCGCCCAAGCACCTACAAAACCCAGGTGTGAATTGACTATATAGGGAGCAATATATAATTAAAAACTCTAGTATACAATCCTACTGACAGAAAGAATAATCCTTGGCAAGTATCGCGTATAGCGCTCTGCCCTTGCAGTCTGCCCTACGCGCCGCCAGTGCATCGCACCCTTAGGCTCCTGCACTGCCGCCTGTCCGACCGCCGGCTGCCGGCCCCACCTAGTCCGCAATCCCCGCTGCTAATCGCAACTGCATCTAGCTAGCCCAACGCTGCATTTCAGGGGTAGCAAGCCAACTACTGCAAGGCAAGGTTTAGAGAGGCCTTGTGTAATAAATCTAAATACTCTCTATTAGAACAACTATATAGTCTATATACACACTTATACAGCGTATGACCAGACTAGAGACACTCCTCTAGCAAATATACAAAGTACAAAATCTGCGTTGTTAGCATGAATCGGCAGCTGCATCAACAAAGACTTACTATAAGAAACTTCTAATAATTATCCTCCTATAGCGCAGCCCAGCAACCCATTGGCAAAAGAGAGACAATCAGGGCGCCAACAAACTACAGAAAACAACAATACCTAAAATGTCGTGCCAGGCCCCAAGCTCTCAGAACCCTCCACACCTCCTATAGCGTAGCTAGACATTCGATAGCTGACTACAGCTGAACGAGGGTGACAGCCGACAATGCAATAATATTAGCCACTTTGATATTGGCCACTCTAAGGCCCTGCCGAGCTAGGAAGACGCTTACAAGGAGCAACGCAAGCACTGTAATACTGCTAGCAGCAGCAAGCTATAGCTATAGCCTCTTCTATCGCCCTGTCCATGCCCAGACCTATTGCAATCGCTAGAATAGTTAGAACAACCCTGCCTAGTGTGTTCCTCAACTTACCTAGAACAAAGTTCAGTAGAGTCCAAGTGCTAGAGCAGAGATCCAAAGGTTGCATTAGGACAATACAATGCTAGCGATGACCACTAGGACTTGGCTAGTCCAGAGACTGTCAAAAGTCTTAGCTTGAGATATAAAGGCGTTTTTTTTCTTCCTTTTAGGGTCCTAGGCAGGCCCGACATTGGCATCAGCGAACCCAGTCCGCGCTCTCGCAGTCAACGCCGCCACAATGGCAAAAATGCCGCCACCGGGGTCAACTTGGTACCTTGTCAGGCCTAGAACTGCAAGACTGATCAGGGTCAGCCCCAGGGCAGAGAAAACTGCAGCTTGGACAGCTGTAGACGGCAGCCCGAGCTCGGCTAGTTCCTGCATAGCACAAAGAGGCAAAGAAGGCAAGCAAGGCAAGGTCGAGGGTTTCCGTCCGGGATGCAAAGGAAGGCAACAAGGCAACCGACAGGGCTGTGGGGACGTGCAGTTTTGCCCAGGGGCATATGCAGAGATCTCGCAGGAGTGCATTTTAAGCGCGCTATACGCAGGGGACCAGCAGACATATATCATCAAATCGGATCATAGACCACGCAGTGAGCTGCGTTTGTTCTAGGGGCGTGGTTGGCGCTCTCACTTGTCCCCCAAAAAGCAACTTTTCACATAGATGGCGTGCTAGACGAGGCTATCACAATCTGTAGATGCGGCAGGGAGGATTGTAGCATTACAGGGGGTAGGCGTCGGGTAGGCGAAGCGCACCACACAACCAAAGTCGAGCAGGACCGCCATCCCTGCAGGAGCAGCAGTGCACAGCCCAGCTCCGTCACACAAAAGAGGCAGAACGCAGGAGCGGAAGTAGGTGCCAATGAAGGGCCATGAGCAATACCACAGACCCGGGGAGTAGGGTCGAAGTTCTGATGATCCTGGCAGGAATCATATCACAGCTATCCAGGATAGGGCGCGGCGCCCCCAGCAACCAACCCACCTCAGCTGGCTGGGGGCTGCATCTAAGCTGCGTCTGTCGAAACTGAACGCTAAACCTGATTGAATAGCGTTCGGCCAAACGCTATTTAATCGGGTTTAGCGCATATTGAGACCCTTTTTTAGAGGAATCTAGGATCTTTTAAGAACCTTGAGAATTTCCTCTAACATCCTACGATGCCAACTCTACAAATTAATAATTTTTCCAGCAACAACTATACCTATATCGGGTATCTCTACACAGCAGCCACTGAGTCCCTGCTGTTTTAGTGCATTCGCTAGCTCGAGAAGGAGGTAAAGGTACGCAGGAGCTAGTCTTCGCAGCCTCTAGGTCTTTACGTCGAGCTGTGGCTCCCGCCTGAGCAAGCCCCTCTATTGGACTGTCCCTCGGTAGACGGATGGAAGATATCAACGAAATCATTCTTCAACAGCTTGCCCAAGGGAGAGGATGAGTGGCGTAAGAAGAGGGAGAGTCTTTGCTTGTCTACTGCAGACGATATCCTTCGCGTGGCTGACTACTTGACAGCAATCTGACTGGACAACAACGGTTGCTCTAGAGTGCACGCTGCCGAACCAACTCTGTAACTTGCTTTAACAGCCTTTAGGCGGAATGTCGGTTTCAATATCGCATCGGACAAGATTCGTCGGAAGACCTCCCGTTTCCTTGCTCTCGTGTTCCTGGCGGCTTGCTGCGTAGCATTGCACCAAGGACATCTAGTAGAATCGGTTGACGCTGCCCAGAAAGAGTTCCTTAAAGCAAGTCGTAGGACGTGTGACGAAGCGCCGAAGAGCCTCTCCAAAGACCATGCGGCAGTGCGATAGCTCATCGGAGAGATGCAGCGTCAATTCCAACGCAGACTCCGTCATCGCGCATTTGAGCTTTTTCTTCTCGGTAAGTAGATTGTTCCCTGTCTTGACCAGAAACTAACATCATTGAAGAGGGCAGAAGCATGCACTTTTATAAGGACGACTGCCTAAAGGACCCTGAAGCAAACGCCGAATTCACGGAATTGATTCCTTCCTGCAACGTTCCAGCCGAGATACAGGCTTCTCTGCCATTCTTTATCCCATTCTTCGTCATGTTCCACTTTGGACATGGCATGGTCTGCTTTGGAGATGGATAGAGGTAAGATAACTCGAGCGCTGCAGCGTCTCCGGCTAACAGAGTCACCAGCTACTCAACGATCTGCGAAGCATTAGAAGTAAATCTTCTCAACGAAGAGGATAACTTCTAGAGGTTCCGACAGACGTATGCTTCGCGGAAGCTCGTTGTCTGTCGGCTCGAAGGGAGTTTCATCCAACCTCCAGATCAGCCAAGAAAACTTCGAAAACATGCGCCGAAGGGTGCAGGTGCTAGCAAGATCAAAGACGCGACGAAGCGCGACGGGCAAGGCACACAAGGTTAGGAGCTTTCTCACATCGCATACTCTCTTGAGCTAACAACTGTTGGCATCCTCTCAGGACCTTCTCCTTTTGGCGCCGAAGCAGTCTCGCCTCCCACGGTGAGCCTGGATCTCGTCGGAGCTACCTCAACAACATCATTTCGCCCCGCCAACACCAGCCTACAAGACCGCGACGGATCGACAATACACCAGGCAACCAAGCGACAAAGGACAGATCAAGAGGTGGATGAACTTTGTCATGGCCACTCGGGTGGGATTTCGGCAGCGCAAGCGGGGTTGCCCCTTGACGTGCGTGCCGATGTTGCCCTCCCGAATGGATCGCGTTTACCGATCACGAATCTCGAGGTGCAGCCACCGAACAACCCAGGGTTCGCAGCCGGAATGGAGAGAACGGGGATCGACACGGACGCCCAGGGTGAACCCAGCGATATCGCCCTCGGAACAATCGTGTCCCCTGAATGCCGGAACTCGCCCGCCGAGGGTCTATACCTGTTGCGTATGCTCTCAGACGCAGCCGGGCAAGCCGAAAGACTGTATCAGGAGGTAGGGGACTCTGCTCAAGAGGAAGCAGTAGATCTCTTGATGCGTGAATTTCTATATTTGGACTCAGAATCAGAATAGTACTCAAGAGGTTCTTTCTCCAGCTCCTCCCGCCTTGCCAGCAGGTTCATTCACTTCTCCCTCCTGCCCCGCCACTCCCTCCCCTACCGCCCCCCGTGCCGCAAGGCGAAAGAGGTTGTAGTGGAAAATAAGATCTCCTGTCAGTGGTCGAATGCCTGTCTCCTCAACGAGGTGAAGGACAAACCCGCAGTCCCATCGAATCTGGTACTTTGTATTGCTGTTCCGGACGCAAAGCAACATATCTGTTGTGCCCTTGAACAGCGGTACCAGAAGACACGTTTCACCGTTCTCTATCCATACGGTGGTTTCGCCCTGCTTGAGCCGGAAGAGTCGTGGGGCGTAAGCAGGTGTCAGGATGACCTTCTGGTTCGCCTCTGCCCACTGCTGTATCTCTTCGGCCTTCAGAGCTTGTAAGCTACTAGCTTGTATATATTTCGGTGAACATACTATTTGCTTTTTAACCACATTGCGGGTCTCGTCAGAAGATTCCGGTAAGTCGTAGGTGTATAGCTGTGCTCTCCCCAGCACCGGTGTTTGGCTCGCGACCTGTTCCGCGAGTTCTTCTTGAAACGCGAAAGGGATAAAACGATATCTAGGAGTGGTCATGTTGGCTTGGCTATGTTGCCACCGGGAGGAACAGAGTTGAATTCGTGACAGGACGACAAGGAAAAACACTAGGGTTTTGGGTTTTGGAACAATGGTGCATGGAAAGCCCAACGTTGCCTTGCGCCCGATACCCCACACGGACAACCAAATCAGCAGTTGACGCAAAAGTGGGGTAATCTGGCCAACCAGGCGTCGCCCGTGCAATCCGAGCGGGTCCCCGGCTTCCGATCCCGGATTTCAGCCGCCAGCAGTCCTGGCCTGGGCAAGAAGATCCCGGCCGGCCGGCGTCGCATCCGTGGGGTGAGGATAAATACAGCAGGCGCCAGGCATCATGAGAATATCATGAACTGTGGTGCATTTAATAACATCTTCTAGGATGGCTTGCCTATATATCACTGCACCGCAACCATTGACCCGTCACACTGCCTTCTCCGTCCCCCGGCACCGTCCATTCAATTCCAGCACTCTTGGAACCGGCAGCATCGAGATAGATGGACCAGAACAGGCGTCTGGCTTAGACCGTCTCCATGCAGTTCCGACACGTGTGAAGCCGGCAGTACCGGCACTCCCAGATGAACCAGAAAGGGCCGGAATGGCAGACGTGGCAGGTCCATAGTATCAGCGTGTTGTCCGACTTGATCATGATGAACGAGTGGGCGCAGCGGGCGTAGCCGGCGAGTGACATCTTGACTGGCGTGTCGAGAACTGTGATGTCAGCATCCTGAAGAATTCCCAACTCTTGCGATAGATCCTACTAAGGCAATACGTTGAACCAAGACAGGCCGGTGTTGTGCTAACTCGTCTGGCAGGTATTTGTGGCGGTGATGAGAGAGCAGGACACACGGGGGAAGGACGTAGGAGAAGGTACATGGGGGAGAGGGAGAAAGGCGTTTATTATACCTGCTGCACTGTGTTCTCGGCGCCCAGGGGTGTCCGGCGGAATGTTCTTACTAGCGAAAGTCAATGAAACGACTGAGGTTGTCTAGGTCTGTAGACCGCTCTTGTACTCTGCGTATTTCACAATGTGAGGGCTAGTGTTACCAACAGCTCCAATAACTGCTATTTTCCCTCCTCAGTTGCCAGCTCCAAGTGATCCCTCATCAAGATGTCAACGCTATCGCCACCTTCATCACCGCTAGCAGAACCTGGAGCGTCGGGCGCAGCCTTGTCGTCCTCCTTAGCCTGATCCTGTATCAGCCGGGCATCCGGCACTGGGTTATCGGTACTTACCGGGGGACCGGGGGATGGGCCCTGGTCAGGGCAGTGGTCGCCTTCACTGCCGCGGGCGGGGTCCAAAGCCGGATTGGCCGTCTCCGGGAGAACCTTGTCCGTGCCCTTGTTCAGGGTGGCCTATTTGGCTCTCCTGTCAGCCCAGTCTCGGCCAGCTTGTTCAAAGGGGACTCACCGGGGAGTTTGGGGGAGTTTGGTTCGACTTCTTATTGTCATTTTTTATATCCGACATGATGAAGGGGAAGAGCAATGGGTTGGAAAGGAGTCAGTTGATTGGTAGTAGGAAACCGGAGATGGCTGTTGCGGTGGCGGTGATGGTAAGTTCGCGAGAAGAGGGCATTCTTATACCCGCTGGCCGGTGTGATTAGATCCAGCTGGGTAGGTGTCGCCGAGCTAAACGTACCTGTGGTTCTCTGTCTGACTCTGATCCCTGGTGTCACTCTGCCGTCGAGAGTCTCTCTACACACCTTCCCCCCCGCGTTCCCGTCGTAGCCGATCATGCACGTTGCCAGCACACCGGAATGAAGCCATTGACCACTAAGACGCTGTGATCACTTCAGCCAGCCCCCCTTTCCAGCAGCCGGAACGGAAGAGACGCATATGCGGACATGGATCGCGCGTCAACACAGACCGTCGTGGAGCGACCCCCGCGAACAAATGATTGCCTTACCCGACAGCCTGCTTTTCCCCTGTCTTGCAGCTTTCGACATGGCTACATGGGCCCGGAGACACGCGTTCAGTCAGGGGCATGTGGCAGCTCCTGCGGTCGTGCAAGCGCCAACTTCTGACAAGGGCCCACAGCTAATCTACAGACCAACCGTCGCAGCATTGGAGCGCCATTGATGGTGCGTGAAGCTTGGTAAGCTATTGCTCCATTCGATGTCGTGCCACCACAGTCGAGGTCAGGGGTGAACCTCGATGGCCTGCTTTCCCTTTTCTCGATTCCTAAAAGAGAACAAAGTGGACGCAACGCAGCCTTGCTGCCGAATCGCTGAGGCTATTGCGGATGGTAACCCTGTCTGGGTTGGACGGTACTCTGGCTCGTCTGGCTCATCGGGCTCATCGGGCTCATCGGGCTCATCGGGCTCATCGGGCTCATCGGGCTCATCGGGCTCATCGGGCTCATCGGGCTCATCCGTCTCTGTTACAGCATCGATGACGGAGGAAGGCCTGAGAGCAGTAAAGAAACAAGAGAAGTCACGCAAGAAGGGAGGTGGGCTCGTCCATGCAACGTTTCGTCGCGGTGGGGACGATACGATTAACGATTTTAAAAGATCTGACGGAGAGCCAGAGCCCTATGCTGGAGGTATCTTGCATGGGACTGCTGGTCGCCCCTGGACGCCTAGAGGACGCCTTTCTCTCTCCCCAACAACCGATCGCTGGGAGCGAGGATGAGCCGCCCGATTGGTAAGCAACTTTATCGCCGGGAACCAGTCCTTCTTCACGGCCATGAACATGCACTTACCGTCTTTAAGCTACAAGCAGCAGCACAATCGCCTGATAATCGAGACATGAAATGCAGAGCCGTTGAATAAGAAACGAAGTTGGGGTGACAGGAGAAAGGAATATGTGTACAGACGTAGATGGTAAATGAGGCTCCGTGGTGTGGGTCATGTAGACCCACAGCCGTCGGCACCTCATGGCGCAAGCGCAGAGTTAGTATCACGTGCATGGGTGACGCACAACACCCCACTTTTTGACCAGAACACCAACTTTGCGACTGCCGTCATCGCTCATCCGGCAAGACAGAAATTCAGCTCCCAACTGTGGCAAGACGTTGTCGCGCAGGGCACTTTCAACTCGATCCTATTGAGCGTACTCCACAGGCTCCGCGGAACCGATTGCAATCTGCTCCCCCGCCACAGAAGGAGTAGTGGCTGCTGACGTGCTGTTCTTGAGGCACAACGTTTCGTCTTCGATGCGCCTGCGAGGAAGCGACTGACGGTGAGCCCCTTGGTTCCTCTTTTTTGCTTCTGCTAACTCACGTCACCTAGGCATATCTCCGGCCGCGTTTACGGCGAATTTCCACAACAAATCCGCCAGGTGCACCACTCAACAAATACTCCCGAGCCCCTGGTGGCAATCCACGCCCGGTGATCGGTCAAACCAACCTTCGCGCGATACTCCCGCAACTCCAAATCGATGTCTTTAGTATCTGCTGAAGTCACGCAACAAATTACTTCAAATGGGTTCTGGGCGCAGGAAGATCCGGCTGTGGGTAAACGCGTGGACGACATTGTACAGCAAGGCTTCCAGTTCAAGACCGAGCAGGGATTGGAATTGTGCAAGGTGACTGCCTTGGATGATACGGTGAGAACATAAAACGCCGTCCGCGAGAGTTGCTCTACTGACCATGCTGTAGCGTATCCGACCTGTTATCGAGTTCTTCTTGCCACGGTCGGTACTCGGGTTTTACAAAGCATACGGCCGAACGAGACAAGTCCACTGCATTTTAAACCGGTCAACGCCTGAGCTACAGATACTGGTAGTTCAAATATGGTCCAGCGGATCGGAGGTGATCTTCTACCCCGGTTCACATACGCATTTGTTAAATGCAGTGGGTGCTCAGAATGGGTTGTTGGCAATACCTCCTGATCGGCTCAACCTACCAGGGATCAACGCAAAATCGGTGGAAATGCAAAATGGCGGTTTGTAAGACTGTCCTAGGGAAGCAAGATGGCCGAAATCTAACGATCTTATAGTGCTATTGTTGACGCGCGGCTTGCATTTCGGCCCTTAGGAGGCAAGGTGGTCATGTTTGGATTCATGACACCGAGCGAGGTGACCTATTGGGCTAAGATGGGTCTGCCGGGTTCACTTGAGCAGAAAGTAAGGGATGAGATGGAAAGCCCAGCTATTGGGATGAACTTCGAGTTTCAGCGCTCTGAAGGAGACGGTACCGACGATGGGCCAAGCATTGATCGCCAGGCTTAGATCACTGCATAGGACAGGGCAAAGGGAGCTTTGGAGGTGGGATCAGGGATCCTGAAGGAAGGAGAACTCGCCAAAATATCATATTCAGCATCCATAGACGTCCGGTGATACGTGACGCAGCGATAACGCAGTCAGGCCAGTGTGCCCTGCCTGACCTGCCTGCCCTGCCTGCCCTGTCTGCCATCATCACTTCCCGTTCAAGTAGGCATTGTAATGTCCCCACTCAGTCGCCTGATCACTGTATTGACCTGGATTGCTGAACGTCCCATCCATCGTATACGACGTGAGAGGATCTTGCTGCAGGGGATGGTCCATTGTGTGTAAAGAAGCGAACGGGGCCCGCGAAAGGAGAGGATCTTGCTGCAGGGGATGGTCCATTGTATGTAGAGAAGCGAAAAGGGCCCGCGAAAGGAGAGAATCTTGCTGCAGGGGATGGTCCATTGTGTGTAAAGAAGCGAAAGGGGCTCGCGAAAGGAGAGACTCCCTAGCTTGGGAGCAGACGTCTCCTCCTCGGTCTAGCGGCTGGTCGATTGTACGCGATGTGGCGAAAGGCGCTCGCATTGAAGAGCGTTCCCCGAACTCAAGTCCTGCCGAATTACCGGTCAAGCCAGGCTCGCTCGCCAGCTGCACGTTTTCGAAGCCTGGCACCAACGGCGCAGCGGTATTGGGAAGACGGTCTCCCGGGCCCCTAGATGAGACAACTTCGTGTTCACCGTTTGAAGCCATGCTCCTTGTCGAAGTGCTTGTACTTCGAGTGCCATCTGTTTCGGTCGATCATTAGAGAAGTCGCATTTTAAGCATCGCTCTCACGAACCTGGACACGTTGCAGCATCCTCAGCAACTGTATAGGATGAAACCCCAACGGCGCCGTCCGCCCCGAAACTGTGATCCGTCATTCGTCGTTTCCGAGGCCCAGACGTGTCTGAAGACACCTCCCGTTGCCGCTTTGTTCCTCGTCTGGTATCGCCATCTGAGTCCTCGGCCGCAGATAATTCTTCCTCCAGCTTGGCGCTAGCTGCTTGTGTGAGCCTTTGCCGTAGCTGACTTACACTGCTTGACTGCTCGGTAGAGAGGGGCCCATGCTCCTCTTGTTTCTTCTTGCATTTATCAAGATAGTTAACTCGAGTTATTTTCAAACCGCAAAGTGGGCATGTTTCATCACAGTCGATGTCTAGCCTGATGTTATTCTAGTACGATATTTCCATAAATGGGGGAATAATACGGTTCGCGTAGTGACGCACAAGGTTACTGTGCTTAGGAAACGGTCTCCTCCGTTTACCAGCACATTCCTCATGCGGACATTTCTGGGCTCTGCGGGCATCGCTTCTCTTCTTCCGGGTGCGTTTGTCTTCGGAGCTCTTGCGTCTGTCTTCAGAGCTGTTGCGTCGCTCATCGGGTGAAATTCCGCAGTCTTCGAGGGCCGGCGACTTTGTGGGAGGAATCTTGAGGATGGTGTAATGCGTTAGGTACTGCTGGAGCTCGGCGAGGAGGCGCTGTACGCGAGACTAAATAACATCAGAAACTTGTTCTTTGATACATGTAGGATTAAGACAAACCTCGACGTGTGCTTGTAGAACCCCCTCGGTCTCGAAGCGTTGAAGGCAAACCTGGCACTCCATGGTTGACGGTTTTGAGGATGGACTTCGCCACATTGTCAGAATTGGATTATCCCGAAAAACACCGCCTATCACGTGCTAGACCCACTCCCTGCTGATCGGGCAGCAAGCATCAGGGCGGAAAGCATCGGCGCAATCACTTAATCATTGGTGCCCAACGGCTATAAATATTTGAACACCAGGTGCCACGCGTTGCGCTTCTCTTCAAGCACGACTTTGCCTTTCCAACATCCCTACAAAGAGCACTGATAATCACCACAAACAATGTTCGTCCTCCAGTTTCCTATACAAGTGCAGAATTTAACTCTCGGCTTCAGTAGAAATCGAAATACTCTGAAGATTCATCTTCAAGAAATGGCTCCATGCAAAATGTGTGGCGGAACGGGGAAAAATGGCGGTTTCGACTGCGGCCCTTGTGATGGTACGGGCAAGGAGTGACGACAATCACATGGTAACGGACTCCCAGGGTTATCTGCGTTCCGGACGTCCAGGCCGGCTCCACTTGTATATACGAAATATACGCGATAAACCGGGTGACGGGGAAGGTAATGACAGATCTGCTTTTGCGCACTCGCATGGCAGGAGAGGTACACTGTGCGAGACAACGCGAGCGAGGCACGGCAGGGGTCGGTACGGAGAGCGGGTAGTGTGGAGTTCCGAGGCAGTCCTGTAGGCAGGCGCCATGTTCGGGAGTTATCCCCAGCGTCGCTTGAACAAGGCCAATCAATACCTAAATCACTTCAATGATGGTGTCGACTTCCTTGGCATCATCCACACTGGCAATGGCAACCCTCCACCCGATTCTGCATTGGGTCTCGGCACCGCCTGCGAGTGAGATTCTCTGCATTCAGGAAGGTGCCTACCAATGCGCATCATATTGTGCTGCAGGGAGCTGAACGATTCCGTGGGTTCGGGGCCTCGCATGTGCAGGGCATTGCACGCGCCTCAAGCCCGCGGAGGACATGTGGATGCGAGCTTGTGCGGGTTGCCGTTTATCCAGCTCATCCGACTCACCCAGCTCATCCAGCTCATCCGACTCACCCAGCTCATCTAGCTTATCCAGTTCATCCGGCTCACCCAGTTCATCCGGCTCACCCAGTTCATCCGGCTCACCCAGTTCATCCGGCTCACCCAGCTCACCCAGCTCACCCAGCTCACCCAGCTCACCCAGCTCACCCAGCTCACCCAGCTCACCCAGCTCACCCAGCTCACCCAGCTCATCTGCTCATCTTCTCGTTGTGTTATTGGCCGCGGAGCGCATCAGCGCATGGGTGGCAGTTCAACTGGTGAAGGCCACCGCAGCCCTCTTATCGGTTCGCAGCCAGCTAACCCCGCATACGGCCTATCCTAGCCAATTGAAAAAGCAACGACTAGTAAGGTAGGGAAAATTCTTGCTTACTTCGGCGGTAGCATTTTCCGCTACGGCCTATGCTAATGCATTCATCAGTTGACAAGTTGCTTGGACCCCGCTCATGTTGAGAGGCTCAACCCCCATTGGCGGCGAGCACAGGGCATCAAGAATCCTAACCACACATTGTTTCGGCGTCTACGTATACGCATGCGTGGCGTAGTGCAACTGGTGAAGGGTGTCCAATACGCTACAGCCATCAAATCTGCAGTCTTCTCGTTTCGCCTAACGTTACCCTACACGCGGTCTACCTTAGCTAATCTAAAAAAGGTGTCCTATATCCTACTGCCTAGATAGAAGACCCGAAAGGGATGCCTTGTTCAGGAATAGACCCTATACTCCTTGCAAGTTGAACCTCACTTCTAATGGTATAACACTGGTAGAGCAAGAGAGGCTGCCCCTAATAGTAGGGTAGCTGTCCTGTCTTATCTATAAGCGATATTTTACTCTTTTCCGATTCTTGCCTTAAAGCCTGTTTCTGTAACTATTTCCTATTTTAGCAAGAACCCATTTCTGTGCCATTTCCTGTTTAAGCCTGCCCTGCTGCCTGTATATTAATGTATTAGTCCTAGACAGGTTTAGCAGTTAGTAGGGGTGCTTTAGGTCTACCTCTGCCTAATAGATATAACTGTCTATTATACGCTCTATTATGTCCTCTACTAATAATGCCCTCTGTTATAGAGCTATAGAGCGCCTTACTAAATCTGTTTATCGATATAGCTAGCAGAGTTCCCTAAATCTATAGGCTAGCAATGTACTAGGCAGCTTATTATAGCTAATCGAAGACCTGCTCTATATCCTGCCTATATAAACAGAAACAATACAGGGGCTATACCCTATATATAGCCTACTAATACTGCCTACTTCTGCAAAGAAGCTTATAAATTAAGTTACATTATAGTATAGCTAGATAGATAGCTAATTAGATATTAGCTTAAAGAGTTCTAAAATCGTCTACTATATAATATATCTCCTTTTTAGTCATAGAATAGCCCTCCTGTATAAACCTTGGTAAAGCACTTGTTTATACCTATAGGCTTAACTAGGATATAGGATCTACCTAGCCTTTCTTAGGTAGTACATTGCTACCTGCTAGCCTATATTATATTAGCTTGTTAGCTATAATTTATTAGAGTTCTAGGTTGCCCTCTATATCTAGCTACTACGTTGCTACTTCAACACTGTACAATCTTAGTAAGTAGATCTCTAACTAGTTTATATTAATTCAGCTATAGGGGTATTAGCAAGAACTTGCTACATCCCCTTTTAGCAGCTTGTAGGTCCTTAAGTTAGAGCCGCTGGATAGAGGGCGACTCTTCCTAATTGGCTATAGTAGGCTGCGTACAGGGTAGCAGCATCCAGTAGGGACTGTAGCCTATGAGGCTGAACTCGACGTTACCCTATGAGGCCTGCCTGGAACTTGTACATTAAACGTTGCGTAAAGTACCTATTGCTAATCTAGGATAAGCCTTGTTATATCTCACCTCCTATATACACCCTAACTACTATATAGCTAATGAGCTGGGATTTGGTTACATTTGTAGCCCCCTTTGACGTATTTCGACAAGTTAGGCTAACTAGTCCATTTCTTATTGCAGTATACAGGTAGCAATACCAAGCACCCCCTTTGAGAAGCATTTCTAGCAAGACAGACTAGACTATATAATCTATTAGCTTGAGGTATTAATATATAATCCTGTTCTTTAAATACTGTCCCCTGTGCTGTCTAGCTGTTAACAATTTCTCTCACTACCTCACCAACTCTCACTACCTCTTACTACCTCTCACCACCTCTCACTACCTCTCACTACCTCTCACTACCTCTCACCACCTCTCACCACCTCTCACCACCTCTCACCACCTCTCACCACCTCTCACCACCTCTTACTACCTCTCACTGGCCCTTGCAAGCACTTGTCGGACTGAAGCATCTTTGATAGCAGCAGTTGCTTCAAGTTTTAGCACTTTGCCAACTCTTAATCAAGCGCTAGACACTTTAACATAAGTTGCCTGCAATCTAGTTCCCCTAGTACCTTCTTAACTCTAGTTTAGGTTATATAACCCTAAGGTATACAATTCGCTTCCAAGCCTCGGCTCTACATTCGAAGAATTTCAACAATCAAATGCACTAGCTATTGTCAAGGGTCCTATTTATAACCTCTTCCTGAGATACAAAGTCTATAAAGACCTAGGAATTGCCCTATTGTATAAGCACTTTCTAATCCTCCTAACAGAACGCCTTGTCGACTTACAAAATATATCAGCACTATAGGACATGAGCTATAACACTAACGCTACTACCTACAAGTATAAAGGCGTTGTATAGCTACAGTTGTTCCAACTTAACAAGAGGTAGTTTATACTATATAAGTTTAGCTTCTTAGATACCGAATTGCCTTCCCTAATGAACTAGGACTTCCTAGTCGAGCTCTCATTGTTGCTATAGCAGCTAAGATTAGACAAGGTCTTAAGTATTAGAGTCTTAGACAATTATAACTCTAAACTCACTATTGAAGTTATAGAGGGCAAGGTAAATATAATAATTTATTGTAGAGCTGTCCTAGACAAGGAGCTAATTCTAGCTCTTTAGATCTTTAGTAACAAGGATTAGGTATACTACTGCAAGGAATTCTGCTATATAGATAAGGGG
>OUNM010654735.1_pt1 | contig 27245 bp, 27 predicted proteins | sample 1769961 | NCBI WGS metagenome assembly OUNM01 (sample SAMEA3914820, study PRJEB12502) | metagenome | biome: forest; material: soil | place: USA | collected 2012-03-12 | depth 0.3 m | reverse complement strand
GCGAAAAGCCCATCGAGGAGTTCTTCGGCCTCGGCTGGCTGGAGAGCCCGGCGGATATCTTCCGTCTGCGCCAGAAGCGCGAGGAGATCGTCGGGCGCCCCGGCTGGCAGGACAAGTCGGTGGACAATCTGCTCGCCGCCATAGAGGCCAAGCGGGCGCCCGATGCCGCGCGGCTGCTGTTCGGCCTGGGTATCCGCCATGTCGGCGCGGTAACGGCACGAGATCTGCTCAAGCGTTTCGAAACGCTGCCCGCACTGCGCGAGATCGCCGAAAAGTCGCATGAGGCCGTGGGCGAGCAGGTGGGCGAGGAAGCCGCGCAAGCCGCTAGCGACGCCTATTCGGAACTCGTCTCGATAGACGGCATCGGCCCGGCCGTGGTGGAGGCGCTGGGCGACTTCTTCCATGAAGAGCACAACCGCGCAGTCTGGGAGGATATCCTCTCCGAAGTCTCGCCGCCGCCATATGTCGTGGAAACGGTGGAGAGCGAGGTTGCGGGTAAGACGGTGGTGTTCACCGGCAAGCTGGAAACGATGAGCCGGGATGAGGCCAAGGCACAGGCCGAACGACTGGGTGCCAAGGCGGCGGGCTCGATCTCCGCCAAGACGGACATTCTGGTGGCCGGCCCCGGCGCGGGGTCGAAGCTGAAGAAGGCGGCGGACCTTGGCATCAGGGTCATCGATGAAGCTGAATGGGCCCGGATCGTCGAAGCCGCCGGCTGACGGGTCGCAGTATCAGTCCAAGGTTCTCGGACCGGGCCCATTGGTCAACGCCGGGGGGACACACCTCTCCTTCCGGCGAAGGTGCCGCAGCACCAGCCCGCTCAGGAGAAACGGGACTGGCGTTCGTGCACCTGTCGGTAGTGCTGCACGCGGGTGGCGCGCAGCCCTGCCATTCCTTCGCGCTCTACCGCGCGTTGCCACGAGGCAAGTTCCTCGAGCGTGAGATCGTAGCGTTCGCAGGCCTCGGCGATCGTCAACAAGCCCCCGTTGACGGCAGCCACGACCTCAGCCTTGCGGCGCGCAACCCAGCGTAGGGTATCACGCGGCGGCAGGCTCTTGCGGTCGAGAGCTTCACCCAGGGGTCCCACGATGACCGAAGGTCGGTCGAGTTCGGTACGAAGCATGTTTGGCCTCATGAGCTGTTGTTACCAGCCCCCCTTGGTCACCAATTCTTGTTTGCAATCCTTAATTCCGCCTTGCTTTTCATGGTTAATTTTTTATTTCATAAAGTTACGTAAGTAACTGGGAAATATAGGTATTTATCCGTTAGAAAAGTTGCTAAGATATTAACGGAGCGTTTACCTTTCTTAATTACTCTTCCCTATGAAGCGGTTGAGGCCGCAAGGCGTGGAGAAGTGAACGTGGCTCTCGGGATGTCCCCATATGCGATCGCGCTGGCAAAGCACGTCTCGCCAGAGGGATGTCAGCTGGTGGTGGAGCGCAATCTGCTGGAAAAAGGCGTCAGGCTGGTGCTGTCGCTGGCCGGCGATCCGCGAGTGACCGGAACGGTGCGCTGGGTGGTCGAGGATCGCGCGGGCTTCGCGTTCGACACGCCGATCGCGGCGGACCTGATGGGGATCATGCGGCTTGGCCCGCAAGGCCCGGGGCTGGAGCTTCGCCGGGCTTGAGTGGTTTGCCGGACCTGTTTGCAGGCCCGGCAAAGATAACGGAGCCTCGTTTAGAATCGGCGCGCGCGCATCCACAGGATCGACCAGTCGCCCTTTACCAGCCGTGCGACCAGCCGAAGTCCGGCCCGGCGACAGGCGCGGCGTACCGATGCTTCCTGCGTTTCCAGCAGGCCTGCCAGCAGCAAGTGACCACCGGGCGCCAGCGACTTGGCGAAGTCCGGCGCCAGACTGACGAGCGGACCGGCAAGGATATTCGCCATGATGAGGTCATAAGGCCCGCGCACGTCGAGCAGCGGCGCGTCCATGCCGTCGGCGATGGTCATGACCAGTTCGCCTGCACGACCGCCCAGCGACACGCCGTTCGCATCGGCATTGTCGGCCACCACCGTGGCGCAGACCGCGTCGATGTCGCTCGCAGTGGCGCGGGCGCGGGGCCAGAGCGTCATGGCTGCGAAGGCGAGCAGGCCGGTGCCGGTGCCGATGTCGGCATGGTTGCGGATGATCAGGCCGCGCGACTTCATGTAGGTCAGCATTTCCAGGCAGCCCGCCGTGGTGGCGTGCTGGCCGGTGCCGAAGGCTTGGCTGGCAGGGATCACGAAGTCGGTCACACCGGGCTCATCCAGCGGCGGATATTCCGGGGTGTGAACGTAGAAACGGCCGGCGCGAATGGGCTCCAGGCCTTCCTGGCTGGCGACCAGCCAGTCGGTTTCCGGAAGTTCCTCAATCGTGAAAGCTGGTGCCTCGCCGGTGAACAGCGCAGCCAACGCGTCCTTCTCGGCCTTGCCGGGCTTATGGGCCATCCAGGCTTCCAGCTGCCAATCGTCCGGCTTGTCTTCCGCAATCTCGCTACCGGAAATGACGATCTCCGGATCCCAGTCGAAAGCGTCCTCGTGGGCGACGAGGGCGCCCTCGATCACGGAACGGGGGGCGAAGGCAGTAATTTTCCAGCTCACGAATGGGTCTCCTTCGCTTCGGGCTTGCCCTCATCGGAGAGGCGCTGATCGAAGCGGGTTGTGGCGGCCGCCGCATAGGCACGGCAGGCGGTGGGATCGACCAGCGGCGATGTACCCGCAAGACGCGCGAAAAGATCGCTGGCGCCAGGATGCGGACTGATCAGCAGGTCGCAGGGAAGGGCGGCGATTCGCGCGTAGCCCTGACGGACGGCGGCGATGCGGTCGGGATGGTCGGTGAAGCGGTAGCTCTTGACGGAGATCGCGCTGACGCTGTCGGCATAGGCTATGTTCAGGCACTTGCCCGCGTCATCGCACGATCGCCAGGTCCAGCTTGTCGATCCGGCGGCGTGGGACGGGGTGGCATGGGCGGTGAGTGTGATGTTGCCCAGCGTCACCCGCTCTCCATCGGTCAGCCGCTTGTCGACATGGACGGCCGGGAAGGCGTCCAGTTGGCCGAACTGCGGATCGGCGGCGTCGGCCTTGCCGCTTTCCAGCACTTCGGCGGAGGCCGGCAGGGCGGCGACGCGTGCACCGGTGGCGCGCTGGATCGCGGCGAGCGCGCCGGCATGGTCGAAATGCTCATGCGTGGAGAGGATCCAGCGCACGTCCTTCGGCTTGAAGCCCGCCGCCTTGATATTGGCGAGAACTAGCGGGGCCGCTTCGGGCACGCCGCCGTCGATCAGCACGTGGCCTTGGTTGCCGGTGATCAGGATCGCGGTGATACCGCAAGTGCCGACGTACCAGGTATTGCCGAAGAGATGCGCGGGCGGCGCGGCGTCCGCCCAGCCGTCGCGCCCCTTGCAGGCAGTGGCGAGTCGGACGGGATCGCTTGCTGTGGGATTGGCCTTGATATTGGCCTTGGCATTGGCTTGCGCCTCGGCCGTGGCATTGTCGGCGGGCGCGGCGTCGCCGGGCGCGGAAGAGCATGCCGCCAGCAAGAGGGCCGGTGCGATGATGTTCGAAAAACGATTCAGGCGGCGTTTCATAGGGCTGGGCTTTAGGCCGGAGGGGCCGACAAGGCCAGCGTCAGGACACTTACGGGCAGGGCCGTGTGAGGCGGCCTGACCTGTCCGCCCGATGTGCCGAGCGAAAAGACGCTTGTGTGCGATGCATTCGCGATGTGCTTCGCGGAACTTGCGCCAAGCCGCGATTTGTCTAAGGGGACTTCTCGACAGGGGCAGCCTCAGGGGCTGCTAAAAGGCAAAAGGGATTCGAAAGAGCCATGGCCAAAGACGGCACCAGGAACCGTCCGCTTTCGCCCCATCTCCAGATCTGGCGTTGGGGCCCTCACATGTTCGTCTCGATTCTGCACCGCGTGACGGGCGATGGCATGGCATTTGCCGGCCTCGGCCTGCTGCTGTGGTGGCTCGGGGCTCTCGCGGGTGGCCCGGCGGCTTACGCCACATTCGCCAAGTGCATGACCTCGCCGATCGGCTACGTCGTGCTCGTCGGCGTCTCTTGGGCCTTCTTCACGCACATGATGAGCGGCCTGCGCCACTTCGTGCTCGATATCGGCGCCGGTTTCGAACTGAAGGCCAACAAGACCTTCTCGATCCTGGCCCCGGTCATGGGTGTGGTCGTCACTGTCGCCTTCTGGGCGATCCTGCTGCTTCGCTGAGGGACGGAACATGGGTAACGGAACTTCCATCGGCCGCGTACGCGGCCTCGGCTCGGCCAAGACCGGTGTTCATCATTGGCTGCTGCAGCGCTTCACCGCGATCGGCAACCTGCTGACCGGCATTTTCCTTGCCGTGTCGCTCCTCCTTCTGCCTGACCTGAGCTATGCCTCGGTCGTCGAATGGCTGGTCCGCCCGGTACCGGCCGTGGCGATGATCCTGCTGGTCGTCACCACGTTCTGGCACGCGCGCATCGGCCTGCAGGTGCTGGTCGAGGACTATGTGCATGAGCACGCCAACAAGTTCGCCTGCATCGCGGCGCTGAACCTTGCCGCCTGCGGTGGCATCGCCTTCGGCGTCTTCTGCATCGTTCGCCTCGCGCTGGGAGCTCACGCCTGATGTCCGCGCCTGCCTACAAGATCATCGATCATACCTATGACACCGTCGTCGTCGGCGCCGGTGGCTCGGGTCTGCGCGCCACCATGGGTTCGGCCGAAGCCGGCCTGAAGACCGCGTGCATCACCAAGGTTTTCCCGACCCGCTCGCACACCGTGGCGGCGCAGGGCGGTATTGCCGCCTCGCTCTGCAACAACACGCCGGACCACTGGACCTGGCACATGTACGACACCGTCAAGGGGTCGGACTGGCTGGGCGACCAGGACGCCATCGAATACATGGTGCGCGAAGCCCCGGCGGCGGTTTACGAGCTGGAGCACGCCGGTGTGCCCTTCAGCCGCAATGCCGACGGCACGATCTACCAGCGCCCGTTCGGCGGCCACATGCAGAACATGGGCGAAGGCCCGCCGGTGCAGCGCACTTGCGCCGCCGCGGACCGTACCGGCCACGCCATGCTGCACGCGCTCTACCAGCAGTCGCTGAAGTACGACGCGGACTTCTTCATCGAATACTTCGCCATCGACCTGATCATGGACGGCGGCAAGTGCGTTGGCGTGATCGCGCTCTGCATGGATGACGGTTCGATCCATCGCTTCCGTTCGCAGGCCGTGGTGCTCGCCACCGGCGGCTATGGCCGCAGCTACTTCACCGCCACTTCGGCCCATACCTGCACCGGCGACGGCGGCGGCATGGTCCTGCGCGCCGGCCTGCCCTTGCAGGACATGGAATTCGTGCAGTTCCACCCCACCGGCATCTACGGCGCGGGCGTGCTGATCACCGAAGGCGCGCGCGGCGAGGGCGGCTACCTCACCAACTCCGAGGGCGAGCGCTTCATGGAGCGTTACGCGCCTTCCGCGAAGGACCTGGCCAGCCGCGACGTCGTCTCGCGTTCGATGGCGCTGGAAATCCGTGAAGGCCGCGGCGTCGGCCCGAACAAGGACCACATCTACCTGCACCTCGATCACATCGATCCCAAGGTGCTGGGCGAGCGTCTGCCGGGCATCACCGAAAGCGGCAAGATCTTCGCAGGCGTCGACCTTACCCGCCAGCCGCTTCCGGTCGTCCCGACCGTCCACTACAACATGGGCGGCATTCCCTGTAACTACCACGGCGAAGTCGTCACCATCGGCCCGGACGGCAATCCGGACACCGTGGTGCCGGGTCTCTTCGCGGTGGGTGAGGCGGCCTGCGTCTCGGTCCACGGCGCCAACCGCCTTGGCTCGAACTCGCTGATCGACCTTGTGGTGTTCGGCCGTGCAACCGGCCATCGCCTCAAGGAAATCGTCAAGCCGGGCGCGGCGCAGCAGGAACTGCCGAAGAATTCGGCCGACCTCGCGCTCACCCGCCTCGATCACTTCCGCAACGCCAACGGCAGCACGCCGACGGCCGAAGTCCGTACCGAGATGCAGCGCACCATGTCGGCCCACGCCGCCGTGTTCCGCACCGATGAACTCATGGTCGAAGGCAAGGAAAAGCTCGCCAAGACCTACGAGCGTTTCCAGGACGTCAAGGTTACCGATCGCGGCCTGATCTGGAACTCCGACCTGGTGGAAACGCTGGAGCTGGACAACCTGATCTCGCAGGCATCGGTCACGCTGCACGGCGCCCAGGCGCGCAAGGAAAGCCGCGGCGCCCACGCGCACGAGGATTTCCCGAACCGCGACGATGCGAACTGGATGAAGCACACTGTGGGCTGGTTCAACGGCTGGGGCGGCAAGGGCGGCGAAATCCGTCTCGATTACCGCCCGGTCCACGAATACACGCTCACCGACGACGCACAGTACATCAAGCCTAAGGCCCGCGTGTACTGATCACGGCTTAGGTATGAACAAATGAAAGGGCGGTGCATCCACGCGATGCACCGCCCTTTTTCGTTTCGGCAGGCTTCAGCGGGAAAATCCTGAGGCGGGTCTTCCAACCATTTGCATTGCAACCGAAACCACTCCGTCGCATTACTTGGGCAACATCGCGCGGGAACAGGAGTCGATTGCATGACGACCTCACACACCGACACGAGTGCTTTCACCGATCCACTAGCCCCTCCCTATCTGGGCTCTCCAACGCTCGGCTGGGGTTGGGTACTGGCTTATGGCCTGTTGCTGATCGCGGTTGCGGTGATCGTGATCGCCAATCCACTGGTGGCCAGTTTCGCGACCGGGTTCCTGATCGGCTTCATGTTGTGCGTATACGGCGTGGCGGGGATCGCGGCCGGCATCCACTCGATGTCGAAGCGCGCCCGCTGGACGGAGATTTTGCTGGGGGCGATCGGCCTGCTTGCCGGGCTCTACGTGCTGTTCAACCCGGTGGCCGGCGCGATCACGCTGGTCTGGGCGATCGGCGCATGGTTACTGATTTCCGGCGGGTTTGAGATCGCCTTCGCCCTCAAGGCCCGGCATGACAAGGCGTGGCGCCTGTTCCTGGGCGTGTTGGACGTGGTGCTGGGCGTGCTGTTGCTGACCTCCAGCGTGCCCACCGCCATCGGTTTTCTGGCGATTATCGTGGCGATCAGCTTCTTCATGCGCGGCGTCTTCATGATCGCCGTTGCGCTGGGCCTGCGGAAGCTGGGCAAGTCCGCCGGCTAACGCATCGGGAAGGGCTGCCGTCATGAGCGATACTCCACGAGGCGAATTGGCCGGTGAGATCGCGAAGGACGCGCGCCGTGTTGCCGAGAATGTTGAGAAGCAGGCGGACACGGCCGACAGGCGCACGGTACTGGCCGCTGACCGTACGATCCTTGCGGCGGAGCGCACTTATGCGGCCTGGGTGCGCACCGGGCTTGGTGCGTTGGCATCGGGCATCGGGGCGCGGGCGTTGTTGCAGGGCGTAGTGAGCCAGTGGCTGGTCATGACCACCACGGTGATGTTGCTGTTGTTTGCGGAGTTCTGCTTTATCGCAGGCATCTGGCGCCAGTTGCGGCCCACCGCGCCGCCGCCGGAAACCGATACGCCCCGCCTTCCGGCCGCGCTGCTGGTGGGATTCAATGCTTTCCTGGTTGTGCTGGGCATAGCGGTAGTGATCGGCATCCTGGTCAAATAGCGCGGCCAGGGCCAATCGACATTCAGTCGATGCGGGTCTGCGAAGCGCGCTTTGGGGCGAATGTCCATTGGCCCTAGGCTTGACGAAAATTCATCTGCCGTTCATGTTTACAAACGTAGTCGATTACGTGTGTAAACGATGGAGGATAGGATGTCGGACGAGTCCGAAAGTCCTGAGCGCATCTCGGACGCTGAACATGCGGTGATGGAGGCGCTGTGGGAACGCAGCCCGCTTACCGCGCAACAAGTGTGCGAGAAGGTGTGCGTGCCGCGCGGCTGGAGCTTGGCCACGGTGAAGACGCTGCTGTCGCGGTTGGTCGCCAAGCAGGCAGTTGCAACCGAGCCGGACGGTAAGCGCTTCCTCTATTCCCCGCGTATCGCGCGTGAAGCTTATGTCGGCGGCGAAAGCCGCCGTTTGGTCGATCGCCTGTTCGGCGGCCGCGCCGCGCCGCTTTTCGCGCATCTTGCGGAAGCCGACGCGCTGACCGAAGATGACATCGCCGAAATCGAGGCCCTCCTGCAGGAGCTCAAGTCATGATCGAGTGGCTTGCCGATACGCTTGTAATGACTGGCGCCCTGATGGGGCTGGTCCTTATGGTCCGTCGCCCGGTGGCGCGTTGGTTCGGCCCGACGGCCGCTTATGCGCTGTGGGCGCTGCCGATGATCCGGCTGATCCTGCCGCCATTGGCGCTGCCGCGCGGTCTGATCCCGCACATTTCCTTCGCGGCCGAGCCGGCGGTGAGCGTTGTGGAGCCTATGGCGGTTCCGGTCAGCGCGGCGAGCGATATGGCCGCGGGGTCCTCTCTTGCTTCCACCGTTTCCAGCGCTGTGCCACCGCCGGTTGCAGAGCCGCTGACCGCGATGCCGGCCGCAGATCCTGGCCTGCTGGCGCACGTGCCATGGATGGCTCTTTTGCTGACGGTTTGGCTGGGCGGAGCGGCGTTCTTCCTGGTGCGGCGCTTCTGGAATTATCACCTGATGCGGCGCGAAATCCTGGCCGATGCACGGCTGGTGGCCCGTTCGGGCGATGTGAAAATCTTCGAAAGCCCGGTGATAGCCGCGCCGCTGGCGTTCGGGGTGTTCGAGAAGTTCGTGGCGCTGCCGCAGGGCTTTCTGGCCGGCGTGGATTCCGAATCGTCTGATTTCGCCATCGCTCATGAACTGGAACATCATGCCGGCAATGACCTGCTGGCCATCATGGCATTGCAGCCGCTGTTCGCGCTGCACTGGTTCAACCCGATCGGCTGGGCGGCATGGCGCGCGCTGCGGGCCGATCAGGAAGCGGCCTGCGATGCGCGAGTGATGGTCGGTTGCGGACGTGAGATGCGGGCCCGTTACGGCCGCCTGATCGCCAGCTTCGCGGCGCCGACCCGGCTGACTTTGGCCGCGCCGATGGCGGGCACTCTGGCGGGCGAGAAGCCGATCATCCAGCGGCTGAAGGCGCTGGGCAGGGCGGAAGTCTCCCCCGCCCGAAAAGTGGCCGCCCGCAGCCTTTTTGCGCTGGCCATCGTTTCGGTGCCGTTGACCGCCACCGTGACCTACGCGGCGATGGAAAAGCCGGACGAGGTGCCTGAGGCGCCAGAAGCGCCGGCTGCGCCTATGGCCGCGCAAGCGCCGGCTGTGCCTGCCGTGCCTGCCGCTCCCGTGGCTTCGGCGATCCATGCGGTCGATCCTGACAGCCCCGATGCTGCTCCGGCCGCTCCGCAAGCGCCCGAACCACCGGCGGCGCCAACATGGGTAGCGGCAGCGCCCGTTCCCCCGGTGCCACCCGCCCCACCGGTTCCGCCCGTTCCGCCTGCGCCGAATGCTGGCCGGGGGACCGTCTCGATCAGCCGCACGATCACCCGTGACGTCGATGCTACCGTGACGGAAGCCATGCGCAACGTGCCGGAGGTTCGTCAGACATCCTCTTCCGACGGCAGGGTCCAGACCATTCGCATCACCCGCAAGGATGCGAACGGTCAGGTCCGGATCGACAGGGAAATGACGCTGGATAGCCGCTGCCCGGCAGACAGCAACCAGAAGGACAGGCACGCCAAGTCGGTCGTGATCTGCACCGGTACGCCGAAGGCGGCCATGGAGGCGGCGACGCGCGCCATCTCCGCAGCGCGTGTGGCTGTCGCCGCGAACCGGAACCTGACCGCCGATGTCCGGGCGGAGGTGATGGCGGATCTCGATGCGGAAATGGCCAAGGCGCAAGCGGAAGCGGCGCGGGCCAATTCAGAAGGCGATTGACGCTTAGGCGTCCGCGCCAGGGAGCCCGGTTCAGGGCACCTTCTGAACCACGGGCGTAGAGGTAGTGGGGACGGAAGCGCCGCTTCCGTCCCGCTTCGTGTCAGCTGCCGTCGTGCGATCCTCCTGCTTGCCGTCGCGCTTGCGGTCCTGTTCAAGGCTTTGCAGATGGGCCTTGACGATCGCGGGCGTCGCCGGGGAGGCGGGATACTTGCAGCCCTTGGCGTGGCCCACACCCTTCAGGAAAGAGCGGCGGGCGATGCCAGCGCGGATCGCGGCGAGTACCGCACGGTCCTGCGCGTTCGCTCCGGATATCTCACGAATCAGGCCGCGGAAGGGGATCAGCGAGCCGACTGCCCATTTGGCGACACGCCCCGTGCTGATCGAGCCGCCCGGATCGGATGGCAGATCGGCATCCGGCCCCAGCACATCGTCCAGCGCCAGCACGGCGGAGGAGATCTGGGCGCAAGTCTTGATACCAACCAGCGTATAGGGCTCCTGCGTTGCCGCTTGCAGCAGGGGTGGGATCTTGGTCTTGTCCAGGTTCAGGTCGGTTGCCGGGGTCTTGGCGATGTCCACCGCATCGGGTTCCGAATCGGTGATCGGGCGCTGCTTGGCTGAGGCTGGGGCGGTGGCAAGAGGACCGACCAGCAGGGCGGTCAAGACGGCGGCAGTCCATACGTGGCGCATGATCGTCTCCTGATGCGGAGTGCGCACGAGCGTGAAGGCGTGCCTCAGGAAGTCATGCAAAGATCCTCGCATGATCGGCAGCCGAACGGTCGCACCCGCCCGATTTCTGATGCTTACATGTCGGTGAACGTGTCACAAGCCTCCTCGTTCCCTGTGTCCAGCCCGCGCTTCAGCCATTTCATACGCTGGGCGCTGGACCCATGCGTGAAGCTTTCCGGGCTGACGCGCTGGCCGGCGTTTTTCATCAGCGTATCGTCGCCGATGGCGCTGGCGGCGGTCATGCCTTCCTCCATGTCGCCCGGCTCGATCCGGTTCCGGTTCTTACCGGCCCAGACGCCGGCATAGCAGTCCGCCTGAAGCTCCATCCGCACTTGCAGGGCATTGGCCTGCGACGGATTGCGCTGCTGCGCCTGCCGGACCTTGGAATCGAGGCCCAGCAAGTGCTGGACATGGTGCCCGTATTCATGCGCAACCACGTAGTACCGCGCGAAATCGCCCTTGGCGCCCAGCTTCTTGTCCATTTCGTCATAGAAGCTGGTGTCGATGTAGATGCCCTGATCGGCGGGGCAATAGAACGGGCCCATCGCCGCCTGCGCCGCGCCGCAGCCGGAACGGTCGGTGCCGTTGTAGAAGTGCAGTTCGGGCTGATCGAAGGTGATGTTGGCCTGCTTGAACAGCGGTTCCCAAGTCTGGTTCAGCGAACTGAGCGCGTTGCAGGCTTCAAGCGCATATTCGTTCTGGCCGCAGGTCTTGGCCACATCCTGCGGTTGGCCGGGCTGGGCGGGGGTGCCTTGTTGTGGGGCCTGCTGCTGAACGTTTTCGATCGTTCCCAGCATTTGCTGCGGGTCGATGCCGAAAACGAACATGCCGATCAGCAGGATGACAAGCGTGCCGCAGCCCAGCTTGCCGCCGCCACCGCCGGGAAAGCGGCTGCCGCCTTGCGTCACGCGGATGTTGTCGGGGTTGAACCTGTCGAGCCGCATCCGTCCGCTGTCCCTTCTGTCTGATCCCTTAGGCCGAAGCCTAATCGCGCGGCCGGGTTTTGTTCAATCGAAAAGGCGCGCTGTGGTTCCTTTGGCACGCTGGCCGGAAAAATCGCATCGCTTCCGATGGCTGGTCGAGATTCGTTAACCGCAGGTGCAATTCGCGCGTATAGGGTGCGGAACGATGAACAGGGGTTTCAAGGCGAGCATGGGCCGAACGGTCGGAGCGGTGGCTTTGGGCGCGGCTTCGCTTGCCGCGCTTCTTGGCGCCGGTATTGCTCATTCAGCGTCGTCATCCCGCGCGGATCAGGACATCGCCAGTCGCCTGCGCGCGCAGATCGCGGTGCTGGCCAGCGACGATTTCGATGGGCGCGAACCCGGCACTGATGGCGAGGCGAAGACGCTGCGCTATCTGGGCAAGCAGTGGTTCGACATCGGGCTGACATCCGGCACCAACGATCCCGGCCACGAATGGTTCGCCCCGGTAACCTTGGTCGCGCGCGAACCGGCGGCATCTTCCGCGCAGTTCCAGCGCAAGGGCGGCCGCTTGGTGACGCCCAAGGACATCCTGGTGCTCACTTCCGGCAAGCGCAGCCTGGTGCGGAGCGTGCCGCTGCTGTTCGTGGGCAAGGGGCGCGGGCGTGACTATTCGCGCACCGAACTGGCCGGCCGCGTTGCGGTGGTGCTGGATGGAAACACGCCGGACAGCCAACGGCAGAACGATCTGCTGGAGATGGGCGCCTCTGCCGTGTTGACGGTGCTGGATGGCGACCGCAGCCTCGATCAGGTGGCGGCGCGGCGCAAGCGTTCGGGTTACGCGCTGTCCAACGATTCGCTGGGCGGGGATCTGGAAGCCTTCATCACGCGGGAGGCGATGACCGCGCTGCTGAAGGGCACCGGGCAGACGCTGGTCGGCTTGGAGAAGCTGGCCGACAAGCCCGATTTCGCGCCGGTCCCGCTGGACCTGACCGCTTCCATGGAGGCGACCACGCGCGAAACCACGATCCGCACGCATAACCTGATCGGTAAGCTGCCCGGCCGCCGCCCGGATACCGGCGCGGTGCTGTTCCTGGCGCATTGGGACCATTTCGGCGAGTGCGGCGCCCCGCCGGCAGAGGACGTGATCTGCAACGGCGCGATAGACAATGCCAGCGGCGTCGCTTCGCTCACCGAAGTGGCGCGCCGCCTGTCGCGCGGGCCGCAGCTGGACCGTGACATCTATTTCCTGGCCACCACGGGTGAGGAGCTGGGCCTGCTGGGCGCCCATGCCTTCGCGGAAAATCCGCCGTTGCCGCTGCGCCAGATTGTCGCGGCTTTCAATATCGATTCGAACGCCATCGCCCCGCACGGCACGCCGTTCGCTATCGTTGGGCGCGGGATGACCGGGTTGGACGCCACGATCATGAAGGTCGCGAAGTCCGAGAAGTTCAAGGTGGTCAACAGCGACGAAGCGAACGACTATGTGCGCCGGCAGGACGGTTGGGCCTTGGCACAACACGATATTCCGGCCGTTCTGGTGTCCACCGCCTATGGCGACATGACGCGGATGCGCGCTTTCTTCGATAGCGACTATCACCGGCCAAGCGACGATCTGGTGCACATGTCGCACCCGCTGGAACTGGGCGGCGCGGTGGACGATGTTAAGCTGCTTTCGGCACTTGGCCGCTGGTTCGGCGATCTGCGCAAGGTTCCCGCCAGCGCGGTGCCGAAGGGCACGGCCGCCGCGCCGCCCCCCACACCCAGTGCGACGGCGAGCCCGGTTCCGCCCACCGGAAAATGAGGCTTGGCACGCAAAATCGGGGCTAGCACTTCCGCCACCCTTTGATTACATGAGCCGCCACGATTCTCCCCCGACAAGATAATGGTGGCGCACATGGACATTCCCCTCGGACTTACTTTCGACGACGTACTCCTGCGTCCCGCCAAGTCCGATATCGTCCCCACCCAGGCCGATACCCGCACGCGCCTTACGCGCGACATTTCCCTCAACATCCCAGTCATCTCCTCGGCCATGGACACCGTGACCGAAGCGGACATGGCGATCGTCATGGCCCAGCTGGGCGGCATTGGCGTCCTGCACCGCAACCTCACGATTGAGGAACAGTGCGCCGCGGTCCGCGCCGTGAAGCGGTTTGAAAGCGGCATGGTGGTCAACCCGATCACGATTTCGCCCGACGCCACGCTGGGAGAGGCGCAGGCGATCATGCTGGCCAACCGCATCAGCGGCATCCCGGTGGTTGAGGCTACGGGCAAGCTGGTCGGCATACTCACCAACCGCGACGTGCGCTTCGCCGCCAACCCGGCACAGCCGGTGCGCGAGCTGATGACGCACGAGAATCTCGCCACGGTAAAGCTGGGCGTCGATCAGGACGAGGCGCGCCGCCTGCTGCACGCCCGCCGTATCGAAAAGCTGCTGGTGGTCGATAACGACTTCCGCTGCGTCGGCCTCATCACCGTGAAGGACATCGAAAAGGCCGTCACTTATCCGGACGCGACCAAGGACGCCGCCGGCCGCCTGCGCGTTGCCGCCGCCACCACGGTGGGCGACAAGGGCTTTGCCCGCACCGAAGCGTTGCTGGCCGCCGAGTGCGACGTCGTCGTGATCGACACTGCCCACGGCCATAACAAGGACGTGGCGCTCGCGGTTGAGCGCGTGAAGAAGCTGTCGAACTCGGCACAGGTCATCGCCGGCAACATCGCCACCGCCGAAGCGGCGCGTGCGCTGATCGACGCGGGTGCGGACTGCGTGAAGGTGGGCATCGGGCCGGGCTCGATCTGCACCACGCGCATCGTCGCCGGTGTCGGCGTGCCGCAGCTCACCGCGATCATGGATGCCGCTGAAGAGGCCGATAAGTCGGGCGTTCCGGTGATCGCCGATGGCGGTCTGCGCACTTCGGGCGACGCTGCCAAGGCGCTGGCCGCAGGCGCATCGACCATCATGGTTGGATCGATGCTCGCAGGCACCGAGGAAGCGCCGGGTGAGACGTTCCTCTACCAGGGCCGCGCCTACAAGTCGTACCGCGGCATGGGTTCGGTAGGTGCGATGGGCCGTGGTTCGGCCGACCGCTACTTCCAGGGCGACATCAAGGACCAGATGAAGCTGGTTCCCGAAGGCATCGAAGGCCAAGTCGCTTACAAGGGCCCGGCCAAGGACGTCATCCACCAGCTCGTCGGCGGCATCAAGGCGGCGATGGGCTACACCGGTTCGGCCACGGTCGAAGATCTGCGCAAGGGCGCGCAGTTCGTTCGCATCACCAATGCCGGCCTGCGTGAGAGCCACGTCCATGACGTGACCATCACGCGTGAGGCGCCGAACTACCCCTCGCGCTGATTCCGGCAAGAACGGGGCGGGAAGCATGACACCGGGCGCGCGCGTTCAGGCGGCGATCGAGGTTCTGGACCTCGTGATCGCGGCGGCGCGCGCCAATGGTGCGCCTGCCGACCGGCTGATCTCGGATTGGTTCCGCACGCGCCGCTTTGCCGGCAGCAAGGACCGCCGCGCGGTCCGCGAACTGACCTACCGCGCGATCCGCGCCTGCGGCGAAGTGCCAGAGACCGGACGCGCGGCTATGCTCCGCGTTGCGGCAGATGATCCCGAGCTGGCGGCGCTGTTCGATGGCTCTGGCCATGCACCGGCGATCATCGTTGCCGGTGAACCGGTGGCCGAAGCCGGCATCGCGCCGCACTGGCTGGTCGATCGCTTTGCCGCCAGCGGGGTTTCCGAAGCCGACGCTACGGCTCTGCTGGACCGTGCGCCGCTCGATATTCGCGTCAACACACTCAAGGCCGGGCCGCTCGACATGCCGGAAGGCGGGGAGCGTTCGGTGGCTGCGCATGGCTGGCGCTATCCGCCCGAAACCCGCATCGAACAGTCCGAAGCCTATCTTCAAGGCGCGATCGAGGTGCAGGACACCGGATCGCAACTGACCTGCGAAGTCGTGGCCGCGCAGCCGGGTGAGACGGTGATCGACCTTTGTGCAGGGGCAGGGGGCAAGACCCTCGCGCTGGCCGCCGCGATGGAGAACGCCGGCACGTTGATCGCCGCCGATGCGGACCGCACGCGCCTCTCGCGCCTGGCTCCGCGTGCCGAACGGGCCGGGGCGACCGGGATCGAGACAGTGCTGCTCAATCCGAACAAGGAAATGCAGGCGCTTCAGCGCTTTGCCGGCGCGGCCGATGCCGTGCTGGTCGATGCGCCTTGCTCCGGCACCGGCACGTGGCGCCGCAATCCCGAAGCACGCTGGCGGCTGACCGAGGGGCAACTTGCGCGCTATGCGGCGATCCAGTCGCGCCTGCTGGATGTCGCCGCTGAACTGGTGCGGCCGGGCGGTCGGCTGATCTTCGTGACCTGCTCGCTGTTGGATGCGGAGGGGGCCGATCAGGCGGCGGCCTTCCTGCGCCGTAGTGCCGGTTGGCGCGCCGAAGTGCCGGTTCTTCCCGCAGGAACGCCGCGCGGGCAGGGGCTGCGTCTCTCCCCGTGGAACGACGGGACGGACGGCTTTTTCGTCGCGCGCTTTCAACGGCTGTGATAGCGTCGGCGTCATGATGAGGACGAAGCCCTCGGCCAAGGACCTGTTGATGCGTTATACGCTTGTTGCCATTGCCCTTTCTCTTGTTGTCGCCGTTTCATCCAGCGCCATTTTCTCGCAGCCCGCTGCCGCGATTGACCCGCGTGCGGGCACTCTGCTGAGCGAAGGCCACGCCGCCATTGCTTCCGGCAATGTCAATGGCGCCATCGATGCTTATGAAGCGGCGCTGACGGTAGCGCCCGGCAATGTGACCGTTCTTCTCGCGCTGGCAGACGCCACGCGCCGCCAAGGCCTTCAAGGCAAGGCGCTTCACTATTACCGCGTTGCGTTGACCTCCGACCCGCGCAATCTGGAAGCGATTGCCGGCGAAGGCATCGCGCTCGCCGAAAAGGGCGCGACGGACAAGGCGGGACGCAACCTGGCCCGCCTGCAGACGCTCTGCGGCAAGGACTGCGCGGAAACGCAGGAACTTGCGGCGGAAATCTCCAAGGCCGGCGCGCCGCGCATGGTCAGTGCCGACGCCGTTGCGCCCAAGCCGGTGGTTTCGGAAAACTGAAGGTTTTGAGCGGGAGCGCCTGTCGATCAGGCCGCTCCCGTCAATCCGCCTGGATCTGAGCGTATCAGATCAGCGCGCGGAACTCTTCCAGCACGGCGCGGTAGACGCGCTTCTTGAACGGTACGATCAGGTCGGGCAGCAGTTCGGCCTCAACCCACTTCCAGTCGTTGAATTCGGCCGGCTTGTGGGCTTCCAGATCGACGGCCTCGTCGCTGCCTTCGAAGCGCAGCAGGAACCAGGTCTGGCGCTGGCCGCGATACTTGCCCTTCCAAAGCTTGCCGATCAGCTCGTCCGGCAGGTCGTACAGCAATTCCTCACGCGTGCGGGAAAGCACGGTGACGCTCTGTTCTGTCACGCCGGTTTCTTCCCAAAGCTCGCGCAGCGCGGCGTCCTTCAGGTCTTCGCCATCGTCGACGCCGCCCTGCGGCATCTGCCACCAGTCGCCTTCCTTGGTGTCGATTCGCTTGCCGACGAAGACCTTGCCGTCGGCATTGACCAGCATGACTCCGACACAGGGGCGGTAAGGCAGGGACGCGAAATCGTTCATCGTCGAAAGGGTATCCAAATTGTCAGAAGGAGGCTCGTCGCGGAGATCTGCTTATGGATCGCTGGTTCTGAGCGCATGCCCGGCACAATGGCCCAAGCCCACGCGCAATGCCAGCGCGATTTATGGTTCCATCCCCGGTAACCCTTCCGGGAACGAAACGGGCAGGCTCGGGATTTCCTACCTGAGAGTTTTTCTGTTTTGCACGGATACTAAGCAGGCATAGTCTGGGACGCGGGAGACAAATTGGCCGGCATCAGAACGGTACTCCCGGAGGAGGACGATGATGGCGACAGTGTTGTCGGATCAAGGCTCACCTAACCCACAAGCGCCGCATCAGGGCGCATCTGAACAAGATCACCCGGTAGAGGCCGTCGTCGTTCGCTTTGCGGGCGATTCGGGTGACGGCATGCAGCTGACCGGCGGGCAGTTCACCCTGTCCACCGCGCTGGCCGGAAACGATCTGGCCACATTCCCCGATTTCCCGGCAGAGATCCGCGCGCCGCAGGGCACGCTGTTCGGCGTATCCGCCTTCCAGATCAATTTCGGCTCCAGCGAGATTACCACCGCAGGCGACGCGCCGGATGTGCTGGTGGCGATGAACCCCGCCGCGCTGAAGACCAATATCCACGCGCTGAAGCCCGGCGGCCTCGTCATCATCGACACGGGCGAGTTCAACAAGCGCAACCTTGAAAAGGCCAAGTACGAAACCGATCCGGTGGAGGACGGCAGCCTTGCCAAGTGGGACGTGCTGGCCTTCGATATCTCTGCGCTGACGCTGGAGGCGGTGAAGCCCTTCGGCCTTGGCAACAAGGAATCGCTGCGCTGCAAGAACATGTGGACGCTGGGTCTGGCGCTCTGGATGTTCGACCGGGACCGGCAGCCGCTGGTGGACTGGCTGAACGCCAAATTCGCCAAGAGCCCGGTGTTGGCCGAAGCCAACGTGGCCGCGCTGAATGCCGGGCATGCCTATGGCGAGACGGCGGAACTAGCCGGCCCGCTGCGCAAGCTGCATATCGATCCGGTGCCGTCCGATCCCGGCCTTTATCGCACGATCACCGGGGCAGAGGCGGTCTCGCTGGGGCTGGTCGCGGGTGCGCAACTGGCCGGGCTGTCGATGTTCTTCGGCGGCTATCCGATCACGCCGGCATCGGCCGTGCTGCACAATCTGGTGAAGATGAAGGAGTTCGGCGTCACCACTTTCCAGGCGGAGGACGAGATCGCCGCGATCTGCGCCGCCATCGGCGCCAGCTATGCCGGCCAGCTTGGCGTCACATCCTCGTCCGGCCCCGGCCTTGCCCTGAAGGGAGAGGCGATGGGGCTGGCGATCATGACCGAACTGCCCTTGGTCATCGTCAATTCGCAGCGCGGCGGCCCGTCCACCGGGCTGCCGACCAAGACCGAGCAGTCGGATCTCTATCAGGCGGTCTATGGCCGCAACGGCGATGCGCCGCTGCCGGTGGTGGCCGCGCGGTCCCCGGCGGACGCGTTCGAATGCGCGATAGAGGCCTGCCGCATCGCCACGCAGTACATGACGCCGGTGATCCTGCTGACGGACGGCTATATCGGCAATGCGTCGGAACCGTGGAAAGTGCCCGATCCGGCGACGTTCACGCCATTCCCGGTCGCCTTTCTGGAGGAAACCAACGATCCCGAAGGCAAAGTGCTGCCCTACAAGCGGGATGATCGCGGGGTGCGCCCGTGGATCAAGCCCGGTACGCCCGGCCTGATGCACCGCATCGGCGGGATCGAGAAGGCGCTGGACACTGGCAACATTGATTATGCGCCCGATGTCCACCAGCAGCAGACCGACGCCCGCAAGGCCAAGATCGACGGTGTGGCGAAGACCATCCCGGCGCAGGAGGTCTGCCTTGGCAACGCGAGCGGAAAGCTGGTTGTCGTCGGTTGGGGGTCGACCTTTGGACCGATCCATCAGGCGGTGCGGCGCGCGCGCAAGCAGGGGCTGGACGTCAGCCATGTCCACGTCCGCCACGTCTGGCCGCTGCCCACTAATCTGGGCGAACTGCTGGCAGGCTTCGACAACGTGCTGGTGCCGGAGATGAACACCGGCCAGTTCAAGACCGTGCTGCGCGACCAGTACCTGATCGATGCGGTGCCCTTGGCGAAGACCAGCGGACAGCCTTTCGCCATCGCCGAACTGGAAGCGGCAATCGGCAAATTCTTCGACGGCATTGCCGACAATGAGGGCGGAGAGGTTGCGGTGAACGAAACCCAACTGCCCGCGCCGGAAGTGGAGCAGCCCTAAACGGAGCCGCACTTGCAGGTTTAACGGGAGAAGCAGTTCATGAACGACATGACCCCGATCCAGACGACATTGAAAGACTGGGAAACCGACCAGGAGGTCCGCTGGTGCCCCGGCTGCGGAGACTACGCGATCCTGAAAGCGGTGCAGCGCACTCTGCCGATGGTCGGCGCCGATCCCAAGAACACCGTGTTCGTATCGGGCATCGGCTGTTCCAGCCGCTTTCCCTACTACGTCGAAAGCTATGGCTTCCACACGATCCACGGCCGCGCCCCGGCCTTCGCCACCGGCATCAAGCTGGCCAATCCCGATCTGGACGTCTGGCTGGTGACGGGCGACGGCGATGGCATGTCGATCGGCGGCAACCACACGATGCACGTGCTGCGCCGCAATCTCGATTGCCAGATCCTGCTGTTCAACAATGAGATCTACGGCCTCACCAAAGGCCAGTATTCGCCGACGAGCCGCGTCGGCACCAGTTCGCCCACCTCGCCGGTGGGATCGGTGGACCGCCCGGCCTTGCCCTGCGCTTTCGCACTGGGTGCCGGCGCCCGCTTCGTGGCGCGCGGCTATGACGTGTCGAAGGACCTGCCGGACGTATTGAAGGCCGCTTACGAGCATCGCGGCGCGGCGTTCATCGAGATCTTCCAGAACTGCATCGTCTACAACAAGGACCGCTTCGACGACTTCACCGCCAAGGCCGTGGCGGCGGACAACCAGATCATGCTGCGCGACGGCGCGCCTTTGCTATTTGCCAAGGACACCAAGGGTTTGGCGCTCGATCTGGACACGCTTTCGCTGAAGGTGGTCGATGTCGTGGATGGCGATTGGCAGGCGGCGGGCGTGGCGGTCCACAACGTGCGCAACCGTGGGCTGGCGCATATGCTGGTGGAAATGCCGTTCGGCCCGTTCCCTATGGCGCTGGGCGTGATCTACGACGATCCCGCGCCGACTTTCGAAAGCGCCGTGATCGAGGAGCGCGCGAAGCTGATTGCCGGCAAGACCGCCGATCTTGGCAAGCTGCTGGGCAAGGGCCAGACCTGGGTAGTGGAGTCGACGCCGGCAGGGTGAGTTGGGGGCGTTTCGTCCAGCACCCCTAATCCAAACGTGGCCGGTCCAGGCTCAACGCCACCAAACCCGTCATCCCCGCGAAGGCGGGGATCCCGCTTTTCTTTGCGGGCGTGGCAGAAGGTAGCGGGGCCCCCGCCTTCGCGGGGGCGACGAGGTGTTTGGGGCGCTTGATAGTGTTTGTTACCCAAGCGATCGGGTGTCATCGAGCATAGGGCACGGGATGGAGCCCACCTCTAAAACCGATAATCGCTTTCGCTCTCCTGCAATCGATGCAAAACACTGCACTATATGGATAATCTTACCCACAGTCTGGTCGGCTGGGCGCTTGGCGAAACCGGCCTGAAGCGGCGCACGCGCAAGGGATTGGCGGCTTGCGTGATGGCCGCCAATATGCCGGATATCGATGTGTTCTTCGGCTGGTCGCCATGGGCGCCGCTGGCGATGCATCGCGGGTTCACACATGGACTGGTCGGCGGCGTGCTGCTGATGCCGCCGCTGCTGGCCGGGCTGCTGTGGTTGTTCGACCGCTGGCAGGTGCGGCGCGGGGCGGTGTTCCGCAGCGGATTGCCGATGCGCTTCGGCTGGCTGGTGGCGCTCTGTTACCTGGGCGCTATCACGCATCCGCTGCTCGATTTGCAGAACGTCTATGCCATCCAGTTGCTCTCACCGATGAGCGGGGACTGGTTCCATACCGACGGACTGTTCATTCTCTCGCCCTGGCTGATCGCGATGCTGGGCACGGGAATTTGGCTGAGCCGTCGCCGGGCGAAGCAAGGTCGCGCCGGGGCAGGCGGTCCCGCGCGGTCGGCGTTGCTCGAGGTGATCGCCTTCATTGCCTTGAACATCGGCCTTTCCGTGCTCGTATGGCGTGCGCCCGCGGTGGGGGAACCCTTTGCCGCACCCGACCGTATCTTCGCCTCTCCCGAGCCGCTGGCATTCTGGCGTCGCGACGTCATCTGGCGGCAGGACGGGCAGATTACATTCGGTCGCTACGATGCATCGCGTAGCCTTACCAAACTGACTGAAAGCGGGGTTCCGGTGGCGGACAATATGGCTGATCCGCTGGTCGTCATCGCTGCGAAAGCCACGCCGGAGGTGAGGAAGTTCCTGGCATGGTCGCAGCTTCCGATGGCGCGGATAGAGCGGCACGGTTGCACCGCCCGCGTCACTTTCGGCGACGCGCGCTTCACCGGACCGGCCGTGCGCCGCAACTTCAACGTTGGCGTGGACGTGCCTACGGCTGCTCCGGGCTGTCCCGCCGAGTGATTTCCGCCACTCTTTGCGCCGGACGATAGAGCAGGGCGCTGGCGGTAAAGGCCCAGGCCGCGCCGCCCAGCCAGCCGGCCATCACGTCGCTGGGCCAATGGACACCCAGCCATACCCGGCTCCACGCGATCATCATGCTCAGCAGGATAGCCGCCGCGATCAGCGTGTGCCGAACCCCCGCGCGCGGGCTGAGCGCTGCGAAGGCGAGGGCGAGGGCGATGTAGGTCGATGCCGAATTGAAGCTGTGCCCGCTGGGAAAGCTGGCCCCGCCCGCTTCTGTCAGGTGGGGCACGATCTCAGGGCGAGGGCGGCCGAACAGCGCTTTCAACAGCGTGTTGACGATACTGCCCGTCAGCACGGTCAGTGCCAGCAGCACGGCTTCGCGCCGGCACTTCAGCCAAAACAGCGCGACGACCGCCATCGTCGTGAACGATGTGATGAGCAGAGAGCCGCCCAGCGCGGTAAGATCGCGCACCCATTCCAGCAGTTTCACCGGGCCGAGCGGCCGCAAGTCCCCCGCGCGCCAGAACAGCAGGCCGATCCGGTCGATATATTGCGTGTGGCCGGTCGGCACCGCCCAAGTGAAGAATGCGAAGCCCGCCCAGCACAAGCAGGCGCCGATCGCGGCCTTGCGCGGGTCGATACGGTGGCGGGGCAGGATCGGGGCTTTGGGTAAAGGGCTCATGCGGTTAGGGAACGGCCATGATCGATACGCGTTCCGGCACCATGAATACTCCTGTGATCGTCTGGCTGCGACGCGACCTGCGTCTGTCCGATCAGCCTGCCATTGTCGAGGCTGCAAGCAAAGGGCCTGCCATTCCGGTTTACGTGCTGGACGATGATACGCCCAAGCACCGCCGCATGGGCGGCGCGTCGCGCTGGTGGCTGCACCATTCGCTCGCCAGTTTGGCCGAGGCGCTGCGTGAGAAAGGCTCCTGCCTGATCCTGCGCCGGGGCAAGTGTGAGGATGTGCTGGCCGATCTGGCCAAGGAAACCGGCGCGCGGGAGGTTCATGCGCTGCACCACTACGAACCGTGGTGGCGCAATGCGGAGAAGGCGGTGGCCAAGGTGGTGGACCTGCATCTCCATCACGGCAACTACCTGGCGCCGCCGGGATCGGTGCTGAACGGATCGGGCAATCCCTATCGCATCTACACGCCGTTCTGGCGGTCGCTGAACGATCGGATGCCACCGCACGATCCCTTGCGCCGCCCGCAGAAGATCGACCCGCCGGCGAAGTGGCCGAAGTCCGACCGGCTGGAGGACTGGAACCTCCTGCCCACAAAGCCTGACTGGGCCGGCGGCATGCGCGACATGTGGCAGCCGGGGGAGGAGGGAGCCAGGAAGCGCCTGCATGACTTCGCTGACGAAGCCGCGCGGTATGAGGAGCAGCGCAACCTGCCTTCGGTCGACGGAACCTCTTTCCTCTCCCCCCACCTCCATTTCGGGGAGATCTCGCCCGCGCAGGCATGGCATGCCGTGGCCGATGCCGGCGGGTCGGTCGGCACGTTCCTGGGAGAGCTGGGCTGGCGCGACTATGCACAGAACGTGATCCTGATGCTGCCCGACTATGGCAGCCGATCCGCCAAGGAGGATTACGTCCACCTCCACTGGCGCACCGGAAACGGGGCAGAGGCGGACCTCAAGGCGTGGCAGCGCGGGATGACCGGCTATCCCATTGTCGATGCCGGGATGCGCCAGCTCTGGCATACCGGCTGGATGCACAACCGCGTGCGGATGATCGCCGCCAGCTTCCTGATCAAGCATCTGCTGATCGACTGGCGCGAGGGGGAGCAGTGGTTCTGGGATACGCTGGTCGATGCCGACTACGGATCCAACAGCGTGAACTGGCAGTGGAGCGCGGGCTCCGGCGTGGACGCGCAGATGTTCGTGCGGATCATGGCGCCGCTCAGCCAGTCGGAAAAGTTCGACGCTGCCGCCTATATCCGCGAATGGGTGCCCGAACTGGCCGACTTGTCAGACGAGGCCATCCACGATCCCGCGCCGTCGGTCCGTCCCAGGGCTTATCCCGCCAAGCTGGTGGAACATCGCGACGGGCGCGAGCGGGCTCTGGCTGCGTGGCAGAAGACTAAGACAAACACCTAGGCAGTATAGGCAATTGCCCTAGGCGCCGTTCGGTATCATATCGATGACCATGAACGCGCATGCACCCGGGAGAGGCGAGGAACTGGTCGATGGGGGCCGAACTATTGGCGTCGGCCCGCAATGGCTGGCGAAGCTGTGGTCGGGTGGGGTCACGAAGATTTTGGACCGGATCGATGAGGGCCTCGTCCGCGGATCCATAGAAGCGACTTTGCCGTCTGGAGAGATGCGACGGCTGGGCGGCCGGGAACCCGGTTTCGATGCGGTGGTGGAGCTGAAAAGCTGGCGCGCGCTGCTGCGGCTGGCGACGGCGGGCTCCGTCGGCTGGTATCAGGCCTGGGAAGCGGGCGAGTGGGCCAGCCCCGATCCGGTGCCACTGTTCGCACTGTTCATGGACAATGCCCGCAGCCTGGGCGGCGCCGCGCGGGCGCGGGGGCCTTGGCGGCTGGCGACGCGACTGATGCACTGGCTGCGACGCAATAGCCGATCCGGATCGCTGCGCAACATCCACGCGCATTACGATCTGGGCAACGATTTCTATGAGGCGTGGCTGGGTGACACCATGCTCTATTCCAGCGCGATCTACGCGCCGCCGGGCAGCGGGCCCAATGCGCTGGCGCAGTTCGTCACGCCGCTTGACGCGGCGCAATCGAACAAGATCGTGTCCATCGCGCGGCGGCTGAAACTTCAGCCCGGCGGCCGCGTGCTGGAGATCGGCTGCGGCTGGGGCACGCTGGCGGCGTTCCTGGCCGATTGCGAGCAAGTCTCGGTCGATGCGATCAGCCTGTCGGACGAGCAGCTTGCCTATGCGGGCAAACGTTGGAAACCGCAGACCGGCACCGTGAACTTCCGCAAGCAGGACTATCGCGACGTCGCCACCCAGAACGGCGGCGCTCTTTATGATGGCATCGCCTCTGTCGAGATGGTGGAGGCGGTCGGCCGGCAATACTGGCCCGATTTCCTAGACTGCGTGGCACAAAACCTGAAGCCCGGCGCGCGCGCGGCGATCCAGTATATCTCGATCGACGATGGGATCTTCGAATCCTACGCGCGCAGTGCCGATTTCATCCAGACTTTCGTGTTCCCCGGCGGCATGCTGATCAACGAACCCGAATTCCGCGCACTGGCAGAGGAACGCGGGCTAGCCTGGGAAGATCGCAAGGGCTTCGGGCAAGACTATGCCCGCACGCTGCACGCCTGGCGCGAGAATTTCGATGCGGCCGTAGAGGAGGGGCGTTTGCCCCCCGGCTTCGACGAACGCTTCATCCGCCTGTGGCGCTTCTACCTGATGTACTGCGAAGGCGGCTTCTTGGGCGGTGGCATCGACGTGGCGCAAGTGACGTTGGTGAAGGCGTAGCTGGGGGCGCTCAGGAATACGGTTCTAGCGCACTGCGTTCACACCAGCGGAACAGAAGACTGGCTGGTTTGACAAATCCCGGTCCGAATTTGCGACAGCTATTGGGGAGCGGCGAAGCGGAATTGTTTGACCCCAGTCGTGGGACGATCACCGCTACACTTCCGTCGCCCCCGCGAAGGCGGGGGCCCCGCTTCCTTTGCAGCCTTCCCCCTCGAACGAGAGAAGCGGGATCCCCGCCTTCGCGGGGATGACGGGTTTGGGTGGATTTGGGGTGGCCGATTCTCGGATCGCGTCGCTTTAGGCGGGCGTCATCGGCAAGGTCTTTCCTTTCAGCCGTAAGAACGGAAAGGTCTCACCGCTGCGATCTCAGCAGCAGGTGGTGCGCGTTTCGTTGTCCATCGTGGCGCGAAGGGAGGCGATGAGGGTGGCTTGTGCGCGGAGCGCGGCGGCGGCCTGGAGCATGGTCATGCCGGCAGCGGCACCGTCGGATTCAGAGCCGCCAAGCGCGGCCCACATTTCGAGGGTTCGGGCCAGTTCCTCGGCCTCACGCTGCTCCACCGCTGTCTCCCATCCTGCGCGGATTGCTCCGGCTCGGTTGGGAGGCGTATCTTCTTCAAAAGGCGGGAAGATCGACGCTTATTCTGCGAACGTGCCACCACGTCGGACGAATGACATGCGGGTCAAGGCGCCGTCGTATGCGCGCGTCAGCCGCCGGCGCCGCTCCAGCGGGCAAGGATGGATTCGAGGATGATCGGGCTGAGAAGCTGTTCGAAGGCGCAGCCGACAAGGCCGTCCTGCCACCAGATCACGCGGGCTGGCAGCGCTTCCATGCCGGGTAGGGTCAGCCAGCAATAGGTGCCGGGATGGACGCGACTGATCGCGGTGGTGGAGAAGCCGGAGAGCGACAGGTCACGCACCGCCGTCTGGAATCCCTTCGCGCCCGATGCGCGTAAGCTGGCGGGAATCGAGATGCGCACGCGCGGCGCGCTGCGGTCTTCCTGCGCAGCCAGTTCGTAGCGCTGCGGCGGATCCTGCGGCGGCTGTTCGGTCTTGATCATCGTACCGGTACCCGTTTGGCTTGGACGGCGCGGGGCGCCGTCCGGCACAAATTGCCGCCTTCGCGGTTACCGGCAGGTTACGCGGCTTGGTTAACCGCCTCGCGGTGTCCGCTGGGAAACTGTTCACCAAGCAGGGCGATCAGCCGTTCAGCCACCACTTCGGGGGCCTTGACGGAAGCGGGTGCTTCGCCCGGATAGGCGCGGGCGCGCATGGCGGTGCGGGTGGCGCCGGGATTGACGATGGCGACACGCACTTTCGACGTGTTGCGCGTTTCCTCGGCATAGCATTCCAGCAGCACGTCGCCGGCCGCCTTGCTGGCGGCATAGGCGCCCCAGAACGCGCGCGGCTTTTCCGCGACGGTGCTGGTCATGCCGATCACGCGGGCGTCCTCGCTCTTGCGCAGCAGCGGATCGAAGTTGGCGATCAGCGCCTGCGTGGCCAGAACATTGGTGGTCAGCGCCTTGTTGAACGCGCGCTGGTCGATATCGGCCACGCTGGTCAGTTCGGGCAGGATTGCCGCGTTGACCACGAGGATGTCCAGTTTGCCCCAGCGCTGCGAAACGGCAGTGGCCAGGCGGGCGATGCCGTCCGGCTCCACCAGGTCGACTGGCGCAATCGTGGCCGCGCCGCCCGACTGGTAGATCTGTTCCTCGATCGCTTCCAGCGCCTTGGTGTCGCGCCCAGTCAGCAGGACATGGGCGCCGGCTTCCGCCAGCGCCACGGCCGTGGCCGCACCGATGCCGCGGCTGGAACCGGTGACAAGCGCCACCTGCCCCGCGAAGGGCTTCCCCCCGGTTTCGTCGCTCACGCTGCGGTCAGCTCAGTGGCGAAACGGTCGGTGAAGTCGGTCAGCTTGGTAGGATATTCGCCGGAGAAGCATGCGTCGCAGAACTGCGGGCACTTCTTCATGCGCTTTTCCTCACCCACCGCGCGGTAGAGACCGTCGATCGAGACGAAGGCCAGGC
>OUNM010737045.1_pt1 | contig 27280 bp, 15 predicted proteins | sample 1769961 | NCBI WGS metagenome assembly OUNM01 (sample SAMEA3914820, study PRJEB12502) | metagenome | biome: forest; material: soil | place: USA | collected 2012-03-12 | depth 0.3 m | reverse complement strand
GAAGAGATCGAGGCCACGCTCAACGCGCTCACCTCGCTCCTCGAACCGATTCTCATCGTGTTCCTCGGCTTCGTCGTCGGCGGCATCGTCATCGCGATGTTCCTGCCTATCTTCAAGCTGAACGACGTGGTCTCCTCCAACAAGTAGACCGCACCGGCAGCAGACACTTCTCAAGCGGGCCGCAGCAAAAGCTGCGGCCCGCTTCTTTTTTGGAATCCCCTTTTTGGACTGCGGTGGGAAGCAGAGCGCCACACCGCTTTCCAGCTAGCCGAGGGCGCGACCGAGCCAAGGGTTCCAGTAGAATCGAAGACGCACCGCCACGAAGCGCAGCGTGCGCAAACACCGCGCCCCGTTTTTGTGCCTATTTGCACGGCTAAACGGGAAAGCGGTGTCGCCGCTCCGCTCTGCCACCGCACTCCAAAAAGCTCAGGCCACCATCAACCCACCCACACACAGCAGCGCGCCGTAGGCCAAGCCGATGAAGGCGCCGGTCCGCCAGCGCTTTTCATTCGCGGCGACCCACGCAATTTGGTTGCGCAAGGTGTAGGGCATGCCAACCCAGAACAGGCCGAAGAAAATCCAGGCATACACCAGCACCACCAGCGTGAGCCGGATGTACTCCGGCCGCATGAAGGCCGACTCCAGCAGCGGCTCGGCCAGCATGAGCACCAGCGTGCCCAGCGCGCGCACGGCCAGGAAATCGCGCATGAAGAAAATGGCGAGCACCCCGGCAATCGGCGTCACCAGCAGCACGGGCCCGCGCCATTTGTCGAACTCGCCGAGGTCCATCAGCTTCACCATGAAATAGAACCAGCCCGTGACGAGGATGGTGAGATACACGCCCGCCTCGTAGTTGCGCGGAAACTTCCGCAGGATGTCCTTCGTGAGGTTCGGCTTCGCGAGGGCCAGGGCGTGAAAAATGATGAGCAGCGCCCCCACGACGAGCATCGTGAGTTTCAGCGTAATCCAACTCGGATAAATCATGGCAAAATGGGGTGCCAGAGAACGTGCGCGGCGGGAGCGGCGCAAGAGGATTCGCGCAGCCCCGGTAGGGGTGAGTGCTCACCCTTCGCGGAACGTCGGGACGCCGCACGAGCCGCAAGCTCCCATTTCACACCACCGGCGTGAGTGCCGCCAGCAGTTCGGGAAGTGGAATCGTCACCATGGTCGTGGCGGTATCGCTCATCCCGTACGGCAGGAACAGCCGGTTGCGATGCACCAGCGCTCCGCAGGTATAGACCACGTTGGGCACATAGCCTTCCCGCCCGGCGGCATCGGGGCGGATGAGCGGCCCCTTCAGCTCGGCGAGCACCTTGGAGGGATCCTCAAGATCGAGCAGAATGACGCCCAGGGAGTAATGGCGCATGGGCCCCACGCCGTGGGTGATGACCAGCCAGCCCGCCGGCGTCTCGATTGGCGAACCACAGTTGCCGATCTTCACCGCCTCCCACGGCTGGCTGGGCCGGCGCAGGAGCTGGGGCTCGCTCCAGAAATGCGGATTATCGGAGAACATCAGAAAAAGATTTTCGTCGTCCTGCCGGGAAATCATGGCGTAGCGGCCCTGGATGCGGCGGGGAAAGAAGGCCATGCCTTTGTTTTGCACCGCTTGCCCGTTGAGTGTGAGGGCCCGGAAGCTGAGAAAATCCGTGGTCTCCAAAAGCTGCGGGAGAATCGCGCGCCCATTGTAAGCCGTGTAGGTGGCGTAATAGATGACCGAGCCATCGTCCTCGACGAAGCGGACAAAGCGCGCGTCTTCCATGCCGTTGCTCTCGTTGGAGGAAATCGGGAAGATGATGCGCTCGGAGACGGCGACGGTTTCCGGAAAGTGGACCTCGTAATTCGACTGCGCCAGCCAGCGAACACATTCCTGGGTGCGCTGGATCTCACGCGGCACCGGCCCGGATTCGTTCGTTCCACGCCGAATGGCGGCCTCCATCTCGAGCAGGGTGAAATCTCGCTGCAGGGAATTCATCAGCGCCGTGGACCACTCGTTCTCAAAACCCATCTCCGTCAATTTGTGCAGGAAGATGCGACGCCGGTACGTCGGGTTCGGGTTCAAGATGGGAGCGGTCACGAAACCGGTCGGCTCGTCCAAAGTCACACGATGATCCGCATGGATCACGCCGGTCCGAAACTCGATGGATGAGATGTGCCCCTCGCCCGTGGCCCGGAGGCTGAGGATGAAACGCAGCTCTCCCGCCGCCAGACCGGATTGATCCGGATGCGGGACCATGGAGGGATTGAAAAGCGCGGCCGATTCCAAGGCGTACTCGCCGGAGAAAAGCGCGCCGATATAGAGCTGGCGCGCCTCGGAGAGCCGGCGCCCGCTGAAAACGTGTGACTGGACCCGCTCGAAATGCCGCTTCCAAATCGCCCGCAAATCCTGGTGCCGATGGCCAAAATCGGCCAGCACCTCCGCGAGTTGCGTCTCCGTTTCCGCCTCGCTCAGAGAAAGCGCGCGTCCGATGATATTGACGATGCGCGCGGGATCCGAAGGGATGAAGGGACGGATCAGGACGCGCGCGCTATTGGGGCGCAGGGTGATGCCGGTGGGGTGCAGAGTCAGGCTGCGCATGAATGGACGAGGGAGATTTGGCTGTTGGTGGCGCGAGTGATTTCCGTGTGGGAAAGATAAAAGGCCAGGCTCGATTCGGCGCCCTGGTTTTGATTCAAGTGATCCTGCAGCAAGGCGTCGCGGCACCCCCCCGTGGTAGGATCGTAGAGGGACTGGCCCAGGTCGTTGCGGCCCAGGAACCATTCGAAGCATCGCGTCGCCGCGCTTTTCCAGTACTCATCGCGCGTGATGCCATAGGCCTCGAGACAGGCCGAGATCGTGGCGTGCGCCTCCAGCGGCTGCTGATCGAATCGCGCCGGCAGAAGTCCCTGCCGCCAGAAACCGTGGCAGCCGATCGGGGCAAAATAGCTGCTCGCCGTCGTTTGCGCCTCGACCAGCCAGCGCAGCGAGGAGAGGCCGATTTCCAACATCTCGGGCTGGGCCGTCCAATGGCCGCTGAGAATCAGCGCATGGGAGAGCTTCGCGTTGTCATAGGTCACGATGCGCTCAAACCATTGCCAGCCGGGCGCGGAATTGGCGCGGAAAAGAGCCACGAGCTGGTTCGCGAGGACATCGCGCATCTGGCTCACGACACGGTCGCCGGAGAAGGCGCGGAGATACTCGTGAATCGCCAGCAGCGCAAAGGCCCACGCCCGGGGCGAACTGAAGCGCACCACCGGCGGCAGACCACGCTGAAAGAGCAGCGCGCAAAGGTGGCGGTGGCCGGAATCACGAGAGCGGCCCAGCGCCGTGCCCACTCCCCAAAGGGCGCGCGCATGGCTGTCCTCCGAGCCCGCCCGCTCGATCCATTCCCGATGATGATTCATGAAATTGCGGAAGCGGCAGGTATTGGCGTCAAACGCGTACCACAGAAAGGCGAGGTAGCTGGAAGCGAGGCGCTCGATCTCGGGATCCGGTCCATTCATTTCCTGCAGCAGCACCGTGAGGATGAAGGCCCGCGCGTTGTCGTCGGTGCAGTAGCCTTCGTGGTAGTTGGGGACGTTGTAGATGGCGTGCTGGAAGATGCCGGTGTGGTCGCTCATCCGCAGCAGGTGCTCGAGTTTCAGCGGCGGAATCGGATAGTTGGCGTGGGTGGCGCTCCGTTCCGCAACCGTCGCGACCGAAGGCACGCTGAGGCTCGCCCGGGCGCGTTCAAAGCTCTCCATGTACCGCCGTGCCACGACGGGCCAAATCATCTCGCGCCCCGCCTTCCACGCGCGCTTGCGCATGGCCGTCATGAGCGTGGGATTCGACAGAAAGTGATTCACTCCCTCGGCGATCGCCGCCGCATCGCGGAACGGCACGAGCACTCCTCGCTCGCCGGCCAGGAGTTCCTGCGCATGCCAGTAGGGCGTGGAGATGATGGCCTTGCCCGCGCCAAACGTGTAGGCTAGCGTGCCTGACGTGACCTGCGCCTCATTGAGGTAGGGGGTGACGTAAATATCCGCCGCGCCGATGAATTCCTTCAATTCCTCAATGGTCGCGAAGCGGTTGTGGAAGATCACCTGCTCGCTCACGCCGCGCTCGATGGCGAGGCGTTCGAGCTTGTTCCGGTAGGCCTCGCCTTCGTGGGCCACGAGGTGCGGATGCGTGGCGCCCAGGATGAGATAGACGAGATTCGGATGGCGTTGAAGGATGGCCGGCAGCGCCTCGATGACGTACTCGATGCCTTTGTTCGGTGAGAGCAGGCCGAAGGTCAGCAGGACCGTCTTGCCCTCCACGCCGAAGAGATCCTTGTAGAAGTTCGAATCGATAAACGGCATGTCGATCACACCGTGGGGAATGAGGTCGATCTTGTCCGGGGCAATGCCGTAGACGGTTTCGAGCATCCGCTGGCCACGCTCGGCCATCACGATGAAGCGGGTCGAAAGCACATCGAGTTGCTCCATGACCTCCCGCTGGTCCGCATTCGGTTCGCTCAGGACGGTGTGCAGGGTGGTGACCACCGGTTTTTGCACCTCTTGCAAAAACGTGAGCAGGTGGCGGCCCGCCGCGCCGCCATAGATGCCGAACTCGTGCTGGACGGACACGACTTCGACGTTGTTGATGTTAAGAAATTCCGCCGCCCGTCGGTAGGAGTCGAGCTCCTGCTCGGCGATCTCGAAGCGCACCCGCTCCGAGTAAGCATACCCCTCGGGCCGATCATTGACGGAGCCGACGATGCACTGGGTCTCCGGAAATTCCTGCGCGACGGCCTCGCAGATATCCGCGGTAAAGGTGGCGATGCCGCAGCGGCGCGGAACGTAGTCGCCGACGAAAGCGATATTTCTGGTATTGGTGACGGGATTCATAGGCGGCGAAGTTCATGCGAATTCGCACGCCTCTACTTGGCTGCGGCCTCTGCCTCCTTCGCGATTGCGGGAAGTGGCCCTGAACGAACCCAGGCAAAGTCGCGTCGGCAGCCCCGGGTGTCAACGCGCATTCCCGGAACGCCGCCAGCAGCCCCTCCTGCGGCCTACGCTGCTCCGCCCGAGCTCTCCAACTGCTCGCTCAGCAGGTTCGGCGATTTGCCGAAGCTCTCTGCGACGCTGGGGATCGGATTCGCGTTCACCGTGCCGAGCACGTCTTCCTGCTGCGAGCTCTCCTCGCGAGCGCGGAATTTCACGCCGACGAGCTTGCTCACGCCATGTTCTTCCATGGTCACGCCGTAGAGCGCATCCGCCCGGGCGATGGTGCGCTTGTTGTGGCTGATGACCACGAACTGGCTCTGGCCGACGAAGCGGTCGAGGATCTTGATGAACCGGTTGATGTTCGATTCGTCGAGCGGCGCGTCCATTTCGTCCAGCACGCAGAAGGGCGAAGGCTTCACCATGTAGATGGAGAAGAGCAGCGATACGGCGGTCATGGTCTTTTCACCACCCGAGAGCAGGCTGATGCTGGTGAGCTGCTTGCCGGGCGGCTTGGCGATGATTTCGATGCCGCATTCGAGCGGGTCATCGCCCTCGGTGAGCAGTAGGTTGGCCTGGCCGCCGCCAAAGAGCTCCTTGAACATCTCCTGGAAGTTGATGCGGATCTTTTCGAACGTCTCCGCGAACAACGTGCGGGTGGTGACGTTGATCTTGTTGATCACGTCGATGAGCTCCGCCTTCGCCTTCTCGGTGTCGCCGATTTGCGTTTCGAGGAAGGTGTGGCGTTGCTCGAGTTCCTCGAACTCGGCAATGGCGTCGAGATTGACCGGGCCCATGCCGGCGAGACGGGTGTCGAATTCGCGCACGAGCGATTCCACGCGCGCCCAGTCGACGGCCTCCGCGGCGAGATTCGCCATCTCCTCCCCTTCTCCGCTTTCGCTCGCTTCCGCGGCTTCCGCCTTCGGCGTTGCCTCCGCTCCCTCCGTGGGCGCTTCGTCCGTGGTGGTTTCAAATTTCCGGATGCGCTTGCCCACATCGCGCAGGCAGGCGGCGAGCGCGTAGCTGTCGGGCGTGAATTCACGCAGATCGAGCGTATAGCGCTTGAGGATGTGCTCGTGGATGGCGTTGGCTTTGAGTTCGAGCTGCGTGATGCGCACCTCGATGGCGCCGCGTTGTTCCACAGCGTGGGACTGCTCGCGGCGCAGGCGGCGCAGGCGCTCGGCGGCTTCCTCGGCGGCGGCCACCACGGCCACGCGCTCTTCCTTCAACACATTCACCGCGTCCTCGGCCTCGCCGATGCTGCCGCGCAGGCGTTCCAGGTTGGCGGTGATCTCGGAGTTTTCCGCATACAGCGCGGCGGCGCGATCGTCGTAGCTGGAAATATCGCGGCGGCGCTCGTCCATCACGCCCTGCAATTCCGCGATGCGCGCTTCCATCGGCTGGCGCTGATGGTGGAGCAGCGAATGGCGCTGGCGCTCGGTGGCCACGCGGATCTTCAGCTCATTGAGATCGGCGGACACTTCATTCTCCTGCGCCCGCAGCACTTCGATGCCCTGCTGGGCTTCCGCGCGGCGCGCGATGATGGAATCGAATTGCTCCATCGCCGTGCGCAGTTCGGCTTCGAATTCGCCGATGCGCGCCGTGGCCTCGGCCAGCCGCGCTTCCGCGGATTGCTTCTCCCAATCGAGCGTCTGCGTCTTCTTGTTCGCCTCCGCCTGCTCGCGCTCCAGCATCGCCAGCTGGTTGCGCAGCGTGGAGACTTGCACGGTCATGTTCTGCTTTTCCTCGCGCGCCTCGGTGATGGCGTGCTGCGCGTTTTCCACGGCGGCGAGCGCTTCCTCGTGGCGCGTCGTGAGCGCGCCGAGCTGTTCGCGGAACGTGCTGGCCTCCGCCTCCAGCGCGGCGATTTGATTCTTGCGCTGCAGGATGGAATTGCTGCCCTCGGCATTGCTCGCGCCACCGTGCAGAATGCCAAAGCCGCTGATGACTTCGCCCGCCAGTGTAACGATGGCCGAGCCGCGCAGGTTCGGGAACACGCGGAGCGCGGTTTCCAGATCCGGCACGAGGCACGTGTGATTGATGAGCCGCTCCACCAGCCGCGCTACTTCCGGCTGCGGTTTGATCTTGTTGATGAGCCAGTCGATGGCGCCCTCGGGCAGCTGCATCTGCTCATTGGTGACGTGCATGAACACCGACTCCAAATCGCGCAAAGCCAGCGAGGCCTTGCCCATTTTGTTGTAGGTCAGTGTTCGGATCACCGACTCCGCGACCATCGTGTCTTTCATCACGATGGCCTGCAAATTCACGCCGAGCACCGCTTCGACGGCGACCACGTATTCCGCCGGCACGTCGATGCACTGCGCGAGCGCGCCGTGGATGGCGGGTTTGAAAAAGTCCGGATTGTCGAGCCCCTTGAGCACGCTCTGCGTGCCCTCGCTGAGGCCCTCGCCGCTGGTCACGAGGCCGCGCAGCACTTCCAGGCGCGAATCGCGATCCGCCAGCACCCGTTGTTTCTCACGCACGACGCGATCGAGTTCCGCCGCCCGGCCCTGCGCTTCGCGCAACGCGCCCTCGGCCGCCGACAGCGCCGCGGTCTTTTCCTCCAGCGTGCGCAGCGTGGTGTTCAAATCGTTCTGCGCCGCCATGAGCTGTTCGTTCGCGCGGATGAAGGCAAATTCCACCTGCCCGATCTCGCCCATGAGGATGGCGAGCCGTGCCTCGGCGCCTTCGCGCTGCTGGCCGGCATTCGAGAGCTGTGCCCGCAGGCTGCTGAGCTTGCTTTCCACGCGCGACGCATCGTTGCCGAGCTGGCTGATGAGAGCGTCCTGCTCCTGCCGCTGCGCCGTGAAGCCCGCCGCGCGCGCCTGCACTTCTTCCATGCGCCGCAGCTCGGAGGCCAGCGTCTCGGTCAGCGCGGACATCTGCGCGTCGTTGTCGCGGAGCGCTTCCTCGGCCATGCGGAATTTTTCCTCCGCCGCGGCGATCTCGCCACGGTAGCGATCCACCAGGCCCGAGAACTCCTCGGCGCGCTCCACGTTGAACGCGAGGCGGCTCTCGTGATTGTTCACCCGCGTGCGCAAATCCTGCACGCCCTGCCGCGCCGCATTCAGCCGGCTCTCCATCTCCTCGAGCGCCGCCCGCTGCGCGTGGGCCTGCTCCTCTTCATTCGAAACCGCGACATCCATCTCGTACGCGCGCACGCTCAGCGCTTCGAGCTCCTGGGCGCTCGCGGCGCGCGAGCCGTCGAGCTCGCTCCATTGCCGGTGCGTGTGGTGTGTCTCCAGCGTGCGCAAATCTTCCAGCATGCCCTGGTAGCGGCGCGCCTTCGCCGCCTGCCGCTGCACGGAGCCGATCTGCCGTTTCACTTCCTTGATGATGTCCGCGAGCCGCAGCAAATTCGCCTCCGTCGCCTCCAGCTTCCGCAATGCCTCCTTGCGCTGAAACTTGTATTTCGTGATGCCCGCCGCCTCCTCAAAAATCGCGCGGCGATCTTCCGGGCGGCTGGAAAGGATCAAGTCGATCTTGCCCTGCTCCATGATGGAGTAGGCCGACCGCCCGATGCCCGTATCCATGAACAAATTGTGGATGTCCTTCAGCCGGCACGGCGTCCCGTTCAGCAAATACTCGCTGCCCCCCTCGCGGAACACGCGGCGGGTGATTTTCACCTCGTGCCAATCCAGCCCGAGCTGCTCCTCGCACTCGCTGAAGGTCATCGAAACCTCCGCCATGCCGAGCGCCGGACGCGAGTCCGTGCCCGAGAAAATGACGTCCGTCATCTCCCCGCCGCGCAGGGCCTTGGCCGACTGCTCGCCAAGCACCCAGCGGATGGAGTCGAGCACATTGGACTTGCCGCACCCGTTCGGCCCCACGACGCAGGTCACCCCGCGGTCGAAATTAAGGACGGTTTTAGGTGCAAACGACTTGAAACCAAAGATTTCCAGCGATTTTAGATACATGGGCGGTTGGTGCCGGACTTCCCGGACATCGGCGCAGAGTTTGGATCAGCCTCTTGGAATGACAAGCACTATTAGTTGTGGTTTGGGTAAAATATGAACCCCTACAGAGAGGGGTCGGGTTGAAAATCTGTTCTTCTCTGGACGGCATTTGGTCCGAAATAACAAGCCGCATGAACGAGGCCAGAATTTAGGGATCTTAACATTCACTGGAAGATCAGGGGCGGAGGCCGCTTTTTGCCCGAAGGTCACCTCGCTGTGCCGTGGCGTCCTCATGAGCACGGCTGTGCAAACCACGAGCAAAGCGTCTGGGAGAGACTTCAGACTTCATGGCGACGCGGGTTTGTCACGTACGTGCAATTACCAATAGGCAGACCAACCGCGGGGTGCAGTCTGGAGTGCGGTGCCTTGGCACCGCTCTGCGGTACGGCGGAGCTCGCTCCACGCGGTGGGAAAACCAAACGAACTATTGAAAGTGCGCCCACCGCACGCGGCAAGCCGCGCCGTGCCACAAAGCGGTGGCAAGCCGCCGCACTCCAGACCGCACCCCATGCATTCGCAAGCTCTCCCCGGACTCCTTATGTCACCGCGCCGCCACCAGCATCAGTCGGTGGAAAATCATGCCCTTCATTCACCACATCCATGGTGCGCACATTTTTCATGGCACGGCAGGCCTCGATGGATTTCCGGACGAGTTCGCCCATGTCCTCGGTGATCGGCAGATAGTCGAGAATGAGATCGGGGCTGGTGGCGTCGGCGGAGATGATGTGAATGTTGTTCAAGCCGACCATGCGGTGGAGCAGCGGGCGGACGATTTGGAAATCGCGCACGCGGTAAAGCTCCAGCGAGTCCGTGACGCGCGTGAGGATGCCGCGATTGGACACGAGGCGCTCGGAGGTCAGCGTGAAAACCTTGGATTTCACCTGCAGCCAGCTCCAAAAGGCCCAGAGGCCTACAGGCACCAAAAGCAAGAAAATCCAGGGGCTCATGCTTTTGCCCCAGTGCAGCCAGCAGCAAAGTGCCAGGACGACAAGGAAGGCAGCGTACACCTTGTAGTTCTTCCACTGGGACGAGGTTCCTTTCCAAATGGTAGTCTCCGGCATGCCCGCAAACATATAGCGCCCGCATGGGGTCTGGCAAGCGACGCGATACAGCACCGCGGCTGAGGCCAAATCGAAAACGAAAAGCGCCATGAGCGTGCGGAGATTTCTCCGCGCTTTCCGCGTCCTCCGCGTCATTCGCGGTTACATCGCCGCCGAGATCGCGGAAGACGCGGAAAACGCAGAAAATGGGAGATGACGCGACACGCGAGAAGGGCCAAGACTTCCACGGTCGTCGGGTTTTCCCCGCACACTCCTGTACCCATCTCGCATGAAACACTTTTACTCCCTCGCTGCCCTGCTCTGTGGCGGCGCTTTCGCCTGGTCTGCGGATGCGCCGCCGGGGGAAGACTATCGCTTCAAAGTCGAAAAGCTCGCCGGCAACCTCGCGCAGCCCATGGAACTCGAGATCGCGCCCGATGGACGGATCTTCTTCAACGAATACCCGGGCGCTCTGAGGATCTATCATCCGGATACCAAGCAGGTCACGGAGGCGGGCCGCCTCAAAGTTTTCAACGCGATGGAAAACGGGTTCCTCGGCTTTGCGCTCGATCCGAAATTTTCCGAGAACCATTGGATCTACTGCCTCTACTCGCCCGTGGGTTACAATGGGCAGTATCTCTCGCGGTTCACGATGAACGGCGACACGCTCGATCTCGCGAGCGAAAAGAAGCTGCTGGAATACGAGGAGCAGCGGCTGGAATGCTGCCACCATGGGAGCAGCGTGGAGTTTGGCCCCGATGGTTGCCTCTATTGGTCCGCGGGCGACAACACGCATCCGGCGGGCGACAGCGGCGGCTACGCACCCATCGACGAGCGGCCCGGCAAGGAGCCGTGGGATGCGCAGAAGTCGGCCTCGAACACCAATTCGCTCGCGGGAAAAATCAATCGCATCAAACCGAAAGCGGACGGCACCTACGAAATTCCGAAAGGAAATCTTTTCCCACCGGGCACGCCGAAGACGCGGCCGGAGATTTATTGCATGGGCTGCCGCAACCCGTGGCGCATGTCCGTCGATCAAAAGACGGGCATCGTCTATTGGGGTGAAGTGGGGCCGGATGCCGGCGGCGACGGCCCGCGCGGACCGCGCGGTTACGATGAAATCAACCAGGCCCGGCAGGCGGGCAACTTCGGCTGGCCGTACTTCATCGCGAACAATCAGCCGTATCATCAATACGACTACGTGACCAAGCAGGTCGGCCCACTCTTCGATCTCGCGAAGCCCATCAATGCCAGCAAGAACAACACGGGCCTCCGCGAGCTGCCGACGCCGACGCCGGCTTTCATCTACTGGCCGTACGGCGAGTCGAAACAATTTCCCGAGATCCCCAATGCCGGCGGACGCACGGCCTGCGCTGGGCCGGTGTACTACCACGCGGCGGACGTGGAAAAAACGAACGGCTTTCCGGCAAAGTTCAATCGCTGCCTGCTGTTTTGGGATTGGGAGCGGCCCTTCATGAAATGGGCGCGGCTCGATGAGAACTCGAATCTCGTGGCCATCGAACCGTTCACCAGCGCCGTGGTGGTGGCCAACAAGTCGGAGCAAATCGAAAAATTGAAACCGCGCATCGCCGAAGGCGCCACGCTCGTGAAGCGGCCCGTCGATGCGACCTTCGGCAGCGATGGCTGCCTGTATCTGCTCGACTACGGCGAAACGTGGGGCGTGAACCAGGATTCGCAGTTGCTGAAAATCTCTTACATCCGCGGCAATCTGCCGCCGGTCGCGCGCGCGAGCGTCACACCGTCGAGCGGGCATGAGCCACTGTCCATCGCGCTGAGTGCGGAAGGCTCACGCGATCCGGAGGGCGAGGCCATGAAATACGAGTGGCTGCTGCAACCGGGCGGAAAAGGGATCGCCTCGGGCGCGAGCGCGAAGGCGAGCCTGGCGACGCCGGGGAATTATACAGTCGAATTGCGCGTTTCGGATCCCCACGGCGCCGTCGGCACCGCCAGCGTCCCCATCGTCGTCGGCAACACCGCGCCCGTGGTGAAGTTCGACGCCCCGCATGACGGCGACTTTTTCACCGCCGGAAAAACCATCGCCTATCGCGTGAGCGTGGCGGACGCGGAAGACGGCCCCTCCTCCGCGAAACCGGAGGAATTCGGCACGCGCACGCTGGTCAGCAGCGCGTTTCAGCGCGCCGATGGCAAGGACGACGCCATCGAGCCCGGGCTCTCGCTGATGAAGCAGAGCGATTGCTTCAACTGCCACGCGCCCGAAACGAAGGTCATCGGCCCCGCGCTGGTGGACATCGCGGCGAAATATCGCGGCCAGGCCGGCGCGATGGAAGCGAGCCTGAAGCGCGTGCGCGAGGGCAGCACCGGCGTGTGGGGCCCCGTGCCCATGCTGCCGCATCCGCAGCACACCACCGACGAAATTTCCATCATGCTCCGCTGGGTCTACGGCCTGGAAAAAGGCAAAGGCGGCCCCGTGCTCGCGCGCGGGCTCACCGGCGAAGTCACCGCGCCAAAGCAGGACAAACCCGGAACCTTCATCCTGGAAGCCGCCTACACCGATGCCGGCCATCCGCCCGCGGGGCAGCTCAGCAGCAAGGCTCGCGTGACCTTGCGCAGCCGCCGCGTCGAGGCCGAAAGCGGCGAGCGCGACCTGGACAAAGGACCGCGCGAACTCAGCCTCAACGGCGCAAGCGGCAAGAAAGGGCTCGGCGCCATCAACGACGGTCACACCGTGAAATTCACGGGCCTCAACCTCGCAGATAGCAAGACCGTGACCGTGCGGTGGTCGAGCGGAGGCGTCGGCGGAAAAATCGAACTGCACGCCAGCGCGCCCGCCGGCCCGCTGCTCGCCAGCATCGAGGCACCCGTCACCGGCGGCTGGGACAAATGGCAGGAAGCCACCGCCCCGCTCCCATCTCCCACCGGCCCCACGGATGTCTGCATCGTCTTCGTGAATCCCGGCAAAGGCGGACTGATGAATTTGGACTGGGTGCAGTTCAATCCGTAGCGGTCATGGCCGGATATTTCCGACTACCGTGGAGCGCCAATTTTGGACTGCGGTGGCAGAGCGCAGCGGCGACACCGCTTTCCAGACAGACGTAGATCGACCGAAAGGAGTTCAGCGTACTTTGCGGAATGCCAAGCGCGAGGGCACCCGCCAACGCAGCCGGCCAATTTTTTTCGGCTATCCCGAAAGCGGTGTCGCCGCTGCGCTCTGCCACCACAGTCCAAATTCGTGCCCCATTCTAATTGCCCTTTTCCCATTTACGTTTCGCTCTGAACGTCTCACTTCTCGTCCACACATGCGCCCTTCTTCGCCGCTTCTCGCCGCCCTTTCCGCCGCCGCGCTCCTGCTTTTGCCCGCCTGCTCCCACGTGGGCAAATCCACGCCGGCAAGAATGTCGGGGGTTCGCGCGAGCACCCGCGCCTGGATTTCCGAGGGCTCGCTCGCGAGCTTTGCGGATACCGAAAAGCTCGCGGGCAGCCGCAAGGGGCTGCATCCCGATCTCGAAGGCTGGGTCGATGATCGCGTGGCCATCCGCTATGGCGCGGTGGCGCCGAATGATGCGGGCTATGAAGGCGAGGCGGCGTGGACGGTGGAATTTGCCGAACCGATCGCGAAGCTCGCCGCCGCCGGCAAACTCGATGGCTCCACGCGTGTGCGCCTGCGCGGCACCATCAACGGTCGCGAACTGCGGAGCTATTGGAAGCCCGGTCGCGCGGACATGGCGCCCTTTGGCCTCGGCAACAATGTGCTGACCGATAGCGGCACACCATGGATGCCGCTCTCCACGTTCGATACGGCGGGGAGTCGCTTCCAGATCCAGGTGCATCTGCGCAGCCGCACCGGCAAGGAGTTCACGCACTATTCCAACTGGCGCGACATCACCACGGGGTCATCGAAGCAGCAGCCGAGTGATGCGGTGCTCGCCGCCGCCCGCGGCTTTGCGGCGCTCGTCGAGAAGCGCCATCCCGAGTGGAGCGACGTCCGCCTGCTCAATCTCGGCGCGCAGGGCGAACATTCCGCGTTCGAGCAGGAAGTGGGGCGCCGTCGCAAGGCGCTCATCGCCGGAGCAGCGCATCCGTTTGAGGGGCTCGAAGGCGCCGTGCAAGGCGCGCTCCTCCCGGGCCAGGTGCGCACGCGCATGGGCCGGCAAATTTCGGCCTACGACGCCGCGCTCTTTGGGCGGATCGAGTTGGAACTCCTGGAAAACGGCAGCCCCATCAGCCACGCGACGCTGAACATGATTTCCACGCTCACGACGGAGTAAATGGGAGATGCCCTTCGTCAGTGAGATGCCCTCCGCCCCGTAGCTGCGACCGGAAGGTCGCGGACGTCCGCGAAGCAATTCTCCAAATCTCCGCAACCTTCCAGTCACAGTTACAGACTATAGCCGTCTAAAGAACAGTCACCGGACGGCGGGACGGTGAAAGTGGGACCGGTTTTTCAACCGGTCGTGGGCGAGCGCAGCGAGGCGGGGGCCTTGCGCCCGTCTGTGCGGAGATGCTAAAAAAAGCGCGCCGCTCGCAGCTACGATCGATGCCAGCGAAATGCCGTCACCCCGCACTTCGCGTGGTGACGGCATTCGTTGAAAAAGACGGCCTGCCCGCAACCTTCCGGTCGCGGCGAAGTGACTAGCCCCCCACTTCCGCGCGAGCCTCGGCAGCCAGCGCGGTGGAAAGGTAACGCTCACCGGTCGAGCACGCCACCGTCACGATGAGCTTGCCCTTGTTCTCCGGGCGCTTGGCCACTTGGATGGCCGCCCACACATTGGCGCCGGTGCTGATGCCCACGAGGATGCCTTCCTCCTTGGCGATGCGGCGCGCCATGGCGAAAGCGTCGTCATTCGTGACTTTCACGCACTCGACGATCTGCGGATTTCCCGCGGAATCCTTGAGGTGCAAATTATTCGGAATGAAACCCGCGCCCGTGCCCTGAATCTTGTGCGGGCCCGGCTTCAGCGGCTCGCCGGCGAGCGCCTGCGAAATGACCGGCGAGTCGGTGGGCTCCACGGCGATGGCCTGGAACGAAGGCTTCTTCGGCTTGATGACTTCGGTCACGCCCGTGATGGTGCCGCCGGTGCCCACCGCGGAAATAAGGATGTCGATCTTGCCGTCGGTGTCTTCCCACAATTCCACGGCGGTGGTCTTCTTGTGGATTTCCGGATTCGCCGGGTTGTTGAATTGCTGCGGGATCCAGGAATTCGGCGTCTCCTTCTGCAAAGCCTCGGCGCGGGCGATGGCGCCCTTCATGCCTTCGGTGCCCGGCGTGAGCACGAGCTTGGCGCCCAGCATCGCGAGCAGCGTGCGGCGCTCCAGCGACATGGTCTCCGGCATGGTGAGGATGAGCTTGTAGCCCTTCGCCGCGGCGACGAAAGCGAGCGCGATGCCCGTGTTGCCGCTGGTGGGCTCGATGATGGTGGTGTCCTTATTGATCAGCCCGTTGCGCTCGGCGTCTTCGATCATGGACATGCCGATCCGGTCCTTCACCGAACCGAGCGGATTAAAAAATTCGCACTTCAGCGCGATGGTCGTCCCGGCATCCACACCTTCGCTGGCGGGAATGCGGTTCAGTTTCACCAGGGGAGTCCGGCCCACGGTCTCGATAATGTTGTTGTAGATTTTGCCCATAGGATTTGTGTGAAGGGACGCGCGTTGTAGCCTCCACTCCCTGGCATCGCAAGCGGAATGGCACGTAGAAGCGGCATCCTGCCGCTTCGCAACGGACAGCGCCTGCGCGGCCCCCCTACAGCGCCTTCCCCATGCGAACCACCGGCAGCACCAGGCCTTCGCGCAACGGCGCATCGAACCGATCCTCCACCACATACCCATGCGCAGCGTAGAGCTTTTCCCCGGCCAGCGTGCCGACAAGGATCACGCGTTTGAAGCCCGCGGCCCGCGCCGCCGCTTCACTCGCCGCCAGCATCGCCCGGCCCAGGCCGCGCCGCGCCCACGCGGGGTGCACAAAAAACGCACGGATCCGCGCGGAATCGTGCGCCGGGTCCAGCAGCGGCTGCTCGTGCGAACGATGCCGGTCCCACCCGTAAAGAGTCTCCCGGCGGCTCCAGCCCCCGCAGGCCACGATGATGCCTTCGTGCTCAATAACGAAATACGTGCCATCGCGAATGAGCTGGGTATCGACCCCGAACGTCGGCCCCAGCGAGGCCTCCAGTACCTCGGCGGAATAGTGTTCCGGCAAGAGCTGGCGCACCGAGTCCTCGATCAGCTTTTCGAGAACCGGGATGTCGTCTTCGCGTGCGAGACGCGGATGCCATTGGTCGCTGCTCATGGAATGTTCACCGTCGGTGGTCAGGCTTAGTGATGCCGATTCGACTTCCGGCGGCAATCGGATACACTGCGAAAAATTCGCGCCATGATCCCTGCGCCTCCGAGCCAACGCCACGTCCTCTGCGCCGCCCTTTTCGCCGCAGTCGCTCTGGCCGCGGGCGCGCCGCCCACGCACGTGGACGACGGCCCCAATGGGCACCGGCTCATCACCATTCCCTCCGGCGCGCACGCGCTCGGCCGCGAGGGCAGCAGCGTGAATCCTCCGCACGTCGCGCGGTTGCGCTCCTACCGCATCTCCGACGCCGAGACGACGAATGAACAGTTCGCCGCCTTTGTCCGCGCCACCGGCTACACGACGGATGCCGAGCGCCGCAAATCATCGAAAATCTTCCACGAAGGCATGGCCGATTGGGTGTGGAAGGAATCCGAGGGCGCCACATGGAAACAGCCCTTCGGACCGGATGGACCCAAGGCTGCGGAGCAGCCCCAGCACCCGGTCACCCAAATCAGCGGGGAAGACGCCATCGCCTACTGCAAGTGGGTGGGCGGACGCCTGCCCACCCTGGATGAATGGGAAGCCGCCGCCCGCGCCGGCGCGAAAACCCTGTATCCATGGGGCGACGACTACGATCCCAAGCGCGCGAATATTTGGAACGGCAAAACGCATGCGCGGGAGACGCCCGACGACGGCTACACCTACACTTCCCCCGTGCGTTCTTTTCCCGCCAACGCCTGGGGCCTCTACGACGTGATCGGAAACGTCTTCGAATATTGCGCCGACCTGCCCGCCGCCTATCGCGCCCCCGAGAGCCAGGCCTCGCGCCTCATCTCCGGCCGCGGCGGCTCCTGGTGGTGCTCCGCCGGCACCTGCCACTTCTACAATCTCGTCGACATCGGTCGTATGGACCGCCGCAGCTCCCTGCCCAACCAAGGCTTCCGCGTCGTCTTCGACGTGAAACGCGTGCGCGAAGGACGCTAAGCTCCCGACCGCACGAAGCGCAGTCTGGAATCGAGCGGAGCGAGATAGCTCAGCCGAAGGCTGACCCGAAGGGCAGGCGCGGCGGCGCCTGGCAATGCGGTGCCGTGGCACCGCTCTGTAGTATGACGTGGCTTGCCGCGTGCGGTGGGGAACGGCTACCGACATTCGGAAGGGTCTCCCACCACGCGGAGCAAGCTCCGCCGGGCCACAGAGCGGTGGCAAGCCACCGCACTCCAGACTACGCTCCGCACCGCCACACTGCCACGGACCCTAGATCGTCTGCGCCAAAAACCCGCCATCGACCACAAGATCCGCACCTGTCACAAAGCTCGAAGCCTTCTGCGACGCCAGAAACACGCACGCCCCCACCAGCTCTTCGCTTTCGCCAAACCGCTTCATCGGCGTATGCCCCCAAATGGACTGCGTCCGCGGCGTCGGCGAACCGTCTTCATTAAAGAGCAGCTTGCGATTTTGCTCCGCCGGAAAAAAGCCGGGCGTGATGGAATTCACGCGCACGCCCTGCGGCGCCCATTCGCGCGCCAGAAATTTGGTGAGCGAGAGCACCGCCGCCTTGCTCGCGCTGTAGGCCACGACGCGCGAGAGCGGCGTCTTCGCGCTCGCGCTGGCGATGTTGATGATGCTCCCCTTCCCCGCGAGGCACATCGACGGCCCGAACACCTGGCACGGCAGCAGCACGCCTGCGACGAGGTTCATTTCAAAATTGGTGCGCCAGTCATCCAGCGCGATGCTCTCGATGGGGCGCTCCGCCGTCACCGTGACTTTCGGATCATTCCCGCCCGCGGCATTCACCAGGATCGTCGGCAGTCCCATGCCGTCGGCGATGGCCTTGTGCGCCTCGTTGAGGCTTTGCCGGCTGGTCGCATCCGCGGAAAAAAACTTGGCGACACCGCCCGATTTTTCAATGGCCCGGGCGCGCGCCTCGCCGCGCTCCTGGTTGCGGCCCAGCACGGCCACCCGTGCGCCGGCATTGGCCAATCCTTGCGCCAGCGCTCCGCCCAGCACGCCGGTGGCACCAATCACCACCGCGACATCTTTCGAAAGATCAAATAGGGAAGTACTCATGAGCCACCCAGAACAACGCACCGTGAACGGCAAGGCAAGTGTGAGATGGGAGTAAACGTCCAACGTCCCATGCGCACACGACGGACGAGGGCGCCTCGTAGAAGCGGCATCTTGCCGCTTTTGTGAACCTCGAACCAGCGGGGCAGCCACTTCTCCGAGCAGCCCTCCTCTCGGTGCGCCATTGGACGTTGGACGTTGGACGTTGTGTCCATTCCTCCGCCCTTGCACTCCGGCCCGGGGTTCTCCATTTTCCGCGCCCGCTTTATGCTCAAGACCAACGAAATCTTTTCCCGCCTGCCGGACCCTGTCGCCGATCAGCTTTTTAATTACCTGCAAAAGGAACAGCCCAACCTCGTCTCGATCGTGGTCGATACGCTGGCTCGTGAGCAAAAGCTCCGCCCGGTGTTTGTGCAGCGGAAATCGGATGCCGATCGCCGCGCGTGGCTGAAAAAGGGCCTGGGCCAAAACCGGCATGCCGGCGATGCCGCGCATCTGCTCCAAATCTGGCTCGTGGGCGCGCAGGCCAAGCTGCTGTGTGATTTTCTCGACGGCCTGGGCATCGCGCACGACGAGAATGGGACGATCGAAGACCTGCCCGCCGCGCCGGAAAAAGCGAAGCTCGCGGAGGTGGTGGAACAGCTTCTGACGAAGCATGATCCCGCGACCATCGCGGTGTATCTGCACGCCTTTCAGGCCACGGATGAAAAAGGCTGGGACTCACTGGAGCAACTCCTCAAGGAAGATGCGCGGCTGAAGCTCTAGCGAACGTAGACGCGGCATCCTGCCGCGTTTCCTTGTTTCCCCCGCGGCAGGATGCCGCGTCTACCCGCCCATATTCCCACTGGCGAAACGCCCGCAACCCGATATTCTCCCGGCGTGCCACGCCCTGCCAACTGCCACCGTCCGCTGTGTGCGAGCATCGCCCTGCTGCTGGCTGCCTTCCTGCCGGCGCGGGGCGGCAACGTCTCCACTGATGGCAGCGTCGGTGCCATCACCAACATCAGCAAGGTGGGCAATGACTTCGCCATCCCGCACTCACTCGGGGTGAAGCAAGGCGGCAATCTCTTTCACAGCTTCACGAAATTCGATCTGAGCGCGGGCGAATCCGCCACGTTCAGCGGGCCGACGGATGTGGCGAACATTCTCGCGCGCGTCACGGGCGGCACGGCGTCGTCCATCGACGGCACCATCCGCTCGACCATCTCCGGCGCGAATTTTTACCTGATCAATCCGCAGGGCATCATCTTCGGCCCAAATGCCGCCATCGATATCAGTGGCGCCTTCACCGCAACGAGCGCGGCGTATGTGAAGCTGGCGGACGGCGGGCGCTTCGATGCCGCCAATCCGGCAATGGACGTGCTGACGTCGGCGCCGATCGGGTCCTTCGGCTTTTTGTCGGCACCGGCGACGGTGAGCTTCGACGGCACGCAACTCACTGCGCAAAGCGGCCAGGGCGTCGCCATCATCGGGGGCAACGTGACGATGAACAACAACGCGAAAATCACGGCGTCCGGCGGACGCGTGGCCATCGCTGCCGCCAAGTCCGCGGGCGAGTTGCCGGCGGACCTCTCGCGGCTGAACCGCGCGCAAACACGCACCGCGGGCGGAACCGTCCAGCTCGTGAAATCGACCATCGACACCGGCGGAACAAAGGGCGGCGCCGTGGTGATTCGCGGTGGCCGGCTCACGATCGATCGCGGCACGATTACCTCGACCACCTCGGGCGCCACGACGGGCGCGCCCATCGATGTGAAGGTTTCCGGCGGGACCGTGATCACGCGCGCGAGCCGCGTCGTGACGCTGACCACGGGCGCCGGCCGCGCCGGTGATGTGAAAGTGCGGGCCGGTTCGCTGCGGGTGGAGACGGATTCCGTGGTGGGCAGCCAAGCCAGCTCCACCACGACCTCCACGGCGCGCGCGGGCAACGTGCAGGTGAATGCCAACACGGTCTCCATCCGCGACGACAGCACCATCTCGGCGTCCACGTTTGGCGCGGGCCGCGGCAGCGTCATCGATCTCACCGCGAAGGACCTCACCATCAGCGGGGCCTCGGGCATTTTCTCCAACACGAATGCGGTCTCCGGCGGCGGCGCCGGCGGCGAAGTGCGCGTCCAGGCGGACCACATCGACATCACGTTCGGCGGCGCCATCGCGGCGGATACTTCGGGGACGGCCCCGGGCGGCGACGTCCACATTCGCGCGCACGACATCTTCCTCGCCGCGCACGACTCGCCATTTAAAACGGGCTTCTTCGCAGATACCAACCTCACCTCGTCCGACGGCACGCTTCCCAAGGTGATCCGGATCGGCGGCAAGGGTGGCGATATTTTTGTGGAGGCGGATCGGCTGCGCATCACGGATGGCGGCCTGATTTCCACCAAGACACTCGGCCTCGGTGCCAGCGGCGACACGAACGTGAAAGTCGGCTTCCTGGAAATCTCGCGCGGCGGCAGCCGTTTCTTCACCGGACTGGCCGCGGACACGCCCGTGGATCGCGGCCCCGGCGGCAATATGCGCGTGGACGCGGGCTACATTCATATTTTCGACGGCGGCCAAATTTCCGCCAACACCTCCACCAACGGGCTCGGCGGCCCAGGCGGCTCGGTGTTCGTGAATGCGGACACGATTTTGCTCGAGGGCGGAAACGAAATTCGCGCCTCGGCCATCTCCGCGGAAAGCGCGGCGCCCGGCGCGGGCGGTGACGGCGGCGATGTGCAGGTGAATGTGCGCCAGCTGTTCATCCTCGACGGCGCGCGCATCTCGGCCAGCACGTTTGGGCAGGGAGCCGGCGGCGACGTGATCGTGCATGCGGACACCGCCGTCATCAGCAACAGCGACCCCTCGCTGATCACCGGCATCCTCGCGGGCACGAGCTCCACGGCCCCCGGCGCCGGCGCGGGCGGCACTATCCTCGCCGATTTCGGAAAACTCAAAGTCACCACCAACGGCGCGATTACCGCGAGCACCTTCGGCACCGGCCTCGGCGGCGACGTGGTGGTGAATGCGCGGAAAATGACCATCGATGGCAGCGGCCAGGTTTCCGCCGACTCCTCCGGCACCGGCCCCGGCGGCGACGTCGCCGTCAGCTCGAAAACGCTGCGCATGAAAACCGAAGGCGTCATCTCCGCGAGCACCTCCAGCTCCGGCGCCGGCGGCAGCGTTTCGGTCTCCGCCAGGGAACTCACGCTCGATACCGCCGCGAACATCGCTGCGTCCTCCACCGGCGCAGGCGTGGCGGGCAGCGTGCAGGTGGATGTGCAGCAGCCGCTCACGCTCAGTGGCGGCAGCAACGTGAGCACCACCTCGGACATCAGCGATTCCGGCACCGTGGCCATCACCTCGGCCAGCGACATCCTTTTGAATGATGGCAGCATCACCGTCCGCGCCACGCAGGGCAATGCGGGCCGCATCGCGCTCATGGCGCCGGGCATCATCTCGCTGCAAAACGGCACTGTGCTCGCGGAAGCCGGGCTCAATGGCGGCGACGTTTTCATCGACCCGCAATTCGTGCTGCTCGAGCACAGCCGCATCAGCGCCAACGCCATCCTCGGCGCCGGCGGCAACATCGATCTCATCGCGAATGCCTTCCTCGCCAGCGACGGCGCGGTCACCGCGTCGAGCGTCGCCAGCGTGCAGGGCACCGTGAACATCGAAACCGTGCAGGGCGATATCAGCGGCGCGCTGGTCACCCTGAGCAGCTCCTTCGTGAGCCCGAAAACCTCGCTGCAAGAGCGCTGCGCCATGCGCCTCGGCGGCGACACCAGCACCTTCCTCGTGGTCGGCCGCGGCGGCGTCTCGCCCGCGCCGGAGGATGCCGTGGCCATTGTGCCTCTGCCGCTGCCCGGGCGGGAGAAGACCGAAGGACCACGGTAAGGCGAAGTATCCAGCATTCAGTGTTCAGTCCGCCGCGAGCCCACACCGAGGGGCGGGTTCGGGGCGGGAGCAGGAGCACTGAATACTGGACACTGCACACCGAATGCTGAATTTCGGCGCCATGCACCAAGCCGACCAACTGCACATCCGCACTTTCCCCACGCGCGCCGAAATGGGCCGCGCCGCCGGAGAGCACGCGGCCCGGGCCATCGCCGCCGCCATCGCCGCCCGCGGGGCCGCGCGCATCATCCTGGCGAGCGCGCCGTCGCAGGATGAAACACTGGCCACGCTCATCGCCGCGCCGATCGATTGGAGCCGCGTGACGATTTTCCACATGGATGAATATCTCGGCCTGCCCGCCGATCATCCGCAGACCTTCCGCGCCTACCAGCGCCAGAACGTGCTCAGCCGCCTCCAGCCCGCCGCCTTCCACGGCATCGCCGGCGAAAGCCCCGACGCCGCCGCCGAATGCACGCGCTACGCCGCCCTCCTCGCCGCCGCGCCCATCGATGTCTGCTGCCTCGGCATCGGCGAAAACGGCCACCTCGCCTTCAACGATCCGCCCGTCGCTAACTTCACCGATCCCCAGCTCGTCAAAATCGTCGAGCTCGACGCCGCCTGCCGCCGGCAGCAGGTGAATGACGGCTGCTTCCCGACCTTCGACGCCGTCCCCACGCACGCGCTCACGCTCACTATTCCCGCGCTGATGTCCGCGCGCACGCTGGTCTGCTCCGTTCCCGGCCCCCGCAAAGCCGCCGCCGTCCGCGCCACGGTCCTCGGCCCGATCACCACGCAGTGCCCGGCCACCGCGATGCGGCATCACGCGGATGCGACGCTCTACATCGACACCGAGGCGGCGGCCGCTCTCGGAACGAATTAGGGGCGCGTGATCCGCAGGCGCAGGAATCGGTGGCCGGCAGTTGCGGTAGTCTCCGTGTCATCCGCCTTCAGCGTCTCCGTCCCGTTGCCGTTGTCGTGGGGAAAGCCGCTCTCCAGGGCCAGGGGGGTCCAGGGGCCGAGGACCAGATCGCCGGTGGACTCGATCCCATAACTGACGCCCGTCGGCGCCGGCCGCGGCCGCGTGAAGCTGAGCGTGAGGCGAAATCCGAGCGCCGGATCGAGCACTACCGCGGGCAGGCCCGGCGCACCGCCCGGGTAGGCGGTGAGCGGATGCAGACCGAGCGCGTATTTTTCGAGATTGCTGAGACCATCGCCCGCAGGCATCGCGGCGTCAGCGGCCGCCGGCGCCTGCGCGGCGGCGACGCTGCCAAACTCGGTGATCTTCCAATCGTTCACCGGCGAATCGAGGAGCGACGCCACCGCGCTCGTGGAAGCACCGGGATCGTAGGCGCTGCTGGCGGCGAGTTGCAGCGTGATGCTCTGGGTGCCGAGCAGCGCGGCATCATTCTGCGGCGTGGCCATAATGTTCACCGAATCCGAACCATCCGGAATCGTGATCGGGCTGCCGGGGGCTAGAAGGTAGCGCGTCCCGGGCGCCGCCTGGCCAGCCCCGCCGGGCACCGTGAAAGCCACCTCGAGCGGACCTTCGGTTTCACCCGTGCGGGTCACGGTGAACGTGGCCGTATTGCCCGTGCCTTCCTGCGCCGTGGCATCCGTGGCCGTGAGGGAAACGGTGGGCAGCGTCTGCACCGTGGTGCCGGCAAAATCGGAATATCCCGCCAGATTGTAGGCCTGCACGTGATAGTCATAGGTCACGCCGGGGCTAAGGCCCGTGTTGTTGTAACTGGTGGCATTCGGCGGCAACGAGGCGATTTCGGAGAAGGTGCTCGCGAGCCCTGATTTTCGCAGCACCTTGTAGCCGGTTTCATTGTTGGCGAGATCCGTCCAGGCCAGATTCACCTGCGTCGAGGTCACCAGCGTAGCGACCGCATTGGTGGGCGTGGATGGCGGCACGGGCGTGAGCGCGTGCGCCTCGGCCGAATAGGCGGAATCACCCGCGGCATTGGTGGCGCGAACACGGTAGTAATAGTCAATGCCCCCGGAGAGCGCACTGTCGCTGAAGGTCGTGAGATTCGCGCCCGTCACGCCGACCTGCGCGTAGGTCCCACCGCTGCCGGTCTTGCGCTCGATTTTGAAACCGGCCTCATTGGTGGCATTGTCGGTCCACGTGAGATTCATCTGCGTGCCCGAGGCCGGCGTCACCGCCAGCCCGGAAGGAGCGGCCGGCGGATTGCTCGGCGTCACGGAATACGACCAGGTGAGGATATCCTGCGTCGTCGTTTCTCCGCCCGTGGCTCCGGTAAAGCCCAGGAAGCCCGTCGACGAGCCGATGGTTGTCGGAATGTTGACCGTATAATTCCGCGTAAAGATGGCGCCCGTCACCGTATCGCTGACCCGCTGGGTGAGCGTGGTGCCGTCATACGTCAGCGCGACGCTGAAAACGTGACTGTTGTGCAAATCGATGCCCGCCGCGGTCATATCGATCGCGGGAGGCGCCGTGTCATTGGGCGCCGCGCCGTTCACGTACAGCCCCGTCGCACTTTGATTCGGATACGTGTCGAATTTCAGCGCCACGCTCGTGGCGAGGCCCTGGTAGCCGAGCCCGCCACCGCCGCCCGTCGAGCCAATGGCCGTGTTCCCCGCGTTTTGCAGGCAGAAGGTAAACCCATCGGCAAAGCCCGTCCCCGGCGCGATCTGGAAAGTGAATTGCGTCGTGAATTTCGCGATGCTCTGCGCATTCTTCGTCCACACCGCGCGCGTCTCGCTGCCGCCGCCATCCGTGATCCGCAGCCGCGTGCCACTGATCGCCGCCCCGCCGACAAAATTCAGCAGCGATCCGGATCCCGCAAAGCCGTCGGAAAAATCGAGCGTCGGCGTGGTGCTGCTGGTTACCGCGCTGGCCGTGTTGGAATAAGCAGAGTAGCTCAGGGTGTTAAAACTGTTGTAGGCCCGGACCCGGAAATAATACGGCGTGGAAACCTGCAGCCCCGTGACCGAGTACGCCGTCGCGTTCACGCCCACCGTGGCGATCTCCGCAAAGTTCGCATTGTCGGAGGACTGCTCGATCTTGAAACCATCCTCATTGTTCGCGGTATCCGTCCACGTGAGATCGATTTGAATGCCCGAGAACGGCGCCGCGGCCAGCGCCACCGGAGCGGCCGGCGGAGCCGTGGGCGGCTGCGGCGGACCATAGGCCACCAGCGCATTGCTGGTGCCGACAAAGACGCGTCCGTTGGCCACGGTGGGCACCGCAAACTTCACCACCGAGCCCAGTGTATCGCGCCCGCCGCCAGCGAGCGCGCTCGTCCACAGTTGATGACTGAAATCGTTCGCCGCGTAGGCGCGGAGCTGGCCGGAGCCGCGGTCGAGCGTCCACACCACGCCATTCGTCGCGCCATTGGCAGAGATGCTTGGCGTGGATCCGGGAAAGGCAAAACTGTCCGGCGTTTCCTTGACCACCGCCGTGGAAAAGGCGGCATTGGCGATGTTGAAAGTCTTCCCCGTATCCCCGTAGCCGCCCACGTAGTAGAGCGTTCCATTAAAAAACGCCGGCGTGCCGAGCGAACCATTGATGCCCATGTGCGGCGTGCCCGTGCTGTAGCCCTGCGTCTGGATCACATGGTCCGTCGCGCTGTCGTACTTCCCCATGTTGTCGCGGTTGATGAGGTAAATCTTCCCCTCCTTGCCCGAGCCGATGAGCAAGTGCGGAAAGGTCGCGCTCCCCGCGGAATCCGGCAGCACCAGCGGCCCGCCCGACCCGAGATCGCGGTCCGCGCTATCGAGACTCGCATTGTTGAACGGCGAAAAATAGTCCGCCACTTTCAGCCCCCAGCCATTCTTGTTCTGGCTCGCCGCCGTGGTCGTCGCGTCGAGGCTCACCTTGATGAAACAGTCGCCGTAATTCCCGTTCGTGGGAAACGTCCCGGCCGCCGTGGAACTCGTGAAGCTGCCATTCCCCGTCTCAAAATAAAAATTGCCCGACGCATCCATCGCCGGGATGCCGCCCGCCTGCCAGATGCCGCCGAGCCCGCCATTCGGCGTGGTGTTCAGCACGCCCGTGAGCGCCAGCGTCGTCTTGTCGTAGCTCAGCAGCCACCCGTGGTAGGGTCCATTGTCGCCGTGCGAGGCAAAGGCGATGTAGACGTTGCCATTGTAAAGGATGAGCCCGGGCCGGTTCATCTCCCGCTGCGCATTGAAATACACGCGGCTCTGCCCGCCGAGGTTCACCGCTTCGCCGCTATAGCCCGTTCCCACGGAGTAAGGATCCTGCACCGCCAGCGCATTGGCGTTGGTGCGATGCGTGTAGGTATTCGCGCCGTTCACGTTCACCGTGTCCGCCATCACCAGGCTCCCCGCGATGTTCGCATTCGGCGTGGCGTTGCCGTTGGTGATGTTGATTTTGTAGAGCGTGTGGACGTAGTGCGGACTCGCCGTGACGCCGTTCACGATCTGCTTCGTCTTCGCCGTGAGGTAGAGCAGGTTGGTCGCCGGATCGATGACCGGCGTGCTGGTGATGCCAATCTCCGGCGTGATGTCGCTGCTGCCCGTATCCCCGCTCGGCATCGTGGTGATGCTCGTGGCCCCCGCCAGCCCCGTGCTCAAAAACGACGTCTGCCAGACAATCGCCCCGCTGTTCGCATCGATGGCGTACAGGCTGTCGTGCTGCGTCGCCACCAAGACCAGGTCATGCGTCCCGGCATTGGGTCCGCCCACGACGACCACCCCCGCCTTATACAGTGGCTGTGCATAAACCTGCCCATCCACCGCCGCAGAAAACCGCTTGGCGAAATTGCTCACGGTGAGATTCGCCGGCGTGATCTGCGTTTCCGCGGAATTCACACCCGTACTCTGCAAATCATTGTGGTAGCTCAGGACATCCGTTGCCAGGAGGTGCCCCGCTCCCATTCCCAGAAGACACAACGCCAATGCGATACGCATGGAAGCGAGTGTCGGTGTGAAAACGGAATCTTGTCCAATGGCGTTCCGATGACATTTGAAAGGCAAATCTCCTACGCCAATGGGAGAAAGATTCCTAATGATAAGCTCCCGCAGAGCAGGAATGAAAGGGATGGGACCGATGCGACCAATAGACTGACGGGGCGTGACGCCATCATTTTGTCCTCCATGATTTTGTTCCCCATGATTTTGTTCCCCATGATTTTGTCTCCCATGGCGCCTCCTCG
>OUNM010037918.1_pt1 | contig 27317 bp, 25 predicted proteins | sample 1769961 | NCBI WGS metagenome assembly OUNM01 (sample SAMEA3914820, study PRJEB12502) | metagenome | biome: forest; material: soil | place: USA | collected 2012-03-12 | depth 0.3 m | reverse complement strand
GAGCAGGATGATGCGGTGCTTGTCGGGGAATTCGATCTCGTCGACCTGCGGCTTGATGTTGGTCCATTTCAGGTTGCGCAGGCCTGCGATCTGGATCTCGCTGTCGAAGTGGCCGATGTTGCAGACGATGGCGCGGTCCTTCATGGCGCGCATGTGGTCGAGCGTCAGCACGTCGACGTTGCCGGTCGCGGTCACGAAGATGTCGGCCTTGGGCGCGGCCTCTTCCATGGTCACGACCTCGTAGCCCTCCATTGCCGCCTGCAGGGCGCAGATCGGATCGATCTCGGACACCATCACGCGGCAGCCGGCCTGGCGCAGCGAAGCAGCCGAGCCTTTGCCGACGTCACCGAAGCCCGCGACCATCGCCACCTTGCCCGACATCATGACGTCGGTGCCGCGGCGGATGCCGTCGACCAGCGACTCACGGCAGCCGTAGAGGTTGTCGAACTTCGACTTGGTGACCGAGTCGTTGACGTTGATCGCCGGCCACAGGAGCTTGCCTTCCTTCTCCATCGTGTAGAGGCGGTGCACGCCCGTGGTCGTCTCCTCGGTGACGCCGCGGATCGCGGCGCCGAGCTTGGCGTACCAGCCGGGCTTTTCCTTGTTGGTCCTGAGGATCGCCTTGTAGAGCACTTCCTCTTCCTCGTTCGTCGGCTTGGAGACGAGCGACGGATCCTTCTCGGCGCGGATGCCGAGGTGCACCAGCAAGGTGGCGTCGCCGCCGTCGTCGAGGATCATGTTCGGCGCGCCGCCGTCGCTCCACTCGAAGATCTTGTGCGTGTAGTCCCAGTATTCCTCCAGCGACTCGCCCTTGATGGCGAACACCGGGGTGCCGGCCTTGGCGATCGCCGAGGCGGCATGGTCTTGCGTCGAGTAGATGTTGCACGAGGCCCAGCGCACGTCGGCGCCCAGCGCCTTCAGCGTCTCGATCAGCACGCCCGTCTGGATGGTCATGTGCAGCGAGCCCGCGATGCGCGCGCCCTTGAGCGGCTGCTTGGGGCCGTATTCCTTGCGGATCGACATGAGGCCGGGCATTTCGGTCTCGGCCATGTCGAGTTCCTTGCGGCCCCAATCGGCGAGTCCGATATCCTTGACGATATAATCCTGAGCCATGCGGCACTCCCGGCGATGTCCGTGGGTGGAAAGTGGCCGTGTCTTATCAGCCGCCCCAGCCCGCCTCAACGCGCGGGATCAACATATAAGCAATAATTTATGTCGATATGCCATGGGCTTTATGGCGCTCGTCGCGCAGCCCTCAATCTTCGCCGAATTTGCCTTCGACGAGCGCGGAAATGGCGGCCAGCGCGTCCTGGGCCTGGCGGCCCGAGCAGCTCACCTCGATCGAGCTGCCGATGCCGGCGGCCAGCATCATCAGGCCCATGATCGAGAAGCCGGACACTTCCTGGCCCTTGAAGCTCACCTTGATGGCAGCGTCGAACTGTCCCGCGGTGCGCACGAACTTGGCGGCGGCGCGGGCGTGCAGGCCGCGCTTGTTGGCGATCGCGAGGGTTCGTTTGACGGCGCCGACGGCCGCTTCCGCCGCCGGTTCGCTCACGAAGCTTCCTTGGCCAGCAGTCTGGAGGCCACCGTGATGTACTTGCGGCCGGCTTCCTGGGCCATGCGCACGGCTTCGGCGATCGGCCGGGTGCGCACGCTGGCGAGCTTCACCAGCATCGGCAGGTTCACGCCGGCCAGCACTTCGATGCGCGCCTGGTCAATGATCGAGATCGCGAGGTTGGAGGGCGTGCCGCCGAACATGTCGGTCAGCACGATCACGCCTTCGCCCGTGTCGCAGGCGCGCGCCCGTTCCAGTATCTCGGCTCGTCGCTTTTCCATGTCGTCGTCGGCGCCGATGCAAACCGCCGAAGTGGACTGCTGCGGACCGACGACATGCTCTAGCGCGGCCAGGAATTCGCGCGCCAGGTTGCCGTGGGTCACGAGTACGATGCCAATCATCCGCCCATGCCCGAATTACGCTCCGCCGTCGGTCCCCCCCGGACATCGACATCGCGGTGGCTAAGAGTGACCGAGCGGCCCGCGCCGCGCAACCAGCCCGCAAGCCGTTCGGCGATGGCCACCGAACGGTGACGGCCGCCGGTGCAGCCTACGGCAATGGTCAGATAGCTCTTGCCCTCTGCGTCAAAACGCGGCAGCAGCGGCTCGATCATGCCTTCCAGCCGACCCATGAACGGCTCGTAGTCCGGGTCGGTGGCGATGAAGGACACGACTTCGGGGTCGATCCCCGTCATCGGTTTCAATTTGGGATCGTAGTGCGGGTTCTTCAGGAAGCGCACGTCGAACACCAGGTCGGCCTCGCGCGGCAGGCCGCGGCGGAACGAGAACGACATCACCGAGATGCGCATGCCGGTCTGGCGGCCGATCGCGAAGTGGCCCCCGAGCAGCTGCTTGAACTGGTGGGGTGTCAGCGCCGAGGTGTCGATCGAGACGTCTGCCGAGTCGCGCAGCCAGCCGATCGTCTGGCGTTCGTCGGCGATGCCGTCGCTCACCGGCCGGTCGGGCGCCAGCGGATGCGGGCGGCGGGTTTCGGTATAGCGCCGCCGCAGGGTCTCGGTGTCGGCGTCGAGGAACAGCAGCCGCGGCGCGAGGTCGACGCGCAGCCGCAATTCGCGCAGGCGGCGCACAAGGTCGTGCGGATCGAAGCCGTAGGTGCGCGTGTCGACACCGAAGGCCAGGGGCGCTGCGATCTCGCCAAGGCCGCCCGAGGTCGAGCGCACCAGATCGCCGAGCAGCGGCAGCGGCACGTTGTCGACCGCGACGTATCCCAGATCTTCCAGCGCATGCAGCGCGGTCGCGCGGCCGGCGCCGGACATGCCAGTGATCAGGACGAACGGGCGGCGCGTCTGTTGCGAAGGGGAAGCGAGGGGCGTCGGGCTATCGGGCATGGCTGGGACGCAATGGCCGCGATCATGCGGCGGCGGTCCGGGCCAAGGCAAGGCGCAACTTTGTGACAATTGAAACCTCGAAGGCGGCCAATGCCAGGCGCGGTAGGTCAACATCAAGGACCTTCTCGTGCGCGGGCTCGGGCATGCGTTCGACCTGGTCGGGCGGCACGAGGTCGACCAGCAGGGCAAGCGGCGCGCGGGCGATCAGCTGCGCGCGGCCGAGTTTCACGATGCCGATGCCGCGGACCTCGATCAGGCCCGCCAGCGACGGCGGCGCGCTCGCGATCACGGCGCGGCCCGACTTGACGAGGTGAGTCTGGTCGTCGGCGACCAGGCGGCCGCCGGCCTCGATCAGGCGCAGCGCCACGTCCGATTTGCCCGCGCCCGAGAGCCCGCGCAGGAGCACGGCGCGCCAGCTGCGGCCCTGCCTCAACGCCACCGAGGTCGCGTGGACGAACATCTCCTATTTGCGGCCGGCCGCGGGCACGCGGAGCGTGAAGCGCGCGCCCAGCACGCGGCCGCCGTCTGATCCATGAGGGGCGGCGCGCCGGTTGCTGGCGGCGATCGAGCCGCCATAGGTCTCCATGATCTGCCGGCAGATCGACAGGCCAAGGCCGGAGTTCTGGCCGAAATGCTCGGGCGGGCGTTCCGAGTAGAAGCGCTGGAAGATCGATTCGAGATTGTCCTCGGGAATGCCGGGGCCCTCGTCGTCGATGGTGATGACGAACGGCCCGTTGCGCGGCTCGCGCGTCAGTTCGATCACGAGCCTCGAGTCCTTTGGGCTGAACGACAAGGCGTTGTCGATCACGTTGCGCATCACCTGGCCATAGCGGCCGTCGTGGCCGTGCGCGGCGTACGGCGGATTGGCGGAGATGCGAAGCTCGACGTCGACGCCGGCCTTGGTCGCGGCCGACACGGCATAGTGATGCACCATGTCCTCCAGCATCGCCTTCAGGTCGACCGGCTTGACCTCGCCGCGCATCAGCTCGGCGTCCAGGCGCGAGGCATCGGAAATGTCGGAGATCAGTCGGTTTAGGCGATTGATGTCGTCGAGCACGATGCCCATCAGTTTCTCGCGGCGCGTGGGTTCGAGATCGGGCCGGGCTGCCACCTCGATCGCGGACCTGAGCGAGGTCAGCGGATTCTTGAGCTCGTGCGCCACGTCGGCGGCAAAGCTCTCGATGGCGTTCAGCCGCTGCCACAACGCATCGGTCATCGAGCGCAGCGAATCGTTGAGGTCGCCGATCTCGTCGCCGCGCTTGCCGAGATCGGGGATCTCGGGCCTGCTCTCGCGCGCCAGGCGCACATCGTCGGCGGCGCGGGCAAGCCGCACGATCGGCTGGGTGATGGTGCCCGCGAGATAGAGCGAGAGAAGCACGGTGATGCCGAGCGCCGCCACGGCGATGGTCAACATGTCGTAGCGCACCTCGCGCAGCGAGGCTGCGATCGCGCGGTTGTCGCGCGTCAGGATCAGCGCGCCCAGCACCTGCTTGTAGCGCAGCACCGGCACGGCGGCGCTCAGCAGCAGGCGGCCATCGCCCATTACCCGCACGGCCGAGGCATTGAAGCCGCGCAGCGCGCTCGCGCCCTCCGGGAAGTCGCGCACCGTGGGCACGGGTCGATCGACATATTCGGGATAGTGGTTGGTGTGGGAAAGCTGGCGGGAAATCCAGTCGCCGATCTCCTCGCCCATGCGGCGCCTGGGCGGCGGCAATTCGGGTGGCGTTTCGAGCGGCGGCAACTGCATCACGTGGATGCGGCCGGCCTCGCTCAACACCGCCGAATCGCCCAGCAGTTCGCCGGTCTCGCTGAACAGGCGCGCGCGCACGCCGGTCGGACGGACCAGCCGCGTCAGCAATTGGCGCGCGGCGTCGGCATCGAGCCGGTTGACGGTGGTCTCGCCGCCGACCACCGCGATCTCGCCGATGCCCGCCGCCACCATCTCGCCCTGCACCAGCAGCGAGGCGAGCTCGGTGTCGATCAGCTCGTCCTCGTAGTCGCTGAGATAGACCGCGCCCAGCGCCAGCAGCGCCACCGGCACGATGTTGAGCAGCAGGATGCGCCTGGTCAGCGGCGAATAGCGCCGGCTCTGGCTCCGCCTCCGGCGCAGCAGGGACGGCGATTCGGCGCGCGCGCGCGCCTTCTCGCGACGTCGGAACGTCGGAAGAAGGCGTTTCAGCGTCGAGACGAAGGAGCGCCGCCGCTCAGGCGTCGCGGTATCGGTATCCGATGCCATAAAGCGTTTCGATCTGCTCGAATTCGCCGTCGACCTCGCGGAACTTGCGGCGCACGCGCTTGATATGGCTGTCGATCGTGCGGTCGTCGACGTAGATCGTCTCGCCGTAGGCCGCATCCATCAGCTGGTCGCGGTTCTTGACATGGCCGGGCCGCTCGGCCAGCGATTTCAGCAACAGGAATTCGGTGACCGTGAGGTGCACTTCCTTGCCCTTCCAGGTGCACTGGTGGCGGCTCGGGTCGAGCACCAGCTCGCCGCGCACGACGCGCTCGGCCTGGGCCTCGCCCTTGGGGCCGCCGCCGTCGGCGCGGCGCAGCACGGCGCGGATGCGCTCGAGCAGCAGGCGCTGGGAGAACGGCTTGCGGATGAAGTCGTCGGCACCCATGCGCAGGCCCAGCACCTCGTCGATCTCCTCATCCTTCGACGTCAGGAAGATTACGGGGAACTGCTGGGTCTTGCGGATGCGATTCAGCAGTTCCATGCCGTCCATGCGCGGCATCTTGATGTCGAAGATGGCCATGTCGGGCGGGGACTGGTTCAGCCCCTCCAGCGCCGAGGCGCCATCGGAGTAGGTCTTGATCTGGAAGCCCTCGGCTTCAAGCAGCATCGACACGGACGTGAGGATGTTGCGGTCGTCGTCGACGAGGGCGATGTTCTTGCGCACGATGTCCATTTCTCCTGCAGCTCGGCTTCGATGGTACCACACTCCGGCGGCGCCAAGACCGGGCGGTTGCTGCCGCTTGCCCGGTCTGCCATCGATACACGACGAATTGCGGCTTTTTTGGTTCCCGTCATGACGGAAGATATGGCTCACAGCGTGCGCGAGCTGGTCCGGAGCCTCGACCGGGCGGCGCTGGCGACGGCCTTGCCGGGCGAGAACGGCCCCGGCAAGAACGAAACATGGCCATATGCCTCGCTGGTGCTGGTGGCGGTCGATCACGACCTGTCGCCGATCCTGTTGATGAGCGACCTCGCCGAACACACGAAAGCCATACGGGCCGACAATCGCGTGTCGTTGCTGTTCGACGGCACCGCCGGTCTCGACCAGCCGCTGACGGGTCCCCGCGTTTCCCTGCTGGGGCGCGCGTCGCCGGCGGACGACGAGCGGCTGAAGCGTCGTTTTCTCGCACGCCATCCCGACGCCGAAATCTACGCGGGGTTCGGCGATTTCCGCTTTTACCGGGTGGCGCTCGAGCGCGCCCATCTGGTGGGTGGCTTCGGCAAGATCCGCTGGCTCAGCGCCGCCGAGCTGATGCCGGCGCCGCCTGCGGCGGCGCTGGTCGAGGCGGAGGCCGGGATCGTGGCCCACATGAACGACGACCATGCCGACGCCGTCGGCCTCTATGCCGGCACGCTGCTGGGACTTGCCGGGACGGGTTGGCGGATGACGGGAATCGACGGCGAGGGCATCGACCTGCGTCTCGGCGGAACGGTGGCGCGGCTTGCCTTGCCGGCGCCGGTGAGCGGAACGGACGAGGCGCGCCAGGCGTTGATCGCTTTGGTGGCAAAGGCGCGGACTGCCTGATTTTTGGCATTTCGTTTCGCGGTTGCGAAATTGCGTCCCGAAAAGCACACAGCTCGCGCCCTTGCCAACGCCATCGCCGCCCCATTCTCTAGCGCATAAGGCGCCACCCAATGCAAAGGAGGAAACGCCGTGCAGCAGGCGAGCTTCATCGTCCCCGAGTTCGGACTCGATTATCTCGGTTTGAAAAACACCGGCACGGTTCACTGGAACCTCTCGGTGCCGGCGCTCTACGAAGAGGCGATCCGCCGGCGTGAAGGCCAGATGGGACAGGGCGGCGCGCTCGTGGTGCGCACCGGCGTCCATACCGGCCGCTCGCCGAACGACAAGTTCTTCGTCGAGGATTCGGAGAGCAAGGGCCGCATCGACTGGGGCAAGACCAACAAGCCGATCTCGCCTGCGCAATACCGCGCCCTCTACAGCCGCATGATCGCCTACGCGCAGCGCCGCGAGCTGTTCGCGCGCGATTGCTGGGGCGGCGCCGATCCCGCGCACCGCATCGGCGTGCGCGTGATCAACGAGACGGCATGGCACAATCTCTTTGCCCGCAACATGTTCCTGCGGCCCAAGCCCGAAGAGCTCGAGGGCTTCAAGCCCGACTTCACCATCCTCAACCTGCCGGGCTTCCAGGCCGATCCCAAGACAGACGGCGTCGCCTCCGACTGCGCGATCCTGGTGAACTTCACCGATCGGGTCGTGGCGATCTGCGGCACCTGGTACGCGGGCGAGATCAAGAAGTCGGTGTTCACCATCCTGAACTACCTGCTGCCCGACAAGAACGTGCTGCCGATGCACGCCTCGGCCAACATCGGTCCCAAGAACGACGTCGCGATCTTCTTCGGCCTCTCCGGCACCGGCAAGACGACGCTGTCGGCCGATCCCTCGCGCACCCTGCTGGGCGACGACGAGCATGGCTGGGCCGAGAACAGCCTCTTCAACTTCGAGGGCGGCTGCTACGCCAAGGTGATCAAGCTCAGCCGCGAGGCCGAGCCCGAGATCTATGCGACCACTTCGCGCTTCGGCACGGTCCTGGAGAACGTGGTGATCGATCCGTTGACCGGTGCGCTCGACCTCGACGACGGCCGGTACACCGAGAACACCCGCGCCTGCTATCCGCTCGACTTCATCCCGAATGCGAGCGCCAGCGGCATCGCCGGCATTCCGACCAACATCGTGATGCTGACGGCGGATGCCTTCGGCGTGCTGCCGCCCATCTCGCAGCTGTCGCCGGAGCAGGCGATGTATCACTTCCTCTCGGGCTACACCGCGCGCGTGGCCGGCACCGAGAAGGGCGTGACCGAGCCGCAGGCGACCTTCTCGACCTGTTTCGGCGCGCCGTTCATGCCGCGCCACCCCACCGTCTACGCCAAGATGCTGGGCGAGAAGATGGCGCGACAGCACGTGAAGTGCTGGCTGGTCAACACCGGCTGGTCGGGCGGCGGCTTTGGCGTGGGCGAGCGCATGTCGATCCGCCACACCCGCGCGATGGTGCGCGCCGCGCTCGACGGCACCTTGGCCGCTGCCGCGTCGTCGACCGATCCGCACTTCGGCATGCAGGTGCCGAGCGCCTGCCCGGACGTGCCGGGCGACGTGCTCAACCCGAAGAGCACCTGGAAGGACAAGAAGGCCTACGACACCGCCGCGCGCGACGTCGCCCAGCGCTTCGAGAAGAACTTCCAGCAGTTCGAGGGCCACGTTGACGGAAAGGTGAACAAGGCTGCCATCCGCGCGGCGGCCTGATTCCGGCCCTTTCGCAATATCCGCCGGGACGCCATATGATGTCCCGGCGTGACAACGATACCTGACGCGACTTCCGCCGTCCCCCCGACGGCCCATCAGACGGCCCAACAGACGACCGCTGCAACGGCCCCCGTGCTGATAGCGCGGCGGCCATGGCGGCTGCCGCTGGTTGCTGCGCTCGCGTTGGCGTTCGTGGCCTTGTCCCTGATCTCCGGCATCGCCTACATCGTGGTGCTGACGGGAGCCACCAACACGGCCGAACGCCTGCTCGTCGATCGCACGGGCCGTGTCGTCGAGGCGCAGATCTCGCTGATCCAGAGCCGGCTCGATCCGATCACCGACCAGCTCGAGCTCCTGGCGGCACTCGCCGCCGCCGGACGCATCGACATCGATTCGCCGGTCGCTATGCGCGAGGCGCTGGCCGTCACCATGTCGCGCATGCCGGCTGTCTCGGCCGTGGCCTTCGGCACGCTCGATCTGCAGCTCCATCGCGCGATCCGCCATCCCGACGGCGTGATCACGCGCGACACCGTGCAGCTCTCCGAGCTGGCGCGCGGGCTGGAGCGCTTCCGCGAGATGACGACGTCGCACTCGACTTTCTGGGGTGCACTGTTCTGGAACCCGGTGCTGAAGCAGCCGGTGCTGAACGTGCGCACGCCGGTGCGGCGCAACGACGACGCCTTCGTGGGCGCGCTGATCGCCACCGTCGCGGTCGGCGACCTGTCCTCGCTGATCGGCGATCCGGAGACCGGCGGCGGCCGCTACTTCATCCTGGTCGATCACGACCGGGTGCTGGCGCATCGCCGCCTGGTCGATCCGCGCGGCCTCGGCCTCACCGAGGACAGCCCGCTGCCATCGATCAGGGACGTCGACGATCCGGTGCTGGCCCATATCTGGGATCCGCCGGTGCGCAGCGCCCAGATCGATCGTGCGCTGGGCGACCTCGGCCACATCGTCGACATCAACGGCCGTTCCTGGGTCTATGTCTATCGCGCCCTGCCGGGTTACGGGCCGGAGCCCTGGCTGGTCGGCCAGTATTTCCCGCTCGAGGACGCGACGGCCGATCTCGACCGCCTGACCGACGGCGCGCTGGTCGGCGCGGCCACCCTGGCGGTCGCCTTGCTGCTGGCGCTGGCGATCGGCCTGCGCATGGCCCGGTCGATCCGCACGATCACCTCGGCGGCCGAGGCGATCGAACGGCTCGACTTCGATCAGCCGATCCGCAAGGACTCGCGCCTGCGCGAGATCGACGATGCCGCGCACAGCCTCGAGAAGGCACGCGGGGCGCTGAAATGGTTTCGCGCCTACGTGCCCCATCGCCTGGTCTTCCGGCTGATGGAGCGCGGCGAGGACGCGGTGGTCTCGCGCCGTCGCGACGTCACGGTGATGTTCACCGACATCGTCGAGTTCACGCCTCAGGCCGAAGACCTGTCGGAGCAGGAGACGGCCGATCTCCTCAACCATCACTTCGCGCTGCTCGGCGCCTGCATCGACCGCGAAGAGGGCGTGATCGACAAATATATCGGCGACTCGGTGATGGCGGTGTGGGGCGGCATCTCGCACGACGAAGACCATGCCGCGGGCGCGATCCGCGCGGCGCTGGCCATCGCCAGGGTGATCCACGAGGACAACATGATGCGCCGGGCCGCCGGCAAGACGCCGATCCGCGTGCGCATCGGCATGCACTCGGGCCCCGTCGTCGTGGGCAACATCGGCGCGCCGAGCCGGGTCAACTTCACCGTCGTCGGCGACACGGTGAACGTGGCCCAGCGCTTCGAGCAGCTCGGCAAGGAATTCATGAAGCCCGACGAGGACGTCGTCGTGCTGGCGAGCGGCGACACGCTGGCCGCGGTCAAGGATCTCTTCGCCCTCGACCTGAAGGCGGTCCCGGCGCTCGAGCACCGGGTGATCAAGGGCCACGAAGAGCCGGTCGAGGTCTATCGGCTGGCCTGAGCCGGCGCTATTCTTCCTCCCATGTGGGTCCGCAATGCCTGGTACGTCGCTGCCTGGGACCACGAGATCGAGCCGGGCCGCATCGCCGCGCGCACCATCATCGACCAGCCGCTCGTGCTCTATCGCACGCGGTCGGGCGAGGTCGTCGCGCTGGAGGATCGCTGCTGCCACCGCTTCGCGCCGCTGTCGCTCGGCCGCCTCGAGGGCGACGACCTGCGCTGCATGTATCACGGGCTGAAGTTCGCGCCCGACGGCCGCTGCATCGAGATTCCCGGACAGCCGCTGATCCCCCAAAGCGCCTGCGTGCGGCGCTATCCCGTGCGCACGATCGGCAGCTGGGTATGGGTCTGGATGGGCGATGAGGCGCTTGCCGACCCCGCGAAGATCCCGCCCTCCGTCGCGCTCGACGACGAAGCCTACCGCCTGCGCTCGGGCCAGCTCGACTACGACGCGCATTACCTGCTGATCGACGACAACCTCCTCGATCTCTCGCATCTTTCCTTCGCGCACGAGAAGACACTGGGCCTCAACATGCCGCAGTGGGCCGACAACCGTCCGACGGTGACGCCGATCGACCGCGGCCTGCGCATGCAACGCTGGCTGCGCAACCACGCGCCCTCGGGCTTCATGAAGAAGCTCGGCGAGCGGGTCGACGTGTGGAACAGCTACGACTTCGTGTTCCCCGGCGTCTTCCTGCAGCGCACCGTGTTCTTTCCGCTCGGCACGAAAGAGCCGACCGGCACCCCGCTGTTCTATCGCCTCGACGAGCAGGCGGTGACGCCGATGACCAAGCGCACCTCGCGCTATTTCTACGCCGCGGGCGCGCGCGCGGAGGACCTCAACGACGACCGGGTCGACCGGCTGTTCGACGTCACCACGACCGCCTTCCACGAGGACAAGACGATCATCGAGGCGCAGCAGAAGATGATCGATCTCGACCCCGGACGGCCCATGCTGCCGACCAGCCTCGATGCCGGCCCCACCCGATTCCGCAAGATGGTCGAGGCGATGGTTACCGCCAGGTAACGCTTTTAAATACGGAAGAAAAAGGGAAACGGGGGTTTTCGCGGCTCCGTGCATTTCGCAATGAATATTGCGTAAAACGCACTTAATGTCAACCCCAATTCCCGTCAGGTGAGCGGCGGCATCACGTGCTTGGCGTAGGCCGGCCGCGTCTTCAGCCGCTCGTACCAGGCCTTCACGTTCTTGAGGTCGGGCCGCTCGATGTCGAGCGCATACCAGCGATGGATGAAGCAGCCGACCGGGATGTCGCCCATCGTGAAGTGCCGGCCCGCGACATAGAGCTTGCCCTCGAGCTTCTGGTCGAGCCGTGCCCACAGCTTGCCGGCGTCAGCCGCGGCCTTGTTGATCGCCGCCATGTCGCGCTTGTCGGCGGGCGTGCGGATCAGGCCCCAGAAGATGATGCGCATCGCATCGGAGATGGTCGAGAGCTGCCAGTCCATCCAGCGGTCGGCCTCGCTCCTCTGGCCGGGATCGTTGGGCCACAGGCTGCCCGCGGCGTACTTGGCGCTGAGGTAGCGCACGATGCTGTTGCTCTCGAAGAAGATGCGCCCGCCGTCGTCGATCGTCGGCACGACGCCGTTGGGGTTCATGTCGAGGTACCATTTCTGGTCGTTGCCGCCGAAGGCCCCGCCCACATCCTCGCGCTCGTACTTCAGCCCGCACTCGTCGGCGGTCCACAGCACCTTCATTACGTTGATCGAATTGGCGCGTCCCCAGATCTTCATGATCCACATTCCCATTCAGCTTTGTGGTTGTTGCCGTCGATAAGCTTCAGCGTGAGGCTGCGGCGCTTGGCGCTGACCAGTTGAGCGTTGCTGAACACGACATGGCTGTTGTCTGTCCACTTGAGTTCCGTGCCGACAGTAATGAGTCCAATATCATGGAGACACTTTGCTGCCGGCGCAAAAGCTGCGGGAGGGCTGACGCGCATGTCCAACAGTTCCGTGACTCCGCCGCCATTGTTGACTGACGGATCGGAGGCTACGGCAAAGCGCTTGTCCGGCGAAAGGATCGGGACGGCGGCAACGCGTGTGGTCCGGCCGTCTCGCTCCGAGATCAGGTAGGCCACGCCGCTTTCCCAGAGACCGACATTAACGACATAGTAGTGGAGCGTGGGCCACCATGCCGCCAATCGGTGCGTCCGGAAGCGATCGGCCTCGCACGCGTACTGATCGTCGCAGTCGGTGATTTTCAGCGTCCGATTCTGTTCCAGCTTGAGTCTCAGGATTGGGCCGTCGCGAAAAGCCCGGCCGGGCGCCGCAGCGAATGCGGCCGCCTCGGACTTGTCCGTCGGCGGCACGCCTTGGGCCGTACAACAGGGTTGATTGTCGAACGTCATCTTCGAGCCCCACAGCAGCCGGCCTGTCGCGGGCATTGCTGTGCGCTCATCCGTCTGCGCCTGGCACGGCACGGCAAGGACAAGCAAAATGACGACAAAAACTACCCGCAACATCACTCTTCCTTCTTTACGCCACTGACGCTCCTAGTGCGCCGCGGCCCAATTCAGCCCGACGCCGGTGTCGACGACCAGAGGCACCGAGAGCGTGGCGGCGCTCTCCATGACCTTGCGGGCCATCTCCTTGGTCTTCTCGATCTCCTTGTCGGGCACCTCGAACAGCAGCTCGTCGTGCACCTGCAGCAGCATGCGAGCCTTCAGCTTCGCGGCCTTGAGCGCGGGCGGCACGCGGATCATCGCGCGCTTGATGATGTCGGCGGCGCCGCCCTGCAGCGGGGCGTTGATCGCGGCGCGTTCGGAGAAGGCGCGCAGGCCGCCGTTCTTCTCGTTGATGTACTTGAGGTGGATCTTGCGGCCGAACGGCGTCTTCACGTAGCCGTGCTTGCGCGCATACTCCTTGGTGTTCTCCATGTAGTCGCGGATGCCGGGGTAGCGCTGGAAGTACTTGGCGATGTACTCGCGCGCCTCGGGCTGGCCGATGCCCAGCTGGTTGGCCAGGCCGAATGCCGAGATGCCGTAGATGATGCCGAAGTTGATCGCCTTGGCGCGGCGCCGCACCAGCGGGTCCATGCCCTTGACCGGCACGCCGAACATTTCGCTCGCGGTGATCGCATGGATATCGTCACCGCGGGCAAAAGCTTCCTTCAAGGAGGCAAGATCGGCCACGTGCGCCAGCAACCGCAGCTCGATCTGCGAGTAGTCGGCGCTCAAGAGCTGGCAGCCCTGCTCGGCGATGAAGGCGTGGCGGATCTTGCGGCCTTCCTCCGTGCGCACCGGGATGTTCTGCAGGTTGGGATCGGTCGAGGCGAGCCGCCCCGTCGCGGCACCGGTCATGTGATAGGAGGTGTGCACCCTGCCGGTCTTGGGATCGAGCTCGCGCACCAGCGCATCGGTGTAGGTGCCCTTGAGCTTGGCGAGCTGGCGATGCTCCAGGATCTTCACCGGCAGCGGGTGACCGGTCGCCGCCAGGTCGTCCAGCACCGACGCATCGGTCGCCCACGAGCCGTTCTTGTTGCGCTTGCCGCCGGGCAGCTTCTGCTCGTCGAACAGGATCTCGCCCAGCTGCTTGGGCGACGAGACGTTGAACTCTCGGCCGGCGATCTTGTGCAGCTCCTTCTCGAGCTCGGCCAGGCGCTTTTCGAAGTCGGCGCTGAGGCGCCGGAGCTCGGTCGCATCGACCTTGATGCCTTCGGTCTCCATGCCCAGCAGCACGGGGATCAGCGGCCGCTCGATGGTCTCGTACATCGAGACCATGTGCTCTTGGGCAATGCGTGGCTTGAAGCGCGCCCAGAGCTGCATGGTGACGTCGGCGTCCTCGGCGGCGTAGTGCAGCGCCTTGTCGAGCGGCACCTTGTCGAAGCTTACCTGCTTGGCGCCGCTGCCCGCCACATCGGAGAACTTGATGGTCTTTTGGCCGAGATAGCGCTCGGCCAGCTCGTCCATGCCGTGACCGTGCTTGCCGCCGTCGAGCACGAAGCTCAGCAGCATGGTGTCGTCGACCGGGCCGATCTCGATGCCGTAGCGGCGCAGCACGGCGATGTCGTACTTGATGTTCTGGCCGACCTTCAGCACGGCCGGATCCTCGAGCAGCGGCTTCAGCTTTTCGATCGCCTTCTTGAGCGGAATCTGGCCCGGTAGCAGCTTGCCATCTCCACCGGGACCATCGCCGCCGAGATCGAGCGCACCCTGCGCTTCGCCGCCCGGCGCGCGATGTGCGAGCGGCAGGTAGGCCGCGCGGCGCTTGCCCGAGTTGACGTTGCCCCACGGGCCGTCGAGCAGGGCGAGCGAGAGGCCAACCAGGGCTGCGTTGTTGGAATCGAGCGCGTCGGTCTCGCAGTCGAACGCCACGGTGCCGGCCTTGGTGGCTTCGGCGATCCATTCGTCGAGCAGCTTCTCGTCCTGGATCATCTCGTAGTCGGACGATTCAAATGGCTTGTTGACCTTGGCCGTCGTTGCTTTCGCGGGTGCCGCTTCAGCGGCCGGCTTTGGTGCCGCCGGCAGAGCGGCGGCAGGTGCAACAGGCGCGGTCGCCTCGCCCAGTTCCTTGGTGTAGCGGGAGATCAGGCTCTTGAAGCCCTGCTGCTCCAGCCACGGCAGCAGCACGTTGGGATCGGGCGCCTTCTTGTCGAAGGCCTCGGGCTCGGCCGGTGTCGGCACGTTGTGGTCGAGCTGCACAAGTTGCTTGGAGATGCGGATCAGCTCGGCGTTCTGCTCCAGCGACTCGCGGCGCTTGGGCTGCTTGATCTCGGCGGTGCGCTTCAGCAGCGTCTCGAGGTCGCCGTACTCGTTGATCAGCTGCGCCGCGGTCTTCACGCCGATGCCGGGCGCGCCCGGCACGTTGTCGGTCGAATCGCCCGCCAGCGCCTGCACGTCGACGACCTTGTCGGGCGTCACGCCAAACTTCTCGAACACCGCCTCGGCCCCGAGCTTCTTCTGCTTGATCGGGTCCATCATGTCGACGCCGGGCCGGATCAGCTGCATCAGGTCCTTGTCGGAGGAGATGATCGTGCAGGTGCCGCCGGCCTCGACCGCGAGCCGGGCGTAGGTCGCGATCAGGTCGTCGGCCTCGTAGCCGTCGAGCTCGCAGACCGTGACGTTGAAGGCGCGCGCGGCCTCGCGGATCAGCGGGAACTGCGGGATCAGGTCCTCCGGCGGCTCGGGCCGGTTGGCCTTGTACTTGTCGTAGATCTTGTTGCGGAAGGTGGTGCGGCCGGCGTCGAGGATCATCGCGATGTGGTCGACCTCGGGATCGTCGAGATGCTGCACCAGCATGCGGCAGAAGCCGTAGACCGCGTTGATCGGCGTGCCGTCGGGCCGCGTCATCGGCGGCAGCGCGTGATAGGCGCGGAACAGGTAGCCCGATCCGTCGACCAGATAGAGGTGCTTCAGGGGCGTGCCACCGGAGGACGGGGTGGCGGCTTTCTCGGGAGCTTTGGATTTCGCCATGACCAAGGTCTAGCACGGTCAAAAGGGCCGCAGCGAGACGCCTTGCACCGGGTTTCCCACCGGGCTAAACCCGCGTCGTCATTGGGGAGTAGCCGGCCTCTTCTAAGAGGCGGATGGGTCAACAGACTTGGTCGCAAGACCATGGCCCTTCCAGCGATCAGCCTGGCGAGACCTTTGGCTTGCTTCGTGTCTTACCCGCGGGATCGGGCGGCACGGGCGGCCAAGGTTTGCGTGCTCGATCCCGCTGTGTGACGTCCCGATGGAATCCTTCCTTCTGTCCGCCGGCCTGGTGGCGATCGCCGAGATCGGCGACAAGACCAACATCCTGGCCATGATCCTGGCGACGCGGTACCGCCAGCCCGTTCCCATCGTCCTCGGCATCCTGGTCGCGACCCTGGCCAACCACGCGCTGGCCGCCAGCGTGGGTGCGGCGGTCGCGGCCTGGCTCGGTCCGCAGGCGCTGCGCTGGATCCTGGGCGTGCTGTTCCTGGTGATGGCCGGCTGGTGCCTGATCCCCGACAAGGAGGACGAGGGGCCCAAGTCCGTCGGCAAGCTGGGCGCGTTCCTGGCCACCGCGGTTGCCTTCTTCCTGGTCGAGATGGGCGACAAGACCCAGCTCGCCACCATGGCGCTCGCCGCGCGCTTCCACTCGGTCGTGCTGATCACCGCCGGCACCACCGCCGGCATGCTGCTGGCGAACGTGCCCGCCGTGCTGTTCGGCGACGTGATCTCGCGCAAGGTGTCGCTGAAGCTGGTGCGCGCGATCGCCGCGGTGTCGTTCCTGGTGCTGGGTGTGCTGACCGTGGCGGGGGTCGATCTGGGGCTTTTCTAACCTAGAGACGCGCGATCAGCGCCGCCGCTTCCGCCGCCATCCGCGTCCCAGTCACGACCGCAGCGGTGTAGACCGTCGTGAGATCGCAGCCCGGTGGCAGTGGCGCCACCAGGGTCACGCCTGGCGTGATGCGGATCTCGGTCTCCTGCGTGCAGCCGATCGGGTGCGCGGCCTTGGACGCCGCGAGCGCCTTCATCGCCGTGGCGCCGTTGGGCGCGAGCCGCAGGCGGTTCACCACGTTGTCCCACTGGCCGAGCTCGCGGATCACCTTGGCGAAGTGGATGCCGGCGGTGGCCTGCGCCGGATCGGGGAAGTGGATCTCGTCGGCGGCCGCCAGCGCCACGCGCAGGTTGCCCGCGGTCGCCATCGCCGGCAGCGGATCGCCGCTGCGCACCGCGACCGACGTCGCCACCCGCGCCACGTCCTTGATCGCGGGCACCACGCGGCCGCTCTCGATCAGCTCGTCGATCAGCGCGCGGCTCAGGATCACCACGTCGGCGGATTCGCCCGCCAGCAGCTTGTCGCGCATGGCGCCCACGGCACTGAAGGTGCCTTCGATGGTGCAGCCGGTCGCGGCCTCGAAGGCGGGACGAACCTTCTCGACCAGCCCATGGGCCGCGCCGCCGCTCAGGATCTTCAATGTCTTCACTGGATCTGGATCCCCGCCGTCTTGACGACCTTGGCCCACTTGTCGATGTCCTGCTTGAGGAACGCGCCGAACTGATCGGGCGTCATGGTCATCGGCACCGCGCCCTGCTTGGCCCACGCATCGCGAATCTCGGGCTTGGCGATCACCTTGGCGATCTCTGCATTGAGGCGATCGACGATTTCCTTGGGCGTGTCCTTGGGCGCCATGATGCCGAGCCAGATCGTGGCCTCGTAGCCCGGCACGCCGGACTCGTTCACCGTCGGCACGTTGGGCAGCACGGCCGAGCGCTGCGGGCCGGTGGTGGCGAGCGCGCGCACTTCGCCCGCATCGATGGCGCCCTTCATCGCGGTCACGGCGTCGAACATCATCTGCACATGGCCGCCCATCACATCGTTGCGCGCCTCGGCGCTGCCCTTGTGCGGGACATGCAGGATGTCGGTGCCGCTCATCGATTTGAACAGCTCGCCCGCCATGTGATAGGGCGTGCCGGGACCGGACGAGGCGTAGGAGAGCTTGCCGGGCTGCGCCTTGGCGAGCGCAATGAAGTCCTGCAGCGTCTTGGCCGGCACCGACGGATGCACCACCATCACCAGGTCGGACGAATTAACCGGCGCCACGGGAACGAGATCGCGCATCAGCTGGTAGGGCTTCTTGGCGAACAGCGTCTCGTTCACCGTATGCGTGTTCGACATCATCAGCAGCGTGTAGCCGTCAGGCGGAGACTTGGCCGCGACCTCGGTGCCGATCAAGGCGCCCGCGCCCGGCTTGTTGTCGATGACGAACTGCTGCTTGAAAGCCTCGGTCAGGCCCTGGCCCACGATGCGGGCATAGACGTCGGCCGGGCCGCCCGGGCCGAACGGCACCACGATCTTCACCGGCTTGGTCGGCCACGATTGCGCGGCGGCCGGGAAGGCGAGCAGCGCCGCGAGGGCCGCCATCAGGCCTGCTTTGATCCAGTTGCGCATTTTGTCGCCTCCCGATTTCCAACCCTCATGCCATGGCACGCACCATGGCGACAATGCATAGTCACGCGATGTTGACGGCCAGGATGACAGGAGGATGCCGCTGCGGCGCCGTGCGCTACCGAGCGACGGGAGCGCCGGATTTCCAGGGCCTGTGCCATTGCCGCGATTGCCAGCGGCTGGGTGGCGGTGGCCACGTCGGCTTCATCTGCTTTCCCAGCGAAGCCATGGCGATCGAAGGCGAGACGCTGGCGCGTCAGGGCATCGGCGGCAGCGGGCGCGGCGCGCGGCACTATTGCCCGGCCTGTCTCAGCCAGCTCTTCGGCACGTCGGAAATCATGCCGGGCAAGACCAACATCTATGCGGGCTCACTCGACGATTTAGCGCAATTCACGCCGCAGTTCGCGATCTTCGTGCGCAGCCGCCCGCCGTGGGATGGCTCCTCGCGCGATCTCGTCTGCTACGAGGCGTTGCCGGGCTAGGCGTTGGACTGCTGCGCCGGCCGCCAGCGCAGCAAATAAGCCTGCAGGCGGCGCACGCCCGACGACAGGATGACGCCGGCGATCATCAGGACGAACACCGCGACCATCATCCCGGCGGCCTCGCCGCGCGCCTCCGATTCGATGATCATGCGGCCGATGCCGTGCTCGGCGCCGATGAATTCGCCGACGATCACGCCGATCAGCGAGAAGGAGATCGCGGGCGACAACGAGGCGAACAGCCATGCCATGGTCGAGGGCACGATCACCGTGCGCGTCACCTGCCATTCGCTGGCGCCCAGCAGGCGGGAGGCATTGATGTGGTCGCGGTCGACCGAGCGGGCGCCCTCGAAGGTGTTGAAGAACACCAGGAACACCACCACCAGCCAGGCCGTCACGATCTTGGAGGCATCGCCGATGCCGAAGGCCAGGATGATGATCGGGGCGAGCGCGATGCGCGGCACCGAGTTGAAGGCGGTGATGTAGGGATAGAAGATCTCGCTGAGGCGATCGGACCGTCCGAGCAGCAGCCCCAGCACGAAGCCGGAGCTGACGCCGCTCAGGAAGCCCCACAGCGTGTTCTTCAGGGTGAAGTAGGTGGCGATCCAGAGGTTGTTCTCGGACTTGCCGATGCAGCGGGCGAAGCCACCGGCCACCGCCCAGCTCCACTCGTCGTCGGAGGTGACCAGGCAGCCCATGCGCAGGAACTGCCTGAAGATCTCCGACGGCTTGGAGACGAAGTAGGGATCGAGCAGGTCGGGCACCAGCCAGGGCAGGCGGTCGTGCAGCTCCCAGCCCCATTGCCAGAGCGCCAGCGCGCCCAGGCCAAAGGCCGCCTGCCACAGCAGGGTGGAGAGCCGCCTCACTCGCTGCGCCCCTTCGCGAATTCCTCGCCGAGCGAGTGCCAGATGCGCTGGAAGAGGGCGGCGTACTGCGGCGTCTCGCGCAAGGTGACCGCATTGCGCGGGCGCGGGAAGTCGACCTTGAAGTCCTGCTTCACGCGCCCCGGCCGCGCCGACATCAGGATGATGCGGTCGGCAAGCGTCAGCGCCTCGCCCAGGTCATGGGTGACGAACAGCACGGTCTGGCGCGTGCTCTCCCACAGATTGAGCAGCACCGAATGCATGTCGAGCTTGGTATGGGTGTCGAGCGCGCCGAATGGCTCGTCCATCAGCAGGATCTCGGGCCGCGAGATCAAGGTGCGCATCAGCGAGACCCTCTGGCGCATGCCGCCCGACAGCGATGCAGGATAGAAGCGCGCGAAGCCGTCGAGGCCGGCCTGGTGGATCGCCTGCTCGACGCGCGGGCGGCGCTCGGCGGCCGGCGCGCCCGCCAGCTCGAGCGCGTAGCCGATGTTGTCCTCGACCGTGCGCCAGGGAAACAGCGTGTCCTTCTGGAAGACGTAGCCGACATGGCGGATCGGCCGGCCCGGGATCACGGCCTGATCGTCGACCCTGATGGCGCCGCCGTTGGGCGCAATCAGGGTGGCCACCATGTTGAGGATCGTGCTCTTGCCGCAGCCCGAGGGCCCGAGCAGCGCCACGAACTCGCCATCGTTGATTCGAAAGGAGGCGTCGTCGACGGCGACGACCTCGCGCGCGCCCTGATTGCCCGGGAGGACGAAGCTCTTGCGGAGACCGGCGACGTCGATGCGGCAGCGGGCAGAAACCTCAGGCGGGGTACTTGGCATGCGCTTTCTTGAGGAAGGTGTCGGCCACGGCGTCCTCGCGCTTGACCGGCTGCTTGATGCCCGTCATCTCGCTGAACCAGACCTTCTCGCCGCGCGCGTAGGAGTCCGCGGTGATGAGGCCGTTCCAGTCGGCGACGTCCTTGAGCTCGCCGATCTCGAGAAGGTTGGCCTGCCGCGAGGTCGAGCCGACGTAGCGCTCGATCGCGCCCAGGATATTCTCCGGGCTGTTGGCCTTGATCCATTGCATGGCGCGCCAGACTGCGTTGGTGAAGGCCTGCACCTTCTCCGGCTCCTTGTCGATCGTGGCGGCGAGGCAGAAGTTGACGTTCACCGGTACCGGCCCGCCGATTACCGGCGTCCAGGTCTTCTCCTCGCTCGGCGAATAGATCACCTTGCCCCAGCCGTTCTTCTCGGCCTCGCTCACCACCGAGATCGCGCTCGACAGCACGTCGATCTGCTTGCTCTTGAGCGAGCCCAGCATGGTGTCGACGTTGCCCACCCCGACCCAGGTCACCTTGTCGGCGAGGTCCATCTTCTCCATGAAATAGTGCGACCACAGGTGCGACGTGCCGCCGAGCGAGGACACGCCGAAGATCGCCCGCTTGCCGTCGGGACGCTTCCAGGCGGCGGCCTTCTGGATCGTGTCGATGCCCTGGTCGTAGAGATCCTTGCGCACCGCGAAGCGCACGCCGGGCGCCCTCTGGTCGACGGTCTGCAGCGCGCGCGCCGGGCGGCCGTTCTTGTTGAGCTGCATGACGTGCAGGATGTCGGCGATCGCGAAATCACCCTGGCGCGAGGCCAGGATCTCGCGCGTCTTCACGCCGTTGCCGCCCTGGATCAGCTTGAAGTCCCAGCCTTCGTCCTTGAAGAAGCCCTTCTCCATGGCAACGAACTGCACCTCGTAGGTCGGCACGGCCACCGGATAGACGCCCGACCCGGTCTTGCCCTGGGCGCGCGCGCCCGTTGTCGACAGGGCCGCGACCGATGTCGCGACGAATACGATCTCGCGACGCTTGATCAGGAAGGCCATGTCAGTCTCCGGCGGGGTAGAGCCATGGCGTCGCCTTGCGCGCCTTGGCCTGGTGGGCGGCGATCTCGGCCTCGCGCGTCAGCGTGAGCGCCACTTCGTTGAGGCCCTTGAGGAGCGCGTCGCGCCGGATACCGTCGACATGGAACGCGATGCGGCGCCCGCTCGGCGTCGTGACCGTGCGGTTCTCGAGATCGATGCTGAGACGCGGCTCGCTGTTGGCGCCGGGGCGCGTGGCGCCCTCGAGCTCGGCGGCAATCGCCAGCACGTCGGCGCGGTCGAGCTGGATCGGCAGCACGCCGTTCTGGAAGCAGTTGTTGAAGAAGATCGGACCGAACGACGGCGCGATCACCGCGCGCACGCCCATGCCCATGATCGCCCACACCGCGCCTTCGCGGCTCGAGCCACAGGCGAAGTTCTCGTCGGCGACCACGATCTCGGCGCCCTTGAAGGCGGGCTTGTTGAGGAAGAAGTCCGGATTGTCGCTGCCGTCGGGCAGGTAGCGCCACGGCTCGAAGGCGTAGGGACCGAGCTCGGCCTGGGCGATGTCGCGCAGGCGATGGATCGGAATGATGATGTCGGTGTTGACGTTCTGCTCCATCAGGGGAGCAGCCTTGGCGTCGAGGACGGTGAACGGCTTCATGGTCTTCTCCGCGCCCTAGATCGAACGTACGTCGGTGATGCGGCCGGCGATCGCGGCGGCCGCGGCCATCGCGGGACTGGCCAGGTGCGTGCGCCCGCCCGGTCCCTGGCGTCCGACGAAGTTGCGGTTGGAGGTCGAGACGCTGCGCTCGCCCGGCGCGATCGTGTCGCCGTTGACCGCCAGGCACATCGAGCAACCCGGCTCGCGCCATTCGAAACCCGCGTCGAGGAACACCTTGTGCAGGCCCTCGGCCTCGGCCTCGCGCTTGATGTTCTCGGAACCCGGGACGACCCAGGCGCGGACGTGGCTCGCGACCTTGCGGCCCTTGGCGATCTTCGCCGCGTCGCGCAGGTCGGACATCCGGCTATTGGTGCAGGAGCCGATGAACACCCAGTCGATCTTCGTCTGGTCGATCGGCACGCCCGGCGTCAGGCCCATGTAGTCGAGCGCGGCCTGCAGGGCCTTCTGTTTGTCGGGATCGGAGACCGACGTGGGATGGGGAATCTTCCCCGTCACCGGGATGACGTGCTCGGGGCTGGTGCCCCAGGTGATCTGCGGCACGATCTTGTTCACGTCGACGGTGACCTCGACGTCGAATTTGGCGTCGACGTCGCTGGGCAAGGTGCGCCAGTCGGCGACGGCGGCATTCCACTGCGCGCCGGTCGGCGCATAGGGCCGGCCCTTCAGGAAGGCGTAGGTTTTGTCGTCGGGCGCCACCATGCCGATCTTGGCGCCGAGCTCGATCGACAGGTTGCAGACCGTGAGCCGGCCCTCGATTTCCATGTCGCGGATCGCGGGACCGGCATATTCGATGGCGAAGCCGGTGCCGCCTGCCGCGCCAATCTGTCCGATCAGCGCCAGGATCAGGTCCTTGGGCAACACGCCGGGCGCCGCCTTGCCCTCGAAGGTGACGCGCATGCGCTTGGGCTTGCGCTGGACCAGCGACTGCGTGGCCAGCACATGGATCACTTCCGTGGCGCCGACGCCGAAGGCGATCGCGCCCAGGCCGCCATGCGTGCAGGTGTGGCTGTCGCCGCACACCAGCAACACGCCCGGCAGCGTGATGCCTTGTTCCGGTCCCATGACATGGACGATGCCCTGGCCGGGCTGGCCGAGGTCGAACAGCTTGATGCCCGCCTCGCGGGCCAGATCACGCATGGCATAGAGCCGCGCGGCGTGCGGCTTCAGCGTGTCGTGCGTGCGGCCGGGCTCGGTCGAGATCACGTGATCGAAGGTCGCGAAGGTGAGGTCGGGGTTGCGGACCTTGTAGCCCTGGTCCTTGATCATCTGCAGCCCGCGGCCGCCGCCATCGTGCATCAGGTGGCGGCTGACGTGCAGCAGCGCGTAGTCATCGCCGAGATCGGCAATGACATGGCGTGCCCAGATCTTGTCGAACAGGGTCTGTCCCGGCATGTCGTTTCCTCTGGTCCGGTCTTGATGCCGGACGCAGCGCTACCCCACCACCTTTCGGGGCCGCTCACAACATACTTGGATGAAAGGAAGACCGCAGCGCGGCTCGCGCTCTGAAGCGCGATATGTGCCGTTACTGCTGCTGCTGTTCCGCGGCCTGATCCTGGCCCCAGCCCTTCTTCTCGGCGTCGAAGAACGAGGCGAAGACCTTGCGGATGGTGCTCTCGGCGATGTCGCGCGTGATGAACACGACGCGGCTCTTGCGGTCGTCGCCCTCGGGCCAGGCGTCGAGCGTGGCCGGCGGGTGGAAGACGTGCTGCACGCCGTGGATCACGACCGGCTTGTCGGTGTCCTTGACGTTCAGGATGCCCTTCATGCGCAACAGGTCGGGACCGCGATAGGTCACCAGCGCGTCGAACGCCGCCGCCACCGTCGACCAGCTCATCGGCTCGTCGAAGGTCATGCAGAAGGCCTTGATGCGGTCGTCGTGGCGATTGACGTTGTGCGGGTCCTGCTCGCCGTGGCCGTGCTCATGACCATGGTCATCGTGCTTGTGACCATGATCGTGCCCATGATGGTCGTGCGCGTGGCCATGATCGTGGCTGCCTTCGTAGGCCTCCTCGTGCAGCCAGCGCTTCACGTCGGCATTCTTGGTCTCGGGATTGTAGAGGCCCGCGTTCAGGATCGCGTTGGGATCGATCTCGCCATCGGTGATCGTCATCGACGGAGCGCCCGGATTGAGATGCTGCAGGCGATGCTTGAGGTCGGCGAGCTTCGGCGCGTCGGCGATGTCGGTCTTGGTGAGCAGGATGCGGTCGGCGACGGCGGCCTGCTTCACGGCCTCCTCGTGGTTGTCGAGGGTCGAGCCGCCGTTCACGCCGTCGACCGTGGTCACCACGCCGTCGAGGCGATAGCGCGAGGCGAGCAGGGGATCGGTCATCAAGGTGTGCAGGATCGGCGCAGGATCGGCCAAACCGGTCGTCTCCACCACCATGCGCTTGAACTGGGACACCTCGCCCCGCGAGCGCTTGAGGAACAGCTCGCTCATGGTGCGCACCAGATCGCCGCGCACCGTGCAGCACAGGCAGCCGGAGTTCAGCGTCACCATGCCTTCGTCGTCGGACTTCTCGACCAGCAGGTGATCGAGGCCGATCTCGCCGAACTCGTTGATGATCACGGCGGTGTCGGCGAGCTCGGGCCGGCGCAGCAGCTTGTTCAGCAGGGTGGTCTTGCCGCTGCCCAGGAAGCCGGTCAGCACGGTCACAGGAATGCGTTGTTCGGCGCCCGACTGGGTACTCGTTTGCGTGTCGCTCATGTTCTTGCACAACTCCGTCAGTCTAGCCGCCGTGCCAGAACCGCCCGGTCTTCCCGAACTCTTTCCACGCCCGCTCCAGCTTCCGGCGCCGGCGCTTTTCGCCGGACGCCGCCTGCTTGGCGAGCTTGCGCAGCGGCTTGGCGACGTCTTCCGTCGGGCGGGCCGCAACGGCGATGTCGGCCATCATTTGGCCGGCCACCGCGCGATCGTTCAAGGTGCCGAGCGCGCCCTGCAGGCGCACCGTGGCCTCGATATAGGCCTTCGCCGCCCGGGAATCAAAAGGCGACCGGGCGACCGCCGGCGCCAGGAAAACCGCGGCATAGCGCAGCTTCTTGATCGCGATGCGCAGCTCGTGCAGGCGCTTGCCGTCGAGGCCATGCAGCTTGTGGGCGCGCTTGTCGACCTTGCCGGCGCGTGCGTCGAGAGTGGTGCGCGCATAATCGTCCAGCCGGCCGCCGCTCTCAGCCGGCGCCTGCTCGGCGAAGGCCTGCAGCGCTGCGTCGAGCATCGTGAAGCGCGCACCGGAGAGGGCGCTGCGGGCCCGCTCGAGATGCGCCTTGGCAATACGCCGCGCGACCTTGACGATCACCGGCGGCACGTCCTTCGCCGTTTCGGTCAGGAAGACATGAAGATCGCGCGCCGGCGCGCACTCGCCCGCCAGCCACTTGGCTTCCGCCGACAAGGCCTTCAGCTCGCGGCGGCCGACCTCGCTTGCCGCCGCTTCGCGAAACACGTTGAAGGCGGCGCGCAGCCTTCGCAGCGCCACGCGCGTCTGGTGGATGCCGATCGACCGGCGGCTTTGCAGCGTGATCGCACGGTATTTCAGAAGATCGCCACGGCAGTCCGCCACGATCTGCCGCAGGGCCGCATCGGGTGCGGTGTCGGGGGCAGGAGAGGGGGCGGCCATGCGGCCAGACCGTAGCGGGCGGCCGACCGGGGGCAACGCCAAAGAGAGGCAGTTTGGTGAAGGTTTTGTTGCAGTGGGGTCCATCCGGCAGGTCTGGACGGCGCAGGGCGGAGCAGGATTCCGCAGTCCGGCCCGGTGGTTAGCAACCCTTTCCGGTGGCTTGTGGCAGACGCGCCGAATAGGATCGTTCCATGAGTATCGATGCGGCTGCCTTCAAAAAGGGCATGCGCCATTTGGCGGCGAGTGTGACCCTGATCACCACCCGGGATGGGGATCTGCGGGGCGGCCTGACCGCCACGGCGGTGTGCTCGGTCTCCGCCCAGCCGCCGCAGATCCTGGTCTGCGTGAACAAGTCGGCGTCGGCGCACGACCCGATCGGTAAGGCGGGCTTCTTCTGCGTCAATATCCTGGCGCCCGACCATCGCAAGATCGCCGAGCGTTTCGCGGGCATGGACGGCGTCGAGGGCGACGAGCGTTTCAAGGACATGGGCGAGTGGTCGACGCTGACCACGGGTGCGCCGGTGCTGAAGGGCTGCCCGGTTTCCTTCGACTGCAAGCTGGTGGCCGAGCTCTCGGCCGGTACGCACACCATCTATATCGGCCAGATCGTCGACATCGCGCTCGAGGCCGAGGCGATGCCGTTGGTCTATGCCGACGGCAATTTCATCCATGGCGAAGAGCTGCGGAAGGCCGCCAAAGCCGCCGCCGCGGGCCAGTAGCGCCGGGGCTTCTCCTCCACTATGTTCCGCCGCGCCGTGTTGGGGCGTCGCCAAGTGGTAAGGCAGAGGATTTTGATTCCTCCATTCCCAGGTTCGAATCCTGGCGCCCCAGCCACGGTGTTCCAGGCCACGCGCCTAATTCCCGTCCTCACGCAGGATGACGGGCCAGATGTTCCAGCAATAGCGCGTTGACCCTGTCCGGCACCTGGTCGGCGGCGTAATGGCCGACACCCGGCAGGATCTCGAAGCGATAGGGCGCGGTGATGAACTCGCCGGTGCCTTCGGCGGCGGCGCGGCCGACGGTGTCGTCGGCATCGCCCCATAGAAAGAGTGTCGGGACGTCGATCGGGCCGAGCGGCTGGCGCGGGCCGCTCGAGCGATACCAGGCGAGTGCGGCTTCAAGCGCCGGCTCGTTGCCCAGTACCGAGAGATGCCGGTCGGTCGCTTCCTTCGGCATGCCCTGCCGCATGTGGCGCGAGCGCAGCCACTCGCAGTCGTTGGCCAGCAGCTTCGGCACCGCGTCGGGCTCGAGGAAGGCCGTGTGATGGCCCGAGCGGCGCTTCTGCTCGCCGTCCGGCATGGCGAGCGCGCGCAGGAAGGACTGCGGGTGGGGGCGCGACAGCATGGTGAGCGAACGCAGCCGCTCGGGATGGTATGCGGCCACGATCCACGAGAGGCTGCCGCCCCAATCGTGGCCGACCAGATGGAAGCGCCTGTCGCCGTGGCCGACGGCGGCGGCGATGTCGAGCGCGTCGGCGACCAGCCGCTCGATGCGATAGGCCTCGAGGTCCTTCGGGTCGGGCCGTGCGCCCGGCGAGTAGCCGCGCTGGTTGGGCGCCACGGCGAAGTAGCCTGCGTCGGCCAGCGCCTCGACTTGGCGGCTCCAGAAGTGCCGCGACACGCCG
>OUNM010938576.1_pt1 | contig 27349 bp, 23 predicted proteins | sample 1769961 | NCBI WGS metagenome assembly OUNM01 (sample SAMEA3914820, study PRJEB12502) | metagenome | biome: forest; material: soil | place: USA | collected 2012-03-12 | depth 0.3 m | reverse complement strand
CATCAAGGCCCTGGACATTGACCATGCCACCGACGGCGAGGTCATGCTCGCCTACGAGATGAATGGCGAACCGCTCCCGATGCTGAACGGCTTCCCGCTGCGGCTGGTCGTGCCGGGTTATTACGGCACTTACTGGGTCAAGCACGTCAACGAACTGACGGTCATCCCGGATATCCTCGATAACTTCTGGATGGCCACCGCCTACCGGATTCCCAATACCCCCGGTGGCTGCATCGAGCCGGGCACGACCGCCAAGTCGACCGTGCCGATTTCGCGATTCAATGTGCGCTCGTTCCTCACAAGCCACGCGGATGGCGCGACGGTTTCCAAAGGCAAGCCGGTGAAACTCCGCGGCATCGCCTTCGATGGCGGGTCGGGCATCCGCGAGGTACTGCTCTCGACCGATGGCGGCAAGAGCTGGACCGAGACGGAACTGGGCAACGAGCTCAGCCGTTACAGCTTCCGCGAGTGGACGATGACGACGTCCTTCCCGACCGCAGGCCCGCTCGAGCTGAAATGCCGGGCGATCAATCGTCTCGGCGAGACGCAACCAATGGAAGCTCTCTGGAACCCGTCGGGTTACATGCGCAACGTCGTCGAAACCGTGAAAGTCAACGTATCCTGACCCAGATGAAAAAGCTGCTCCTCTCTCTGCTGGTTCCCGGTGCAATCCTCGCCGGCATGGCGCTTCACGCAGGCGAAGTAACCATCCAGTTACCCGTCGAAACCGTTACCTTCAAGCCCGTCGCCGGCATCGAAAACGCGCAGGCCAATTGCGTCACCTGCCATTCCGCCGACTACATCCAGTATCAGCCGCCCATGCCGCGTAAGTTCTGGGAAGCGGAAGTGAAAAAGATGCAGCAGAAGTATGCGGCACCGATTGCCGACGACAAGATCGCGGCGATCGTGGACTACCTGACTGCTGCCTACGGCGTGCCCGACGCACCGAAAAAGTAGCGTCTGCCACAGAGACAGACGCACCGATCACGGGAGCTTCGAATTGTCTCTGACTCACCATTTCTCCCGGTCCCCCGGCAGCGCCTCGACCGCGTGAGTGTGCGTCCCCGGAGTCGGGCAGGTCTTTGCAAAACCCGCTCCCGCAGATGAAGATTTACTTCGCGGAACTGGAAATCGAAGAAGAGGATTTTTACCGGCAGCAATTACCGGGGCATGAGCTTCACTTCGTTCACAGTCTCTGTGAAACCAGCGAAGACGCGGAGATCCTATCGACCACGGCGCCATGCGTGATCGACCGATCCTTTCTCGATGCGCACCCACGGCTGCGATGCCTAGCGCTGCGTTCTGAGATCGCTGATGAGATCGACATACAGGCCTGTGGCGAGCGCGGAATCGCCGTGTGCATCGCGCCGGACTACGGGGTCGGGAGTGTCGCCGAGCACACGATCGCGCTGCTGCTCGCCCTTTCGCGACACCTTCGAGAATCGATGTCAGACACAAATCAGGCGAAGAAAACGCCGCGCGGCGCGGTGCGCGGCTTCGACCTGTGTGGGAAGACGCTCGGTATCATCGGGATGGAACGCAGCGGACAGCGTGTCGCGGTGCTCGCCAGGGCCTTCGAGATGCGGATCATCGCGTATGATCCCATCACGATGCCGCCGTCGCTGGCCGCTGAATTGGGATTCGAATGGGTCTCGTTCGATACGCTGCTTGTGGAATCCGATGCCATCACGCTTCACGTCCGGCTTACTCCGGCGACCCATCACCTGCTCGACCGCACGACTCTGGCCCGCTGCCGACGCGGCGTGATCATCGTCAATACCGCCCGTGGCGGGCTCATCGAAACAAAAGCGCTAAGCGAAGCGCTGGATTCCGGCCAGGTCGCCGGGGCTGGCCTCGACGTGCTCGAAGAATTGCGGCTCATGCGGGAATCCGCCTCGAAGATCATCACCGAGCAAATCGTCGAGAAACTGCAATCCGACGTCGAGCCGCATGAAATTCAGCACGGCGGACGCATGGAAAACCTGCACAACCTCGTGACCAGCGAGTCGCTGCTAAACCGAAGCAACGTGGCTTTCACGCCGCACGTCGCCGCGAACAGCTTTGAAGCCGTGCAACGCCTCAACTCGCTCACTGCCGAGAACATCCGCTCCTTCGCGGAAGGCCGGCTGATGAATGCCATCGGGGGATTAGGCAATTTCCCGCGGGTCGCTTAGAATGCCGAACCTACCGGTGCGCCGCTTGCAGCGTGGCCAGTTCGGCAGCTTCCTCCTTCGAAATGCTGAAGACGGTCTGATAGGCAGCTGCTTCGCCATTGAACGAGGAATCCTGCTTGGCGATCCGACGTCCCGCCTCGATCTTGGCCATGTGGGGTTTTTGACGGGCCAATTCCTGTTTCAGTGAAAATTTTTCACCAACCTGATTACCGCTTTTGGCGAGTTCGCCCTCGGAACGGAACGTCCACGCGACGTAAACGGCTGCTCCGACAATGACGGCTGCGAGGATGCCGAGCATGCGTAAGTCCCGGCTCCAGAAATACAACCGTATGTTCCAGCGTTCAATCTGCTGACGGCGCTCAATCTGCTGCCTCTGCCGATATGCCTCCATGGGTGTGTGGGTGAGCGGCGCAGAATAAGCATTCCGCCTGCCAGATGCGCCGGAATTCCCTTTGCCCCCACCCCCCAAGAGCAGTAGGCTGTCTATTGCAATCAAGACACTCACGTAACCTATGAGCACCGCTACCCTCGAAGTTCCCGCCGCTACGCAACTCAGCCAGCTCGACCAGCTCAAGAAGTTCACCAAAGTCGTCGCCGACACTGGAGACTTCGAGACGATGCGCGAGTTCAAGCCGCAGGACGCTACTACCAATCCCAGCCTCATCTTCCAGGCGACCCAGAAGGCGGAATACGCCTACATCATCGACAAGGTCATTGCCGACCGTAAGAGCAGCGGCCTGACCGGCGCCGCCCAGGTCGAGGACGTCATCGATAACGTTCTCGTCGCCTTCGGCCTCGAAATCCTCAAGATCGTTCCCGGCCGCGTCTCCACCGAGACCGACGCCCGCCTTTCCTTCAATGTGGAAGGTACGCTCGCCAAGGCCCGCCAATTGATCGGCCTCTATGAAAAGGCCGGCATCTCCCGCGACCGCATCCTCATCAAGATCGCGTCCACGTGGGAAGGCATCCGCGCCGCGGAGGTCCTCCAGAAGGAAGGCATTCACTGCAACCTGACGCTGCTCTTCTCGCTCGCGCAGGCCGTCGCCTGTGCCGAAGCCAAGGTCCAGCTCATTTCGCCCTTCGTCGGCCGTATCTACGACTGGTACAAGGCCGCGCAGAAGCGCGACTTCACCGGCGCCGAAGATCCCGGCGTGCAGTCGGTGACGCAGATCTTTACCTACTACAAGCACTTCGGCTACACGACCGAAGTCATGGGCGCCAGCTTCCGCAACACGTCGCAGATCGTGGAACTCGCCGGCAGCGATCTCCTCACGATCTCGCCTGACCTCCTCGCCAAGCTCGCCGCTTCCAACGAGCCGGTGGTGAAGAAGCTCGACGAAGCCGCCGCCAAGGCCGCCACGGTCGAGCGCCTGAACCTCGACGAGAAGACCTTCCGCTACCTGGTCAACGACGACGCCATGGCCACCGAGAAGACGGCCGAAGGCATCCGCAAGTTCGCCGCAGACATCGTCAAGCTCGAGCACTTCATCGCCGGCAAGGTGTAACCGATCCCGCGAAGAAGTTAGTTATCTTCATGCAAGGGCGTCCGCCACCGCGGGCGCCCTTTTTTTGTCGCTGGGCCTCAGACTCGCCTCTCATGGGTGAACGTCCGGCCCTCCTTGCAAGTGCTGCAGCGTTGCTAGTTAACAAGTCATCCGTAACTCGTGCCGCCGAGACTCCCACAGCTCCCAAATCGGAATCCGCTCCAGGATCCCATCCCCGAAGACGGCGTCCAACTGCAGTTCCTCCATGTGTACATAGCCGATATGGCATCCGCACGTCTCATTGCTGCAAGGGCGTGCTCGCAGGTTTGTTGCAAACCCCGGCTCGTAGATATTCCCAATTGGTTGCGGAATGAAATGGCAGCGTCGCGCCGTGCCCTCGCCATCGACCGTGAACGCGCTCGCGCCAGCCCGGCATGATTTTCCGAGGCTCGGATGACGCCGCGCATTGATTCGAAACCAGGGATCGATTTCCTGAAACGCGGCAAGATCCGCCTCGGAATAGTAATCGGGCTCCCGCTTGTAAGCATTGATCCAAAGGTAAGTGTCCGGATTCAAATCCGCCCGCAACGACCGGATCTCCGCGAGCTGGTCCTTAAATCCAACAACCCCGACGCTGTACCGGACACCCACCCCATCCAATTCCGCGCATTTCGCCAAAAACCGTGCGCGGGACACCTGCGTCGGGTGATAAGTCGTCCACAGCGCAATCCGGTCGCGGTTACAATCGGCCAGCCACTGGACGCGGCATGAGAGATTCGTCTGGATCGCGACCCGCCGGACATTCTCCATCCAGCTCAGCTTGGTCATCGCCTCCTGATAAGTACGATGAATCAACGCTTCACCCCACGGCGTAAAGAGAATGCCGACCCGTTCCGTGCGACCCGCAACCCAATCGACAAATCGGGAAAGCCTGACTGCATCATCGCGAAGCTCAGCAGCGCTGTTCGTCGTCTTGGCAAACGGACAGTAACCGCAGCTGTAGTTACAGCTCGAGAGCGGCCCGCGATAGAGGATCGACCAGTCGCTCATACCAATTCGTAATCGTCCATCCGGACCTGCATCTCAGCAGAGAAAAGCCATGGACCAATAGTATCGGATCGCTCCAGCCCTGCAGGAGTCAGAATGCAACGCGCGTCATATTGCTCTGCAAGGCCGTGTTCGACCAACTCCGACAGCATTGGGAAATCGCCCCACAACTCGGCCTCAAACCGCTCGAAGTAAGCCGCGAAATCGATGCCATCCGCCCGGAGCAGGGACTTGATCAAATAGCGGCGTTTCTGTTCCTCCAGATTCACCACGCAGCCGTAATCGGCCACCGCAAACTGGCCCGCCGAGCGATTAGTAAAATCAGCAATGATCTCGTTGATGCCGCTGCGCCCCACCGCGTACTCGCTGCTGTAATGCAGGCTTCGCGTATAACTTCTCGCCCCAGGACCAATGCCTAGCATTCCGTCTTCCTGGCAGCAATAAACCGGCCCTTCCGGCGGCTCCACACTCGTCCCTTCGCGGCGAAACAGCCGCATCGAGACCTGGCGATATCCGTTGGAAAGCAGGAACTCCCTGCCTTCCCTGTATAACTCGAGGCGCAGGTCGGAAGGCTCACGCTGCAGTCGATCCAGCCCCGTCAAAGGCCGCACATAGAGCGGATAAAGATAGATTTCCTCTGGGCGATATTGCAGCGCTTCCTTGAGCGACAAACGCCAGGATTCCAGCGCCTGATTCGGAGCGCCGTAGATCAGATCCACGTTCAGGATCTGAAAACCCGCACTCCGCATGCACTCCAGTGCCCTCGCCACCGTCGTCGGATCCTGTGGACGCGCAATCGCGCGCACCTCCTCCGGGAGAAAACTCTGAACGCCGATACTGGCCCGAGTGACGCCCAGTTCGACGAGTAACTTCATCTTCGCCGCGCTCACCGTCGCCGGAGACATCTCGAAAGAAACCGGCGTACCCGGGAAAATGCCGCCCAGATGCACGTCGATCAGCGCGAAGAGCCGCTCCAATTCGTGCTCCGACAAGTAAGTGGGAGTCCCGCCGCCAAAGGCCACCCTGGCAAAACGGTGCGGCCCGAGGATTTCGCCCATCGTTTGCATCTGCCGCCCGATCGCGGCCAGATAAGTCTCGACGTGCGAAGGAGCCGGGTTCGTCGTCGTGAAGAGATTGCAGAAGCCGCAACGCATCTCGCAGAACGGCACGTGAACATAGAGAAACAGCGCTTCCCGGTCTTCCTCCGCCCACACCGGCGCAAGCGGTACGGAGGGCTCCAGTCGCCGGTAAGCCATCTTATGCGGATATGCATAGGCATAACCTTGATAGGGCTGCAGTTGAAGACGCTCTGCGAGGGTCATAGGCGGGAGACGATGGTCTCGGCATAAGGCACAGTCCACACCGCAGGATGGCCGACACGATGCCCGGTAAAACCCTCCTCGCCATACAGCGTGCCGTGGTCTGAACACGCGATCATAAAAGTCTCCGCCCGCTTTCGCAGTGCGCTGGTCAGAATCGGCAGCTGTCGATCCACATAGCGAAGCGCCGCTGCGTGCGTTTCCATTCCGTCCAACTCCGCGCCGGGTAAGTAGTGACGATTAGGCTGATGGATGGCACTGAGATTGATAAATAGGAAAACCCGCTGGTCCGCCGGAAATGCCTTCAGCCGCTCGGCTGCCAGCTCAAACTGCAGGCGGGTCGAATTCGGATGGGTGACGCCGAGCGATTCGTCCCAATGGCTTTCGTCAAAAAGACTCGGAAAAACGGAACTTAGTGGCGTGCGTTTGTTAAAGAATCCGACTCCACCAATGCAGATCGTATGATACCCAGCCTGCCTCAGCCCGGACACAAAATCCGGCGCGTCGAAAACATAAGTGCATGGGCCGGTCGTCTCGCTTCCAGCAAAGCGCGCCGCGAAAAGCCGCTGAGGCCATGGCGGGCTCACCGGAGTGGGCAGAAAGCCGGCAAAGAACGCGTGATGCGCTGCATAAGTGAAGCTCCCCGGACTATGGCGCGGCTCCCAACCACCGGGAAAGAGCCGCTTGAATTCCGGCGTCTCGCCGCCACGAAAACTAGCATCCGCTATGTCGAATCGCAGCGTATCCAACGTCATCAGCACGATGTCGTGGGAACCGACGATTCGATTCATGTCGTGGCTCATAGTATCGAGTCCTACCTCTGGCATAAGTCCCCCACGCTGATAGGCTCGTGCGTTAAATCCGAAGCCTGTTCCGCACCAGGCATCCTTCCGAGAACGAAAATGTCACCGGATTGCAACCCGCCACCGGATTCTAGCAGGAAGGCCGAGATAGTTCTTTGATGCAGCATGGCGCTCTGCTACTAAGCCGCGCGTCACATTTTTGCCAGACAACAAGTATGATCAGCGAAAACGTCACGAATTGGCTTGGCTACCCGGTGAAGCTCTTTAACCCGGACGAAAAGATCACCGATTATCGGAACACCATCTACCGGCTGGCGGTCGATTGGGACAGTGACCTTACGGTGGTCGACCTGTTCGAAAAATTTCTCGCAGATCCTGCCAGCGCGGAGACGCCGGCAATCATCTTCGGCCTGTTCGGCGAGCACGACGACACCTCTGAACCCATCGTCCAGGCGCTCGTGGATGCGCGGGATCGGCTACCCAAGCTGAAGGGCATTTTCCTCGGCGATATCATCAGCGAGGAGAATGAAATCTCGTGGATCAACCAGAGCGACGTCTCGCCGATCTTCCAGGCTTTCCCGGCCCTCGAGCATTTCCGGGTTCGCGGAAATGAAGGCCTTTCGCTCGGCCAGATCGAGCATGAGTCGTTGAAGTCACTCATCATTGAGACAGGCGGATTGAGCCTGGAAGTCATTCAGGATGTGCTCGATTCGGATCTTCCGGCGCTCGAACACCTGGAGCTTTGGCTCGGTGACGATGGCTATGGATGGGACGGCTCGATCGAGGATCTGGAGCCGCTGCTCGATGGAGGTCTCTTTCCAAATCTGAAGTCGCTCGGACTTCGCGATAGCGTCATTCAGGACGATATCGCGGTGGCGGTATCCAAGGCCTCGATTGTGCGGCAGCTCGAAGTGCTCGACCTTTCGCTTGGAACGCTGACGGATGTCGGCGGTCAGGCGTTGCTCGATAGCCCGGAATTGAAGTCGCTACGCAAACTCGACCTGCATCATCATTTCCTTTCCACGGACATGGTGAACCGCCTGCGAAACAGCGGCCTCAACGTGAATCTCGACGACCAGCAGAAGGTCGAGGTTTACAACGGTGAAGAGTATCGTTACGTCGCTGTCTCTGAATAACTAGGGCTGGTCCATCCGCAGTTTGTGATCCTGCTCGGCAATCCGGAAAACCGGCGTGTAAGCCTTTTCCGGCAAGCCTTCGAATCGACCCGGGCGGGAGAACTGGAAATCGTCCCGTGGACCGATTTCCTGCGCGACCCCGCAGCGCTTAGTTCCCGCCTTAGGCCGGATTACTGGCTGCGCATCGAATCTCCGGGGGAGAACTTTGCTGTCGAGAAGGCGCTTCTTGCACTCGGCGCCGAGCGATCAGAACCCGGCATTCACCATCTTCCGCGCGAAACGGTCGCGGAATTAGCATTCGAGCAAGGGCGGATTCTGCCGCTGCGGCAATGGTATCTCGGCTGGCAGGCCGCATTGGAACGCGTGCGGGACTGCCTCGCCGCCGTGCCTGGCTGCAGCGTGATGAATGCGCCGCAACAGATCGCCACGCTTTTCGACAAAGCGGCATGTCACGCGCGATTTGCCGAAACTGGCGTGCCGACACCTCGGTTGCTGGGTACTCCGGCAAATTATCCGGAGCTTCGTGACATCATGGCCGCGCACGGCTGCCGACGCGTCTTTCTCAAGCCCTGCCATGGATCGTCGGCCTCGGGCGTCGTGGCGCTGGAAATCAGTCGCACGGGCCCGTGTGCTTATACGTCCGTAGAAGTCGTCCGTCGAAACGGCCACCTCATGCTCTTCAACTCGCTGAAGATGCGCCGTTATCAAACAGCGGAAGAAATCGCGGAGTTAGTCGATGCCATCTGCCGCGAGCGCTGCATCGCGGAGGCGTGGTTTCCGAAGGCGGGATTCGATGGCCAGCGATTCGATCTGCGCGTGCTCGTCATCGACGGGAAACCCGCGCATGCCGTCGTGAGGCAAAGCGCCGGCCCCATTACCAATCTGCATCTCGGCAATCGTCGCGGAAATCTCGACGCACTGAGGCAGGCAATGGGCGAGGATAAGTGGAGCGACGCAATGGCGGTCTGCGCCAAAGCCGCAGCGGCCTTTCCCGGCTGCCTCTATGTCGCAATCGACTTACTCGTCTCGCCCGGCTTCCACCGCTTTGCAGTCGCCGAAGCCAATGCCTTCGGCGATCTGCTGCCCAATCTTGAGTACGCCGGAATGGATACTTACGCGGCGGAAATCAGAGCCTTGCAGCACAGGGACGCCGCATTCAATTCACCACGAATTCCATGATCCGGGCGGCGTGCCCCGAGCTCTTGGTACCGTCGGAAACGCGAATGCTCAGCGTGTGATCTCCGGGCTTGAGGTCGGTTCCAAACATCACTGTGCACGGATAGTGCAGGCCGGAGCTGTAGGATTGATAGAGATTCACCTTCCGCGTCGGACTGTCGTCAATGGTCACTTCGAGCATTCCGGCATCCGGTCCGGCGACAATAAATGCCCCCACCGCTGTCCCTTTGAAATCAAGCGTCGCTTCGGCTCCGGGCTCAGTCGCAGTCAGCATCGGGATCGAAGTAAACCGCGGACGTTTGCCGCCGGGGAGGCTATTCCAGTCCGGGACCTCGACCGTCCATCCACTCTTGATCTGCGCTTGCTTCGGATCGATGAAGTGACCATCGACATAACTCAGCGGATCTATCGCCGCCGGCACTTCATGCTTTGCCAGCGCCGCATTGGCAGGCAGCGGAGCGCTCCATGCGCGATTAAGCAACTCGTCGATCATCTTCGCGCAGATTCCATTTCCATAAGGCGCCGGGTGAACGCCGCCATACTGCCGCCAGGTTAGCTTGCCCGCAGTGATCTCCTCGGCGGCTTCCTTGGCGAGATTGATCGTGGAGATGCCATAGTGCTCCGCGACTGCCTGGTGAGCTTCGATCGACAGCGGCACCTTTCCAGCCTGCAGATCCTTCAGCATGGTCTCGTTCACGAAGAAGGTGATCACGATGTCCATGTTCGGATTCGCCGCCAGGGCGTGGCGAAGAATCCCTTCGATTCCACGGATGCACTCTTCCCGCGTGTGGTGGGCGTCCTGGTCGTCATTGACGGCGAACTCGAGAAAGAAGAGATCGACCGGGCCGTGGGCGAGCACATCCCTCGAAAACCGGAATGCGCCAGTCGTGGAGCAGGTCGAAGCAATTCCGGCATTGGTGAACGTGAATTCCGTCTCCGGAAACCGCTTCTTCAAGATGTCGCACACCATCGGCCGGTAGCCTTCCATCTCGGTGATCGAGCCACCCAGGAAAGCGACGTTCCCCTTCTTCGACTGTTCGAATTTCAGGCGGGAATTATTCAGGTTTCCGCGTAGCACGACATTATCGCCAAATGGTCGGGCAGGATCAGCGGCGTGCGCTGAAGGTCCCACGAGCGCTAGTAAAACCGGGGCGAAGACGCAGAGGAAGGAACGGAGAAAGGAATACATGGCGGCGGGAATTCTCACTCATCTAATCTGATCCCGGCCCAAATCGTAGCTCCAAATCCGAATATATTCGGCGCTCTACGCCTACAGCCGCTGCAGACCGCGATTCGCAAGTTTCCCCTGATCTGAAGGGCGAACGAACCGTTTCCAAAAGATCGCCGATCACGCGCCCGCCGCGCGCGGCCTTCCCCCCAAAGAAACAAACCGGCCCGTGCTTTAGGTAAGCACGGGCCGGGCGTTCAGCTTTGTAATGAGTGTTTAGCGAAAAGATTCTCCGCTTCGCAGGCGCCTCAGCCCCGCGCGCGGAAGATTACTTCCGGCTCCGTGCGAGTAGTCGCAGGATCTCGAGATAGAGCCACACGAGCGTGACCAGCAGCCCGAAAGCCGAGTACCATTCCATGTACTTCGGAGCGCGATTTTGAGCGCCGTATTCAATCACGCCAAAGTCAATGATCAGGTTCAACGCAGCTATACCACAGACGAACAGGCTAAACAGGATCGCGTAAGGCCCATTACCAGTGACAAACGCCACGTGAATCCCGAAGAAACCAAGGATCATGCTCACGACATACGTGAGTAAGATTCCCAGAGTCGCTCCAGTCACGACCGCGAAAAAGGTCTTCGTCGGCCGGATCAGGCGCGTCTGATAGGCGCCAAGCATCGCGCAGAAAACGCCGCCCGTGAGGAGAAGCGTCTGAATCACGATGCCTCTCATGCTGCCTTCAAAATAAGAGGAGATCGTCCCGACAAACAGACCTTCAGCGACGGCATAAGCCGGAGCGAGGAACGGCGCAGTCGTCGGCTTGAAGCAAATGACGAGGCAAAGGATAAGCCCGGCAATCAGTCCGGCGATCGTCAGCAGGCCAGCAATTGGAGAATGCCAGGAAAGGCTCGCGGTGAGCGCGCAAATGCCAATGAGAATCGCGCTCTTCTGGATCGCTCCACCGATCGTCATCGTATCTGCCGAAGACGCGTCACGTTCAAACAGGTCCGGTTTTAAGACAGGATTAGCCATAGAATGAGGGCGCTAACGTATCGTGGAGATCCGCAATTGGCGAGTATCTTCAACTGCGACCCGTGGCGGTTTCGCAAAAAGAAGGAACGCCCGCGAGGAACACGGGAGTCATCCGCACAAGAATGCCTCCGGGCTCGAGTTCCGGATTTCGATGCAATCCGAAACTCCCAGTTTCCTGCGTGTCTTCGTAGCGTTCGCAGACCGCTTTTCGGCTACTACAAGCCGAAGGCGACCGGCGCTTACGCCGCGCCGACCGGCGCCTTGTCCGAGCTGGAGCGCTTGAGCGAGCTCTTTACGAAATTCGCACCGAGATCCCAAAGCGGACCGGGGAAGGACCGGCATTCGTCGAGCACGTTGTCGAGCGCGTTCACAAAGCGGTCGATCTCCTTCTCGCCGATGGTCAGCGGCGGAATGATCTTGAGCACATCCATGGCGTGACCGGCGATCTGCGAGAGGATCCGGTGCTTCGTGAAAAGGGTCGTCACCAGCATCTGCGCGAAGAGCTCGGCCTCCATCTTGTGGAGAAGCTTCCAGCCCATCTTCATGCCAAATTCCTTCGGCTCGTGGAATTCGATACCGACCATGAGGCCGATGCCCCGCACTTCCTTGATCAGCGAATGCTTGGCCTGCAAATCACGGAGCCGCGAGGCGAGCGTTTCACCCATGACCCGCGAGCGTTCGATGAGCTGCTCGTCTTCGAGCACCTGCAGCGTCGCCAGACCACAGGCCATGGCGAGATTGTTCCGGCCAAAGGTCGAGGAATGCACCACGCAGCGATCGAGGCGCGAGAAGGTCTTCTGGTAGATCGCCCGCCGCGTGATAATCGCCGCGCACGGGACGTACCCGCCACTCAGGGACTTGGCGACGGTCACGATATCGGGTTCGAGATTCCAGTGCTGATGCCCCCACCACTTGCCAGTCCGGCCGAGCGCGGTCTGGACTTCGTCGCAGACGACCAGCGTGCCGTACTTTCGACAAAGCGCCTGCGCCTGCTGGTAAAAGTCGCCTTCCGGGAAACGCACGCCTTTGCCCTGAACGGGCTCGAAAATGAGCGCAGCGACGTCGCGCTTCGCGAGCCTTTCTTCCAGCGCCGCGAGATCCCCCAGCGGGAGGCAGGTGGCATCAGCCAGCAGCGGGCCAAAGCCGTCCTTGAAATGAGCGTCGCCCATCACCGAGAGCGAACCATTGGTGAGGCCGTGGAACGAGCCCTTGAAGCTGATGAGCGCGGCACGTCCGGTCGCGGCGCGAGCAAACTTGATCGCCCCTTCGTTTGCCTCGGTGCCGGAATTGCAGAAAAAGATCGCGTCGAGATGCGGGGGCGCCTTCTTGAGCAGCGCCTCGGCCAGCAGGCCGGAAAGGAGCGAGCAATCCATCTGCACCATGTTTGGCAGATCGAGATCGAGCACGTCGCGGATCGCCTTCTGCACCGCCGGATGATTGCGTCCGATATTGTAAACGCTGTAGCCCGAGAGGAAATCGAGATAATCGCGCCCTTCGCGGTCGTACAGGTACGCGCCTTCGGCCCGCTCATAGACCTGGTCGAAACCGATGATGCGCTGGACTTGGACGAGCGTGGCGTTGAGATGGCGCTCGTGCAGCGAATAGTTTTCGCCGAGGCGGCTCTGGACGAGTGCTTTGATATCGACAGGCATGGCGGCGGGCAGTTTACGGAGGGTTTGGCGGCTGGAAAGGGGGAAAAGTTCGGACGTGTGGGGCACGCCTCTCCGGATTTTGAAATAGCACTGCAATCGACGGGCATCATTCCGCCCGCTTTGAGGGGGCATTGCTGACTCCGGGCCCGAGCTGGAGCGAACGTATTCTTCATCAAAAACTCAACGTTTCGCGTCGAAACGGACGCGCCCTTGCAGAAATGCCCTTTCGAAAGGACGGGCCCGGTGGTTTCTTTCCCACACAACCATGAACGTCCCCAGGCTATCGTTCGTTCCATCCCTTGCGGCGTGTTCATTCGTCCTCGCCGGACTTCTCGCAGCCCAAAATACCGCACCGTTTCCAGCCGTTCCGGCCTCCCCTTCGACGCCGGCCTCTGCCCCGCAGGCGGCCAAGATTTCCAACCACCCGGGAATCCGCGAATTGCACGACGTCCCGTACGTGACCGGCGGAACCGCCCGCCAAAAGCTGGATCTCTATCTGCCCGAAACTTCGACCGCGCCACGCCCAGTCATCGCATGGATTCACGGCGGCGGATGGGAAGGAGGCGACAAGAACAACTGCCCGGCCAAGGGCTTTGTCGCACATGGCTATGTCGTCGCCAGCCTCGGGTACCGACTCAGTCAGCACGCCATCTATCCGGCACAGATCGAGGATTGCAAAGCAGCCATCCGCTGGCTACGTGCCCACGCAAATGAATACGGGATCGATCCACAGCGGATCGGCGTCTGGGGCGCTTCCGCCGGAGGGCATCTCGTGGCCCTTCTCGGCGCGACGGGAAATATCCGCGACTTCGACGTCGGCGAAAACCTGGGCCAATCGAGCAAGGTCCAGTGCGTCGTAGACTGGTTTGGCCCCACGGATTTCCTCCACTACGGCGACCAGCCTCCGAAGACCGAGCCAAGCCGGCCCCCGTCACCCGTGGACAAGCTGCTCGGTGGCCGCGCCATCGAGCATCAGGCCGAGGCGAAACGCGCCAGCCCATTCTATTTTGTCACGCCGGAATCCGCTCCTTTCCTCATCGTGCATGGCGACAAGGACCCGCTCGTTCCCTTGCAGCAAAGCCAGGTCCTGCAAGCCGCACTGCAAAAAGCCGGCGTCGAAGCACAGCTCTCCGTCGTTCCCGGCGCAGGTCACGGCGGACCTGGATTCAGCTCACCGGACGAGCACAAGCGCATGGTCGACTTCTTTGACCGGCATCTGCTCGAGCATACCGCGACCGCAGAAGCGTCGAGCAAAGCGGCTGGAAAAGAGTGATCGCAGCATCATAAAGAACGCGCCCAGCGCGCTGGAGTAAGCTCACAACTCCGCTGCCTTCGCCGCGACCTCCTTCCACGAGAGCCCGAAGCGCGTCAGGTATTTCTTGAGGCGATCGGCATCGTTGGCGGATTTCTTTTTCGCGCGGGTCACAGCGAAGAGGCGGCGGCCCGCTTCGCTGAGGCTCGGAGCTTCGCAGCAGACGCGCAGAACACAGGCAAGTTGGGCGCGATCGAAGAGATCGAGTTCGGCGGCGCGCACAGGACCGAGAACGCTTTGGAGCAGCGCGCCATCCGCATCCGTAGCGGGCGCGGAACGCCACCCATGACGCAAGCGCGCAAGCTCGGCGTCGAGCACCGTGCGCGTAATGCGGCCGCCCGGCGCGAGCGTCGACATGCGCGTGACGGCAGCATTGAGATCGCGGAAATTCGCTGTCCATCGCGCATCGGCCGAGCGCGCGAATTCCAGAAAGTCGGAGCGCAGATCCTTCGCCAGGCTGATCCGCCTTCCGAGCCGCTGACCGGCCATTTCCAATTCGTGATCGAGGTTTGGGCCGATGTCCTCCGGACGCTGCGAGAGACCGGGCAGGTGGAAAGTCCAGAGATTGATCCGCGCAAGCAGATCTTCGCGAAAACGGCCCGCGCGCACGTCGCCCGAGAGATCGCGATTGGTGCCGGCGATGAGCTGAAAATCGCTGTCCACCTCGCGATCCGCGCCGACCGGCAGAAATCGCTTCTCCTCCAGCGCATGCAGGAGCATGGCCTGTTCGTCGGCGCCAAGTTCGCCGATTTCGTCGAGGAAAAGCAGGCCGCCATCGGCTGAGCGGAGCAGGCCGGAACGATCGCGTTGAGCGCCGGTGAAAGAACCGCGAACATGGCCAAAGAGTGTGCTTGCCGCAGTGTCTCCGCGCAGCGTGGCGCAATTCACTTCGACAAAGCCGCCCGCAAGCTGGTGGCGCTGCTTTTTCAACCCGAAGACCCGTCGGGCTAGCGAAGATTTGCCAGCGCCGGTCGGCCCCATGAGCAGCATCGGATCGCGCGACGCCACGGCCACATGCTCAATTTCCTCGATCATGCGATTGAATGCGGCGTTGCGCGTGGCGATACCGCGCTTGAGGAAGGACCGCGCCTCGCGCTGTTCCTCGGCGAAACGCGCGGCGATCTGATCATAGCGCGAGAGGTCGAGATCGATGATGGCGTAACGCCCCGGCACGCGGCGATCGCGCTCACCGGGCGGAGCGGTTTGGATGAGCCGTCCCGGCAGACGCCGCGATTCGGTCAGAAGAAAGAGGCAGATCTGCGCGACGTGCGTGCCAGTCGTGATATGGACAAGGTAATCCTCGCGCTCTGGCGCAAATTCGTAGCCCTTCGCGAAATCGGCGAGCCGGCTGTAAACCTCCTCGAAATCCCAGGGATCGGCGAATTCGACGGTATGCCGGCGCACCTCTGTCTCTGGCGAAACCGACCCGATGTCCTCAGCCACCGTCTCGGCCATGCTGGCGGCCTTTTGGTCGTGGAGCAGTTCCAGCCGATCGATGAGCAGGTCCTCGTGCTGGCAGAGCGAAACCGTCGGACGCCACGCTTCCCAGCGTTGCGGACCGAGCCCGCGATCGAGCTGCGTTCCGATCAGGCCAAAAACGACGAGTTTCTTCGTGCGCATACCTTTTCGATAATCGATCGCACCACGAAAACCATATCTTTTCGGATAAACACGCGAATAACGGCGCTACTTTCCGGCCAAATCCGCAAGGCCAATTTCGGGAAATCCAAGCGCAGAAATTCTCTTAATACGCTCTCCTCGCGGCACTTATTCATCAATTACGCGAGCTCGGAAATCGGCGTGGCACGCCGCGAGCATATGTGTTGATCCGTCGCTCGACCTAAGCGGCGCGAAACCAAATCGAAACACAAACCGAAGCCACCTATGGCCAGCAAAAACCTTTTCCGGACTACCGCCGGACGCCTGTTGCCAAAGCATGACACTCGCAACGAGGCTGGCGGACGCGCTTACAAATTTTCTCCGAAGCACGCGCTCGTTCAGTACGCGGTGACCGGCTGCCTCAACTCGACTTTCTACGCCAGTGGCCAGACGCAACTAGACAAGGTCCTGGCACTGGCCGGAGCGGCCCCGGCAGAGTTCGTGGCCAAGACTGCCATCTACTGTCGGACCCGTGGCTACATGAAGGACATGCCGGCGCTCCTGTGCGCGTCGCTCGCAACCCGAGACGTCGCGCTCCTCGAGCGGATCTTCGATCGCGTGATCGACGACAGCAAGATGCTCCGCAACTTCGTGCAGATCGTTCGCAGCGGCGTGACCGGGCGGAAATCGCTCGGCTCCGCGCCCAAGCGGCTCGTGCGGCAGTGGTTCGAGAAGCGGAATGACGACCAGGTCTTCCGCGCCTCGATCGGCCAATCGCCCTCACTCGCGGATGTGATCAAGATGGTGCATCCGCGCCCGGCGAATCCCGCCCGCGAAGCACTCTACGGCTGGCTCCTCGGCCGTCCGCACAACGCGGAAGCGCTGCCTCAGCTGGTCCGCGAGTTCGAGCGCTTCAAGAGCGGAACCCAGCCTGAAGCTCCGGACGTGCCTTTCCAGATGCTGACCGCGCTGGCACTCGGCGAAGCCCAGTGGCGCTCGATCGCCCGGAAGGCTCCGTGGCAAATGACCCGGATGAACCTGAATACGTTCGCCCGGCATGGGGTCTTCGAAGGCCAGTCGCTCTCCCACGAGATCGCTGCGCGGCTCCGCGCGCCAGATCAGGTGCGCCGTTCCCGCTGCTTTCCGTATCAGTTGCTGACAGCGTATCATTCCGCCGACAAGGCTGTGCCGGGCTTCGTTCGCGACGCCCTGCAGGATGCGATGGAAGTCGCCGTCGAAAACGTACCGACGATCGAAGGCCAGGTCTTTGTTTGCCCGGACGTTTCCGGATCGATGCAGTCTCCAGTAACCGGACACCGCGCGGGTTCCACGACCGCGACTCGCTGCATCGACGTGGCCGCGCTTGTTGCCGCCGCCGTGTTGCGGAAGAATCCGCAAGCCGAGGTGATCGCGTTCAGCGATAATGTCGTGCCTTGCCAGCTCAACCCACGCGATAGCGTGATGACCAATGCGGCCAAGCTCGCAGCATTGCCGAGTGGCGGAACGGATTGCTCGGCGCCACTCCGCTACCTGAATGCCCGGCAAAAGCGGGGCGATCTCGTCCTCATGGTCTCCGACAATATGTCGTGGATCGAAGGCCATCGCAGCGGTGGGCGCAGCCCAGCGACGATGGCGGAATGGGCGACCTTCCGTTCGCGCAATCCAAACGCCCGGCTTGTTTGCCTCGACGTGCAGCCCAATAGCTCCACTCAGGCGGCAGAGCGCGAGGATATCCTCAACGTCGGAGGCTTCTCGGACACCGTGTTCGAGATCGTCGCTGCCTTCTCCGAAGGCAAGTTACACCCGGATCACTGGGTGGGACTTATCGATAACATCACACTCTAACTAATTACCTCCCGCCCGCGCCGCCTGGGCGCGGGCGGGCCGGGGCGGATCTCGCCGAATGCAGGTTGGGACTACATCACCAAAAATGCGTCTCAGCCACCAACTTGTCGGCGACTCGCTTCCTCTGTTCTTTGATCATCACTTTCGGCGAATGGCGAATGCCGGGTGGGAATACATTGGCAACCAGCAGGCTCGAATCCTGCCCGCGCTGATTTGGGAAACCAAGGCAGCGTGAGAATTCTCACCCAACGTTTGTCGCCATTCGACGCCGTGGCTTTCGTGACGAATGCCTGGTGGAACTACAGGATTCGAGTGTCCCGGGTTCGATTCCCGGTCCTGCTTCGGCAGGATAGCCAGTGGTAGAGCATCGAATTGTTTCTCCAAAACCTTGTCGTTACGGATCGCCGCGATATTGCAACTTTTGCGACGAATGCCGATGGGACTACATCTTAATGATCATGGTCGCGGGTTCGAGTCCCGCCGGCTCCACTTCCGGAGCCGTAGCTCAGTTGGTAGAGCATGAAAACGTCTCATCACCTTTGTCGTCGCAAATCCCTTTTCCAAAATCCACGGGATAGCTGCCAGCGCTTCAATTGAAGCAAGTGCTCGCCGCTGAGATTCCCTATCCAATTCAAGATCCACTTACTCTCAACTCCTCCGATATTTCAATCGGTCCAAATTTCCATGAACACCCTGACTGCATCCAGCCCCATCCACGTAACCGGCGAAGCGACCGGTTTCCTTCCCGCACGCGACTCCCGCTGCAAGCCGATCACCGTGATCGGAACGGAAGCGATCCGCGACGGCTTCGATGCGAAGTGCATCGAGCAGGCGCTGAATTCGCGCAGCGCGCCGGGAGTAACTGATCTCGTGCTCAATCCCGACGCCCACGCCGGATACGGAGCGCCGGTGGGCTGTGTCCTCGTGTCGCCTACGCATGTCTATCCCGGCCCGGTCGGGGTCGATATCAAATGCTCGATGAGCCTGCTGTCCATCGATCTCCCCGCCGACGCAGTCGCGGAAAAGACGGTACGGCGCGCGCTGATCGAAGCCATTTGCGAACGCACACCCACCGGCGCGGGCCGCGGACAGCGGTCTGCCAAAAAGTCGCGCGCAGTTTCTTCCGAACTCGGCCGTCAAGTCGCTGTGGAAGGCGCTTCGGCATCCGTTTGCAACGCACTTGGAATTCCACCCGAATGGGCGCTGCGCTGCGAAGACTCAGCACACGTGGGCCACGATGATACATCCGACGCCCTCGCGCAACGGCTCGACTTACTCATCCGCGGCGGCGCATTGCCGAAGTTCGCCGAGAAGATGACCCAGCTCGGAAGCTACGGTGGCGGAAACCACTTCGGAGAATGCGAAGTCGTGGAGGTCGCAGATAACGACCGCGCCCGGCAGGTCGCCGAGGTCTTCGGATTGCACGACGGCAAGCTCGCATTCCTGTCGCACTGCGGTTCACGCGGCTTTGGATTTAACCTGGCGAACGGACAATTCCGCGCACTGCAAAGCTTCTTCGAGACCTGGGGATTGCCACTTCCCGGCAACGACAAGGAGCTCGTGTATGCGCCACTCGGAACGCCCGAGGCAAACGCCTATCTCGATGACATGGCACTCGGCGCGAACTTCGCGACGGTAAATCATATGCTGATCAATGCGCTCGTGCTCGAGGCATTCCAGGAGGTAATCCCGGGAACGCGCGGACAGCTCGTCTATTTCATCAGCCATAACATCGCGCGACGCGAGATCGTTGAGAACCGCGAAACGTGGGTACACCGCAAGGGCGCGACGCGCGCCTTTCCCGGAGGACATCACTCGCTGAAGGGAACGCCTTTCGCCGATACAGGTCACCCGATCTTGTTGCCCGGAAATCCTACCGCCGGTTCGTGTGTGATGGTCGCGGATCCCGGTGCGGCCCTGAGCTGCTATTCCGTGAATCACGGAGCAGGCCGCGCCAAGGGCCGGAAAGCGGCGATCCGCGAACTCGACCAGAAGGAAGTCGACGCCCAATTCAACGAACACGATATCCTCACCAACTGCCGCTTCTATCCGAAGGACGAAGCGCCCGCCGCTTACAAGGACTTCAATGAAGTGCTGCGGAGCGTCGAGCGGGCCGGCCTGGCAAGCGAGGTCGCGCGATTGCGCGCGCGCTTCGTGATCAAGGATGCAGACAGCAGCCTCGGCGGAGCGGCTTGAGGAAATCCTGAAACCCAACTGACAAACCAACGACGGAGGCCCAATGATGGCCGCAGCGGCCAAATAAGCTGCGCCGCCGGATTTAGGATCGTCTTCGTCGTCCCGATTGTCATCTCATTCATCCTTTGCGCTCCCGATGCCCAACCGCGGCGTCGGGAGCCAATGCAGTTCATTCATGCAAAAGTCCCAAAAAGAAATGGTCGTGATCGATGGCTCCGCCGGTGAAGGCGGCGGCCAGATCCTGCGCACAGCGCTCGCGTTGTCGCTGGTCACCGGGAAGCCATTTCGCATCACAAAGATTCGCGCCGGGCGGAAGAAGCCCGGACTGCTTCGCCAGCATCTCACCGCAGTGCAGGCCGCCACGACCATTGGCAGTGCCGTGACCGACGGCGTCGAGATGGGTTCGTGCGAACTGGTCTTTCGTCCGGAACAGATCCGTGCGGGCGAGTATCAATTTGCCGTCGGCACAGCCGGCAGCACAACGCTCGTCCTGCAGACGGTCCTGCCAGCCTTGCTCATCGGAAGTGATTCGACACGCCTCACTTTGGAAGGAGGAACGCACAATCCCTTCGCGCCGCCCTTCGATTTTCTCGCCAGGACCTTCCTGCCGCTGCTCGCGGGCTTCGGCTCGAAAGTGGATGCTACGCTGATCCGGCCCGGATTTTATCCCGCTGGAGGCGGCCGCATGGAGATCGCGGTCAATCCAGCGATGGAATTGGCGCCGGTCGAATTGCTCGAACGCGGCGCGGATCAGGGACGCCGCGTCGTCGCGCATGTCGCAGCTTTGCCAAAGAGCATCGCGGAACGCGCCTTCGAGCGTATTATCAAGCGCATGGGTTGGAGCCGCGAGGCCTGCGAGATCGTCGAGCACCCGGCCCAATGCGGACCGGGCTTCGTGCTCGCCGCTGAGGTCCGCTCCGAAAAGCTCACCGAAGTTTTCACCGGCTTCGGCGAAAAGGGCGTAACTGCCGAACAGGTCGCCGATGCCGTGATTGATCAGGTTCGCCATTATCTGGCCGGCAAGGCGCCCGTGGGCGAATACCTCGCCGATCAGCTTCTGCTTCCGATGGCCTTGGCAGGCGGCGGAGCCTTCAGCACGGTCAGCCTCTCACGTCATGCGCGGACGAATCTCGAAGTCATCCAGCAATTCCTGCCGGTGACATTCGAGACCCGCGCACACGACAGCACTATCGAAGTCATCGCGCGTCGCGGGCTATGAGTTAACGATCCGAGCACTCCACGCTGCGAGTCGCCGTTTCGCCCACCCTCGCTACTGCGCCGCCACTTGTGCGCTTGCCTCATTCGCCGCCGGTACTTCCTTTGGCAATGGGAAAGCCCACTTGTGGTAGAGCGGAAATTTCACGCCCGCGAGGAAGAACTGCGTCGCGACGATGTCGAGATCGACCGGGTAATGGAAAATGTTAAGCGACAGGTGCGCGTTGTAACACTTGAGCAGCGCGTATAGCGACGACGATAGCGTCCACATGATTCCCTGCGCTGCCAGGTAACGCGGCAGGGCATCGCGCTTTCGCACGTCGGTGCGGAAATTGACGAAGTAGTTCCAGAGGAAAAAGAACGTCATGCTGACCCCGAAGCTGAGGGCGGACTTGGCCAGCAGCGGGATGTCCGTGTGCTTGTCCAGCCACTTGAACGGCGTCGCGATGAGCGCGTAGTTCACGACCGAACCGGCCACGAACCAGAACAATCTCCGGTAGAGTTGCTGGCGGCGGCGCGGGCTTTCGGTGATGGGCTTGGAGTCCATGCGGTCTCTGTAGACGCGAATTGATCGGAGCGACAACACTATTTGCCGATTGCGCAATCTCGAAAGCGGGAGAAAATCCCGGCCCTGTCGATGATGATGCAAAATCCAACCGGCCAATTTCAGCGCGTAGCCGTGACGGCGATGGGCGTGGTCAGCCCGCTCGGGTGCGGAGTGGCTGAAACGACGGCGTCCCTGCGCACCGGGCGCGATTGTGTGACTCCCGTCGAGCGCTTCGATGTAACGCGCACGCGTGCAAAGACTGCGGGCCATGTCGAGATCACCGCTGCGTTAACTAGTGATACACGGCGCACGCGTCGGCTTCATACCGCCAGTCTCATGATGATCGCCGCGGCCCGCGAAGCACAGGCGGCCGATGCGAAATTCCAGCCCGAGTTTGCCATCATCGGCACGACGAGCGGTGGCATGAGCTTTGGCGAACAATTCTTCCGGGCGCAGGTGGCGCAGCACCACCCGCGTCAGCGCGCAGCCTGGTTGGCCAATTACATGCCGCAAAAGGCCGTGCTCGATGCACAGGAAGCCTGCGGTTTTTCCGCACCGGCCCAGATCATTGCGAATGCCTGCGCATCCGGCACGAATTCGATTGGCCACGCATTTGCGCTCATCCGGTCAGGCAAATATCAGCGGATCCTCTGTGGTGGATACGATGCCATTTCAGAAATGGTCTTTGTCGGCTTCGATTCGCTCCAGGCTTCCACTCCCGAAAAGATCCGGCCATTCGACAAGCAGCGCACGGGGCTCGTGTTGGGCGAAGGCGCGGCGCTCCTTTTTCTGGAGGCTTGGGATTCGGCCATCTCGCGCGGAGCGCCGATCATCGCGGAGGTGACGGGTTACGGCATCTCGACGGACAATCATCATCTCACGCAGCCGCATCCTTCGGGCATCGGCCCGCGCCAGGCCATGGAACGCGCCCTCGCCTCGGCGGGCCTGACTCCCAGCGACATCGATTACATCAACGCGCACGGCACTGCCACGGCCTTCAACGACGCCACGGAAGGCACAGCGATCGCGCAGGTCTTCGGCGCGAATACGCCGGTGAGTTCGACCAAGTCGATGATGGGTCACTCGCTCGGCGCAGCCGGGTCCATCGAAGCCGTCTTTTCGATCCTCGCGCTCCAGCAGCAGTTCCTGCCACCGAATATCAACTACCACGAAGCCGATCCTGCCTGGCAGATCGACATCGTCGCCAACGCCGCGCGCGAAGCGAAGATCCAGCGCGTGCTTTCAAATTCGTTCGGCTTTGGCGGCACGAATGCCTCCATCGTCATCGAGAAACCCGAGGAGGCCGCGGCATGAGTACACGAATCTCTGGCATGGGCTGGGTCACGCCGCTGGGCGCGGATCTGGAAGTCGTCTGGGAGCGCCTTGCCAATGGCGACGTCGCCGAGTCGAAGCCGGTCGCAAATCCGGAATCAGGCCGCGTGCATCAGTGCCGCATGGTGCCGCCCAAGCTGGTCGAGCATCTCGCGCGCAATCCACGGCTGCGTCGTTCGAGCGCGATCTCGTATTTCGCGGTCACGGCTGCGCTGCGTGCGATGGAGCATGCCGGACTGCAGATGACTCCGGACATTGCGCAGCGCACAGCGGTGATCTTCGCAGTCAGTGATGGCGGGGTCATTTACACGCGCAAATTCTACGATCAGATCGTGAAGCAGGGCGCGAATGCCGCCAGCCCACTGCTCTTTCCAGAGACCGTTTACAATGCGCCCGCCAGCCATCTAGCGGCGCAACTCGGCATCGACGGCGCTAGTTATACATTGGTCGGCGATGCCTCGGTCGGGCTCGCTGCCGTGCAATTCGGCGAACAATTGCTGGCACTAAACGAAGTCGATCACTGCGTGGTCGTCGCATGCGAGGAGCTCGACTGGATTCTTTGCGAAGCCTATCAGGACTGGCATTTCGCCCGCCTGCCGCTAGCCGAAGGCGCGGCGGCGCTGGTGCTTTCGCGAAACGGCCGCCTCTCGATCGAGACCACGGGCGGCGTGCCATTCTTCAAGCAACGCGATGCGGGCAATGCCATGCGGACGGCTTTGAGCCGCCTGACCAGCACCGCAGAAATCGACTTCCTCGTCTCATGCGACAATGGCACCTTCATTGATCGCGCCGTGGCCAGTGCCCTCGAGCAAACCATTCCGCCTATTGCGCAACCGCCCGCTACTCCCAAGCAGGCGCTTGGCGAAATGCTCGCAGCGAGCGGGCTCGTGAATGTGATCTACGCCGCGCTTCGTCTCGAGAAATCCGGCGGCCATCGCGCGCTCGTGCCGGTGCTGGGTCTCAACCATCAGGCAGACGCCGCGCTGGTTGAATTCCAGCCGAACGCCTGATGCGGCGCAGCCTGACTGGTTGCATGATTCGCCGCTGCTTCCTTGCCGCGCTTGGCCTACCCATCGCAGCCTTCGCGCTGCCCGATGAAATCATCCAGGGCGAATACGAAGGAGATGGCTATGCAGCCCAAGTTGTGGCGCTGCCGGATGGCCGCTTTCATATCGCCGGGTGGCGGCGCGGCTTGCCGGGCGTTGCAGCGAATGCGGAACGCATCGCGGACGGCGATGGCAGTCGAAGCGGCGACGAGATTCATTTCTCCGGCAATATCTGGAAGGCCGCAATCGATGCCGAAGGACAACTGACGGGCGAAGACGACCAAGGCCACCACTGGACGCTTCATCGGATCACACGCGAGTCCCCCACCCTCGGCTCCAAGCCACCTCGCGATGCCGTGCTCCTTTTCGATGGCACGAATACGGACGCCTGGACGGACGGACGCACCAACGAAGCGCATCAATTGCTCGGGAACACCGAATCCAAACAACGTTTCGAAGGCTTCACGCTTCACCTGGAATTTCTGGCGCCCGTCGCTGCGGATGGCGCGCTGGGCATTGGCGGATGTTATGAATTGCCGATCCGCAATTCCTTCGGCCAGGAACCGGATGTCCAGACCTGCGGCGCGCTACGCAATCTCGTGGCTCCCGATGTCAATGCCTGCCTGCCGCCCGACCAATGGCAGACACTCGACATCCAATTCACGCCCGCCGGTTTCAATACACAGGACAGGAAGACGCGGAACGCCATCATCACCGTGAAACTCAATGGCATCACGATCCATGCGGATCAGGAAATCACCGGCCCGACCGGCGATGCCCTGGAAGTGCCCGGCCCGGAACCCTTGCGGCTACGCGACGCTTCGGGACGGCTGCGCTTTCGAAATATCTGGCTCGTGGAAAAACCGTGACCGCTGCGCTTGCTCGGCGCGGTTCCCGACAACTGGCGCATTTCGTCTTTCTTTCCTCCGGGCCGCTGCGGAATGATCCGGCCCCCGTTCCATTTCCATGAAGCTCGCAGTCCTCAATCCCGGCGGCAACGATCCCGAGCAGCACTTTACCGATTTCGCAGGCCAGCCGACGGATCAGCAGCACGCGCCGGTCAATTTCCACGCCTATGCGGCCTGCACCGGCGGCTCCTTCTATCGCAAAGACGCGGCAATCCCGGCTGATACCAAGGCCGTGCTGCTGCTTCTGCGACATGACCTGAAAGCCTCGCGGCAGGCTCTGATCGAGCTCAAGCGCGCCGGGAAGACCGTCATGGTTTCGCTCAAGGAAACCGGTTCGAGCCAGGTCGCGGCGCTGCTGGAAAATCCCGGCAAGCTGAAACTCTTCCGCGAGATCTGCGAACGTGCCTCCGGAGCAATCGCCGCCACCGAAGACCTCGCGCCACTCTATCGGGCCGCAGGCGCGCGCGCCGTGGAATTCATCCCGACGCCTTATCCCGTGGAAGACTCGCGCTGGAATTTCTCGCTCGATGCCGCCCCCACGGACGGCACGCTTCGCGAGCGGCAGGAGCGCTCGGGCATCTTTCTCGGCACCCGCGAATTTCGCACGCCGTCACGAAATCATCTCGCCGCGCTCTTCACCGCGCGCCTGCTCGCGGAAACCATGGGACAGCCGGTCACGGTCTTCAATTGCGACGGCTGGCGCGGACGCCGACTCATCGCGCAACTGCGTTATCCGGAAGGCCTGCTCAATGTCATCGAAGGCCGCATGCCCTATCCGCGCTATCTCCGGCTCTTGGCTCGGCATCGGATCGTTTTCCAGCTCGATGCCAGCGCCGTTCCCGGCCAGGTCGCGGGCGATGCCCTGCTCGCGCGCGTTCCATGCATCGGCGGCAACGGCACAATCGAACGCTTGGTATTTCCGGACCTCTGCGGACACGGCCGAAATAACGAGCAACTCTTCGATCTCGCCGCGCGCTTTCTCGATCACCCGCACGATTGCGTGACCGCAGCCAATCAGGCGGTGGATCTGGCGAAGCAATGCGTCTCGTTCGAGAAGGTTGCGAAAGCGCTGACTCAGTTTTTCGAGCCGTATCTGAGATAGAGCGACCTGCAATCGAATTCACGACTCTCCGGAATCCAGTCGCCCGCGACGACTTCAATATCTTCAAATTTTCTAACTAGCCCTATGACGACTTCCATCCGCCTCTTCGACACCGACCAGCCCAATGGATTCGACAATCTCCAAGTCGACGTCCGCCGGTTGTACGAGACGCATCCGTTGACGCAGAAGGATGCCAGTCGCGGGCTATGGACCGATCGTGTGTACTCACTCCACGCCGCTCCCTACCTGCCACTGAGCGCGCGGCGAGCGGCCTGGAATGTCCTGCGCCGGACCGGCATGGACATTTCCTGGTTCGATCGCTTTCGCCGCTACTGGGGCCGGACGCTCGGCGGGCGGCCGATGTGGGGCGTCGAAGACTTTTACTTTTTGAGGAACATTTACCGGCTGCAATTCCAGCGCAGCCGCGAAGTCCCGGCCGATGCCGATGCGACTTCGCATCTCGAGGTTTGGCAACAGCCCGCAGTGCTAAGTCACCTCTTCCATTCCGTATATAAGGAGAAACTCTTTCACCAATTGGACACGCTACGGCTGCTGCGGCATGCCCGCCGGCCCGTGCGGAGGCTGATTGAGTTTGGTTGCGGCGCGGCGCCTGTCTGCACATCACTTTTCGAGTTTCATCGGCCGAAAAACATGACCGTCTATCTGGCAGATATTGAAACGGTGAGTTTCCACTATGCGGCCTGGAAATTCGCTGAGTTTCCCAACGTGCAGCCGATTCCACTGCTCCCGCAGAATGATTTCCGGCTCACCCTGGATCAACCCGTCGACGCGATCTGCTGTCTCGCAGTCTTCGAGCATCTGAACGCACCGATCGAAACGATCAAAACATTTCATCGCCTTCTCGCACCGGGCGGCGTGCTCGTGTTCGACTACATCAAATCCGACGCCCAGGGACTGGACACCACCCAGGGACTTAGTCAGCGGAAGGAAGTGATGCAATACGTCCGCGAGCACTTTGAAGTGGTCCACGGCCGGCTCGACGAGGAGGAGAGCATCGGACTCACAGCCGCGATTGTGAAATGATCAGAGATCGCCGCCCACCTCTGAGACGGTGGGAGCGCCTCCAAATCATAGAAGCTATAAAGTGGGCGCTTAAGTAAAACGGCATCCGCAAGTTACACTCCAATGGATATGGATCCATCGGGAACGACAGGGCTTTGCAATCGATAGCTTGAAGAGAGATATCGCATAGCAAGGAATTGCAATGCCTCCACCTCCATGGCGGCTATTCGTG
>OUNM010215461.1_pt1 | contig 27405 bp, 25 predicted proteins | sample 1769961 | NCBI WGS metagenome assembly OUNM01 (sample SAMEA3914820, study PRJEB12502) | metagenome | biome: forest; material: soil | place: USA | collected 2012-03-12 | depth 0.3 m | reverse complement strand
GCGCCCTTCTCGGTCAGGTCGGCGGCGATCTTGCCCAGGGTCGTGGTCTTGCCCGAGCCGTTGACGCCGATGAACAGCACCACATAGGGGCGCGGACCGGACAGCGGGTCGAAGCTGCCCTGGCGGTCGCCCAGCTCGCTGGCGATCAGCTCGGCCAGGGCTTCCTTGACCTCGGCGTCGGTCGACGACTTGCCGAAACGCGCCTTGCCGAAGGCTTCGGTGATGCGGCCGGCGATCTCGGGGCCCAGGTCGGCCTCGATCAGCATTTCCTCGAGGGCGTCCAGCTGCTCCTGGTCCAGGGGCTTCTTGGTGAAGACCCCCGTGACCTGCTCGGTCATCTGCTGGGACGACCGGGTCAGGCCCGACGTCAGGCGCTGGAACCAGCCTTTTTTCTGCTCGGGCTTGTCGCTCATCCGCGCCCCTTTAGTGGAACGGGCGAAAGTGTAAATCGGATATTACCGCCACAGGGTTCGCGGAACCTGCGCCGTCATGTCATGAGAGGGCATGGACGTGCACCTAGACCCCCTCGGGACCGCGCTTTTCTGGCTCGACTACGCTGCTGCGGCGGTTTTCGGGGCAACGGGCGCCCTCGCGGCGGCCCGGCGCAAGCATGACATCATCACCTTCGGATTCTTCGCGGCGATCACCGGCGTGGGCGGCGGGACCCTGCGCGACCTGCTGATCGGCGCGCCGGTCTTCTGGGTGCAAAGGCCTGGCTACATCCTGGCGTGCCTGGCCGCCGCCACGGTGGTCTGGCTGCTGGGCAAGCGCGGCTGGCGGTTTCGGGCGCTGCTGTGGCTGGACGCCCTGGGCATGGCCGCATACGCCGTGGTCGGCACCGCCAAGGCGCTGAGCCTGGGCATCCACCCGTTCAGCGCCGTCGTCATGGGCGTGCTCACCACCGCCTTCGGCGGCGTGATCCGCGACGTCCTGGCGGAAGAGCCGAACCTGCTGCTGCGGCGGGAGATCTACATCACGGCGGCGCTGCTGGGGGCCAGCGTGTTCGCCGTGCTGAAGCTGCTGGGCGTGGCCTTCTGGCCAGCAGGGATTGCGGGGTTCGCCGCGGCGTTCGGGCTGCGGGCGGCGGCGATCAAGTTCGGGTGGAGCCTGCCAGGATTTTCGGGCGGCGAAGAGAAGGTCTCGGACTTGCCCCCTCCGCGCTGACGCGCTCCTCCCCCGGAGGGGGAAGAAGGGTGACTACCTTCCGCCCGCCTTTGGGGGCGGACGACCCGCGAAGCGGGTCAGGTGGGGGGAGTGTCGAAGTCCGGATGCTGCCGCGACACCACCGCCCCGCTCGGCCCCATCGGCGGCCGCACGGGCATCTCCGCCAGATGCTCCATCCACACCGGCCGGCTCTCCACCGCCAGCTGCACACCCGGCTCCACCGCCGACGGATCGTCGAAGGCGAAGACCGAGAGGTCGATTTTCTCAGCGCTGTATTCGAACGTCAGCGGCGTGCCGCAGGCGGCGCAGAAGCCGCGGCTGACGGCGTCGGAGCTCTGGAAGGTCGAGCGCTGGCCGCGCGTCCAGGTCAAGTCGGCGACATCGACCGTCACCAGCGCCCCGAACGGTCCGCCGAACGCCTTCTGGCACATGCGGCACCAGCAGATCGAAGCGCGGCCTGGCTGGCCTTCGACCCGAAAGCGCACCGCGCCGCACTGGCAGCCGCCGCTGAGCGCCATCGTCAGTTCCTCGACGTGAGCTTGAAGGTCACCCGATAGCCGTCGTGGTCGGACAGCACCGGCTCGTCGGCGCCGTCGAAGGTGGCCTCGACGGCGGTGGGGATCACCTCGACCTTGTCGCCGCTCAAGAAACCGATCAGGTCCTGGGTGTTCAGCCACGGCGCGTCGCCGTCGTACGAGATCTGGGTGTCGCAGGCCTTGGGACGCTCGTGGCACCAGCGGCTGGTCACTTCGAACGGATATTCCCGCATCACATAGTCGAAGCGGTCGGGCGCGTTCATGACGTTGAAGTCGCCGCCGACGATCAGCGGCGCGCCGGGCGTGCGATCGGTCTGCATGAAGTGCTTCAGCTCGTCGGCCTGCAGGTGGTGGGCGTCGTTGGCGCGGCTACGCGGGACGCCGGAGGCCTTGCGGGAGTTCAGATGCGTATCGGCGATCTCGACCGGGACGGGCAGGCCCGGCACCGTCAGGCTGACCAGCATCACGCCCTTGTTGGCCAGGCAGTCCATGCCGGCGCAGTAGTGGTAGGCGTGCGACTTCACCCACTCGATCGGATAGTTGCTCAGCACCCACAGGCCGCTGGAGCCCAGCTTGCCCAGCCCCTCGCCCTTGGTGCGATACTTCACCCGGCGATAGTCGGTCTTCTCGCCCTTCAGGTAGTTGGCGTCGCGCTGGCCCTTGCGGGGCCCGCGCGCCACATAGGCGTAACCGCTCTCGTCGATCAGGTCCCAGACCTCGTCGCGGAAGCCTTCCTGGAGCAGGACGACGTCGGGCTCGATCCCCTTGGCCCGCATCTTGGCCAGTTCGCGACCGATCTTCTTCAGCGCCTCGCCGCGTCCCGAGCGGACCGGCCAGGGCAGGCCTTCGACATTGTAGGTCATGACGCTGAGCGTCACGGACTTGGAAGCAACAGGCGTGTCGTCGGCGCGCGCCGGAGCGACGGTGGTCAGAGCCAGCGCCAGGGCGGCCCAGGCTGTCGCAAGTCGGTTCAGGCGGCCCGCTCCTCGGCAAGGTCTGCAATCACGCGAGCGCCATCGTGCCCCGTCACGGTGAAGGCGACAATCTCTCCCAGCGGGGCGTCGCCGACAAAACGGATCTCGGTGAAGTCCTCAGCCCGGGCGACGCCGTCACGCTCGACCAGGCCCGGCAAGGTTCGGCCGACCTGGCGCTGCAGATGACGCTCCAGCCCCGCCTGGCCCGCTTCGCGCAAGCGGCGGGCGCGCTCCTTGACCAGCGGCCCCTTCACCGCCGGCATCCGCGCGGCCGGCGTGCCGGGGCGAGCGCTGTAGGGGAAGACGTGCAGGAAGGCCAGGCCCGCCTCCTCGACCAGCTTCAGCGTGTTTTCGAACGCCTCGTCGCTCTCGGTCGGGAAGCCGGCGATCAGGTCGGCGCCGAAGGCGGTGTCAGGACGCACGCGGCGCACCTCGGCCACCAGCTTCAGCGCGTCCTCGCGACTGTGACGGCGCTTCATGCGCTTGAGGATCAGGTTGTCGCCGGCCTGCAGGCTGAGGTGCAGATAAGGCATCAGGCGCGGCTCGGTCTCCAGCAGCTTGAAGAGATCCGGATCGATCTCGGCCGCGTCGATCGACGAAAGCCGAAGCCTGGGCAGGTCCGGGACCATGCGCAGGATGCGGCCGACCAGCTGGCCCAGGGTCGGCTGGCCCGGCAGGTCCGCGCCCCACGAGGTGACGTCGACGCCGGTCAGCACCACCTCGCGATAGCCCTCGGCGGCCAGGCGACGCACCTGTTCCACGACCTCGCCGGCCGGGGCCGAACGGGAATTCCCGCGGCCATAGGGGATGATGCAGAAGGTGCAGCGGTGGTCGCAGCCGTTCTGGACCTCGACATAGGCCCGGGCGCGGTCCTTCAGGCCGTCGATCAGGTGACCGGCCGTCTCCTTGACCGACATGATGTCGTTGACCCGCACGCGGGCCGTCGTCTCGGTCAGCGCGCCCGGCGCGGCCTTCTCGGCGTTGCCCAGCACGAGGTCGACCTCGGGCATGGCGGCGAAGGCGGCCGGATCCACCTGGGCGGCGCAGCCGGTGACGATGATCCGCGCGCCCGGACGCTCGCGGCGGGCCTTGCGGATCGCCTGGCGAGCCTGGCGCACGGCCTCGTTGGTCACGGCGCAGGTGTTGAACACCACCGCGTCGGCCAGGCCGTCGGCGGCGGCGCGTGCCCGCATGGCCTCGCTCTCATAGGCGTTCAGGCGGCAGCCGAAGGTGACGACGTCGACGCCGTCCGGACCGGACAGCGTCGTGGCCGGCCCGCCCTCTTCGCCGGCCCCCTTGGTGTCTTGAGGCGGCTTGGGCTTCGGGATCGCCTTGATGACGGTGTAGGTGTTCACTTCGCCACGAACGCCGCGAAGGCGTCCTTCCAGTCCTTGTGCCAGCGCGACAAGGCCGGGCGGTTCTCGATGATGTCGCCGATGGCCCAGGCCATGCGCTTTTCATCCGTCTCGCGCGCCACGTCATTGTCGGGGCACAGGATGTAGAAGTCGCCGCGGCCGATGCTGTCCAGCATGAAGTCGACGACCTGCTGCGAGGTCCAGGCGGCGGCGGGCTTGTCGCCCGGACCGCGCTTGGTCATGCCGGTGAAGGTGTAGCCGGGGATCAGCAGGTGCGCGGTGACCTGGCAGTCCTCGGTCTCGCGCAGGGTGTGGGCCAGGCCCTCGGTCAACGCCTTCACCGCCGACTTGGAGACGTTGTAGGCCGTGTCGCCCGGCGGCTGGGTGATGCCCTGCTTGGAGCCGGTGTTGATGATCAGGCCTGGACGGCCGCTGCCCGCCATCGCCTCGCCGAACACCTGGACGCCGTTGATCACGCCCCACAGGTTGACGTCGAGGATGCGCTTCCAGGCGTCATCGCCGGCGAAGGCGTCGCCGCCGCCGCCGACCCCGGCGTTGTTCATCAGGATATCGACGGACCCATAGGCCTCGATCGCCGCCGCCTTCAGCGCCTCGACGGCCGCGCGGTCGGCGACGTCGGTCGGGACGGCCAGGGCGCCGATGGCCTCGGCTTCCTGCTTCAGCTTGCGGCCGGTGATGTCGGCTATGACGACGTTGAGACCCAGGCCCCGGAACGTCTTAGCGGCGGCCAGGCCGATGCCATCGGCCGCGCCGGTGATCACGGCCGTCTTGCCGGCGGCGATAGCGGGATGGCTCATGCGGCGATCGCCTCGGGCAGCTTGCCGACGAAGTCCATGCTGACCGGGCCGGTCATGATCACGTGCCCGTCGCTCTCGCGCCACTCGATGGTCAGCGCGCCGCTCTCGAACTCGACCTTGGCCGTGCGATCGGTCAGGCCGCGACGCACGGCGGCGACCTGGGCCGCGCAGGCGCCGGTGCCGCAGGCCAAGGTCAGGCCCGCGCCCCGTTCCCAGACCTTCAGCTGGATGTGGTCGCGCGCGGCGATGTGCGCGAAGCCGACATTGACGGCTTCCGGGAACAGCGGGTGATGCTCGACCAGGCTGCCGGTCTTGGTCGCGAACTCGTCGCTGACCGGGGCGTCGACGAAGAACACGACATGCGGATTGCCCATCGAGACGCAGCCGGGGGTGTGCACCCACGGGGCGTCGATCGGGCCGACCTGCAGCTCGACGCGCTCGGTGTTCATCTCTTCGGAGAGCGGGATCTGGGTCCAGTCCAGGCCGGGAGGGCCCATGTCGACCGTGACCAGCTTCTCGCCGGCCGCGACGCCTGACAGGCGCCCGGCGGTGGTGTCGAAGGCGACCGCGTCCTTGCCGGCCGACTGCATCAGCAGCCACGCCACGCAGCGGGTGCCGTTGCCACAGGCGCCGACCTCGTCGCCGTCGGAATTCCAGAACCGCACATAGGCGCTCGCGCCCTCGGCCTTCGGCGGGTCGATGGCGATGACCTGGTCGCAGCCGATCCCGCCGTCGCCCCGTTTGGCGATCGCGCGGATCTCCTCCGGGGTCGGATCGAAGGTCTGGGTCAGGGTCTCGATGACGACGAAGTCGTTGCCGAGCCCGTTCATCTTCAGGAAGGTGCGGCTCATAGCCGGGCTATATAGTGGAAAGCGGGCGGAAATGCACCGCAACGGGACGACGCAGCAGACATGGCGGCCAAGGACATTCGCGAGCAGCTGACCATCGCCCTGCGCGAGCGCACGCTGATGCGCTTTCACCGGCGCTTCGAGGACGGATGGGTGAACGGCTATGTGGTCGGGATCGGGCCGGTCTTCGTGATGCTGTCCGAGGTCAGCGACCATATCCGGTTCAACGGCTTCGGCTGCTATCGCCTGTCCGACATCAAGAACCTGCGGCCCGCGCCCTTCGCCGGGTTCGTGGAAGCCGCGCTCGCGAAACTGGGCGAGACCGCGCCCGAAACACCGGCCGTGTCGCTGGAGAGCGCCGGCGACATCCTGGAAACCGCGGGTCGCCTCTTTCCGATGGTCACGGTGCACGCCGAAGCCGACAGGCCCCGGATATGCCACATCGGCGCAGTTACCGGCATCGAGGGCGGGGTCGTCTGGATGCGCGACATCGGTCCCGACGCGGTCTGGGAGGCCCAGACCAATGCTCGGCGGCTGGAAGACGTGACCCGCATCGACTTCGGCGGAGCCTATGAGACGGCGCTGGCCCTGGTCGGCGGCCCCGCGCCGGTCGAAGTCCGTCCCCCGCCCCTGCGTCTGGTCACCGACAACGGCTGATCACGCCCTCTCCGCGACGGGGTCTGGTCGTTCCGCCCAAGCTCTGGCGCGGGACAAATTTTGCGCTACCGTCCCTCGCCATGAGTTTGTTTCGCACCTGCTCCGCCGTCGCCCTGATCGCGATGCTCGCCGCCCCCGCCCTGGCGCAGGAGGCCGATCCTCACCTGGCGCTGGAGGCGGTGGAAAGCCCCGACTCCCTGGCCTGGGTCAAAGCCCAGAACGACAAGACCCTGCCGGTGCTGTCGGGCGACCCGCGCTTCAAGGGGCTGCAGGCCGAGGCGCTGAAGATCCTGTCGACCAAGGACCGCATCGCCACCCCCGATTTCATCGGCCAGACGGTGTTCAACTTCTGGCAGGACGACACCCATGTGCGCGGCGTCTGGCGGCGGACCAGCCTGGAGTCCTACAAGTCCGCGACCCCGCAATGGGAGACGGTCATCGACCTGGACGCCCTGGCCAAGGCCGAGGGCAAGAACTGGATCTGGAAGGGCGCCGACTGTCGTCCGAAGACCCACGACCGCTGCCTGGTCAATCTGTCGAACGGCGGCAAGGACGCCGTGACGGTCCGCGAGTTCGACCTGACGACCAAACGCTTCGTGGACGGCGGCTTCGTCCTGCCGGAGAGCAAGCAGACCGTCGAATGGCTGGATGCCGACACCCTGATCCTGACCCGCAACTGGGGTGAAGGCACGACCACCGACAGCGGCTATGGCTTCGTGATCAAGACCCTTAAGCGCGGCCAGCCGCTGGACCAGGCCGTCGAGATCTATCGCGGCCAGAAAAGCGACGTCTGGGCGCGACCGGACGTGCTGCGGGACGGGGACGGAAACCGGGTGGTGCTGATCCAGCGCGGGACCGATTTCTTCCACACTGAAACCTATCTGTGGGACGGCGCGACGGCCAAGCGCCTGCCCATTCCCGAAAAGGTGTCCGTGAAAGGCCTGATCGGCGGCGACCTGGTCTTCAAGATCGAGGAGCCCTGGCCGTTCCAATATCCAGGTCGCGTTCAGACCTTCCCGGCCGGCGCTCTGATGGAGGCCAGTCCGCGTCTCCTGACCGCCGATCGCAACACGGGACCCAACGGGCCGCTCTTCTTCTCCAACGACTGCGATCCCTGCCAGCTGTTCGCGCCGGGGCCGCGCCAGTCGATCGACCAGGTGGCGGTGACCGACCACCGCGTGGTGGCCGTGATCTACGACAATGTGCGCGGCGGGCTGGCCAGTTTCGTCGATCGCGGCGAGTGGGGCTGGAAGTCCGAGACCCTGCCGATCGCCGACAACGCCGCCGTCTCGATCGTCACCCATGTCGATGAGGGCGACGCGGTCTTCTACACCGTCGAGGGCTTCACCTCTCCGACGACCCTGTTCCTGGCGGATCCCAAGGCGGGGGCGCCGATCCCCGTGAAGGCCCTGCCCGCCCAGTTCGACGCTTCGAACCTGGTCGTCGAGCAGAAGTCGGCGACGTCAAAGGACGGGACGCAGATCCCCTATTTCCTGGTCCACCGGAAGGACTGGAAGCTGACGGGCCAGAACCCGACCCTGCTGCACGCCTATGGCGGCTTCAACCTCTCCAAGCTGCCGGTCTACGATCCGCTGGTCGGCAAGCTGTGGCTGGAGCGCGGCGGCGCCTATGTCGTGGCCAATATCCGGGGCGGCGGCGAGTTTGGCCCAGCCTGGCACGAGGCCGCGCTGAAGGCCAATCGCCAGCGCGCCTATGACGACTATTTCGCCGTCGCCGAACAGCTGATCGCCGACAAGGTGACGACCCCGCGCCATCTGGGCGCCTATGGCCGCTCGAACGGCGGCCTCTTGATGGGCGTCGCCCTGACCGAGCGTCCGGACCTGTGGAACGCCGTGGTCGTCGAAAGCCCCCTGCTCGACATGATCCGCTACACCCAGCTGCCGGCCGGCGCCTCGTGGATCGGCGAGTATGGCGACCCGGCCATCCCGGCCGACCGGGCCTATATCGAGAAATATTCGCCCTACCAGAACCTGAAGCCCGGCGTGAAATACCCGCTGGCCTACATCACCAGCTCGACCAAGGACGACCGCGTCCATCCCGGCCACGCCCGCAAGTTCGCCGCGCGCCTGGACGATCTGAAGGTCGACCACCTCTATTTCGAGAACACCGATGGCGGCCACGCCAATGGCGCGGACCCGCAGGCCAACGCCCGCCGCTGGGCCATGCACTACACCTACCTGTCGCGCCAGCTGATGGATCACTAGATGCGTAAGCTCGTCCTCGCCCTCCTCGCCACCACGAGTCTTATGACACTGACCCCCGCGACCGCCGCCGAACCCGCCACGCCCACCGAGGTCCGCACGCCGCTGACCGAACTGGGCAAGGACGATCCCTATCGCTGGATGGAAGAGATCGAAGGCGCCCGCGCCCTCGACTGGGCCAAGGCGCAGAACGCCAAGACCCTGCCGGTGCTGCAGGGCGACGCCCGCTATGCCGATCTGGAGGCCAAGGCTCTGGCGATCCTGAACGCCAAGGACCGCGTGCCGGGCGTGTCGTTCGGCGGCGACGGCAGCTTGCGCAACTTCTGGCAGGACGCCGACCACGTGCGCGGCGTATGGCGCAAGACGACGCTGGACAGCTACCGCACGGCCGAGCCGACCTGGGAGACGATCCTCGACATCGACGCCCTGTCGAAGGCCGAGCACGCCAACTGGGTGTTCAAGGGCGCCAGCTGCCTGCCTCCGGACGAGACCCGCTGCCTGGTCACCCTGTCGGACGGCGGCAAGGACGCCGTGACCGTCCGCGAGTTCGACACCACGACCAAGAGCTTCGTGAAGGACGGCTTCGCCCTGCCCGAGGGCAAGCAGAACTACACCTGGCTGGACAAGGACACCCTGCTGGTCGCCCGTGAGTGGGAACCGGGCCAGGTGACCAAGTCGGGCTACGCCTATGTGCTGAAGACCCTGAAACGCGGCCAGACCCTGGACCAGGCGCACGAGGTCTATCGCGGCCAGGAGACCGACGTCTCGGTCAGCCCCTACGTCCTGCGCGACCCGGACGGCCAGGTGATGGGCGTGATCGCCCATCGCGGTGTCACCTTCTTCGAGAGCGAGGACTACCTGATCACGGCGAAGGGCGCGGCTCGGCTGCCCCTGCCGGCTAAGAGCTCGATCCAGACCTTCGTCAACGGCCGGCTGATCGTGTTGCTGGAACAGGACTGGCCCGAGCACGGCCTGAAGACCGGCGACCTCTTCGAGTACAATATCGACCCGCTGACCGCCGACGCCCTGGCCAGCCTGGGCGACGGCAAGCCGGTCGGGGCCCGGCCGATGCTGGTGTTCCGCCCGACCGCCAAGCAGTCGGTGGAGTCGGTGACCAGCACCCGCAACAAGCTGGTCGTCGGCCTGCTGGACAACGTCAAGGGCGCGGCCCTGGTCTTCGATTTTGGGCCGAAAGGCTGGACGCAACGCAAGCTCGACCTGCCGGCCAACAGCAGCGTCGACCTGGGCTCGGCCTCCGACAAGGACGACCGGCTGTTCGTCAGCGTCACCGGCTATCTGGCGCCGACCACCTACTGGCTGGCCGACGCCGCCGACGGCAAGCTGGAGCAGGTGAAGGCCTCGCCTGCCCGTTTCGACGCCTCGACCCACGTGGTCGAGCAGTTCGAGGCCACGTCCAGCGACGGGACCAGGATCCCCTACTTCGTCGTCCGGCCCAAGGGTCTGAAGTACGACGGATCAGCTCCCACCCTGCTTTACGCCTATGGCGGCTTCCAGGTGTCGATGACGCCCGGCTATTCGGGGGTGATGGGCAAGCTGTGGCTGGAGCGCGGCGGCACGTACGTTGTGGCCAACATCCGCGGCGGCGGCGAGTTCGGCCCGGCCTGGCACGAGGCGGGCCTGAAAGAGAACCGCCAGAAGGTCTATGACGACTTCTTCGCCGTCTCGCAGGATCTGATCACGCGGAAGATCACCTCGCCACGGCGGCTGGGGATCATGGGCGGCAGCAACGGCGGCCTGCTGATGGGCGTGGCTTTGACCCAGCGACCCGAGCTCTACAACGCCATCGTCGTGCAGGTGCCGCTGTTCGACATGATCCGCTACAGCCAGATCGGGGCCGGCGCCTCGTGGGTGGGCGAGTATGGCGACCCGGCCATCCCGTCCGAGCGGGCGGTGATCGCCAAGTACGACCCCTATTCCAACCTCAAGGCCGGCAAGAAATATCCCGAGGTGTTCATCGAGACTTCGACCAAGGATGATCGCGTCCACCCGGCCCACGCCCGCAAGGCGGCGGCGCGGCTGGAAGAGCTGGGCTATCCGGTGCTGTACTACGAGAACGTCGACGGCGGCCACGCGGCCAGCGCCAACCTGGCCGAGACGGCGCGGCGCCAGGCGCTGGAATATGTCTATCTGACGCGCAAGCTGATGGACTGAACGTCGGCGACGCGACACTTCGGATAACATCGTGTCGTCAACCGAAACGAAAGTTATCGGCGTCAATCTGTCGCCGTCTCTTTCCTTCGGGTCTCGTCCCTTGTCCATCGAAGTCGTCAAAGCCCTGGATCTCACGCCGATCGACCTGGATCGGTGGGTCGAGCTGCAGCGCGGCCAGACGCGGCTGGACTCGCCGTTCCTGTCGCCGCAATGGACCCTGGCCGTGGCCAAGGCCCAGGGCGACAAGGGCGACGAGGTCAGGGTCGCCATCCAGCGCGACGCCAGCGGCCAGGCGGTCGGCTTCCTGCCGGCTCGTGTCCGCCAGGACGTGGCCATGCCCGTCGGCTCGCCGATGTGCGACTATCAGGCGCTGATCACCGCGCCGGGCGTGACCATGAACCCGCGCGACCTGCTGTCGGCGCTGGGCGCCGTCCGCATCGACTTCTGCCACATGATGGCCGACGACGTGACCCTGGCCCGCCACGGCCGCGGCCAGACCGACAGCTGGGTCATCGAGACCCCCGACGGCTACGAGGCCTACGCCGCCGAGCGCAAGGCCGCCGACGTCGGGGTGCTCAAGGACATCGACAAGAAGCGCCGCAAGGCCGAGCGCGAGGTCGGCCCCTGCCGCTTCACCGCCATGTCGGACAGCCGCGCGGCCTTCGACCAGCTGGTCGCCTGGAAGCGCGTGCAGCTTCTGGTGACCCACCAGACCGATCTCTTCCAGACCCCGTGGGTCAACAAGCTGCTGAACGCCCTCTTCACCCGCCGCGACGCGGAGTTCGGCGGGGCGCTCTACACCCTGCACCTGGGCGAGCGCCTGGCCGCCGTCCACCTGCACCTGCGCGGCCAGCACACGATCCACGGCTGGCTGATCGCTCACAATCCGGACCTTGAGCGCTATTCGCCCGGCCTGATGCTGTTCCAGGACATCCTGAAGAGCATGGACGGCACGCCCTACATGCGCCTGGACCTGGGCACCGGCGACTATCGCTTCAAGCGCGAGCTGTCGAACGCCCAGCAGAAGGTGGTGTTCGGCTTCATCGGCTCGCCGTCGATGCCGACCCTGGTGCGCCACGCCGCCTATGGCGTGCGCCAGATGGTCGAGGCCCTGCCGCTGGGCCGTATCTCCGAGATCCCCGGCAAGGCCATGCGCCGCGTCGACCTGCTGCGCGGCCTGCACTGAGCCTCTCCCTTCTCCCCTTGCGGGAGAGGGACAGTGGCTCAGTGGACCGCGTTTACCCGAATAGCCTTCGGGTCCACCCCGCCGGCCGGCCAGGCGCGGGTCCAGCCGTATTTCAGCTCGCCCTCGCGGAAGGCGAAGCGGTCCAGGTGCTTGGCCACCACGTCTTCCAGGCGGGCCAGGCTTTCGAGGTCCGGCGCCTCGACGGTGATGTCGAGACCGTCGGCGTGGGCCGTCATCCGGCAGTTGCCTGCCGGCAGCGGGAAGAAGGCCGAGGTCTCGTCGTAGCGGACCTCGAACTTGTGGCTCCAGTGCTTGGCCAGCTGGACCATGTAGCGGGACGCCTTTTCGGTGGCGACGCGGGCGTGGCTTTCCATGGGCGTTCCCTCTCTTAGATGGTTTCGATGGCCGAGGCGGCGTCGTCCAGCGCCTTGGCGATGGCCGCCACCTGTTCGGCGGTCAGCTGGCCGCCGTGCAGCTTGAGACGCAGGGCGGTCTTCAGGTTCTCGCGGGCCCGCAGGATCTGCGGCGAGAAGGCCGCGCTGGCGGAGGCGGCTTCGGCCATGCGCTCGAACAGCGAGCGGACCGGGGCTTCGTTGCTGGCCAGGAACGCCTCGCCTTCCGGCGTGATCGTGTGCAGCTTCTTGCCGCCGCCGGCGTCGCTGGCGACGATGTAGCCCAGCTCTTCCAGCAGGGTCAGGGTCGGGTAGACCACGCCCGGGCTGGGCGTATAGGCGCCGCCGGCCGCCGTCTCGATGGCCTTGATCAGCTCGTAGCCGTGGCTGGGCTTCTCGGCGATCAGCTTCAGGACCACGAAGCGCAGGTCGCCGTGGTCGAAGAACCGGCCCATGCGGCCGCCGCGACCGCGCGGGCCGTGGTGCTCGTGACCGTGGAAGCCGAACGGATGGCGGCCGTGGAATTCGCCGCCGCCGCGATGGCCGCGATGATGATGGTGTCGTCCGAACATATCTGTTGTCTCTCTTTCCGATATGGTTTCGTTATATCGAAATGATAGATATATCGAATTGGTGGCGCGTCAAGAGCTATTTCGATATATCTGATCGTATCGGAATGGCGGTGGCGAAAATCCGCCACTTTCTCGGCCGACGGGTTCAAGGCAGCGCTTTTCCGGACAAGCGTGTCGAAGCGGCACTGGAAATAGTGCGAGTCAATCTTGATACGGATGACGGCGTGAATACATGCCGGGTGTGGAAAGCAGGAGCATGCGGTTGAGCGACCAGGATCATAGCCCGCGCCGGAAGGCGGCCGACCGGCGCATCGTCGCCGCGGGATGGGCCGTGGCCGCCGGTCTGCTGGCCCTCGCCCCGGCCGCGCACGCCGAAGACGCGATCCCCTTCGTGCCGGCTCCGGCCGCGAGCGGGACCGTGACGGGCTCGGCCGCCAACGATCCGCTGGAAGGCCTGAACCGCACCTCGTTCAAGGTGGGCATGGGCATCGACAAGGCCTTTCTCGGCCCCGTCGCCCACAGCTACATGGCCGTCGCCCCCAAGCCGGTTCGCAGCCACATCAGCTCGGCCGTCTATAATCTGGGCGAGCCCAACACCGCCATGAACGACGTGCTGCAAGGCAAGCCCAAGCGGGCCATGCGCACGACCACGCGCTTCATCGTCAATTCGACGGTCGGCGTGCTGGGCCTGTTCGACGTGGCGTCCCACATGCACCTGCCGCCGCATGGCGCCGACTTCGGCCAAACCTTCGGCAAATGGGGCGCAGGCCCCGGCGCCTACATCTACGTGCCCGTCATGGGCCCGCTGAACGTACGCGACGGCGTCGGCCGCGCGCTCGACGTCTTCACCGACCCGGTGTCGCTGTTCGTCGGCGGCTTCTCGACCGATTTCGGCAAGGCCCGCACCGTTGTCACCATCGTCGATCTGCGCGCGGTGACCGATCCGGCGTTTGAAGCGTTGAAGGACGCTGCCGATCCTTACGTGACCACCCGCTCGGCCTATACGCAGTACCGGGAGGCCTTCATTCGCGAGGCCACCGGCAAGGCCGAGGAACTGCCCGATTTCGACTCGCCGCCGCCGGAAACCCCCAAGCCGCCGGCGACGACCACACCATGACCCTTCCCGGTAAGACCATGAAACAGACCCTCACCACCCGGCGCGGCGCCAACGCCGCGCTTTTGGCGTTTTTCGGCGCCGTCGCACTGGGCGCGGCCAGCCCCGCCCTGGCCCAGGCGCGTGACCCCGGCGCCGAAACCTTCGTCCAGACCAAGGCCCAGAAGGTGATCTCCACCCTGGCCAACAAGAGCCTGAGCGACGCCCAGAAGAAGCAGATCTTCCACGACGCCATCGACGACCTGGCCGACGTGCCCAAGATCACCAACTTCGTGCTGGGCAAGTACGCCCGCACCATCACGCCCGAACAGCGCGCCCGCTTCACGCCGGTGTTCCGCGCCTATGCCGAGAACGTCTACCAGAGCCGCATCGACGACTATCACGGCGAGCAGCTGAAGGTGACCGGCTCGGTCGTCCGCAAGCCCGGCGACGTGATCGTCAACACCGTGGTCTCGGGCGGCCAGGTCACCCAGCCCATCCAGGTCTCCTGGCGCGTGCTCGGCGGCGGCGCGAACTGGAAGGTCGTCGACGTCCAGTTCAAGGGCATCTGGCTGGCCATCACCCAGCAGCAGGACTTCGTCTCGACGATCGACAACGCCGGCGGCAATATCGACGTGCTGATCAACCAGCTGCAAAAGGGCGGGTCGACCTCGTCCTCCGGTCGCCGATAAGAGCGACGGACGAAACAAAGGGGATTTGGCTTTGCGCGAACAATGGGCCGAAACGGCCATGGGCGTCGTCGTCCTCGCCCTGGCGGCGGGATTTCTGACCTATTCGCTCAGCGTGGGCGGCGTCCGCATGAAGAGCGGCAACTACGAGATCAGCGCCAAGTTCGGTGAGGCCGGCTCGCTGGCCCCCGGCGCGGCGGTCAGCGTCGCCGGCGTCAAGGTCGGCACGGTCTCGCAGGTCACGCTGGAGCCGAAGACCTTCCTGGCCGTGGCCAAGCTGAGCATCGAGCCGACCGTGAAACTGCCGTCGGACTCGACCGCCAAGATCACCAGCGACGGCCTGCTGGGCGGGGCGCACGTCGCCATCGCCCCGGGCGCGGCCATGGATGACCTGAAGCCGGGCGGCGAGATCGAGAATACGCAAGGCGCGGTCGACATCTTCGGCCTGATCGGCTCGGTGATCCGTCCGCAAGGCGGCGGCTCCAGCGACAGCGCGGCCAAGCCCGCACCGGCCGCCAATCCCGCCACGCAACCGGCCGCGAGCTACTAGGATGACCGCGGCCGAGGCGGCCCGCGAGGTCGCCGCCCATCCCATCCGGACGCTGGTCCAGGGCCTGGGGCGCTCGACCCTGGGCGCCGTGCGCATGGTCGGCGGAGTCGGCGTCTTCGCCGTCCGCGGCGTCGTCGCGGCCCTGACCCCGCCGATGTTCCTGAGCCAGCTGCTGCGCCAGTTCATGGCCATCGGCTTCTTCTCGCTGCCGGTCGTAGGCCTGACCGCCGTCTTCACCGGCGCGGCCCTGGCCCTGAACATCTTCACCGGCGGCGGACGCTTCAACGCCGAACAGGTGATGCCGCAGATCGTGGCCCTGGGGATCACGCGCGAGCTGGGTCCCGTTCTGGCCGCCCTGATGCTGGCTGGCCGCGTCTCGGCCGCCATCGCCGCCGAGATCGGGGCCATGCGCGCGACCGAGCAGATCGACGCCATGCGCACCCTGTCGACCGATCCGTTCCGCTACCTGGTCGCCCCGCGCCTGCTGGCCGGCGTGTTGATGCTGCCGCTGCTGACCGCCGTGGCCGACACCATCGGCGTGGCCGGTGGCTGGCTGGTGGCCACCCGCGTGCTGACGTTCAACCCGACCATCTACATCCACAACACCATCAACTTCCTGGAAAGCTGGGACATCGTCTCGGGCCTGATCAAGGCGGCGGTGTTCGGCTTCATCGTGGCGCTGATGGGTTGCTATCACGGCTACAACGCCTCGGGCGGCGCGCGCGGCGTCGGCCGGGCCACGACCCACGCGGTGGTCTCCTCGGCGATCCTGATCTTCGCCTCCGACTACCTCCTGACCACCTTCTTCACGCACGCCTCATGACCGACGCGACCCCCAAACTCGCTTGGAAAGGCGTGACCAAGCGCTTCGAGGGCCGCACGGTGCTCGACGCGCTGGACCTGTCGGTCGCGCCCGGCAAGTCGCTGGTGATCATCGGCGGCTCGGGCCAGGGCAAGTCGGTGACGATCAAGACCGCCCTGGGCCTGATGCGCCCGGAAGCCGGCAAGATCGAGCTGGACGGCAAGAACATCGTCGGCCTGTCGGAAGGCCAGCGCCGCAAGCTGTTCTCGCGGATCGGCGTGCTGTTCCAGGGCGCGGCCCTGTTCGACAGCCTGACCATCTGGGAAAACGTCGCCTTCCGCCTGATCAACGCCGACGGCGTCGGGCGCAAGGAAGCCAAGGCCCGCGCGATCGAGGCCCTGGACCAGGTCCGCCTGGCCCCGTCGGTCGCTGACCGCTACCCGTCCGAGCTGTCGGGCGGCATGCAAAAGCGCGCCGGCCTGGCCCGCGCCGTCGTCGCCCAGCCCGAGATCCTGTTCTTCGACGAGCCGACCACGGGCCTGGACCCGATCACGGCCGCGGCGATCAACGAACTGATCTCCAACCAGGTGCGACGCCTGGGCTCGACCGCCGTGTCGATCACCCACGACCTGGCCTCGGCCCAGACGATCGGCGACGAGATCGCCATGCTGCATGACGGCAAGATCATCTGGCGCGGCCCGGCCGCCGAGCTGCGCACGACCGACAATCCTTATGTCCGCCAATTCGTCGAAGGCCGCGCGGAAGGCCCCATCGCCCATGGCGTCTAAGGTTTTGCGCGCCGCCGTGCTGGCGGCGGGCCTGTTGGTCGCCCAAGGCGCCCAGGCCCAGTCCTATGTGCGCGCCGACTGCCAGGGCCTGGTCGGCGTCTCGCCCAATCGCTACGACACGCCCGAGCACGAGCGCTGGTACAAGCGCTTCTGGACGGGCCAGTGCGACCACCTGATGCTGTGCGTGCCCGGTTCGCCGAACTGGAACGACATCGTCGGCAAGCTGCTGGTCAAGGGCGGGCCGAGCGAACGCGCGGCGCTGCTGCCCAAGGCCTGCCGCCTGGGCCAGCTGATCGGCCTGGAATGGTCGCGCGAGAAGAACGTCCGAAAGATCAACACCGCCGACCTCAAGGCCTTCAACACGGCGCTGGAAAACACGCCCGACACCCTGGACGGCGTCGCCAAGGTCGAGGCCTCGGCGCGGGCCAAGCTGGCGGGGTCGCGCTAAACTCATCGTCCTTAGAGGACCTCATCCTCGTGTCATCCCGGATAGCCTCTGCGAGGCTTCCGGGATGACACGTGTTTAGGGAATTGAATCCAAAAAGGATCGTTAGGAGCAGGCCCTAAGGCGCTTCCCGCAACGTCTCCGCCAGAAGCCGTCCCTCGACGCCCCGGCTCGACCCCGCGCGCCAGGCCACGACGATCTCGCGGCTGGGATGGGCGGTGGCCAGCGGCCGGATGGTCAGCGCGGTCTTGTCGGTCAGGCCCGCCTGCACGGCCATGGCCGGCAGGAACGAGACGCCCAGCCCCGAGCCGATCATCTGCACCAGGGTGGGCAGCGACGTGGCCGCGAAGGTCTCTTCCTCGCCGACGCCCTTGGGTGGCTCCAGCCCGCAGGCGGCCAGGGCGTGGTCGCGCAGGCAGTGGCCGTCTTCCAGCAGGATCAGGTCATCGCCCCGCAGGCTGTCGGGATCGACCCGGATCGAGGCCGCCATCGGATGGTTGGCCGGCGCGGCGGCCAAGAGCTCGTCGTCCTCGACATGCGCCCAGTCCAGGCCGCTCATGTCGTAGGGCAGGGCGATCAGGGCCGCGTCCAGGGCCCCGCTCTTCAGGGCCGCGATCAGCCGGTGGGTCAGGTCTTCCCGCAGGAAGAGTTTCAGCTTGGGGAAGCGGTCGCGCAGCAGGGGCAGGGCGCGCGGCAGCAGGTAGGGGGCCACGGTCGGGATCACGCCTAGACGGAAACGGCCCGACAGCGGCTGGCCAGCCCCCCGCGCGGCCTGCACCAGGTCCTCGGCGCGAGCCAGGATATCCTCGGCGCGGCGCACGGCTTCCTGGCCGGCGGCGGTGAGGATCACGCCCGAGCGCGCGCGGTCGACGACGGCCGCGCCCAGGATCTTCTCCAGCTCCTGGATGCCGGCCGACAGGGTCGGCTGGGTGACGTAGGCGCTCTCGGCCGCGCGGCTGAACGAGCCGTGCTCGGAGAGCAGCTTGAGGTACTGGAGCTGGCGGAGGGTGGGAAGCATGACCGCAATATAGGCACGATCTATCCCGTTTCCAAAAACTATCGATTGGATAATGAAACGGCCAAGTCGTACCTAAGCTTCATCGCGGTGGCCCCGGCGCTCCTCCCCCCAAGAGCCGGCCGCCACTGTCGCTTCCCGGTCCGCCCGCCCGTCCAGCCCCGACGGCGGCGCGGGCCGGGACTAAGCTTTCCCTTTGATGCTAAGCCGCTCCGACCATCGCTCGGAGAACCGCATGTCGATCGAGGCCCTGCGCGCCCGGCTGCCCGCCTACGCCAAGGACATCGCCACGAACCTGGCCGTGCTGGCCGAGGAGGCGGTGCTGGACGACCAGGCCAAGTGGGGCGCTTTCGTCGCCAGCGCCTGCGCGGTGGACGAGCCCGAGACCCTGAAGGCGGTCGTCATCGCCGCCCGCGAGGCCGGCCTCTCCTCGGAAGCCTTCACCGCGGCCAAGACGGCGGCGGCGATCATGGCCATGACCAATGTCTATTTTCGCGCCGTGCACCTCATCGCGGCGCCCGACTACCAGCATCTGCCCTCGCGCCTGCGCATGAACCGGCTGGCTCATCCCGGCGTCGACCCGGTCGACTACGAGCTCTGGTGCGTGGCGGTGTCGGCGATCAACGGCTGCGGCGCGTGCCTCGACAGCCACGAGGCCGAGCTGCGCCGGCGGGGCGTCCAACCCGTCCAGATCCAGGCCGCGCTGCGCATCGCCGCCGTGGTCCACGCCACCGCTCGGACGCTGGCCGTCGAAACCCTGGATCATCCCCAGTTTTCGGGCGTTTGAGAGGGGTCCGCGACGCCCGGTCGCGGCGTCGGCCCCTCGACATTCATCTTGTCCGTGAATTAGGTTGTTAACCTCTGGGTAAGAGATTCGCGGCGTCCGCCGAAAGTGTCCAGAAGGACACGGCGGTTCCGTGTGGGGCGAAGGTAGGTCAAATGAGACTGCTGTCGAAGAATTCTCGCGATAACAAGACCGGCAAGCCGACCGTTCTGGGCGAGGAAGTCGCTCAGGGCGAGACCGTCCAGCACCAGATCGAATCCACCCAGGCGATCGGCCAGCGCTACGAGACCATCCACGGGGGTCTCGACAGCATCGGCCGGGTCATGGAGCACCTGAAGGCCATCGAGCCGCTGATCGCCGAGATCCGCGGTCCCGTCGCCCAGGAGTTCGACGCCCGCCGCGCCGAGCACGCCGAGCTGATCGCCCTGCGCGCCAATTACGACCAGGCCCAGCGCCAGATCGCCTACATCCAGGCCGAGGAGCGCGACGTCAGCGCCCGCCTGGCCGCCGCCGAAACCGCCCTCGGCGAATCCGACGCCCGCCGCCAGACCCAGGACGCGGCCCTCGAAGACAACGCCCTCGAGATCGACCGCCTGCGCAACGCCCTGCTGCAGTCGGACCTGAAGGTCTCCAGCCTCGACGCCGGTCTGCGCGACTCCAACGCCCGCATCGAGCACCTGGTGCAGGACGTCGAAGGCCTGCGCGCCCAGGCTCAGGACATCGACGCCCGCCGCGGCGACGCCGAAGCCGCCCTGGCCCGCGCCAACCAGGACAACGCCCTGCTGGGCGAGGAATCCTCGACCCTGAAGAAGCGCGTCGACCAGGCCGGGATCGACCTGGCTCGCCTGTCGCGCATCGAGACCGACCTCGAAGCCCAGATCGCCGCCGAGCGCGCCCGCACCCAGGCCCTCGAGAACGCCCTCTCGGCCCACCAGGTCGACAGCGGCCGCATCATCCGCGGCCTGGAAGGCCAGGTCGAAGCCAGCCGCGCCGAGATCTCGGCCCTGCAGACCCGCCTGGAAACCTCGACCGGCCGCGCCGACAAGCTGGAAGAGATGAACGGCCAGATCTCGGCCCGCCTGGCCGAGTCCAGCGCTCATCAAAAGGCGGTCGAGCGTCGCGCCGGTGACCTGAACGTCGCCCTGGAGCGCGCCCTGGAACGCATCCGCGCTCTGGAAGAAGAATCCGACGGCCTGCGCCAGCGTCACGCCGGCGTCGACACGGCTCGCGCCACCGCCATCGAGCGCGCCGACCAGATGGCCAAGAGCGCCACGGCCCAGGAAAAGGCCCTCAAGCGCACCGAGGAACGCGCCCAGCAACTGCGGGCCCGTCTGGACGCCATGCAGGAAGCCCAGGACCAGATCCGTCGCGAGCACGAGGACAAGATCTCGGACCTGCAGGCCACGATCGAACGCCTCACCTCGGAAGCCGCCTTGGCCGAAGGCGCCCTGGAAGCGGCCCGCCGCGACCGCTCGCGCCTGCAGATGGCCCTGCTGGGCGCCAGCGATGGCGACCTGGCCGAGACGGCCTGATCTCATCCTTCTCCCCTTGCGGGAGAAGGTGGCCCCCACGGGTCGCGCCAAGCGCGCGCCCGAGGATAAACTCCGGGCCGGGTGAGGGGTTGATAGACGCAAGACGCCGCGACTGGCTTTACCGCCGTCGCGGCGTTTCTCGTTTGTGCGACCCCTCACCCGACCTGCTTCGCAGGCCACCCTCTCCCACAAGGGGAGAGGGGGTCTACTTCGCCTCCACCGCCGCCTTAAGCCCCGCCACCTGCTGGCCCAGCACGGCGTCCACCGGCGCGGCGATCTTGTCCAAGCCGCCCTTGAAGTAACCGCCGACATCGTAGGTGACGGTCACCGTCGTCTGGCCGTCTTTCTCGGCCAGCCCGAACGCCAGCGCCCCGGTCGCGCCAGAGGCCTGCAGCGGCCCCAGCGCGCCCGACAGCACCAGCCTGACGCCCGGCGCGGCGTTGACCGTGGTCATGTGCAGCACCGAGCCGCCATTGGGCAGGCGTTCGCAGAAACAGCCGCCCGAGGCCGCGCCCAGCGACAGGTTGGCGGCCGAGCCCGACCAGGTATGGCTCGACGCCCACCACTTCGACGGCTGGACCAGCATGGCCCAGACCGCGTTTGCCGGCGCGGCGATCACCACCTGATGCCGAACCTCGAAACCGCCCGGCTGAGCGTCGACCACCTCGGCTCGCGCTGCGCCCACGCTCAGCAGCGCCAGAGCCGCGGCGGCGATCATCGTCTTCATGGCAGACCCTCCCGATCCCTCGCCGAAACGCTGAGGGCAGGGGAGGGCGCCGTCAAGAACCGGCTTTATTCGATCGGCGAGGTGATCGTCGCGCCGCCGGCCTTCAGCCGGTCCAGCACGCCGTTGCCCGGCAGCAGGAAGCCCAGATCGACCACCGCCACGGTGACACCCGGACGCTTGAGCGCCTCGGTCATGGCGTCGGTGGTCTGGGCGACGCCCTTCTCCAGCAGCGCCGCGCCGCCGGGGACATGGACCAGGCAGCGCTGGCCGGCGCTCTCGCGGTAGCGCGCGCGCACCGAGCCCAGGTCGCCTTCGTCCCAGTCGCGGCCGATCGTCGTGGAATGGGCGCCGTCATAGGCCAGCTCGTCCAGGGCCACCCGCAGGCAGTAAAGCTGGTCCTCGGGCGACAGCTTGCCGGCGATCGAGGTCACCGCGCTCATCCGGTACTGGCCGACTGACTTGACCTTCAACTTGCGGGCCTTGGCCATGCGCTCGACGGTGCTGACCGGCTTGGCTTCCGAAAGCCCCGCCGCTTGGCGGAAATCCGACAGCAGCAGGAACCCCGCCACGGCCGGCTTCCACTTCTTGTAGTCGCCCGGACCTTTACGTGCCTGGTTGCGGGCCTCGACGAAGCGGGCCTTCAGGTCCGGCGGCAGCTGGTCTTCCAGCGACTTGCCCAGCGGCTGGCGCAGGCCGCCGCCAAACGAGAGGATGAAGCCGGCCGCCTGGGTCACCCCGACGGCGGCCTCGGGCGGGACGAGCACCAGGCTGGCCTTGTCCAACGCCTTGTTCAGGCGCGGGCTGTCCCACTTCAGCTGATGGGGCAGGGGCGTCGCCGCGCCCAGGATGTAGAGCTTGGCCCCGTCCTTCTCGGCCAGCCAGACCGCCGGTCCGGGCGGCTTGGCCACGACGGTCAGCTCGGCGACCACCGCGCTCTCGTCCGGCGCCGGGGCCTGGCCGAGGTTCACGGTCGGCGGCGGCGCGGTCTGGGCGAGGGCAGGGGTGGCCAGGGTCAGGCAGAGGGCAAGGGGCCAGAGGGGGAGGGGAATGAGCTTGGACGCAGCCATCGATACTCCTTCAGCCCCCTGAATCTCCATAACCCTTCTCCCCTTGCGGGAGAAGGTGTCGGCGAAGCCGACGGATGAGGGGTCGCGCCGGACGCGCCGAGAAACCCCTCACCCGGCCCTTCGGGCCACCCTCTCCCGCAAGGGGAGAGGGAAAGCAACTACGCCCCCGCCGGCACGGGGAAGCCCCGATGCCGCATCAGCGCGCCGATCTTCACGTCGCGGCCCCGGAAAGCCCGGAACTGGTCGACCGGATCGACCGTGTTGCCCTTCGACATGATCGTCTCATACAGGCGCTTGGCCGTCGGCTTGTCGTAGAAGCCGCCCGGCGCTTCCTGGAAGGCCTCGGCGACGTCGGCGGTCAGGGTGTCGGCCCACAGATAGCTGTAGTAGCCGGCCGAATAGCCGTCGCTGGAGAACACGTGGCCGAACTGCGGGGTGCGGTGGCGCATGACGATCTCGTGCGGCATGTGCAGCTGGGCCAGGCCGTCGCGCTCGAACGTGCGCGGATCGATGTCGACGTCGCCGGCCAGGTGCAGCTTCATATCGATCAGGGCGCTGGCCAGGTATTCGGTGGTGGCGAAGCCCTGGTTGAAGGTCCCGGCCTTCTCGATCTTGTCGACCAGATCCTTCGGGATCGGCTTGCCGGTCTGATGGTGCAGGGCGAACTGGTTCAGCACCTGGGCCGTGGGCAGCCAGTGCTCGTTCAACTGGCTGGGGAACTCGACATAGTCGCGCGCCACCCGCGTGCCCGAGACCAGCGGATAGGTGGCGTTGGCGTTCAGGCCGTGGATGGCGTGGCCGAACTCGTGGAACAGGGTGGTGGCGTCGTCCCACGAGATCAGCAAGGGCTCGCCGGGCTTGCCCTTGATGAAGTTGGCGTTGTTGGAAACGATCGTCGTCACCTCGCCCCGGAAGCGCTCCTGGGTGCGATAGGCGTTCATCCAGGCGCCCGAGCGTTTGCCCGGACGGGCATAGGGGTCGAAGTACCAGAGGCCGACGTGCTTGCCGGCCTTGGTCACCTCATAGACCGTGATGTCCTCGTGATAGACGGGGACGCCCTCCAGCTTCTTGAACTGGAAGCCGTAAAGCTGGCCGGCGGCCCAGAACATGCCTTCGCGCAGCTTGTCCAGCTGCAGGTAGGCCTTCACTTCGTTCATATCGAGCGCGTACTTCGCCAGGCGGACCTTTTCGGCGTAGTAGCGATAGTCCCAGGGCTCGATCTTGAAGCCACCCTTCTCGGCGTCGACGATCGCCTGCATGTCGGCGACGTCCTTCGCGACCTGGACGATGGCCGGGGTCCAGACCGCCTCCATCAGGCCCATGGCGTTTTCCGGCGTCTTGGCCATGGCCACTTCCAGGCGCCAGTGGGCGTGGGTGGCGTAGCCCAGCAGCTTGGCGCGCTCGGCCCTCAGCTTCAGGATCTTGGCGATGATGGCGTTGTTGTCGGTGGCGCCACCGTTGTCGCCGCGATTGACGAAGGCGCGCCAGACTTTTTCACGCGCCGCGCGGACCGGGCTCTCGGTCAGGAACGGGTCGACGCTGGAGCGCGTGTTGACCACCACGAACTTGCCCGGAAGCTTGCGGGCGGCCGCGTTCGAGGCGGCGGCGGCCTTCAGGCCCTCGGGCAGGCCCACGAGATCGGCGTCGGTGAGCTCGATCCAGGTGTTCTCGTCGGCCAGCAGGTTCTTGCTGAAGCGGTTGAACAGGCCCGCCAGCTCGGTGTTGATCGCCCCGACCCGCGCCTTGGACGCCGCGTCCAGCTTGGCGCCCGAACGCACGAAGTTGCGATAGTGAATCCACAGCACGCGCTGCTGTTCCGGCGTCAGCTTGGCCTTTTCCGGCGAGGTGTAGACCGCCTCGATGCGGGCGAAGAGGGCGGCGTTCTGGTTGATCTTGTCGCCGTGCGCCGAAAGCCTCGGGTCCATCTCGGTCTCGACCGTCTGGAACACCGGCGTGCTGAGGTTCGAGCCCCAGATGCCGTAGACCGTCATCACGCGGCCCAGCGCCCGGCCGGAATCTTCCAGCGCCGCGATGGTGTTCTCGAAGGTGGGGGCGGCCTTGTTGGCGGTGATCGCGTCGATCTCGGCCAGGTTCTGGGCCATGGCCGCCTCGAGGGCCGGCTTGAAGTCGACGATCCGCACCTTGTCGAAGGCCGGCACGCCACCGTAGGGGCCGGTCCATTTGGCGGTCAGGACATCGGGGCTTTGCGCCATGGACAAGCTCGGATTGAAAGCGGCGACCGCGCCGGAGGCGGCGGCTGAGGCGAGGAACGTACGACGTTGCACGGAGGATCTCCGGTGAAGAATTGCGGCGACCCTAGGGCAGAGGTTGCGGGCCGTCACATGACAGGACCGTAACCTTCCTCGTCGCGCACCCATCTCGTGGACGACGTCCGGTTTGGCGGCTACAGCTTGCCCATGATCGGTGTCTTCGACTCCGGCGTGGGCGGCCTGTCGGTCCACCGCGCCCTCGTTCAGCGTCTGCCGCAGGCGGACTTCACGTACCTGGCCGACCAGGCCAACGCGCCCTATGGCGTGCGGACCGGCGAAGAGATCGTCGAGCTGACCAAGGCCGGCTGCATCCGCCTGTTCGACCGCGGCGCCAGCCTGGTCGTTTTGGCCTGCAACACCGCTTCGGCCATCGCCCTGCGCCGCCTGCAGCAGACCTGGCTGCCGGGCTATCGGAAAGAGCTCGGGCGGCCGGTCAACATCCTGGGCATCATCGTGCCCACCATCGAGGCGGCCACGGGCCTGCCCTGGGAGCACGAGGCCGAGCGGCGCGGCGAGAAGGTCGAGGCGCTGGACATCCTGGGCGTCTTCGCCACGCCGGCCACGGTGCGCTCGCGCGTCTACGAGATTGAGATCGACAAGCGAAAGCAGGACCTGGCGGTGTTCTCCGAACCCTGTCCGGAACTGGTGCCGCTGATCGAGCACGACGCCAGTGTGGTCGAGCTGGCCAAGGCCGTCGAAACCCACGTCGAGACGCTGAAGACCCGCATCGGCCGTTATCCCGACCGCGTGGTGCTGGGCTGCACCCATTACGAGATCATCGCCGACCTGTTCCGCGCCGCCCTGCCGGCGGGCACGCCGCTGATCCAGCAACCGGCCTCGACCGCCGACGCGCTGGAGCTCTATCTGGGGCGTCATCCGGAATATGAGCAGGGGACGGGCGGAAGCCGCGTGTTCCTGACCACGGGAACGCCGGGTCCGCAGAACGGTCTGGTGCAGGGTTTCTGGGGCGGCCCGGTCGCGTTCGACGCGGCTTAAAAGACTCTGCTCCCCCGCTGGGGGAGCTGTCGCGGAGCGACTGAGGGGGCTTCACCGGTTTAGGCCGAGCGGCCCCCTCCGGCCCGCTGGGCCACCTCCCCCAGAGGGGGAGGAGAACTAGATCCCCGCGTCATTCTGAATCATTTCCTGACGAACGCCGTAAACGCCCCTTAACCCTCTTCGGGCACAACATCGCGGTTCGCCCCGTTTTGCGGGAAGAGGAATGCGTAGTTGAGTTCGGAGACTTTCATGGCGCGAGCCGCGCGGCGATCCACGGCGGAGTTCCTCTGGGACGCGATCCGCTACAGCTGGATCCAGCCCTGGACGGCCCGGTTCCGGGGCGGGATCGTGACCGTCATCGGGGCCGGCCTGCTGCTGGCCATCGCCACCTATAACGCCACCGATCCCAGCCTGAACGCCGCCACCGGCGAGCCGGCCCGCAACGCCCTGGGCGGCATGGGCGCGGCGATCGCCGACCTGCTCATGCAGTCGCTGGGCCTGTCGGCCTGGGGCGTCGCCCTGCTGATGCTGGTGTTCGGCGTCACCCGCGTGGCCCAGGCCGACCCGGACGCCGAGCGCAAGGACCTGCGCCAGCGCGCGGCCATCGGCGCCGTGGGCCTGCTGGCCCTGTCGGCCGTGCTGTCCGCGCCGCCGCCGCCAGCGATCTGGCAGCTTGAGAAGGGCCTGGGCGGGTTCTGGGGCGAGGGCCTGCTGCACATGGTGGCCGGCGTCCTGCACTTCGCCCACATCCCCGGCGCGACCGTGATCGCCGCCATCCTGTTCGCCATCGCCGCGCTTGCCGCCCTGGGCTTCGCCATCGGCGTGCGCGAGGTCGACCCCGACGCCATCCACGCGGCGGTGACCAACGCCCTGCAGCCTCGCGTCCGCGCCGAGCCGGAGCCCGCTCCCGCGCCTGTCGCCAAGCCCGCCCGTGTGAAGCGGGAAAAGGCCGAGGCCGCCCCGCCCCGCGAGCGTCCCGGTCGCCTGCCGCCCATCGACGACGAGGACGACGGCGCGATCGCCGTCGCGCCGCAGAAAGCCCCGGCGCCGACCCGCGCCGAGCGGGCCGCCCCGGAACGCGCCTACACCCCGCCGCCCGCCCAGGACGACGAGGACGAATTCGAGGACATGCTGGACGCCCGTCCCATGGCCATCGCCAAGCCCAAGACCGCACCCAAGGAGTCGGGCCGCGAGGCGCGCGAGCAGCAGAAGGCCTTCGACTTCGACGAGGAGGGCGGCTTCCAGCTGCCCGAGCTGGCCATGCTGGCCAAGTCCAAGCCGCGCTCGTCGGAAGTGGACGCCGGCGCCCTGCGCCAGAACGCCCGCCTGCTGGAAAGCGTGCTGGCCGAGTTCGGCGTCAAGGGCCAGATCGACCAGATCCGCCCCGGTCCCGTGGTCACCATGTACGAGCTGGTGCCGGCGCCGGGCGTCAAGACCGCCCGCGTTGTCGCGCTTGCCGACGATATCGCCCGCTCGATGAGCGTGATCTCGTGCCGCGTCGCCGTGGCCCAGGGCCGCAACGCCATCGGCATCGAGATGCCGAACTCCAAGCGCGAGACGGTCTACCTGCGCGACCTGCTGAGCAGCGCCGACTACGAGAAGGCCAGCCAGATCCTGCCCATGGCCCTGGGCGAAACCATCGGCGGCGAGCCCTATATCGCCGACCTGGCCAAGATGCCCCACCTGCTGATCGCCGGCACCACCGGCTCGGGCAAGTCGGTCGGCGTCAACGCCATGATCCTGTCGATCCT